>Ga0179593_1288061_pt1 | contig 13441 bp, 15 predicted proteins | sample CZODoug2_1_08_16_FD_185931 | JGI IMG/M metagenome (GOLD analysis project Ga0179593, IMG submission 185931) | Vadose zone soil fungal communities from Angelo Coast Range Reserve, California, USA - CZODoug2_1_08_16fungal (PacBio error correction) | ecosystem: Environmental > Terrestrial > Soil >... | reverse complement strand
GGCTTTCTGTCACCTTGTCGGGTCTTCGTTTCTTCCCTTTTTTGTCTAAACCTCAATTCTCTTCTTGGCCCCAACTGCTTTCCATCTTCCTATGCGGCACGTTTGAGGGAACTGTGGTTTCATGCGCCATGTTTGTCGGACCGACCCACCCCTCTTGTCCTTTCCCCCACCCTTCATTTAAACCTTCGTTACCACCAGACGCTTCCTCATGTGGAATTTCGCGTCTTTGGAACTCCTATCGGTGACAACCCCCACTATACCTTTGTGGTTTTTTTCCTGTGCGTCGTTGTATTCGTTTCACAGTTTTTTTTTTTTCGTACTCGATCCTTCAGTACCCTTATTGCCTTCGTTTTTCATGGAACCGTTAAGTAGTTTTGCCTTCAGGATTCGGTCATCCCCCCCATCTTCGTAGTCCCCTGTTCATGCCCTGTTTATCCCTTGCTGATCCTCCTTATTTATTCATTCTTTCTACGCGATTGGATTCCCCTCGACCACGTGATGGCTAGACTTTTGCAGTAAAGTGGTCTCATTCCCCCTTTTTCTTGTCCCCTTTCGCTTTCCGTCCCACGGTGGTGTGGCCTTCGTTAGTGTAGGTGCGTGTTGTTTTATCGCATCTTTTTTTTTTTTTTTCCCCCCATTACAATTTTGTCCCTCAATCATGTTCGTAGACCCCTGTTTCGCCTGTGTCCTCTGCAGCACGCCTCTTGGCGTTTTTTTTTTATTTTTGTGTGGATTTTTACGTCCTTTTTTCCCCCGATTTCTGAATATAGGTATGATTTTTGCCATTTCCCCCTGAACGGCTCACTTTTCCCCTCCCCCAACTTTTTATGACGTTTTTTGCTTTTAATCTGGCGGTGCTTCCTTCTTCTTTTTTTTTTTTGTCATTTATTTCCCGCCTTTTTTCTTTGTGATCGGCCCGTTTTCCATCGTTGTATTTGCCTTGCTTCCTTTCCGGTTTTCCGTCTTTGCTTTAGGATTTCCTGGTTATAGTTCCCGTCCGAGGCGCAGGATTTTCCCCCTGATTACGTTAATGTTTTGTCTGTGTTTATTGCAATGGCGATTTCCCCTGTTTTTTCATTCGTTTTCACGAAATATCTTGGTCGTTTGATATATTGTTTATTGTAACCCCGACGCTCCCTCCCGTCATTTTTGCACTCTCCACCCCAATTGAGGTGTCCCCATACCTTTATGCGGCCCTTGTGTGTGGGTCCCGTTCCCTTTTCCCAACCAATGAGATATACCCCCACTGGATTCATCGTATGGCGGCCGCTTGTGTTTATGTTTTTTAGTTTGTGGTCTCCCCTGCGTGCTTTTTATTAGGGCCTTTTTCGTCCCTTTGCGGCGGCTATCCGGCCCCCCTGAAGGGGTTGTCCCGTCAGGCCTTATGCCGGTTCAGAATAACCGGTCTCTTCACCCCCCCGCCTTTCCCCCTTTCTTCTTCCTTTTGGCCCGGCGTGTGTTCGGAATTCGTTTTGTTCGTGGTCGGCATTCGTCCTTCCGGGTTTTTATTGTGTGTTCTATGGTGGAACCGGTACTTGTTTCCGGAGGGTTTTCCGTGCCCCTTGAAGTGTTATTGTATCCGAGGCTTTTTGTGTTTTTTGGCTGGTTTTTTTGCCGCGGTTTTTTTCCTCTGTCAGCGGCCACATCGCTGGTTGTCTCCCCCTCTCTTCCACTCAACCAACACCTTGCCCGATCGATAATGAATGGGTGGTATGATCCTCGTTTTCCCTTGTTCTATAGTTGTACCGATGTTCCTTCCTCCCGTGGTTTTTTGTTTTATTCGTACGACCCTGTTAGAGTGACCTTTGCTGAACACCATTATTTCGTTTCCCCCAATCCACCTTCTTTAACTAGCTTTGTCTGTTGCCAGCCCCCCCCTTTTCTTTGATCGTGTTTTTGCCGCCCTCGTGGGATTTTCGGCGCTGTCATTCCCTTATTTGATTGTACCTTGCTTCACCAATGCAACTACCGTCCTTTTTTTTCCCCCACGTCACACAACCCCGACTCATTCCCCCTACTCATTGATACGGTGCATTTTGTTGTTTGGTTTCCTCGCCCCCCCTTCGGCACTGTCCTTTTTCTAACTCATTGTAAGAGATTAAGAAACCCTTTGAGGTTTAAATCCCGTGCTAGTCTGTTTACTCCCCTCCTTCTCTTGGGGTTTTTCATGCGTGGCGCATGGAGCCTCAAGGTTTGGCTTGAGTCCTTGCCTACCCTACTCCAGCGTCTCCCTATCCCACAAACTACCGTAGTTCTTTTGCTGGACGGGTCGCCCCCAAAATAGTGTCTTCTCTACTGTCCCTTTTATTCGCGAGTTGTTTTCCACTGCGTTTTGTGCGTCTTGGACAAAATTTCTTTTGCCTCGTTCCCCACCGCCCTTTCCCTTCTTCGCCCCCTCCCTTTTTCTCCCCCCGTTCCCCTAAGGTGTTGTGTTTTGTTGGTTATTTATATTTGTGGTTTTTTGATGTTGTTCACATTCCGAATCAACGCTTATCGAGCAGGCTCGTAACCCCCCGCTGTGGGAACTGGGTCCACACCTTTTTGATGATTCTTCCCACTGGCGCCCTTGTGCCCCCCGCGCCGCCGCCCGGGAGTCACGAGGCTGGGACCCACTCCAGATTTTTTCACTACGGCTCTATGTCGCGCTTTTTACAAACCACATTAAATAAATTACAAAAGAGACATTGCCGTAGCCTTCTACGATGTCATTTTTGCCGAACTGCGTCCCCTTCCTATTTCTTTTGGCAAGTGCGAATAATGCAAACCCTTGCCAGGACGTTTATCATCCCCGATACTTTTCCGATATTTTCGGGTCTCCCCCCGTTATTGACGTTCCCCCATCCCCCGGGTTTTGTCAAGGCAATGTTCACTCGTGGTTTTTCTTTTCAAGGGCTTTCATTTCCCGTTCCCTGGCCTCCCTTTTTCTCCTTTGCCACCACTCCTTGTCTTTGTCCTTAAGTTGTGGTCGCCATGTGAGGTGCTTTGACATATGTTTTGGATGTTGCTGTATCCCTGCCTTGGACGTTCACAGCGAGACCTGGTCCTTTTCAAATGTGTGATCCTATACTCGTATTGCCACCCTTTCCTTGTCGAGCACGATCCCCCGTGTGTTCTAACTTCCTCTTTTTTGTCATACCCTTTCCTCGTCATTGTATCACAACCGCTCCCCGGATTTTGAAGAAACAGTCCCCCACTCCCCATGGTGTTGCGCTGTCTAAACGACAGTTTTTCATGTAACCCATTCGACGGGACAATTTTTGACCATGCCTTTGTGTTCTGGCTTACTTGGGGAGTTCAATAAAATTACCTCCTTTCCTTAGGTCCGCCCCTTCTTGTTTCCCCCCCCAACCGCGGAAGGAATGAGGTGTCAGTGTCTTTTTCTTTTTCTCTATTTCAGCCCACGCGGCAATTTTTGTTTCGGAAATCAAAGCGCCGCGCCCCCCACACAACCCTGAAGTTTTCCGTTTTGGTCCCTTTCCATTGAAAAGAACCTGATTCCGCCCCCCCCCAAACGGACCGACGCGTGGGTGGCCAACTGCTCAATTAGGAGGGAATCGGTGTTCGTCCCGTGATACTCCTGATGTTTAGTTACGGTTGCGTTTCTTTGTCTTCGCTTTCCTGTTTTGCTCCTCCGGTCCCAATGTGCCATGTCCAGTGGCTCTTTTGTAGTGTGAGAAGTGCTTAGCCACAAGTTTTCAGTGCCTTGTTAGTTCATTGTTTGCCCCCCCCCTTCTTCCCTCTCCACCTTCTGAGCAAACGGTCGGGATTTGTTTTCCAAGAAAAATTCTCCCTCGCCCTAGAGCTTTTTGCCCCACCGCAACGGCAACGAAAACATACAGCCTCTTCTTTGTAAAAAACCCCCTCACCACGACCGGACACCCCTAAAGCGTTGTTCCGAAAAAAGGTTAATAGCGGCCCCTTCCCTCTTATATGCACCCACGTTTTTGAAGAGCACCTCTTACCTTTTCTCCTAACTCCTGGTGTTTGGTTGCCCCTCAAGTACACCCAACGTTCTTCGTTTTTTCCTCGTTTTCTTGCTTTAAGATACTCCCTTTCCACGGTTTTTTGTGCCGGTCCATCAGTTTTACATTCTTGCCCAAAACCTGAATTTTTTCCTCCTTTATATTACCACTGTTTTCACCCGCCGTCTCGAACCCCCTCACCCCGGACGCAGGCTCCTAACCAACGCGTTCAATGGCCGCACACCCCTGGACTGACGCCCATTTTTTGGCTTCACGTCAACCCCCACACCTTCTGTTACCGCCCCCCCCGTCGTAGACCGCTTCCCTGATTTGTGAGTGTCAATGGACGTCCAGGACTCTTTTGCAGGGTTTTCCAAAAAAACGTTGTGACCCCCCCCCCTCTGTCCACGGCACTTTGTGATGTGCCAAAGGTCGTCCCGCTCCCATGTTTCACCTCACGTCGCTCACCCGTTCAATCAACGTCATCCGCTTTTCCCCAAGTGGCACCCCCCGGGCCCCTTATCCTTTTTAGTCCCCGAGTTTGGCTGTTTTTTTCAAAGATTTCGCGGGGTTTCGTTATACCGTCCCAACACCCCACAGTTTTACTCTGATCTGATGTTCGACAGTTACGATTTTACGCTTCTGGTCCTCCCTTCTACTACCCTTTCCCAACCTGACTGCGTCCCCGCCCCATTTTATTTCCCGGCCTCCCCCCTTGCTCGAAGGGCGTTTGTGTCCCTTACTCTGTCGTGACAACTCCATTTATTTTTCTAATTTTTTTTCAGTTTCTGCCTTTTTGTGGTAGGAGGTACTGTCGTTGTCCACCCAACTTCTACTGGTCCCCACTTGCAGGGCCAAGATATGATGAGTTCCTCTTTTCCGCGTTCTTGTTGTCTCGTTTTTTTTTTCTATGGTGCGCCCCCCTCACTTTTCGCAACGCTCCACGCCCCCAGGACCGATCCCCTTTCAAGTGCCGGGTTTTTCACGAATGCCCCATGTTCATTGCACTTGATACTCCCTTCCTGTAGTGTTTTAGTAATACCCCCCTTTATAATCACTGTTGGGTTTTTTTTTTTTTCCTCCCTCGTCCGTTTGTATGGTAACCCCAAAGCGGACATCCCTCAGTTTTGCTGTCTCGGATTTAAATTACATTCCCCCCTCACGACCCCCCGGCCGCTACCTGGGGAACCTAATGAGGTACGTCAGTGAATAGACCCTTTGAGTGTGCGGCGCCTTTTTCTTTCCTTGGCCTTCATTCTTTTTTCCTATTTTTTTTCCCCCCCTAAGACTTTCCTTTTTTTCTGTTGAGAGAAGTTCCTGCTTCCCCCCAGAGGGGCCCCCTTTCTTTCTTGGCCACATTCTTGTCCCCCATATTCTTGCCTCGCGTTGTTCCGGTGGCTTTTTTTTCTTGCATGTTCTTTCATCTTTCGTACCTGGTTTTCCGGTTGGGGAGGTCTTGCTCCCCACTTTTGGTCTGCCCCTTCGTTTCTTTTCCCCCGACCCCCCGTGATATCCTTCACTCTTCCATACCTTATCGTTTCCAGATGTCCCCTTTTTCGACTGACGTGCTTGATCCCTTCTTCGGTTGTGTGGCATTTTTCTGTTGTTGTTCAAATGGTTACCTTCCGCTAATCGTGATATTTGCACTTCTTTTTTTCCTGTTTTTGGAAACGGTTTTCCTGGTACCCCCTCTACTCCCCTTTTACACAGTTGAGATAGATGCTTTTCTTACCGATCACTCGTCCCCACCGTTCTTCCTTGATCCCGATGTGTGCGCTCTTTGGGGAGCCTTTGTTTAGAAAGAGCGGATAACTCGTCCATCGTTTTAGCTGCGAACCCCCCATAAATCTCCGCTTTTCAAGGGGCGATGTATTTCGTCCCCCTGACTACCGAGTCCCAAATAGTTTCCATTGTTTTTTTCAAAAGGTGACTATTATTGGGGTGTCCCGGTTGCTTCCCCCCCTTCCCTTCCGCTTTCCCCCCTGGTGCTATGTGCACATTGGGCGGTGAACGTGTAAGCATCAGCTGGAGTGGTTTGGCATTATTTTTCCCCCTTTACATTTCGGATGGTTTTGTCTTTCTAGGGCCTCAATTGTTGGGCTTTTTTCTCCCGTGCAAACTGGTCGTACGTCGGACGTTTTCCGGGCCCTTTTTTTTCGGTGGGTTTGCCTCCCCCGTGTGGGCTTTTTTTTTTTATCGCACGCTTATGGTTTGTTCGCGTCGTCGTTTCCGGGCCCTTCTCCTTCTGTTGGCAGTGCTGTTTGGGTCCCGCTGGCACTGCACCCCCCACCCTTCCCCTTCCATTGGGCTGAGCTTAGATCTACCAACCCGGTTCCGAAACTTTGGCCTCCGTGATGGCCAGGTTCCTTGTAGCCGTTTAAGCTTTTTTCGTGGGCCATATCTCGCGTGTTTGTTTCGCTATTTCGCTTTTTTATGTCCCCGTTTCTTTCGTGGTTTGTCGTTTTAACGAGGCTTTGTCTTGCGGTTTTTTTTAACTGAGCGATGTATTTGTGTGTGTCTTTTTTTTTTTTTTTCTGTGACGCCTTTGTCGTTAGTTGCATCTTGTAGGTTGTGGTTTTTGTGTGGTGTGTGTTTTGTCACTGGCGTTCGAGACACTTGTTTTTGGTTGGCCACGGGGGACTTTTTTTTTTTTGCGTCGGCCGTTTGTCCCCCGGCGGGAAACGACACAACGTCAAAATAACCTGGAACAACTTTTCCTTGACACACAACCTCCTAGCTTCTTTTGTTTCAATTTGAGTCTTCTTCGTTTTCGCCTTTTGGGTCCCATCCTCGTGGTCCCCCCCCCCGTTTTTTTCCCCTTTTTGGGGGTTTGTGTTGGCGTCTTGTTTCTTATTCTTTCCCCTTTTCCCCCTTTTCGTGCGGATTATGCCAGGGACTTTTGTTCAGTCCTGTCCGTTTTTTTCGTCCGGAATTAAACCTTGTTTTGCCGTGTGGAACCTGTGGTTGCGCGACTTTTCTTGTATTTTATCCGCCACAAGCCCACACCTTGAGGGGTGCAACATGTGTTTTCCTTTTCCCTGGACTTCTGGCTGATCTCCCCCTTTCTTTTTCTTCGTTGTTTCGGGGTCCTCACTTTTTGCTATTGGCCTGTTTCCGCTATTGACCCTTTTTTAGCGGTGACCTTTTCGGTGATCCGTTTTTTGTTCCCTTCCTGCTCCCTGGCGCATTGCTCCCTTTTTCCTTGTCCACGCGGGTTTTTGACAGCACACCCCCCTTCCCCCCCCCCCCCTAACAGACCCCTTCCACTGCGGCCACCTTTTGACCAATTTACATTGCATTTTCACTTTTCTTTTTTCTTTTCCCCACAGTTTGCGGTTCTGTCTTCATGAAAGGGCCTTGGTCAATGCCCCCGTTCTTGCCGGATTCTCCCACCCGTTGATTACGCATCACCTTGATTTTTTCGTTGAAGTCATTGGTTGTTCGTTCCCCCTTTTGGGCCCTTTTGTCCATGGACGATTTTGCGAACCTTGAGTTCCTAACTCTCCCCCCTGGTGGCGTCTGCTATTCTCGATTCGCGCAACCCTTTGCTTTTGTATTTTTATTTCCCCGGAGCTGTTTTTGTGCCTCCCCGCGGATCGCGATGGTTTACATCGGCGTTTTTCATGTCTCGTTAGTTCCTCTGCTTTCGGGAATTTCTCTGCATTTGATGTCATCGTGTCGTGTTTCAGTCCATTTCTGTTTTCCTGTCCGTTACTTTCGTCTGTTTATTGGCCTTGCTATCCACTTCCTCCTTTTTCAACGAAACCACTGGCTGGGGGGGATTCACCCTCCCGGCTCGTAACCCTTTCCGTGGTTGTTTTGCACCGGGGAGGTTGTCTCACAATCTTTGCGTTGGTACAAAGCTCTTGTTCCATGGAGACCCGGGTCTTGGGCCGTTTCAAACAAAACTGATTCACACAAGTGTTTCTTTTCGTTCCCACGATTTTATTGCTCCCCCTTCTTTTGACTTGGTTTTTTATGGCATTTTGTGCATAGGCTTTATGGTGGCTTTTCTGGAATTGGTTCAATGGGGTTAGGCGTTTCGGGTTCCTCGTGGTCCTCGTTGTCATTGTAGTATGTGACTGTTTTACGTGTGTTTTTTTGTCCCCTTCCAGAGAACTTCCTTTAGCGGTACCCTTGCCCCTTGGGCTTGATTCATTTTTGCCGATTCCTTGTCTCTTTTTTCTTGTTTGTTCTGATCATCGTCGATGACCTTCCTGGGGTTTTGGGCGCCGTGTGGGTTGACACAACCCGATTGAGTAATTTCTGTCCCGTCGTTAAGGCGATTCCCCCTTCGTCCCCTTCTGTTTGATGCGGCTTATGCGTCATTTAAACAGACAGCTGAGGCCCACCTGCGATCCATAAACGTTTGGCCCTACGCTAATGCCCGGAGTGGAATGGATAATCCGTTCCTCCTTCTCCCCCCCCTTGCACAATCCCTTTTTTTCTTTTCCTTTCCTTCCCTCCCCTTTTTGTTTGTTGTGTTTTTCGATGACGATGCTTGCACGTGCTGAAACCGCGGAGATTATTTCTTGAAAATCAACCTTTCCCCTTTGCGCGCCTTTTTTTGGTCCCCCCAACACTGGGGTTATTTTCTCCCGCTGCTGCCTAGCGGGCTTCCTGAATTTTGCTTAGCCCAGGCTTTGCTTTGTTCGGCACATCCCCGCTTCCGTCGACACACCTTACGTTCCCCTGTTAACACGACCAACAAAACCACTTACCTTTCCTTGCCTTTGTGGTACGACTTGAGTGCTCCACTTAACACCTCTTTGGTTTTAAAGGCATCAAAAGCTTGAAATATGGCCACCCCGCCTCTCCCTCCCAGCCTGAAATACTCAGTCACATTTGGTTTTGTCCCTGGTTTCTATCCGCTGTGCGTGTAGGGCCAGCCGGCAGGCTGGCGTAAGCCCTCTGAGTTCCAGCCCCCTTTCTCTCCCAAAACCTTCCCTGATTACTAATCCCAGCTGGACTTATCCCACACAGGCCCAATCCCTCCGGCCAAGCGCGGCAGCACCCCCCATAGTAAGTCTGTTCCCTCATTTTTTTTTTTTTTTCTTTTCCTATTTTTGTCTGCTTTCCCCTGTTGCCAACTCTTCGGCGTATTGGTACTCCCCCCCCCTCCAGTGGATTTGCCCCCGGGTCCCACACGTCCTGTAGCGTTGTGGTTGCACCACCTCCTAATCTTTTTCTTTCATTTATGAACGTTTGACTTCCTGCCCCTCCGTCCTTCCCCCTAAAACCAACTTCCCGAACAGTACAGACCCGTGAAATTACCCCACTACGCCTGTGCCAGGTTCCAAACCTACTTTCTTCCCGCCTGTTTCCCCTCCTTACCGGCAAGAGTTTCCAATATTACCCCGAGCGGGCACACACCCGGACGTTTCCTACCGCTCTCTCGTCCACACACCCTCCCCCCCCTTTCCACCACCCCCCCAATTACCCAAACACCAATCGAGGAATTTGCGAGCGCTATGGGTCCTCCCGTCCCTCTTGGATGACAGCTCAGTCGTTATTCGTTCTAGTCAAAGCCTGCAACCTTGGTCTAGCAATACATCTTTGCTCCCGATCCCTGGTTTTTTTCAGGGTACAGTAAATCTTAAATTTTACCCTTGGTGCAGTCCCGGTCCCATCTTGTTCACGATTTTTTTTCTCCAAGGCTTCCTTGAAGAAATTTGATTGCGTCCTTCTTTGAGCCGCCAATAATGATTGATTGATTGCAAGGTTCCTGGCAAGTTGTGTAGTTTTCCACCTTGGCGACATTTGGTAGGTCTTGGCAGTTGTAGTCTGTACTTTGGAGTGGATCCCCCCACGTCTGAGCCAATTACCATCTCGTCTTCAACCCTCGCACCTTTTATCTCCCCGGTCTATTAAACGTTCACGGCGTAGCTTTTTCGATTAGGGCCCACGCCCAACCTTTTTCCTCCAACATTTTGCCGTGACCCCCTCCCTCCCCCCCTGACCACCCCGACAAGAACTGTGCTGTAATAACGGTTCATGCATACCCCCATTTTTTGTGGCCACATGGGTGCTCCCCCTTTTTTTTTCTTTCCTTACTGTTTCCACCCCATCCCTCCTTTTCCGTCGATCCCTTCATTGTCACTGGTCCGGGTAGAAGCTCCCGGTTCTGTGGCTCTTTTCTCGCCCTTTTTTGTTCCCCCGTCCACTTTTGACGATTTTCAGGGAATACCCCTCGCCCGCTCCACCCAAAAATGAAGTTTGGTCACCCGACCATGAAAGCTTCACTTTTCATCGGCTTCAATTAAAAAACCCCCTGTACGAGAGGAATTACTAGAGGACGACTTCTCATGTTGTTCCTGCAAACCTGTTCAATGATTTTGTGCAGGTCGTTGGAAGTTGGTGACCTGGCTGGCTTTCGTTCTGCTCGGTCCCAAATTTATGCCCCCCCCCAGTGGTCTTTTGTAAAGCCCATTTTCAATTCGAGAATGAGTTAAATAAGCTCTACTACCCTGCTCATCTCTGACTAAGTGGCGGCGCCCCCAGCCCCCTGGCCCCTTCCCTCTTTTTTCACACACCCCTCCCATAACCCCAGATTCGTTTTTCAAAAAACTGACCCCACCCGGACTGGCCGGACACATAATATAGGACTTACTTGCTCTTTGCCCCCCGTAATTTTCAAAAATGTTTTTCTCGCATCCCCGAAAGGCCGTTCCACAACCTTAGTCACCCACTTTAGTGGCACCTTGTCGTCTGACTCTCAGCCAATCCCCCAGGGATTACGGCTTCCGCCCGCGAACATTCCCTTTGACTAAAGTAACTATATTTCGTTTTTTTCCCGTTCCCCCTCCCTATGATCACCGACTTTTTTTTTGCCGAAAACCCACGATATCCGCCCCCTCAACTGGGATGAAAACCGATGGCACCCCGGTCTTTTCCCTTTACCCCCCTGCTTCTGGCCAGTTTTACGTTCTATTTTTTTTCGCTGAGCCGTCGAAGTATGCGTTTCCTCGTCTCTAGTACGATGGCCTGTGTGCCCCCTCCATCGGGTGTTTTTTTACCCCCCAACATGTTCCACCCCGACTCACCGCCAAGTTTGCAGTATCGTGAACGTTTTTTTGTTTTTCTTTCCCTTTTACTTGGCCCACCGTGCCTCCCGGCTTCGAGTCTCCTGACAACTCTTTTTTTTTTGATTGCTAGTTCTTAACACGGTCCTTCTTGACTTCTGATTTCCCCTGGATTGAACGGGCATGATTTATATTACACCGTTCCCCCAATCGCTTTGCCCCCTCTACGCTTTTCACTACTTTGGAGTTAATTTTTTAGTTTAATTTTTCCCAGATCTGTCGTCCAATTTTTGGGCTCTTTACTTTCTCCCCACGTTTTCAGCAGGCCGCTCTCCCTTTTCCCTGCCAAAATTAGTCCTTACGCACGGCCCCAGATATGAGGTCTCTAACAGTCATTTGTTTATCCCAGCAATTTTTTCCATATAGCTTTGGTTTACCACACAACCCGGATGGAACTCCTGTCCCAGTTTCCCCGTCATGGACATTCTTTACGATCGTCGATTTTCTTCCTCCAGTGCCTGCTCCTGTTCTTCCCCCCACCGGGTCTCTGGCTACACCCTCCCCCCCCCTTTCAAGCCTTTCTTGGACTCCACTCCCGCTCAGTAAAAGATTGAACACCTTTCCACTGCCTAAAACCCCAGCCTCTTCCGGGAACCACTCCGTTCTTCCTTGTATCTTTCTATGGCCCTCAGTCTGGCTCCAGAGTACTTAGCAGCCATTTCTTAATCATTGTTTTTTCGAAGGTCAGAGTTTCCTCTTGCTGCTAATCTTCCCTTTGCTTTTTTTTAATTGTTTTCCTACTTTCCCTTCTCTCGCACGCGGAGGTCCCGTTCTGGTTTTGGCTTCCTGAGCGGGTGCCCCCCCGCCTTTTTTGTTTCAGCCATCCTCTTTTTGGCACTCCCCCCCCCCTCTTAAACCCTTTCTTCCCCCCTACCTCTACCTTTCCCCCTATCTCGTTTCCTGCAGTCCCGTTTTGCTTTCACTCTGGTCTGTGTTGCAGTTGAATCCCTGCTTTCCCCCTATTAGGTTACGGCCCTATCTTCTTTTCCTGCTGTCAATCCTGACACTCTTTTACTGGGCTAGCGAACCCGTTGATCTTCTGATTGCAACTTTTTTGACCAGTTTTTCTTCCTTTTTCCCACTCGACTTGGCCGGACGTTTCCCTCTTTTTTTCATGCTTTGAGCCCGTTTGTTCAGAGTCTTCCTACGACAAAATGTTCTCCCCCCCCCCTCAGACTTTCCCCGATCCTTTCCCTTTTCCTTCGACGAGGCTTTCGTTTTAAATCTGTTCACGTCCCCGCCGGGTTCAACTCGATTCGTTTGTGGTGGCTCCAGCTACGTTACCCCCCGTTGCTTTTGCACTTGGTGGGACTCTTACCTCTTTTTTTCCCTTGCCCTTTTCGTGGCAGGTTTTCAACACGTATTGTTGTCGGATTTTTTATTTTTCCTTCAGCGTGATTTCTCCGCGTAAACTTTTCCTGGTCGTCCTCGGTTTTTTTTTTTTTCCTTGACTCCTTTGTCGATGGTTTTTCCCAGTTGGCTTCGCACGTTGGGACTGGCCGCGCGTAGTGTTGTGGACGGGACTAGAGACTGCTGTTTTTATTTCTGGGGTATCTTTTCACCCCCGTTTTTTTTGGCTTGCCAGACCTTTTGATGTAACGGATCTCCAAAATCGTTGCCTGCCCCTTTGTTTTTACTTCCTTGAATGGCCCACGGCTATTCCTTGGTTGGGTCCTCTTCTCGTTATGTTTTTCGCGCGTTTGTTAATTATTCCTTTTCGGCTTTCGTTCGTTGTCAGTTTTTCCCGACTCTTTTCTTTCTGATTTAACCCATTGGACTGGCTGTCTTTTTTGTTTTGTTGTTTGTGTTTCTTACATCATTCGTTTAGTTGTCTTTATCTTGTTCCTACCTCCCCCCCCCCTTTCTTGCACCCCTTGCTTTCCACCCTGGCTCCCCCACTGCTTTCAATGGGGGGATGCTTTTTTTTCCCGGCGCAGTTCCCTGAACACTTTTTCCCCAGCCCCGACAACACCAACCTTGACACACACGTTCGACCAACCCTGCTCTCTGCAGTTTACTTTCGTCTTTTTTTTCCCTTTCCTTGCCTTTCTTTTCCCCACCAGGTCTCATGTGGTTGATGGAAAGGTGCTCCCCCGATTATGACGTAATCGGCTCCTTATTTTCTTACGCTCTGGTGCTCATTTCTTCCCTTATTGAATGGTTCGTCCTCCGGTGGTGGCAGTATCGAGCCGTTTCCCCACCGTTTAAATGAATCACGCTGGGTCTGCCTTGGACGCGCTTGCTCCGCTCCCACACTTCGTTTTTTTTTTCCCTTATGTTCGCTCGATTGTCTTTCTATGTAGCCCCATTTTGGGGAAGGAGATGGGTGGTTTTTTTTTTTCTCCTCTTCAAGGTATTTCTTCAGTTGCTTCGGGCAATTCGCCGCCGTAACGCAAC
>Ga0179593_1615999_pt1 | contig 13442 bp, 25 predicted proteins | sample CZODoug2_1_08_16_FD_185931 | JGI IMG/M metagenome (GOLD analysis project Ga0179593, IMG submission 185931) | Vadose zone soil fungal communities from Angelo Coast Range Reserve, California, USA - CZODoug2_1_08_16fungal (PacBio error correction) | ecosystem: Environmental > Terrestrial > Soil >... | reverse complement strand
CTTTTTCGCCCCCCATACTTCCCCTGTTCTGTCAACCTTATTTTCCCTGCGCTAGTGATCACGACTCACCGCCGCTGCCCTTGGACCGATGGCAGACCTTACTGTTTTATTGAGATGGCCTCTAATATCCTTTCCCTCTAACTATATCAAATCCTGCTTTTTTTTTTCACCGACGCTTATTGGATGAAATTTTCCCTGTGATGCTCATTGCTTTTGCATTTTTTCGTTCTACTTTTTGTATGCCGCGGGCGCCGCTTTTCTTACCGTGCCTTTCGGCTTTCTTCCTCCCATCAACCCCCCCCCTTCTCCGATTGGAGGCTAATGGACGGCCTGACCTGCATCGTTCAATTGGGCGCTTTCCCGAGCTTCCCTTGCACTATAGTACGACTTTGCCCTGTGTCGGCCGTGACCGGCGTGCACGCGTTCCCAGTCCGCGCTGATTTTTTTTGTCCTCCACCGCTATCCTTCCCTCTTTTTTGTCACGTTTTTCTTGTTTTTGCTGTCGCACACTACCCCGCCGATGTTTCAGGTAGGTAGAAGTCTCCCTGACTCCAACGGTTTCCCCCTTGAACCTGCGCTCACGATTTTCCCCCCATCTGCGAATTTGGGGTTTTTTTCTGTTTTCGACGTTCCCCGTACCTCCTGTTTCCCTTCGCTTTCTCCCAGACCCACAGACGAATTTAGACGATTATTGGCCCCCCCATTTTTGTACCGCTCCCTGCCTCCCCGATTGTTCCACCACTGATATGCTTTATTTCCTGCGTTATGTGCTTTCTCTTTTCTGCACGCCCCCATGCGCCGTTCTGTTTTCGATTTCTTTTCCCCCCATGGGGTGTCATGTACTCGATCATCGTCTTTGTTCTCATTAGCAGGTCTTCTGGACCCCCACCCCACTGTTTTCCGCTGTTTACGGTGCATCTCACTGCGTCCGTTCCCTTTCCTTCTCTCACCATTTTCGGGGGAGGCCTTTTCCCCCATTTAGCACAGTCCTATCGTGATTCCTGTCGCTCCAACCTCTCCCATTGTCAATCGTATGACGACGCCCATGCGCGCCTCCGCACACTGTTTGTTCTACTTGTCCCCCCCCAGTTTCCCTTCTCCTCTCGCCACATGTGACAGTTTTTCTCCTTCCTTCCCCTACGCCCCAGCCCCATCCAGTTTTTTTGTTTGGACATTCGACCGTTTGAAACACTCATTTTTTCGCTGTGTTTTGACGTTTTTCACCTTCCCGCTCGCCCGGTCATGTCCCCCCCCTTTCCTGCCCTTTCGGGACACGTCAGGTCTTTGACCTGTTTTCCTTGTCATCGTGTCCTCATATGTTTCCCCACCCCGGACTTTTACTCCCCGTTTTTTCTTTTTTACCCCCCTCTCCTTTCACCGATTCCCTCCTTTTTCGCCTCGGTGACCTCTTGTGCTCGTTCTCGCACTTCTGTCTTTTTTCCACCCTGCTCTTTTTTTTTTAGGCGTTATTTCAATGTTCATTCTTTTTTTCTACCCGTTGACTGTTCTGCGCCCATGAATCGTTTCCGCTTTTACTTCCGGTATCAGCTCCCCTACGCCCGCCCTGTATTTACTTTCTTTTCTGGTTTTTAGTTTGTCGTTTTTTACCACAGCGTTACCTCCCTGGTGATATACCTTCCCCATTCCCCTCTTCTGTGTGGTTTTACCTGGCGTCCTCGACTGATCTTTCCTTGGAGTTTCTTCCTGCCTTCTTTCCTTTCCCCTTCCCTTTTCGGGCTGTTCCCCCCCCCCTGCCGTGCTCACTCAGTCCTGGAATGGCCTTCTCCCCGAAAATTCTCCCACCTCCTTCCCCCCTTTTTTTCCCAGACGGTATGGACGATTGTAAGTTGCTCCGGCGTTCCCCTTATTTTCTTCATTGTCCCCTCTTTTTTTCTCCCATGCCACCCGCTGACCTTCGTTTTTCCTAATTTTGCGCCCTTTGCCCGGTGTTGTTTGTTCGTGATTCCTCCAAAGCGGTTTCCCCTCCTTCCCACCTACTTTTTCTTCCTTGTTTTTTCTGTCGATCCTCTACCGTTCTCGTTCTGTTTCGAGGGGCACCCCTTATTTGGCCTCCATCCTTGCGACTGAACCCCTTCCCCCTATAATTAATTTTAATTCGTGTTTCCCGTCTTGACTTACCATTACCTTGGCGCTTTCAGCCCGTTTCTTCACCTCCCTCTTCTGGAATTCTATTTCACTCCTTTCTTCCCTCCCAACGCCCCACATATTTGCCCCTGATACCAACCTCGGGTGGTCACCCCCCCTTCCTTTCGCTTCCCCCGTAGTCCAGTGTTATTCCCCTTTCCCTCTTATCTCCCCCTTTTTCACGTCAGGTCCGGTTTCTCGCCTACTTCCCCCCTCCTCTTTTCCCTTTCCTGACCTCTCATGGTTCCCTCTCCCGCCCCCTGGCCTCTCCTTATTGTGCTTTTTTTTCACACTTTCTATGCTGGCCCCCCCTCTTTCTTGCTATCACCCTCATCTTCCTCCCCCGCCTGGCGACGGTGTTTGGGAGGGGTCTCCTCCTTCTTCTCGGCCTTAACCCCTCCGCCTCCAGCGCTTCCTTTACCAAGCACACTTTTTCGCCCTTCTTCCCCCTCCCAGTTCTTCTCATTTCCCATTTCCACACCCCACCCCCTTCCCCTTTTTCCCACATCGCTCCTTCTCCTGATGCCTCCTCCTATAGAGCTTGCCTCTTTTTTTCCAAATTTTTTTTGCCAAAGCCTTTTCAAGAAAACACCCCCGGTTTCCCTTTTTACATCTTTCCCTCCAAATTGGGAGCGGGGGCTCCTCCCCCCTAAATCCTTTTTGAGTTATTCTTGAGTCCCCTGTCTTGTATTTCCCCGCCCGAAGGGTCGAATCTTCCTTTTTTCGTGCATGATGGGCTTTCTGTAGTTTCGATTTGGAGCTTCTTTATCCTCATTCCCGTAACTTCAGAGAATCTTTCCCTGGTTTCCACCCTTTTCTGTTGGTACCCTCCCGACGGCCCGGGTCTTACGTTTGACTTGACACATGGCCAATTTCCCCTGCGCTAGTTGCTGCACCGCGCAATTGGCGCACCCTGGAATTCTTTTCTCCCCCCCCTCCCCTTCCCGTCCGCGGTTTTTCATTGGCGTGCTATTCTACCGATTTTCGCTTCCTTCTCATATATAATTTTGAGCGGCGTCGTTTGGATTCCCCGCACTCGCCGTACCTTCCTTCACGTAGGAGTCCTTTCCACTCATCATCACCTACGTTGTTTTTTACGTAGGAGGTTTTTGATTCTCTTCTTAGTTTTCTTTCCTTTTTCTTTTTAACCCCCCTGCACCATTGTATTTTCTTCCCGGTCTGTTCTCTGTTAATGTTCTTTTTTCTTTGTAAGTATCCCTCTTGATCCTCCCTTCCGTATTCTAGACTCTTTCCCTTTCTTTTTTTTTTTTTTTTTTAATCTTTCCTTTCCCCCCTTTTTTGCACTCAGAGACTTCATTTTTACACCTCATCCCGTTTTTTTCCCCCCCTTGCGGCGCGCCTAGTGGCCGCTTCTTTCCCCCTTGGCCCCGCCTTTTCTCTTTTATTAGTCGTTTTACTTCTTGTATTTTCTCTCCTCGGATTCACATTTTGTCCCCCTTCGCCTATGGGTCTTTTCCCCCTCCCTTTCTTCTTTTTTATTTTTTTGTGAGGTCCCCCCCCCCCCCTATTTACCAACGGGCTCTTCTTTCCCCTTACCTTGTTCCCCCTACTTCCCTTTCCTCACTCGTTTTTACCTTTTTTTTTTTCGCCACTGTCAACTTCCCTTTTTCTCTTACCCATCCGCAGCTTACGGTCTTGGCTGCTCTCTTTTCAGCGCCATTTGCCTTCTTTTTTTTTTTTCACTTTCATTTCAAAACCCCTCGTCTGAGTGACACTCTTATTTCTCCCTACTTTTTTTTTTCGCAAATAGGTCCACTCCTGTGCCCCTGAGCCCTTACGTCATTCTCCCCTCCTCCTCCCCTCCTTTATTGTTCCGGCAACTATTGTCTTCCTGCCGCTCTTTCGGTCTCCCTTTGTTCATCCCTTTTTTTTCTTCTCTTTTTTTTTTCTTTCCCTTTTTTTTGGTGCCTTCGCTGTTGTTTGCGACGTTCCTTTTCTGGTTATGTACGCGCGCTCATCATGGGTGTGGCTGATACTGCTTTGGACTCTTCTTTTTCCCCTCCTTTCCCACATTTTTTTGTTAGATTCCCACTTCGGCCTGGTTGTCCCTTCATTTTTTTTTTTTCCCCTTCCCAGTTTATTTCCCTTCCCACCTTCCTTTTTCTTTAAAAATTGCGGTCCCTTTTCCCTCTTGGCTCTCTCCTTCCGAGGCGCCGATGTCCTGGTTCCTCAATGACTTATTTCTGAGCCTTAACTTGCCCTACACATGTCGACCTATTTCCTTCCTACAGCCCCGTCACCCTGGCCCCATCTCTTCTTCCTCTCTTACCCAGGCACCGATTTGTTTCCCAGACGGCCCCATTTTTTCTTTTTTTTTTATGTTCATGTCGTCCGGTCATTGGTTAATTAAATAGTCAGTCCCCCGTTTCATGGCTCTGTAACCCCCCCTTTTTTCCTTTTTCGTAGCCCTCTTTTGTTTCTCTTTACACCCGAGATTATTTTGCCACGTGTATTCGAGACCTCGCTTTTTCCTCCATTAATCTGGGTCATGGTTCCTTTCTGCCGCTTTAAATGAGAGGTGCCCCGTCGATCACGACCGACCCAGGCACTTTTTCATGTGCCTTCCCCCCAACTTTTCCAACTGGGCGGGCTACTGGTCCCCCGCCATTGATGACGTACCTTTTCCGGCTTGACATTTTGTTTTTTACGTACAGCATTTTGTCTTTTTTTTGGTTTTTTTTCGCGCCGTTTTTGAAGGGGGCGCCCCGCGCCGACAATCCCACCGCCATTTTATTTCAACTTAACCACCCGCGTCTTTAAGAGCTTTCGCCCCGGTCCCAACCGCGAGCTCTATTCTTTCTTTTCCTCTTTCTGTAGCTTCCCGGGTAGCTGTCTCTTTGCCCGAGCCCCCGTTGTTTACTATGTACTGCTTTTAGTTGCGTTCCCCTTTTTGATGCACATTTTTAACGGTCCGATTTGCTTGCCCTACCCCGCTTTCTGGCGGTCAGTGGCTCTTTTCTTTCTCCCCCGCATCGTTCTGCGCATCTTCCGATTTACCCCAGTCGTTAGGACCCCCCCTTGGGGGCGCGCCCTCTCTCGCAATCTTGTTGTGTACATTTGCACGATTTTTCTCTCGGGTTTTTCTTTCTTTTTACTCTGTGGATCGGTCGTTGTTCTTTCAGCCGTGCTTCGATTGCACCCGGCACCTTTTTTGCATTTTTGCCATTTTTCCCCCCCCTCCCCTTCCTTCCCCTCTTTTCCTGTCCCTTCCTTTTTTTTTTTCCTGTTGGAAATTGCGAATCTGGTTTTACTTTATTTTCGTTTTTGCCACCCGTTCCCCCTCTCTCACATTTGCTTAGGCTATTTATACAGCCCTAGTCACCTTTGACGTTTTTTTCTCCTCCCCTTTCCCTCCCCCCATTTATTCTGTCTTTTTTCCTCGCACCCTCCGTACACCTTTCTACCCTGCCCACGCTTAACGAACAGGTTATGTTGTCCTGGTAGAGCGATTTTTCATATACCGATCTTCCTTGGTTCTCTTCCCCGTCATGCTGTTCCTTGGTATCAAAACAAGCCAATTTCACCTTTGGGAATTTGATTTTTCGTGCTGCAGTTTTTTTTGGGTACTTTCACCCCCCATTCTCCTTTCTTTCCACTGCATGTGCTGTAGCTCCCTGCGGACCCCCCCTCCCCTTATTTCTTTTTTGCTTTTTTTTCTCCGCCTGTCCACCCTTCCCCCTCTCCTTGTTTTTTTTATTCGACTTTTTTTTCCTTTTGATTTCCTAACGCATTATTTCCTCCTTTCTTGTTCCCGTTTTCTGGCCTTTCCCGACCTCCCCCCTGTTCTCTTTATATCGTGAGACTTCTCCCCCTTTTGTCCAATTTGACTTATTCCGTTTCCTATTGTTTCCTCACCTTTTTTCCCCTCCCCTCCCTTTTCTTCTTTGTGGGCGCGGAGTTTTCACCCCCGCCAATACCGTAATCCGATTAGTTTGGGCTTTTTTTTTTTCGCCGTTGTCTTTTTTTGACAGACACGGTGCCTTTCTTCCACTCCCCCCTTCTTTGTACTCTCCCCCGTGGTGCCCTAGCCTACACCTATACTTTTTCTCGATTTCCCTTCTCCTGTCCCTTTTCTGGGCCGCCGCAGCTTCTGTCTTTTCTTTTGTTGTTCTCAACTCTTTCTCGCTTTTCAGACCACGCCGTCAATTTTCTGCAATTTTTCTCATCTTTTTCCTTTTTTTCTTCTTTTTGATACCCCGGGGGGTGTAGTTACAGTCCTTTCTCTTTCGTGCAGGTCCAGTCTGTTTATTCTATACCTTTGTTTCGCGCCCGATTTGACAGTTTCTTCGTTCATTCCCTCTTTTTTGTTTTTTGAATTTCCTTGAGTGCCGAATTCCATTTTTTCTTGGCCCTGCGCAATCGTTTTATTTCACCCAGCCTGGGCTTCCCCAACCTTTCCCTCCGACCCCCTCCCACTCTTTTCTGCCGCTTTTATGCCCCCTTTTATTTCTTGCGCCCTGTCGATTCACTCATCCCCCATGACCTGGGACGTCCAGTTCTCTTCCTATTGCTTTTTTTCCCAGATTTTCCAGACCGGACCTGGGTTTTTCTTTCCTGATCGTTTTGCACCGGATACCGTTCTTCCACCCTTGCCTGCCTTCGGCGGCATCTCCCCCCTCTCCCTCCCTCTCTTCCGCCTTTTCCGTCCTCCCATTTTATGTTCGCTTCCTTCCCCCGATATTTTTTCCTTGCCATTGCGTAACACTGTGTTAATGTTTGCGACCACGAACTCCTCTTTTCTCCTTTCCGGTCCGCACTTTCACGGACGCCATCACCTTTTGGTTGTTTTTCAACTTCTTCCCGATTTCCCTACCCCGATCCTATTTTTTTTTCCCGTTCCTTCTTGGACTTCTTTTTTACGTCCCGAGGCCTGGACTTGTAACTACCATTGTTCTCCGTCAGTTATGCCTAGTTTCACACGTTGAGGGTCATCTTGTTTCCACCCCACGTTTTCCTTGCTCGTTTCAGATACGTCTTCATTTCTTTGATTTTCTTTTCCTTCTTTCTTTTCCTTCGGTGCCTTAAGGCTGTGTTTCACGTTGAGTTTTAACCTCCCCGCACTTACTTTCAAGGGCGTTTTTCCTTTTGTTCTTTGATTGGATTTTCAGTACTGTTTCTGTCTTTTCTCCTTCCCCCCCAACACGTGCCTTCGACTCCCCCCTTTTCATGTCTAGGGCTTCCGGAGTCTTCTTGTCTTTTTTTTCTGTGGCAATCATTCCTTTTCCTTGTAGCGCCTTCGGAATGATTGTCTTTCAACTTTTTTCCTGCGTCCCGTGTCCTTACGCTCTTTCTGTGCGTTTTTCCCCACCTTTCGGTTCTCACTTTCCCACTTTGCTGTCACGTCCGTTTGGGCGCCCCTTTTTTTCCCTTATGCCGCGATTATGCTGAACTCACCCTCTTCCCCGCCTACCCCGATCCGTGTCCCGTCACTTATTAGTTTTTGTTCCAACGTTTTTGATGGACTTTCAGCTACCCAACGCCCCCTTTTTTTTTTGCCCAAGGACCCGTTGGAAGATTGTCATCTTCCCCCGACTCCTTTTTTCCTCTCTTTTCTTTTCGACCTGTGGATTGTTGCATCTGTGCTGTGCTTCAGCTTCTCTACTCCTTTACGTTTTTTTTCTTTCTTTTTTTTTATAACTGATAACTCCTGCGTCTTTTCCCTGTGTCGTACTCCGGCGGTCCCGTTGTTTGACCCTGGTGCGTTTTTTTTCCCCTTGACCTGTGTCCGGCTACCGATCCCCCTTGACCCCCGCTTTCTCTTTGTTCCTTTCCCCCACACTTTTTGGCCGATTTCTTCCCTTTTTTTTTTTTTTTCTTCCCCCTTTTTTCCCCTTCCCCCCCGTTCTGTTTTTCCTTCGTCTATAGTTTCCGTTCCTCTTTGTTTCCTGCTTGTTTTTCAATCCCCCTCCCTCTGTTTGGAATACTTCGTGCTGCCTGCTGCTCCCCCCCCTTTTTCGCGGAGCTTTTCCACGCCGATCCCTTTGACTGTTTCTTTCCCTCCTATTTTCCACCCCTTACTGGTCCCCTTTCCACCCCTTTCATACCTTCGTCTGTCTTTTCGTTTCCTTTTTTCCCCTTCCTTCCCCCCCTAACTTTGTTCTTGTGTGACGACGATTGTTTACCTGCTGTTTTGTTCTTGCACCTTTTTTGTTCCGTGTCATTGTTGAAGCCTTTTTTTCTCCCGCCTTTCCTCGTCTCTTCCCCCATTCTTTTAGAAGTGGGCTGGGGTTCAAACCAACCCGCTTTCCCCCGGACGTTTGATTTCATAGAACTCGGATTTGAATTGAATGTCGTCGTCCTTCCCTCTTAGCGTGATACTTAGTCTTTTCATCTTCATTTTTTCCCCGGTCTTTTTTCCACACTGGCCTGATGATCCTTTTCTTTTGGGCTCTCGTGGTGTCACTTCCCTTTAGGCTCCTTTTTATTCTCTTCACAAAGACCCGCGCCCCCAAAGATAGACCTTGCCCATCACTTTCCGTCGCCCTTACCCTTTTTTCCTCTACCCCGAGCCAGGCCGGGGAACACCCCTTTAAACGCTAGGCTCCACATCCGTTTGGGACTTCCCCGAAAACCGCAGGCGGCACGTCTTGTTTTACCCCCTTTTCTTGCCCCTGTCTCCCTGAAATTAAGGTGCCCTCCCCGATGACCCACCCACGGAGGCATTTTTTCCTTTGCCCCTCGGCCCCCCTCTTCTTTGTACGCAAGTTTTTCTATATCGTATCCCCTTACTAGTTAAGTCCACTGTTCCTCCTCGTCCGGAGTGCAACGGTGGGCTAAGTCATTCCGGACTGTGCTCTTCCTTGTCCCTCGACCCACCACACTTCTTGATTTCCTTTTTTGGAGAAGAAGGCGCCCGCTCCTCCATCCTTCTATCTGGCCCCCACTGCACCGTCCCTTAGACAGACTTATCACTGCTTTTTTTTCTTCCGGTAGGGGGATTTCTAGTTTTTTGATATCTTTCCCCCATCAACCCACCCCCTCCCACAAACCACCACCCCACCGCTCCATTTTTTTCTTGACCCTTCATTTTCCCGTTCCCCCCAATCTCAGGCCCGTGGACGTGGTCGCCCGCGCCTCCGTAGAGGCGTCGCTGTTCCTGTTTTTGTGCCCACTGTCGCCAAACTCCCCCCCACCCATTTTTTTTCCCCCTCTTCTTTACCCTGGGCTCGGCAGACCTGGCCGAGGGGTCCAGAATGGTTGCGCTCCCTTGATTCTGTCTCCTCCTTACGACGTAAAGCCAACCCTGACCTTCTGTTGTTCGCCCTCTCGTTCGGCTCCCAACGGATCTTGTTCGTCCCACGATCCTCTCCCTTTTTTGACATTTTTGTTGCTCGTAGCCCCTGATTTTGGCGGTCCGAGTGCCTTTTTTGCCCAGGGTTTTTTCGTCCTCTTTCCTCTTACCTTGCCGTCTCTACACCATGCTTGCTTTCGTTTCCGATGACGGATGTCTACTTCCCCCCCCCATAGCCCATTGCTTCAGTCTTCACCCCTGCTCGAACAATCCTTTGCCGGTACATTAAGACTGGCCTACTTTCCTCTCGAGGGGTTTCGACTGACCGAATATTTTCTTTTCCCACCTTTGGTACGCAATTGGAAATCCGTTCCGTTTGCGGATTTGTCTCCCCTTCTACCAGGTTTAGTAGTCGCAGAACCCAACTTTTCTTTTTTCCCCCCGTTCTGCTTGGCATAGGATCTTTTTTTGATTAACCACCTCAGCTTTCGTCTTTTGCGCCCCCTTCGGGAAGTGCCATTTTTGACCCTTTTTGATGTCTTCGCTCTAACCACACTGAGACTGATTTCATATTTTTCTCAGAACCAAGGGGAAGGAGCGTCGTCCTGGATTGGCGGATGTGCATGAGACGTACCCGTGGGGGCGTAGTGTCGTAACTCTAGTCCTTCCGGGCTGAGGCCTTGTCAGCCTTTTTCCTGCGACCGCGCATTGCGGATTGGTCCAATTCTTTCTGGCCGCAAGAAACTGCACTGGTGCATTTTTCTGACCAACAAACCTGAGGCTTAGCTAATCCGTTCGACAACCCTCCCCCTGCTCATGCGGTTTCTCCCCTTTTCAGTGTACGCGACGTGACGTCGTCCGATTGTTTCTTCTGCCCTTAGGGACCAAAGGGCGGTGCCCACACGCCCTGGGTTAGTTCCCTAAATTACTCACTGTGTCATCTCCCATAGAACCCATTAGCACCACCTTTCAATTCTGGTGGCATCGCGTGAGCTTAGTAGTTCTCCAGATCTCTTTTGGTTCTATTACCCACTTGCTCGGTGCGGTGGCCGACGGTTTTTTAACCTGATGGTTCTCGGATGGCCGTTCCGATCGCCGACTGGACATATACTTCCTATCCCATCGACCTTTCAGATCTGCCTCCCCCCGCCCACTGAAAAGCCTCTAATCGCCTGTTTTCCCTTACCCTTCACTCCCGGTTTTGACCGCCCCTCCTTTCCCAGTTTTCTTCTTTTTCCGATGACGGTCCGTGTTGCCCCCTGAAAATGCTGTTCGGTCCTATTTTCTCTTCCCCCCTTTGAGTTTTTATGTTTTTTTCTTTTCTTCCGTCATGGGCCCTCTTTTCCTCATTTTCTTTCTTTCGTTACAATTTTGCTTAGAAGACTCAAGGGCCTATCACGTCGGACTTTCCCATTCTTTTCTTTGTTGTCCGGTATGGGCTCTTTTCAACCCCTTCATTTCTCCTGCCCCTTTCTTCCCTCCCGTCCCCCTTCTCCTTTTTTTCCCCGACCGCGGCACATCCCCCCCCACCCTTCGTGTCGCGTTCTTGTGACCAGTCTTCTCCAGCTTTTGCAAGCTTGGTGAGTCTGTGTTTCTTTGGCTTCCGCTTTTGAGTATTCCCCGAACCTGGTCTTCGATCCTCTGCACGACTTTTCACTTTCTCCAACACGTTTTTTTACCATACGTCGTTGAACCCCTTCTTTGGAACGTCCTCCTTTTTTTCTTTGTGACGTTCAATTCCTTTGATATTCAATCGCGGCCCTATTCCTTCTTCCACCTTACTTTCTCATTTCTTGTCGTGGTCTACACTTGGCCTCGCTCCCCACGACCTTTCTTTTTACATGAGGGTTTTTTCGCTGCTGTATTCTCCGCCCTGGCGTACTTTCTTAACGTCCGTGTGGCACGCGCCGGTACCCGATGTTTTGTTAGTTTCCCCGTGCCCCAATGTCCCATTCCCGTTTTCGTAGGAGTATGCTTTTTTTCTGCTGGGTTTTGGGGGACAGTCCCCCGTTGCCGGTGTTTGTGGTCTTGACCTTTCCGTTTTTTCATTCTGATTCTTTATTTTTTTCCCATCCCCCCACGGTAACCTAGTGAACCTACTAACAATAGCAATTTCTTCTTTTCTCCCCTTCCCCCCTTCCCCTTCCCCCCTCCTTTTCCTCTTCCACTTTTTTTTATAATTTATGTTGCACGTTTCACGTTTTGACCTCCCCCCCCCGTATCTCTCATTTCCTATTTTTCTCCCCATCTCTTGGTCCAGCGATCAATTTTGCCTTTCGGGAGTCCGGCCACCCGTATTTGCCTCCTCTTTGAGGCGCGCACTTACATTTCTTTCTACGGGGGTGATCTATCATCCTTCCCAATTTCCCATGGGCTTTTAACCGGCATCCCGAGTTGGGCTTGGCTTACCCCGGCGATCCTCGTTTATACTTTAGCCAGTGCTTAGGTTTTTCCATCCCCTCCTTTTGACTTTTTTTCTTGCCACGGTTCTAATTGACTTTCTCTCCTTACCCGTCACTCGTGTGCCCTCTTTGGCGCATTTCGGTGGTGTCCTTTTGCTTCAGTGAACAAGTTCGTTCCCACTCTTTTTTTTAATCTTTTTTCCGAGGAGTTTTTGCAGTGGTTTCCTCCCTGATTCCCTCTCCATCCTCCTTCGCTATTTTTCCCTGTTTCCCCGCCAGGGATGTTTTGTGCGGGTTTTTTTTCCCGGTCATGAACCCCCCTACTTTTTTTTTTCTTCTTTATTGCGCACGAACGTCTTCCCAACGTGACTTATTACCATTTTTTTCCTCCCCCCTTTTTTTCCCTTCCCACCCCCCTCCCACTTCATTCCTCGTCTTTTTCACCTTCAACAGTACACACGCATTTCTTTTGCCATTCACAGGTAATTTGCTCCGCCACTCCCTAGCCCCCCTTTTTCCTGTTCCCTTTGGCATTCTTTCTTTGGTCATAAGCCTCGCCGTATCCGGTCATTCTCTCTCTCCATTTCTTTTCCTCGACCTTGCGCGGATTCTTTACGCCTCGGCTCGCGTTTTCCCTCGACCGTCCTTTCCCCCAATTTTGGGCGTTTCGAGGGCTAGGGATCACACCCCCTTGTAACTCGGCCTTTTCCGTCCGATTTTTCCCCCCCCCTACCCACGAGTTTCATGTCTCACTCTGCTCCCTGCCTCCTTTACTTGGTTTTTTATTGCCCGCATGTTCATTAACCCTGTTTTTTGTCCACTTCCTTCGCCCCCCTTTTTGCCCTTTTTTCTTTCCCCTCTTCGTTTTGTTTCGATTCCGCAGTCCTTTATACTGTTGCCTCCATGTTTGTCTGATTTTCTATTCCTTTTTTTGCGGTTTTTTCTTTTCCCCCCCCATGCATGCAGCTTGCGCGTTCTCCTCGGTCGTCCGGCCACTTAAATACGAACCCCCCTTGACTCTCCGGTCAGTTGTTCCCCTTTTTTCTTTTTTTCTTTTCACAGAGCGTGCACACGTGACTTCCCCTTTCGTCTTTAGGGAACCCTCCTTTTTTTTCATTTTCCTTTCGCCACTCCTTCTCCCGTCAGCCCCCCGCTCGCCCTAACATGGACCTCTGTCTGGTTGCACGCATATGATTCATGTTCTTCTGATTTTTTCTCGCGATTAATCTGAAATAGGCAATCCTCGCGGATGACGACTTCTCTTCCGCCCTCCCCCCCCCTGTGGTGTTCACCGACTTACCTTTCGTATTCCTTTTGACTTCTCTTTCTGGCAGCACCTCCCGTTCCCTTGATTCGCCTTGTCTTTGGATATGTTCGTTTCTTCCCGGTGTTTTTTCCCGTCTTTGGCCAGCTTTGCCGGGGTTTCGCCACTTCATTGCCCTAATCCGCCGAGCCGTATTGTAAAACCAAGGCGCCTTGGTCCCCCCTCTCTTTCTTTGTTCCTCGTAAGCCCGTCTGTCTTATTTTCTCCCCCCTATCACCCCCTTCCCACCAGGCCCGCTGGGCCCTTATTTCCTCCCTTTTGTTGCCTTTCCGGCTGCACCGACATGTGTACACAGGGACAACAGTGAGCCCCCTCTTCA
>Ga0179593_1579514_pt1 | contig 13442 bp, 13 predicted proteins | sample CZODoug2_1_08_16_FD_185931 | JGI IMG/M metagenome (GOLD analysis project Ga0179593, IMG submission 185931) | Vadose zone soil fungal communities from Angelo Coast Range Reserve, California, USA - CZODoug2_1_08_16fungal (PacBio error correction) | ecosystem: Environmental > Terrestrial > Soil >... | reverse complement strand
ACTCCAGTCATCGAAGTTCGAGTCAGACTTCCATCCAGAACTTAAGCTCCAGTGAGCGTCCTACAGCCGTCTATTTGAGCGACATTTCTTGGTCTTTTTTTGGGTGTTCGACACGCCGAGCCAGCCGTCTCTTCTGAGACGTTCAATCCTTCCCAATTTCTTTGAGGCGAATCCTCCTCCAGTTTGGGCGTTTTCCTATCTGACTTGAATGTCGCGGGCAAGCTTTTTGTTAGCCTCCGAACTCTTCTTCTTTCCTCTTGACCTCCCCCCAAGGTTTCCCCCCCGCTGAAGATAACCCCCAGTAGGCGTCCCCTGCGCGGATTAGCTCCCAGTGGGAGAGCTCGTGGTTTTTCCCTCACTGCCTTTTTCCTCAACGTGGCAAAGTGTTGTGTGCGGCGTTTCTCTCTGCCCTTACTTTAGGCTGAAAGCGCTCCGGCGCTCCCCTTTTATATCCGTATTTTTTTTCCTCCCCTTTTCATTCCCCCCCCTATTGAAGTGGAAAGTCCGCGTCGAAGCGTTTCCTGTTCTGCCCCTTGGTATTTGAGTGATAGTCACTCGAGTCACTGTGAAGAGACTTTCCCCCATTTTCCTCCGTCCCTTTTTCGCGAACTGCCCGGCTTTCGAATCGCGGTATCGTAGGACTCTTCCTAGCGACTCTCCCTGGGAGAGGCAGGGATCGACCATGCTAACCGAACTCTTTTTCGTCCTTTTTTCACATTCCTTTAGTTTCATCGCGGTCGGGAAGACTTTCCGAAAGAGTGACCTTTTGGTTTTCAGATGTCCCCTTTTTGCGGTTGGTTTTCAATTGTTTTTGATTTTTTCTTATTACTTTCCTTCCGGTTTTTCAAGCTCTTCCTTTTCTCTCTTTCCCCCACGCTCTTCTAGGAGTCTCCCCCCCTTTTTTGTTTTTTCGAACTCCTAGGCATTATCATCTTTCTTTTCTTCCGTGTTGTTGTCTTCTCCATTCCCTTTAGAGCCTTTCCCTTTCGCCTTTAAAAAATTGGGGCCCTCTAAGTTTTCGGGCCCCCCCCGAAACCAAAAAGCTTCTTTTCAATCTTTCTTTTCACCCAGTTCGAGCTTTCCTCTCTCATCCAAAGAATCAGGAAAATCCACCCACCCTCTCCCTCTTTCCGAGCCAGAAAACACAAAGTTTCAACCCTGGTTTCCGGTGCCCCCCTTCCCTGCCAGCGACCCTCTACCTTTAAATAAAAGAGGTTTTTCAGTCCTTTGCGCGAGGCAGGCTTCACGCGGAGACATTTTGACCCCCCCCCATTCCCCTCTCTTTTTTTGTTTTTTGGTGACTCTACTAGAGTCAAGAGATATAGGACCTCGTTTAGCGAATCGTTCCTTCTTTATCTTATATTCCCTTGGAGAGTGCCGTATCTTCAGATAAGAATTTCTTCGTCTCGCCCCTCAAGAAAGTATCCTCTTTTCTACGCGTTTTTTTCCCACCTGAGACATTCTGGGGGGGAAATGACTGGTATCCTCTCAATCGTGGGAGCAGTTAGAGCTTTTTTAGGCGCGTGAACTTCCCCTACTCCTCTGCGAATGTTTTCCTTTTTCCCTGCTCCGATGCGCGATTGAGTACCCACTCCCATTTAGGCCTTGAGACAATATCCTGTCCGAAGAATGGCACGACCCACAGAGTATCTCCCTTCCCTCAGCTTTAATACGCAGCTTTGCAGTTCGCCATCGTATTTCACTTTTCCTCACTCTGGCGAATCCACCGGCGAAACAGTCGCCATTTCTTCAGATCGCAGACCCCTTTTTCCCACCTAAGAGGTCGAAAGCCATAAAGGGTTTCCCCCTTTCTCCCATTTTTAGCTCTTTGGTCATCCTGCAATCTTCTCGAAATGGTTGCTATGTCGCCATTTGTTCACGCTCCGTGGTTAGGTCTTAATTTCTTTTGACCCACCTCTTCTCTTTCGTTCTCTCTTGTAGTGGAGAGAAATACTCCCTCCGTTTCCTTCTTTTCAGTCCTTTCTTCAAGAGGTAGAGAACAAGATAGCGTTTTCTTGGATCTCCGATAGCCGATGCTGGTAATAGAGGGTCCTTTTAGTAGGCTGATCCCCCATTAAGCCAGACCCCTCAAGATCCTTTTTTTTGATGTGTGGACTGATATTTGACGGGCCTTTTCTTTCCCCCTCCGTTCCGCCCCTCTCGCCCATTCCGCACGTCTGAACGCACCTCCGACCTTCTTTTCCAGGGTCTTTTTCGATCTCGTTTTCCCTTCCCCTTTTTCTCCCTAAGCCTGGCTCGACCCCAACGGCGCATTGAATGGGTTTTTGTTACGCCGCGACCCTCTTTTTAGTTTTTGTTCCCTTTTTTATTGGATCCTCCCACAAGGCCTTGTAGTTTTCTGAGGCAATGTTTCCCCTCCTTCGTCTTTCCTCCCCCCCCCCGGGTATCCCTTCAGCCTTTTGTTGAAAAGCGCGATCTGCTCCCCTTCAAGTGTTCCTGTCTTTCATCTTGCAAGATCGCGGTTTCTGTTCCTTCCCTCTCCCCCCATTCTTTCCGAGGGCCCCCGGTTTCCTGAAGGGCCCCCAAACATCTTCTACGAACACGTTGATACTCCCAGCTGACTAAGGTGGTCCAAGCTTTGCCGGAGGACGGTCATTTTTTTTTGCCTTCTCCCTCCCTAAAGGCCTCGCCTTTCGCATCGGATGAATGGGCAGCAAATCAGCGCGGCCTTCTAGTGGGAGCCTCTGGAGTCTCTATTTAGAGCAGTGGTCAATCGATTCCTCTCTCCTCTCCGCGCCTCCCTAGCCACTTCCCCGCTCTGTCCGGCCTGGTTCTAAGACTGCAAGCTTGCCAGGGGGATCTTTGATTTCTTTGATTTTTCCTATGAGGGAGGCTTGTCGGCGAAGGCCCCTATCATTTCCAGCTCCCGCGCTCTGCCCCCTCCCTCCCTTTTTCCTAGAGTCCTTTTTTCCCCAATAAAACAAAATTGCATGTCTTGACCCTTGACAAGCTACCCGCGGGAACACAAATTTCCTTCTGGATTTTTTTTGCCCCCGGACAAATCTCTCTCTTCCTCCTGTGTTGTAGCCTTTTTCTTTAACCTTGCCCTTTTGCGGAATTTCCCCTTTCCTTTTCCCTCTGAAGCTAGCCCTAAAGAGAATGAAGAGGTTTTTTTGCCAACAATTTCTCTCGGTCCTTAGAGTTTTTAGGAGTCTTCCCTTCCGGAATTCGCCGTCCACCGCCCCATCGCTGCTCGAGCCAAGGTTCTTTCTTGAATCATCTTTCCTATTTGCCCCCTTCCCTGCCCTTCCATGGTTTAGCAAGAATAGTATTCCTAGGCTCGAGTTCCCGTTTTAAATTATCTCCCCTTTCCCACTGGCGAAATAGTTTTTATCGGCTCGAGAAGCGCCTCCCATAAGGTCCTCCCGCCTTTTTCCCTTTTTTCCTGTCAGCTGCCCTATGCGAGCTCCCCCGGAATTTATCAATTTTTTGTTCCCCCTGCAAATTCTTTTTCCCTTTAATCGCTGAACCCGGATTTCCTTCACCTTTTGAGCGAGCGATTGTTTTTCTCGCAGTTCTTCCGGTGTCCTTCTCGATATTACTCTTTTCCTTAGTGATTCCGCCGATTATGTCTTCAACTCTTCCTTAAGTTGCAGCGTATTTAGTCATTGAGAGTTCATTTTTTTTTTTTCCCTCTTCCCTTCCAACGGTCTTAAGCCGGCCCTCTCGACACGAAGCCAGTCGTGGCGAGGATCAGCTTAGCTTTTACTTTCCCCCAATTTTTTTCTTTTCAATTTATTTTTTTTTTTTACAAATCCCAAGGCGCCGTGTTTTTGCACCAATTGAAGGCGCCCTCTGAGTCCTTCCCTGTATCTCGATCCCGAAGATCCCTAGTCAATCCCAGTTAGTTTTATTTGGCATGGTTGGAGAGCTTTCCCCGTTTCCAGCACCCTTTCTTGAGAACCCACACCCTCCCTCCCTTGACTCTCCTCTTTTCCGTCTCTGCGCTTTTACTCTTACGCTCCCACTCCGTGTCGATATGCGGTCTTCTCGCGTTCGAGATCCGGCCTTCGGTGTCGGGTTTTAGAGACAAAGTCATAAGCGATTCTTTCGTTTTTAGCTTTTTCTTTGCTTCCACGACCGCGCGACCCTTCCCTCTTTTTGTCTCTCCTCCTAAGCCTCCCGTCTCGGCTCCCTCTTTCAGGCAGATGTTACACTGTAAAAAAGGAGACTCTTGTTTTTTTTTTTTCCTTTTCTGAGACAGTGAACCAACCGCCTTCCATCTTCCCCCCTTCCTGCGCCTCCTCAGAAGGGCGTCGGACGATCTTCGACGATGTCGAGTCTTTTCGTGTTCTCAGGTGATCCCGCAAACTACCCCCTTTTTTCCAGCGCCTTAAGCTTCCGGATCTCCCGATTATGGGCCGCAGAAGAGGGGCTCGATGTATTTGAACTTTTTCCGACCAAGTTTGTGGCATGTCTGATTTTTATACCTTCCCCCCTGAAGCTAAGTCCCCGTCCCCCCCTCCCCTCTTCTCTCCCTCCCCGCGCGGCCGCCACTAGCGGTTGAGGAGCCCCAAGCTTTTCAGAAGTTTTTCTCATGGAGAAGGTCTTACCGTCAGCTGGGAGTTAAGTTTTTGCGTGACGTCCGGCGTCCCTCGTCAAAATAGCCCTTCACGCATCCTTCATCGCCGCACCCTTCAGACCTTATGCGCTCCCGTCTGCCGATGATCCCTCTTTCGGACTCTCCGCGTCTTCAACGACTCAAGCGAGAGGGTTTGCGAATGCCGCGCACCCGCACAGGCCCTTTTTTTGGTTTCCGACCCTTGTTAACACAAAATCTCTGTTTACCGAGTCGGCCTGCGAAAATTCAGCCCTATTTTTCCTGTTTTTTTCTTTTTTTCTTTTAGCTTCTTTTGGGGGGTGATTTCATTTTCTTGGCTATAGTAACCCCTTATCCATGGTTGTTCTTTGATTTTCGCTCCTCTTTTTCTAGTTCCCCTCACATTCTCTATGCGGGTCGCGGCCCAATGCCCCTTTTTTTACAGTTTTTTTTTCGCACCTTATTCTTTTCCCCCTTCATCCTTTTTTCCAGCCCTTTGTCAGTCAACAATTGGGGCGAGACTCTGCATGAGAATTTGATTTTCCCCTCCTTTAACCTTCTCCCCCCGAGCGACCCTCTCGCGTACCCATGATCTCTAGATCGGACTTATCCTTTCCCCCATCCTTAAATCCCCCCTTTTCGCAAAAAGTTCGTCGACAAGCACCACCCCGGTCGGATGTCGCTTCCCTTGTGCCAGCTCAATTAAATTTTCTCCAATCCTTTCTTTCCGCCTTTTAGTCTTCCTTCCCTGATCTTGGAAAAAAAAATCTCGCTTGTAGTCGCATTTTTTAATCTCCCCGAGACCCCGTTTACAAAGAGGTTTTTATCGTAGTTTCGAGGGCTTTTTTTAGCCTGAGAGTGAATAGATACGATAAGCCTCCTGAGCGAGCCTTTGACATATGAGAGCCCCTTAGAAGATTTCCCCCTTTTTCTTGGGGTTCCTGATTGGATCGTCTTCCGAGTAGACGTAGTCCTCTCTTCTTCGTTCTCTCGTGGAACCTGAATGGCAGTAGAGTCCTGGTTTCACCTGCTCTCCCGCCCCACCAATTGGTCGCCGGGGCAAAAGGAGTGCCCTTCCTTCCATTTTTTGCCCTTTTACTTTTTCCGGAGGCAATTTTCAAGTATTTCTTTTCCCCCTCATTTCATGTTTGCCTTTTCCTTTCCCTACACGTTTAAGAAGGAACCAGCACATACTACGCGATTCTCGCCGCCCCGGCTGCTGAGTCCCCAGCTAGACTCCCCTACATCTTTACTCCTGAGTTTTTTTCCCTCTATAATTTTTCTGCCGATCGCAGTCGTTTTTTTCACCACTTCTCGGTTACGGGACAGTGTTTCATCGACCAGGGAGCGGCCGCTCCCTTTCCGAGTCCCCCCCTGCGCGCCATTTTCTTCTTCCGTGTCCTGATCTGCGTGTGGATCTACGATATCATTCATTCATTCCCTGACACTGTTGCTCAAGTCGCGCACACGCCCGCCCGGCACCTCGCCTCCCCCTCCCTCCTTTCGAAGTAAATGAGCACTTCTTGGTCCTAGAGATTTTTTTGCTTTCTTATTCCCCCGCTGAAAGGAAAAGATGGTAAGGGATCTTTGGGTTTTCCCTCTCTCAGCTGAGATATTTTTTCGGTAAGCCCGAGCTCGCCAAGGCTTTCCGACTCCCCCCCCTTTCTGGATGATTTAGTCGATTCGCGTGAGGGCCTTTACGCTGTATCCTGAGATTTCTTGGCTCTCCCTCCCTTTGACCTGGGTTTGCGCACGACGATAAATTGCCTTCGAAAACCTTTTTGTCCTGCCCGTAAGCGCCCTTTTTTTTTTCGGGTCTCTCAATGTATTCTTCTCTATCTCATATCTGATGGATCCGGTCCAACTGCTTTCCGAGACCAGGCTCACGACTTCACCGGTCACCGTTTTGCCTCTCCGCTTCGCGGGGAATCATTCCTCCTACTTGTATATAGCTGGTCTCCCTTTTTTAGTCCCCTTTTTTAACCTTTCCCAATCTTCCCATCGCGCCAGCTCGCGAGCTCGCCAGGGCAATGACGGGTCACCGCGCTATCTCCCCTTTTTCTGCATTTTTCGATCTTTAGCGATGACTTCCCTGGAAGATTTCCTTCTCCGCGGTCATCGCGGCCTCTTGGGGCGCGCCCCTTACTTTCTTGATTCTCGGACGCCTTAGGCTTTTAGTCCCTTTCACTACCATACCTTTCGAAGCCGCCCGGCCCCCCTATATGTCCCCTCGGATTCTCGCCCTCTTTTCCATCAGATCTCCCTCGTCAGCTGGCGGTCTCCCTCTGGAGGTTTTATGAGCAGAACGGACTCAGTCTTTTTTTTTTGACGCTGAGGGCGGCCTGCGAATTGCCAGATACAGTACCCATTCCCTCCCGTTCCTTTTTTTCCCTTCGGAAAAGCCCCTCTCCTCCCCGTGACTAGAGCAGTTGCAAATAACACACCATCTTCATGCTTCTTTTTTTCAGCCTGAGCCGCAATGGAATTGCCACCGTACATTTTCCCACCCCTTATCCTTCCTCCTCCTCCCCGTTGGTGACTCCCCTGTGACACTGCTTAAATCCATTGCAGAGATCTTGTTAACTTCCTTTTAGCTTTTTCCCTGCTTTTTCTCATTGCTCTTTTGAAGATGCATAGCGTCGGGAGTTGCGGTTTATCTCCTTCGCCGTCCACTCCTCTCCGTGCGGCGATCCACTTTTCTCAGTTCCCTCCCTATCTCCCGATTCCCTGTGACGAGTCGTGTTCCAGGACTTACATGATGGTCCTTTCCCCATCCAGGCTTTGTTTTGTGGGTTTTTTTTTTTTTTTTGTTTTTTTTTTTTGTTTTTTTTTTTTTTTGTTTTTTTTGTTTTTTTTTTTTTTTTGTTTTTGGGGGGTTGTGTTTGTTTTCTCTACATGCAAGCCCCCCCCTGGCCCAGTTTTTTTTTTCCCATCGCCATAAGGTAGGTTAGAGAAGCAGACCGTCCTCCAGGTTCCTGCCCGGTTCGATCTTTTTCCCAGGCAGTCGATGCCGATCACTCGCCCTCCCTAACCTGACTCGGTTCTCCCTTCTCTTCGTGGCCCCCTCTCTTAGCGAGTTCCCCCGCATGAAGTTGAATGGCGATCGCGAGCGTGGGAGCGAGCAGCCCTTTCCCCCCTTTTATATCTAAATGGTAGAGGGATTCCAAGAGATATTGAAATTTCCCCCGACGGAACCCTTTTTTTGGAGCCTTGAGCTGTGTCTGCTGACGGTTAGGATTCCACGGGATAATGACACCCCCCTGGCCTTTTTTTTTTTTTTATCCCTTTTTAAGACATAGGCTTTTTGTCTTTCCTCTTCCTTTTTCACTCGTGTTTTCCCAAAAGGTGCTCAGACAATTGATAGGGCTTCGCCAAACCCAATCAAGGTCTTTCCCTTTGGGCTTTTTCCCTCTCCCGACTTCCTTCCCGCCCTAACGCGATTCTCAGTCTCTGTAAGCAAACAGTTTTTTTTTTTTTCTCCTTGGGCGTCTCTTACGAATCCCCGCAATATATAAGCTGCTGAGGCCCGATTATCGTCCCACCCTCCCTGTTTTATCTCTTACCTCAAGGGTGGTAGAGACCGCCTCCCTGACGCTCATGAACAAAGCCTTGTCCTTTTGAGCTGCGGATTCTCTCATGGACGGTATAGGTGATCCCTTATTCACTTGTCCTTTCCACTCGGGTCTTTTCCGGAGACTCGTTTCCCACTCCACGACTCCCATTTGCGACAATTTTTTTTTTTTTTTCTATGTATTTCTGTTAAAATCCCTCTTTTTAAGTAGCCATCGTGGATAGAGTATTGTGAAGCAGAAGATCCTCCCCCCGATCCTTCCCTCTCCGGCTCTCTTCACTGTAACCCCTTCAGAGAGATGTGGGTTGGGCTACCCCTAAGCGCGTTTGACCAACCACGTCATTCCCTATTCCCTTGCGGCTTCCGCTCCCTTTTGGCGATTTTTCTGACGAAGATGTCGAGGAGAAGATGCTGGCTTTCAGCTTCCCTTTCGCACACCTCAATGAAAAACGCTCTATCTTTTCAGAGGAGTTTTGATTTCTCTTCGCGTTTTATTTTTTAGAGAGAGGGCAGGGATTAGCTTGACCCGCCGCCTCACGTGTGGCTTTTCGTGATTATAGTCCACCGTCGCGCTCCCCCTTCTCCCCCTTCTCGGTCACGCGCTGAAGTACGAGCTCTACGGCCTCTGAATTCCTCCCCTCCATCTCCGATGTTTCAGTGGAACACCCGCGTTCTCATTATTCATAGCAGTCTTTTCCCTTTTCTCGCGCTTTGTTGCGTCACCCTCTCTTCATCTGTGTCTCTCGGAACGAAACCTGGGGACACGATGCCGTCCTCTTGGCCGCTCCGTGATATATGGGGTTCTGTCTCCTTCCCCCTTCAGTTTGGGTTCACCTTTCGGGCCCGAAGTTAGCATGCCTCGCTGCCTAGCCTTTTGCCCCCTTTAACACATTTAATTAGCCTTCCCTAGGAGGGACCCGCCCGCCCCGCCCCCCCTTCTTTACCTTTTTTTTTCTTGGATCCTCCGTTTCCCGCTGAGAAAAAAACCTTTGTTTTTTTTTTTTTCCGGATTTTTTCCGAATGACTTATCCCGTGTCATGCTTTTTATCCCCTCCTCTGCTCGCTCCCCCCCCCTCCTTCTCATGCGGGAGTCGCCGGACACTTGACCCTCTCCAATTGCGCTCAGAGGAACCCTTTATTTTCTTTCCCCCGTTGGTTTTCTCCTCGCTACGGTTGTATGAGCAAGCCTTTTTTTTTTCAAAATTGGTTTTGGCTCTACTCACTTTGGGACCAAGCGAGAGAACAAATCTGAGCGAAAATCTTTTCCCCATTGATAATATCTGAAGAGATACTCAACCCTGAAATCCACCAACCACATAGGTTTCTTCCCTTTCCCCGACAGCCCCTTCCCCCCCACAAACAGGCAATAGGGATGAAGTCCGCGGGGCACCGGCCTTTAATATTCCCCTCCCTGTCTTTCTAGTCAGACTCAAGTGAGATTTTTTGAGTCCTTCCTCTTTTAGCCCCCCCTTCACAACCCTCCCCGCTTGTAGTAGACCTGGACTGACGATATTATCCTCATTCTTCTGCCAATAGTGTCGCGGACTCCCCGGAGCTTTCACCTCTTTGTGAAGTCGAGTTTCCACTACTCCCTCCTCGCCCGCGCACGTGTCCGAAGCATGAGCGAGTACGACCTTCGACGATTGTTCCTCTTCACCCCTTTTGATTCGGGTTTTTATGTCCCGGCTTGAGCTGCGTCCCTTGCGAGCGCGGGAATTCCGCCTGCGTTCTTCGGAGTCCTCCGGAGATTTTCGTCCGAACGCCGTCCCCCTACACGTTTCCGGGCCCTATTTTGAAAGTATCATAACTTTGCTCCCCCCCCTGTTCCCCTCGAGTCCTCCGCGCCTAAGCAGACTTGTATCATGAATCTTGCCTTTTTTTGGAGGGCTTTTTGAACCTTTGATGAACCCTCATACTTCAGAGGACTAGCCGGTCCCCTCTCCCAGTCTCCCCCCCTCCCTTTGATGCGAAGAAGGATACAGATTGGCCTCATTCCCTGGCTCCGAGAGGAGGTGCCACCCGTCCCCCTTCTGTTCCCTCCCTTTCCCTTTTTTACCCTTTCCGGAAGCTCAGTGTTGCTCGGCGGCTTCACCCCCCGCCTTTTTTTTTCGACTTTTTTCTTGCGTCGGTTATGAGAATCTCTAGGATAAGTCGGAGAGTTCCCGGACCCCTTCCTTTGCTGCGGGTCGCAGCCACGATCGTCCTCTCGCCTTTTTCGCTCAGTATCGACCGCTCAACGGCTTTCCCTTTTTCCGTTGAACAAGATCCCACCAGACGCAAACAGACCCGGGAAAAGCTCTCTGGGTTTTTTTAAGATTTTTTTCGCTGAGAATTGTCTTTTTCTTTGAGACTATAGCCTTTCACTGCGACGTACGCCTTTGTGCCCCAATAGTTTCCTTTAAGCAGATCGCGTTGAGAGGACTTTTATTGCCTTCATTTGCTTCTTCTCACTTTTTACCCACGGTGACTTGTTTGGTGGTGCTCACCCCTCTCAATTTCTGAAACCCTTTTTTTCCTCACCCTTTGAGCTGATCCCTCCCCCCTCTTTACTCGTGGTCAGATTGAGGCCTGTTGATAGCCCAGATGAAGATCCTTTCGTCTTGTAATCTGCTCCGTGCCCCCCCCGTGAACATGATAAAATAAATCCCCCCCTAACTTTTTTCTACGATTTGTATGGATCCCTCGCGAACATTGATTCCTTGTCCCCTCAGACTACCTTTTCTCAAAGTCCCCCGTCTCGATTCTTAGCAGTGAAAGGCCTGAAGGTGTTCCGCGCTAAGGGCAGGTAACTAATTTCCTCCGTTTCCATATGATAAAGAGATTCCAGTCGAAGTGCTTTTCGTTTACTCCCCCCCTCCTCCTTCTAGGGGAGGACACTCTGGGAGATTCTCGTCCCAGGCCTTGCTTCTCAAGTTTCGTCTCTGAATTAACGTTTCTCATCCGTGCGGGCCTATCTGGAACGTCCTATGGCCAGCCTTTGGATCCCTTGACCTTCTTTTGCACGCCTGAGCCCTGCGTTTCGAACGATATGTATTTTTCCCTTGTCTGACCTCTCTAGCTCCTTTCGGCGGACGGCGATCCGATCCGACCCCCAAATATACGACAGATTCTCCCCTTCCATCCTCTTCCCTGTCCCACAATAAACCCCCCTTGAATGATCTTTGGATAAGCAATAGCTTGCCCACAATCTCTCCCTCTCCCCAGTGCCCAGGCCCCCCATCTCTCTCTTTCCCCTTGTTTTTTATCTTTCTCGTCGCCCTTTCAAATCCCTGAGGTTCTATAATTTGTTGCGGAATGCTTAGATTCCTCAAGCTCCTCAGTGTTGTTTATTTTTTGCTCTAGTTTTTTTCCCGGAAGATGTCATAGAGTTATCTGGTCCCCGGACTTCGCCGTCCTTTTTTTTCCTATTGTGCTCGATCTCTAGCGTTCAGATCCGCAAGGGGCGCGGCGTGCCCTCCCTTCTTTTCCCCTCCCCTGCTTTTCTACCTCGTATCCATATAGTCTCCTCGTTTCCCGAAAACGTTCTGGTCCATCCCCCCTCCGCCAATCCTAACATCGGTCGGCGGACGAGAGCCTCCCCCTCCCCGGCGAGGCCGCGTGTCTTCTACTTCCCCCTCTTTCCCCCTTCTAGACACCCCCCTCCTATTACCTCCCTGACCGTCGGCAACCTTCGGTGGACAGCCTGCATTAGCGCGGTACTCCTATTTTTTTCCTCTCTTCGCGGCAGCTTTCCTTCGCCCCCCCCCTTTTTATAGGTCCCCTTTAATGCGTATCCCCCAGGAAGCGATCTGCCATGTTGCACGACGGCCCACTTTACGGTTCGCTTTTCTTTCTCGTCGTCCCGGCTGTCCTCGGGATATGAATCCGAACGGGACTTAAGCCTTTGGCCTCCCCTTTGGCCTCACCTCCCCCCGCCGAATAGGACTTTTGCTAGTGATCCGCTCACGTCCGTGAATTACAACAAATTCCCCCCCCATCCTTTTTTCAACTCGTTGGCGACCGCATTGGACTTCTAAGTTGCGCAGGACCTTCCTTTCTCCCCTTTGCTCCTACCCTCCCCTCAATTATAGGTCGTGGCTTTCTCCGGAGGAAGGGGTCGAGGTCGGAGCTTTTGTTCCCCTCAATTTTCAGCCTGCTTTTTTTGTTATCGTCAAACACCTGAACCCTGCCAGCGAGCTTTCCTTGCTTTGGTCCTCTGCCGGACGATATATGAACACATCCTTTATTTCCCTTTTGCTCGTTGCCGGAATACAGATTGCTGGAGCTCCTTTTCGCGTCCCCTTCCTTGTACGTTCCTGGTTGCTTTTCAATCGCAGGAGAGGCGCCTAGATCGTGACTCACACTCCCCTGAAGCTTTTTCCCCATCCGTCGTCCTTTGGCGCCAGCTTTGCCTCCCCTCACATGTTCCCCGCGCCGCGCCACTGGTTTTGATTTTTTTCCCTTTAAATTTCGACGTGTGGTGTAGAAACCCCTCCTCCTCCCTTCTCGTCCACCAGTCCCTTCCTTCATTTACTTTTGCGGCGATCTTCGAACTCCTTTGGGTTTGCGATTTCTGAGGTCAGCCGCTGGGAGGGTTCCGTGCCCTATTTCGCCTTCCCATCCCGCCCCTTTCCCCAATTCCCCAAGATCCCGGAGGAGAGGCTAGAGCAGAGCTTACGGAGACTTTTGGTTCTAGCCTTTTAACTCCCCCTTTTTTTCGGCGGTCCCCCTTTTCTTTTTTCCTGTTCCGCATCGAGCATTCAGGAGCGCTGGCCAGTCCTCCGCTTTTTCTTTCCAATCGACCGTTCCCTTCGTCCCCCCCACTCGTTTCGCGGCCCCCAGCTTTAAAACCTACGTGCGCAGTGGAAAGGAACATTTAAAGTCTTCTTTTCTCTGAATGAGCGCGCTGATCGTCCCACATGCCGCCCCAAGAGTAATCTGTCTCTCCCTCCCTTTTCCCTCCCCCCCTTCCCGCCCCCCTTTGCCGACGTAGCTCGGGTCTCGAACGCCAGCGTCGCCCAATGCTTTTCCGAGAAATGCGCGGCGAAGGGTTCGACTCTGCAGACGACCTGCCCTTGCGTCTTCCCCCTTCTATTGTACCCCCCCTTAATTAGTTAATAGATTCGGGCAGCGAAATGCTTTTGGTTTCGGGCTCGTTTTCGAGACAAAACCCTCTTTTTTTTTTTTTCTTTCCTTTCTGCTTCCTGGTGAATCTAGTTCACTTAGAAATGGGACGAGAGATTTTCGCCCTTTTTTGGTTCATTTCCCCTTCGTAGCTGCCCCCCCCCCCCTTTTTTTCGCGAACTTCCCTTTTTGACTAATGATTTCCCC
>Ga0179593_1331058_pt1 | contig 13442 bp, 13 predicted proteins | sample CZODoug2_1_08_16_FD_185931 | JGI IMG/M metagenome (GOLD analysis project Ga0179593, IMG submission 185931) | Vadose zone soil fungal communities from Angelo Coast Range Reserve, California, USA - CZODoug2_1_08_16fungal (PacBio error correction) | ecosystem: Environmental > Terrestrial > Soil >... | reverse complement strand
GTAGACTGCTGCGTCAGGTAAGTGTTTATTTCCCCCTCGTCCTTGTAACTGATGCTCACTTCACAGCCCCCCGATCAGGGGTCTTATTGTCTGTAGCCGGTTTGCGTCCCATCGTGTCCTCACAATCGCGCCGCCCCTTCCTGGTTTTCGCCTTTTCTGGGGCCTTGACGTCTCACTCGAGCGTTACCCCCCGCTGATAGCACCTTCCGCCGTCACCTCTCCCCTTTCCGCCTAGGGGGTCCCCTAAGGCGTCTCCTTCCCTTTGGACCATTCCACAGTCGTTGTCGCTCTTTTTCCCTCTTTCCCCATCCTTAACAGCGCTTTACACTTGCTCCCCCTCCTCCAACCTCAGATCCACCCATCCCCTCGTCCAGTGAATGCCGAAATGGCCTTACCGAAACAGACAGTCGCCCCTTTTTTTTGAGCACCCCCGAGTCCTCTTTTGCTCGGGCTAAGGTTTCCGCCGCCTCTTCCGACCGAAGTCCTTGACGAGACCCACGGTACTTCTTTCAATGTTTAAGACCCGTGAAGATACTTTCCTCAGTATTTCCGCCGAGCCCGGGGTCATATGATTGTATTTAGTTTTCTTGTTTTGCCCTGTTAATTTCTGTCCCTAGGGCGTATAACAACAAGATTTTCCATACTATGACCGGACTTTGGTGGACCCTCGCCACGTTTTATCGCATCAGTTGCATGACAGGCCTAAACCTGAATATGGCTTTAGAAAAATTGGCCGAAGAACGTCCGCGAGTGATCCTCCCATTCTTGGATTACCAATTACAGGCAACCACCCAGTTGAGGAGGCTTGATCTCTGTGGGAGTTCCAGATGGTGGAAACTTGGTAGAGGTTAGCTGCCACCCTACCCTCTCGCCAAAGCCTAAGACTCCCCCCGCTCGGTAGGCTGCCGTCGGCTTGGGTTCTTCCCTGGGTTTTTTCCCAAGACTCTTCAATCTAACCGTAGATGGTCGCCGTGGGTAGGCTGAGAGAAAGGTTTAGGAGAGTGGAGAGAGGTTTATTCTGGTGTAAAGATTGTTTTAGACCTTGCTGTTTTAAAGGTGGTTATGGTTTCATTATTCCATGATAGATTTTCCCTTTTAAACTTTCCCGGGTCATTGCTTTTGTCCGGCCAAATTTTGCGAAGGTTACACCGCCTCCGTATGTTGTGGTTGCTAATCTAGTTACTAAATTTTTCTGGTTCCCCTTTGAGTTGTGAGATGTCGCACCCACAGGACCGAGGAACCGATGGTCAAATTCTCCTACCACCATTTTCTAGGATTTAAAACATGCCGCGAGGATTCCCAGCTGCCACGAGGGGACGCTTTTTCCCCCAGATCTTTCAAGAATCCTTCACCCCGCTTAACTACCCTAGCAAAAAAGCCCCCCCCCAGTGGCTTTTTTTCCCGTTATGTTTCCGATTCCCCCAACCCCCTATCCCCCACTCACGGGTACGGAATCAGTATAAGTTACCTTGGGACTTTTTTCTGGCTTTCTTTCTGATAAGCAGGAGCTTTCCTTCTTACGAATCCCGATTGACCCCCCAGCCTTTGAAATCTACAAGCCTCAGGTCGCCGGAACTTTTCTGGTCTCCTATCCGTATCGCTTCAGGGAAGCTGATGGAATAGGATGTGTTTTTGATTGCTCCTCCCCCCCTCTTCCCCACCGCGCCCTTCTCGTTGATTTCCTCTGGAAATGCCGTTGTTTATGATGACCCAGAACCTATCCCGCCTCTAGGGACCTTGTGGACAGTACGTCTTCCGCTTCTCATCGGGCGCTGAGCTTTGTGCAAGTCCCTTCCCCCCTCCCTTTTTCTGACTTCGTTACGCCCGCAGCCCCTGGCCGCCGTGGCCAGCTTGCCTGTGTTCTTTCCCCTTTTGGACAAATCCCCTCGCCCCCTGGGACTTTTCTTGACGGCTTTCTCTTTTTTGCACTCGGTTCCTCCCCTTTCCTCCACCGATTGGTCATACGGGAGGGTTTTTCTTTTTAAGCGATGTTGGAGGCACCACAAGTTTTTCCGCTTTTCGGCGAACACTGCGGCGACCCGCGACTACTTTCTTGGACCTGTTTTCTCCCCCCACCCGGTTAACCGCTCTTCCTCCGCCGTTGATGTGTGCGCTCATGTTTCCCTCTTGTCCCTCCTCGCGGTCGGTTTTTGGAGACTTCCCTGCTTGCAGACTTTTTGTGCTTTTCCTTTTCATTTCGTCCCCTATTCTCATGTGATATGCTGTCACCCCGTACGCTTTTCCAGCCTTTTCCCCTCCTTGTTTCCTGAGAGAGTTCCTGCTTTAGAGACCGATGGAGGTGCGGTCCCCGCCGAGGTGCCACCTTTTTTGAGCCCCGGCCCCGGTGCGTAAGAGGTTTTCCTTTGCTTTCCAAGATGCGCTCTCGTTTGTTTCTGTATGTCTTCCTTGGTCTTTTTCTTCCCTGCCTTTGTTCTATAGTTCCGATATTGGGCGGTTCTTTTCCCTAGATAGGCCCTTGGCTCCGGCCCCCCCGCCACTCTGGGTCCTCTTCCAATCCCAACCTGGATTATTCTTCCCCCCTCTTCTGCACGGCTAAGATTCGGAGTTTTTTTTTTGGTCTATGATTTTTCTAAAGCGTGCTTATCCTTCCTTTTTTCATCCCCCCGTTTCCCCTTGACGGCTCCTGATGCGCCCCGCTTCCTTCTCTTTTATCTCTCCTTGTGTTGTTGCTCTCTCCCTCTTTTTCTGGACGTTTCTTCTCCTGCCCCCTTTTCGAGCACGACAGCCCCTCGTAGGAGTTCCCTGATGTCTAGAAGGCCAGCCTCCCCCTTCCCGGACCGTTGTCGTGGTGGGCAAAGTGTCCAGCCCCTCCTCTGTTGCAAGATACCCTCAGGGTTGTTTAAGCTTTATACGTTTTTGTTTGAATTTCTTTTTTTCCCTGGTGCCGGTCCTTCCTGTTTACCCATCTCGGCGAGCACCCGAGCTGTAAAGTTTGAAGCCCCAGCCTTTCCCCCCAGACAGAGTACCGGCTGATAGCAATATCACCTCATTTGAACAGAGAAGGTGTCTTCTTTTACGGGTTTTTTTTGGCCTCTCGACGCATTCCTCCTTGACGACCTTGGTGCACGGGACGGCACTTAGAAGTTCCCCTTTGCGTTTTCCTTCGGCCAGGCCCGTTTTAAGGCCCCTACCCTTCTCAGATTGTGGCTTCTTGCACAGGTCCGGTCAGAAACCGTTTCTTGAAGGATGCGAGATGCGCGTCCTCCCGCCTACCGATGCTGTTCCCTCCTGACCGATGCGATGGCCGTCGTAGCCCCTTTTTTTAAGTTGCCAGCGTGAACTTCTTCCCCTTTTCATCGTGGTTAGAGGTGTAACTTCTGACATCTTTTTTTCCCTAATTGACTTTTGCCTCCAACCCCCCGCTAAATCTCTTTCCCCCGGGCACAGATTATTTCTTTTTCCCTCATTCGGAAACTGATCATTCCGGAATCAACCCTCCTTACAACGCAAGTACCGGAGGCGTTTTTCCCTTAAAGACAGTGGACGACTTTAACTTCTAATTTTTCCGTCTGCCCGTGCGGCGGTAGTCCCCGGCTACCGAAAAGGATTTGTCTCCCTTGTAACCTCCTGTTACTTTTTTTCTTTATTGAGTTTAATTTCGACGGCGCACCTTTCCCGGCGCTCCTGCTTTCGTCTCCAAACACTTGCAGCCCCGAGCAAGAGGACACTCTCGGTTTTTTTTTTTTTCCGGGGCGACCCTCCTGTCCACTACGATTTCCAGCATCTTTCTGAGCTGTCCTGACAGACTCCGACTCAGATTCTCGGTTTTTCCTCCTTGACCGGTTTACACGCTCATTAGCTTAATTTACAGCTATTTGCTGGGGCGAATTTACCGCCCGACGGCCCGAGCCCAGATCGTCCCCTTGCATGTCCCTTCCCTTCCTGCGTATGAGTGGTCTTTTCCTGACCCAACTCACACACGCTTTGGTCGGACCGGCCTTTTGAAGAGCTGTGTGAGACCGGTCTTTATGAGTCGGAGGTGGACCTTGCCCCGTTTGCGTCCGGTGGTACGGTTTAGATTTTAGAGCATTTTTCCCTCCTAGGATGTAGGTTCGGCCTTTTTACCGCGGGTCTTGTGAGCTGGGGGCGGAAGACTTTCCCCGGTGCGGCCAGCACCGGTTTCCCTGTGAACACTCCTCTGCATTCAGTAATCGCCCCCACTTTTCTGTCAACCCTCTTTCCCAGTTCCTTTTGCTGTTCATGATAGGAAACGAAGCCTCCCCCCGCGCCCGAAAAGGTCGTCCTCGACCACATCCCCCTACCCTGCTTAGTTTTGACCCCTAGCTCGCCCGCAATTGGGCTCGCCGCTCCCCCTGCTCCAGCGAATCTGCAGCTTTCTAAAAGGTTCCACGCGCTTGCCCTCTACTCCTCTTTGGTTCAGTCCTTTTTTTCTTTTTTTTCATTTCTTTTTTGATGTTGTGCCCTACCTCGCAGTCCCCATGCCCTCCGCTTCCAGTAAGAGGCTCGTCTTTTTGTTTTTTCTTGCTGGTCCTCCGATGATTTTCTGACGGCGGTTCCTTCTACGTATTCTTCCAGGTGAGACATTCCTCATCGGGGTCCGACATTACAACCCGCCCACCACTCCCTTTCAGCAAACCCACCACTCCACAACCCTCCACCCCAGTAAAAACCCCTCCCCTGACACCACACTCCTCCTCACAACCTCCCCCCCACAGACCACCAAATACACATCGCACGACTACAACTTACTGGGCCACGGACCACCCACACATGTTCACCCCCACCACCCCACCCACTACCCCATTCCCAAATCCCCCATCGGCTTTGGACTGAAACTTTTTTCTCGTATAATTCTTGCAGGCCTCTCCCGGAGGCCGTCCCTTCAGTGTTCCAGTCTTTCCAAGATGGTTGTAGACGATCTACTCTTACACCGTCACGCCCGGAGGCCCGCTTCCGTTTCCCACTTTCTCGGCGTTCATCGCACCTGATTCCAGTGGCTTTGGTGGCCCTTCCAGCCGGTTGACCCCTTTGGTTCCGTGCCGGGATGTCCCATCTGTAATTTTTCTTTACGCTTGCTGCACTTTCTTTCCCACGACCCCTCAGCGTTTTGTGGCTCGCGGTTATGACGGGTTATTGCTTCGTTTGTCGGGAAGTTCGATGGAGGACGTTCTGCGTTTAGTGCAGTTTTCCTTTTTGCGGTTCGCCCCCTGGTGCTCCCATTAAAAGATCCTTTGCTATACTATCCTCTCTTTGCCAACCTGTTAATTTCCGACAGCCCTGAGAAGCTCCCTGAACCCCTTCTGGTGTCCCGGCTGGACCCTCGTGTCTGCTCGGTGTGGTCTGTCCCTTCTTAGGTTGACTTCTAGCTTCGTAAAGGAACACAGGCCACAAGGGTCCTGAGTGCTGGCGGCCCCTAAGTTGGTCTACCTCCCTCTGGGTGAAAGTAATGATACCCCGGTTCCTACCTTTTGCCATTTTTTTTTTATGGGTGACGTGCGAGCCCCCTTCCCCGCCGAGTTTGGCGGCCCTGCCCTCGCCGTTCCTAGAATTCGTTCCAACATTATTAATCAACTACGTGTGGTTGATTAGTGTCGAAGTGTGATCTCTGTCTAGTTTGGGACAGTTCCCCACTCCCTATTCAGTGTCCCCTTGCTTTCATAATAAATTTTTGCCACCCGTCCATTTTTTTTCGCCCTTTGTCGAGGTGAGCCTCTTTGGTCCGCCCGAATTTGGCTTTTCTCCCCAGATCTCCGTTTGCCCTACCTTAAGTTCTTTTAAAGCTTTGTTTTTTTTTTAGACGTGCTCAGTCCACTTAGCGAGCCGCTCTGTGGAGACCCCCCTAGCCAAATTAGTAAAGCACACAACCCCCGCCTTACTTTTTTTTCAGACTCCCCGAGAAGCATTAGGACCCTCCCCCCGGCGTTAACTCGTTTCGAACTACCTCCTCGGCTTTCCCTTGGCGCGATTGACCTCCACTTCCCCTTCCCCACCTCTTTTCAGGACGAATTTAAGACCTGTTGGCCATACAACGCAGTTGCCACCTCGACAAGTCGACCCCTTCTCACCGAGCCTACGTTGATCCCCCAGTCCATTTGATTTTCAGTGGTTCCCCACCCAGACCTCTTTATGGTCAGTCCCTTCCCGTACCAGTGGTGGCCTGATGTCCCACGTTTGCTCGCTCCACGACAGAGTCGTTTTCCTCTTTGCCCGATCACTTGTAGAGAGGGTCCCAGATGGAAATAAGCTTGGCCTTTTTTTTTGAAGCCCCCGAGGTTTCGACTTTCGTCTTACAAGATGTCTCCCTCCCTGCTGGCCCTGGACCCTTCCCGAAGAATTCGCTCGGAAGTTTCATGCCTTAGCATCCTCCGTCCAAGAACCCTAGCGGAGGCGCACCCTGTTTGTAGTACTCTCCTGCCGTCCTTTGTCCTAATATCCTCTCTTCCCGAAACCCAAAAGGTGATTTTTCCCCCGCTTGCCGCATGCATGGAAAGCTGTTCGAGCTTTGGACCCTGTCCGTGTCTAGGAAAAAATCGCCAGAAGGACTTACGAAAGTTTCTTTACTAGATTTTTCCGTCTTAGATTTTAGGCAATGGTTGTCTCCGCTTTGCAAGCGAACACGGTTCCTTTTTTTTGCGGTTTTGTGAACCTGTTTGTTGTCCCCGTGGCAGCCCCGGGTACGTTTATTGATTCGATTTTTCTCCCCTCAGTCCCTTTTGTGTATCTTTTCCTAGATTCACGCACAGTTTAGGGGGTACCCTTCTGTTCGGCATTTTTCTCGGTTTTCAGTCTTGTTTGACTACCGGGGACCTTTTTCTTTTTCCTCCCACTTGTCTTCTCTGTAAGCCCCAACCACTCCAAGAGAACCCCGCTCTCCAAATCCCCTCTTCCTGTCCCTTTAACCCTTATTTGAATTCGCCCCCCTGTGACAAAGGTACTTCCGTACTCTTCCACTCCGAGCTTTCCACCCTCCCCTTCTACACTCGGCCCGGCCTGCTTCTGACCTTCCCACGTCCTGAAACTTATTGTCGATTTTTTTTACCCCCAACTCGCCATCAATTTATGGACGACGTCTTAATTACTCTGGATTCTCGGGTTCTTTTCTTTCGTTCCCTGTTTATAAACTTTTACCTGCGCTTTCCGTCTTACAGAATTGTGGTGACCGAATCTTCCCCCTATCCAAGCCCTCGATTCGTCTCCTGAGTTTAAGAATTAGCCGTCCGATGCTTTGCCTTGGGTTCCTTTGTTCTGATGGCTCCACGCCACCCCGCTGAACCCGGAGATGCTTCTGTAAGAGTGGACTCTTTTCTGGACGTATGGAATGATAGCGTTTTGAAATCTTTGGCAGCATTTTTCTTTTTTTTCTCTTCTCCTAGAGCATCGGGTTCCATAGTCTCCCAGAGAAGGGCTCGTTTTACTCTAAGCCCCCTTGGATCCCTTTCCCGTTCTTTTGCTGGTCTTTCACATGGGCCCCACTCTTGTCCCCCCGCACCCCTCCCCCCGCTTCGTTCTTTCTGTGTCTGATTGTCTGAAGGGCTGACTCTGTTGAAACGACTCCTGACTCTCGATGGTTTCCCTTCTTTTGAGGTAGTGCTCTTGTACGCTTGGTTGGACAATTGGAGACACCTTGTTGTCCGAGTTCTTCTCTTTTCCCAACTACCACCAAGCTGACCCTTTTACCCCTTATGCACGAGGCCCCCCTTGTTTCTTCCAACCAAGTCCAACCGCGCGTCTCTTGCGGTATGTTTCTGAACTTTTGGGGTCCCAGAATAGATTCTTGCGCCGACGGCACTGCCGCTTCGACCAGGTCGAGCCCTTGTGTTTTTTCCCCCCGGCAGGGCCGCCGCCCCCTTCCTTAATTTAGATGAGGCACAGGATTCGTTACCCCTCCGTCAGTTTTACGGTTTAAAGACCATTGGTGGCCCTTCTTCTTTCTTAATTGTGCACCTGTCGCGGACTCTCGATGCGGCTTTATTCTCCCTATGACCTGAACCCCTTCCCCTCCTGAGCAACTCCTTTCTTCTGAAGGATTCTGTTACTCGTAAAAGATTTCCTGGCTGCTCCTCTTGGTTTGTCTGTAAGTTTTTCCAGTTGTTTACCCAAGTTGACCGGCGGCGAGGTTTTCTCTCCGCTATTTGTCGGCGGTCTGAAAGCTAGGAAAGTCCCGGTCTCCTCCCAAAGTCCTTCTTTGCCCCCCTGATAGGGACAAGTCCCCAAATTTGTCGGTCGGCTTTGCTTCGATTGCTTCCCTTGCCTCCACGACCACCGTGCGCGAAGCTTCTCTTCTCTGACCTCAGCTAGCGCCCGAACGATGGTGCTCGATCCCCGTTCTTTTGCCTTTTGAATCTTTCTTTGATGATATCTTCCTACATTTTTTCTTCTCGAATCGCTGGTGGCAGAGCTTCCCTTTCCCCTGTTCTCCGACTACCTCCACACGCCTCGCAGGCACGTCCCGAGTCTCTCCCCTCTTAAAGGGTATTTCACGCAGAATCTTTTTCTTTCTCTTGAATTTTTTCCCATCCCCGTGGGTGCTGTAAAGAGTGGAGAGTCCTTGTTTTTTGTGGGTGTCCTTCCTCCAGGCCTTCTCCCCTTCTGTGGCTGTACGCCAGTCCCTTTCGCCCTGCTTCCGCTCCTTTTGTGGAAAGACCTCCCGTTAATGAACCAACACTCGTTTTTTTGATTTTTTGACATATGGGCACTCTCCCTAAACAATCTCTCACCGTTTTTGTCCTGGTCTTGTCAGGTTTCCTCCGGCCTACCATCCTGCCTTCTACGGGAGGGGCTCCCTTTTTCGGTTGTCCTCGGCCAGCTCTTTGCCTGAAGTCTTGTGACTCAACTTTGACGCCTCTTAGTTGAGTAATTTCCACGAAACATCGTGGAGCATCTGCCGCCAACGCCCTCCGCCCCGCTGCTGTCCCTTCCCCGGGTAGACCAGGGCGTCATTTTTTTACCGCGTTTTGGGTTGTAATTTTTTGGTATCCCCGTGCCCTTTGGCTTTCCGTCCAGGGTCAGCGTGGTCGCGCTTATTCTCTCCCCTCGTCCCCTTCCTTGGCCAAAAATATTTTTGCCCTACAAACCTCCTTCCACCCCTCCTCTCCCAGACCTCAAGCTGCAGATTGGCGTAGAAGTCGAAACGAGCCAGCATGCATCTCCCTTTCCCCCACGTCAAGAAGACGGTTTTTTTTTTTGTTTTTAAAGCGTGGTGGTCAGAATTTGCCTCCATCCAAACCTTTCCCCGGCTTCCGAGCTTCGTCCCTTCCGTCCTTTCTCATTTCACACCTTCTCGCTTCTGCGCTTTTTTCTTTCCAGAAGGTCCTTCCGTGTAGAGATCGGGCTTCTCGCAGAAACAAGCAGCCCTCTTGCTTCCTCCTGCTCCTCCTTGTGCTGTTGGTGTTCTTTGGAGATCAGCCCCCCTCCGTTGGAAAGCTCTTTTAGCCGTTCTAGTTCTAAATCGTGGCTCCGACCTATGCGTACCTTCGCTGTTGTATCGGTCCCCCGTTCTCCGGTCACCCCAGTCTTTAGTAGCTCACTTTTGCCACAGTTCCCTTTGTGTCCCCGTTTTTCTCTCAGATCCGGCCGAGCCTACTCCCCTAGTCAAACTTTCCATGAGTCTTGACCCCCCTTGTGGCTAGTTTTTGAACCAAAATCCGCCCCTCCTGTATTCTTGTTCTTTTTCCTTGGAATGCAGGCGGGACGGTTTACCCTGATCTATTCCCCTAGTCCCCCTCGTTGACCGCTCGTTGTACCTTTTTCAGGCGCCGTTTCGAGATTGGGCCTCCCTGCCTCCGGCCTATGTTTTAGTGACTAGACCTCTTCACTCTTTCCTCTTGGGCGGACGTTCCTCCACCCCCCCCTTTTGACACCTAAACCTGTCCGTCCTTTTTGTCCCCACGACTCATTTTCGGTTCATCTCCAATGAAGGCCAAAATTTTTTTCCCCAACAGCTGTTTTCACGTAGCATTCCAAGATCGCGCCCCGCAGGACGGGGACCCGTCAATTCTTACCAAATCTTCCCCCCTCAACGTCCTGTGTTCAGGGTTTTTCCTCCACCTAAAATAGACGCGACTGTGCTGGTGAGTTTGACCCCCCCTTTCATCCAGCAGATTTTTCAGCTGCCTGCCACTTTTTGGGTTTTCGTTCGTCGTTGGTCTTTGCATCGTGAGGTTACTCGGCCCTCTTGCCACCCAATGCTCTCCCGATGTCAATGCAGCATCTTGCCCCTTTGGTAAATGGTTTTTGGGAAGGGATTTGACGACCTCGATGAGCTGCACCTGCCGGGCGGTACTATGCGCTTAGATCCCCCCCGGTTGCCAGTACGCTGGGTGGCTCGTAACCTTATCTCTCCTCCAGTGGTCACGGCGCGCAGGTGCCCCTGAGTTTTTCCCGGTCCCGTTCTAGCGAGGGCCCCCGGGGTTGTCTGGAACTCACCCTTTGAATAGTTTCTTCCTAAGCCCGATTTGGCCTCAGCTACCCGCTCGACTTTATCTTTTGTAAAGAATCGGACCTGTGGCTTTTTTTTCTCTTGGTTTGAAACATTCCCCCCTCGTACTTCGAAGGTCTGACACAGGTCGTCTTTTTACTTGATAAGCCGCCCCCCTTCCCGAAACCGGGATGAAGATAGAAAGTGATACTTTGCTGTCCGACTGGTGGGTCGAGGGTTTCCTTTTTTTTTTCCAGTTTCCTCGTCGTAGTAATTAATGTCGCCGTCGGGACTGTTATTCCGTTTCGCGGCGCGTTTAAGCTCAATCAGTCGAGCCCCTCTTTTTCGATTCCCCCCCCCGGGTAAATGTTTCGTCCTCCTTTCTTGAGCAGCAGCCTTGTCCAAGAGCTGATGTTTGCGGTCTTCCTTACGGTTTCCCCGCGTTTGTGTGCGAACCTTTTGGTTTCTCGCTCGTGGGAGCGGCGTACAATTTCCCACTTTATTCCAAACTTTTTTTGTACCCTATTGCCCCGGAGGAGTAGGCGGATTTGTTACCGTCACCTGATTCGGTCTTCCAGCCTGTCTGAGCTTTCCAGTAAAGTCTTGCCTTTTCCCCTTGTTGATGATGTACGTGACGAATAACCCATTCCACGCAAGAGTGCTTGGAGGGACCTCTCTCTTGATATCACGTTCCCCCATTCTTTTCCTCATCCTTTTTTTTTTTTGTCTAAGCTGATGTAGCCGTTTTGCTAGGGAGGTTTTATTGCTCCCCCCTACACCATCGGCTTACTTTTGCTGCGCATTCCAGACGTCCCAACCCAAAGTCGGCTGAGGTCGCGGCGTTCGCTCCTTTTCGATCGTTCCCTGATCCCAGCTCTCTGCCTCCTGCCATCCCAAGCGTTAACGGTTTCCCGCTGGACCTGTTTTCCCTCCAGCCTGCCCTCTATGTCTCCAATTCCACGCCCCCCCTGGTTTACAGCCCACCTACAGGCAGCCACGTCTCCCACCTCCCCCTCCCCGCTTGGGTACAGTTCCCTGTTCCCCCTCCCCCTTTTCCCGCCCGTCTCGCCGTTTTATTAGGACCAAAGGTGGTCGTGTCACTACTGATAGTCTAGTACTCGTTCCCAGTATTTTTTAATGGCTCCTAACCTACCGAAAAATGTTTTCATCAGCAACTACACCGGAACCCCCTACCCCTGCGACCAGTGCCCAATACCCTAATCCCCCCTTTGAACCTTTCCTCCTCCCGTAGACACGAGCCTTGCGGGATCGTATTTTCCTCGCTGGCTCCACCGACCTTCCGGTAATCCCCGTCACGGACCAGTCCGTTGGTCCGGTTTTTTCACTTTTTTCCAGCGAGTTACCTCACCCTGAGCATTACGCCTCCTTGTTCGTTCGCGACGATCCTGTCGAGATTGTTATTACTACTGAGGTGCTTTCCCCCGAACCTTTTTTTCTTCGATTTTTCCGTTACCCCCACGCTGTCGCAACGAGATGACTTTGACCGTTGGAACCTTCCTATGAGATCCCGCTGCCCAAAGAACTTTGATGTTCAGTGACCCTCCACAACGCCGATTGAGTGTCCTACGGTCCCCCTACTCGGACGATTCCCCGCGTCAAGCCCCCTAGTGTGCCAAAATAACTTCCCCCCCACTTTTTTAATTGCCCTAGTTATCTCTTTGTTTGACAGCATTATCTTTCGTACCGAGACGTAGTCCCATCACCTCTTCCTCCAAAGCAGGCCCTACTAACCCACCTTTTTGAGGTAGAGATTGTCAGGCTTCTCGGGTTATTGTCAAGGTTTTTTTTGTCACCTGCTTCCCGGAACAGTTCCCTTCTTTCCCTCGCTTCGTTATAGCCCCAAAGGGTTCCCCCAGTTCGCTGCGAGGGGCGTCGCTTCGAGTTTTACCGTAGTTTGTCTTGGCCGACATGCCCCTTCTCCACGGCGTTTGCGTATGAGGATTCCTGTCATGTCTCGCAAAGTCACAAGTGTCGGGGGACCCTGAGGTTTTCCCTTCCTTTGAGTCCCCCTCCAGACGCTTTAGTGTTGACGCCCCGTTGAAGATGGGTGCGGGTTCCCTTGAGGGGCGGCGTAAGAACCCAGTACCCCTAGTAACCCTAGTTCCAGCTCTTTCCCCTTCAGAAATCTCGCGGAGATTGTGAACACCACTTATCTCCAGGCGCAACTGACCCCGGACAGGCCCGGTCCTCGTGGCCCACCGCCTGCCTCCTTCCTACCTACCAATTACGGCTGACCCCCTTTTTAAGACCCTGCTGCGTGAGCCCGTCGTATTTTCTTTTCCCCCCCTCGCCCCTTTGGTTTTTCCGACGAATTCTTTTTATTTCCCATGAGACTTGGTCCACAACTAGAGGTCGGCCTTCTTTTGGTCGTTCCCTTATATGCCAACTGTAAGTCGATGGCCCCGTTTCGATAGGGTGACTTCCTGTCAGCGACCCACCCCGTTTTCTTTCGTCCCGCGCCCGTGAGCCTTCTTTTTCCGAATAGACCTTCTGAATTTCCAGGGAGTTGGGGGTTTTTCCTAGAACTACTAAACCCAACCTACAGGAGTGTTCCCCGCCGTGGGGGTTCTTAAGGTGTTGAAGCCGATCTCCTGGTCCCCCCCCTTTCTCCAGTGAGTCTTCTTGTAAAGGACTCAACTAAATCTGTCCCCCGGACAGGTTTTTCAGTATCCCCTGCATCCCTTTTTTGGACTTTTGTGCTTTCTGGACGCCTCCAGAGCCACAATCGCCTTTTTCACAGAATCCCAGTTTTGTGGGCCGTGCCTGGGAGCATGATCCCCCTCTCTTTTGGGCCGATGTTGGGACTTATATTTTTTCGCCAGCCCGCTGTCACCCCCCGCGTCCCCCGCCTCTTCCCGTTTGTACGACCCCGGCATAGGCCCGTCTGCTCACCGCGGGTGTCTCTCCTTTTTCAGCACCTTGACGGACGACACATTTCTTCTTTTTCTGGGTGTTTTTTTTTCCACCCGGATTGCGGCGACCCTGCCCAGCAACCGGTCCGGTAGTCACCTTTTTTTTACTC
>Ga0179593_1714799_pt1 | contig 13443 bp, 13 predicted proteins | sample CZODoug2_1_08_16_FD_185931 | JGI IMG/M metagenome (GOLD analysis project Ga0179593, IMG submission 185931) | Vadose zone soil fungal communities from Angelo Coast Range Reserve, California, USA - CZODoug2_1_08_16fungal (PacBio error correction) | ecosystem: Environmental > Terrestrial > Soil >... | reverse complement strand
GAGCTTCCCCCTGCCCAGTCTCCCTGGCCGGGGTTTCCCAGCGTGGCGCTTGTAGCGGTTTTCCCTGGTCCTCTTCCAGCGCCATCTAAGCTTCCGCTTCGGCGCCCGTCATCAAGCGTATCTATAGGCGAGGCATGCTTTTCGTCCTTCGCTTTGCTTAAAACAGCGATCGCCCCATTTTTATCCCTTTCATCTCCCCCGGGTCCATATGCCTAATCCTCCGTCCTGGCTTTCCTTAGGTTCTTCCCTCTCTTTCCTGGTGCGACAGCCCGCTCGCGTTTCTTGTTGGGAACGAGGGGACAGAGTCCTACCTACTTTCTTGGGTGTGAGATCGACCGGATATCAGGTCGGTACTAGAATAAGGGCTTATCAGTTTTCTTTTCGTACGTACGCTGAGGGAACTCCTTGCTTCCCCTCCGGGTTTTCGCCGCCGTGGTTGTCCGTTGAGAATTAGAATTTGTTCTCGTTAGTATCCGGATCGTTCTTTTGACTTTTTTCATGAACTTCTCCGAAAGACCGTTTCTCCCGTCTTTGGCCTATTAGGGGTGAGATGGGGGTGGGAGTCCTCAGCCTTTTTCCACGACAACGGCGATTCATTGCCTGGACGCTTCGTATCTTCCTCGGGGTCATTCGGGTAATCCGTAAGCGGTCGGTTTTGAGGAGAATAGTTTCATTTTCGCCTGCTTTTTGTCTCGTTCTCTCTCCCCGCGTCTGATATATAGCCCTTGGCTCTTTTTTGTAAGGAGGCCGGTCCAGCGGCTTTGCCCGCTTGCCTGGACCCTCCCGACCCTGCTTTCATCCTACTACATCCTGAACGTTTTTTTTTCCTGCCGGATGCTCAAGGTACTGGATCCCGCAAGAGGCCCCGTAGTAGGTCCCTGCAGTGGATCGTTCGGGGCGGCCTGGAATGGCGAATACGGAACGACAACCCTCCGTCTTCTCCAGGCATCACGGGCTGGTGAAGCTTTGTTTCGGGTTCCGCGGAGTTAGATGGTCTAGCGGGTAGCCTCATGGGTTTCTTGGCCGGTTGGGTGCGGAGTGGCTCCTCGGAAGGTCGCCCATTTTTCCGTCTTGCCAGGTCTGGCGGGGGGTGAACCCCCGCCCCTCTTTCAGAAAATTTTCGCGCTCTCGGCTTGTTTGACTGATCGCAGCCCCCCGCAGTTGCGGTATGCCGCGCCCGAAGTCAAGTTGCCGAAGAAGAAGGCGTGCCGGATTCTGCCTGAGGTAGGCCCAGATGGTTTCTTACGACGGGTTTTAACCCGTGACTTCACTGCGACTGTCAGATCGCTCCGAGTACTATTCTGGTTCACCCCTGGTCGAAGGCGCTAGGCTTAGCGTCTCTGTCACCCAGTGCGGGACGGCCTGCGTTAAGGCGGTGAGATTTGAGGCTGCCGCAGATTTTCCTTTCCATTTCCTTGGCGCAGCGCTTTTTACTTTCGATGCGAGGAGGGGCACTTCCGAATGACCCTTGCTTCCTTCCGGTTTTGCACGTTTTTTTGCGCGCCCGCCAGTGACTCCGGGTTTGCCGCTTCCCACCTTCTAATTTGAGGTGTGTCTCCCAATTTCTTTTTCTTTTCGGGGCCGTAGACGCGTTTTTAGTCACTCCCTTTGCTCGCGATATTTCGCAGCCCTCGGCCGCTACGGTCATCGAGTATCCCGGGCGCGGAGATCTTTGTTCACGAGCTGCGCGGTCCCTTGCTGCCCGCTAACTTTTCTACGAAGAGGTTTTATCGGAGCCCGGGCGCGCCGGCCCTTTGCCTCCCGGGACCGGCGGTTTGCCCCAGCCCCTCTCCCCCTCGTTCCGGTGCTTTCCGGAGGGCATCTTCTCGTCAGCCCCGGCGCTTTGAGCCACGACCTCACGATTTTTTCCTGAAGCATTGCCCGAGGTAGCGTCGTGTGGACCCCGTAGTGCGGGTGCCTTGTGACCCCGAATTTTTTGTTTCCCTGCCCCCGGCGACCGAGGCCTTGATTTTTAAGTCCAGCAGGAATTTTCTGCTTGGCTTTATGCCAAATGGACAGCCTTTGGCCTTCTCGCCTACTCTGTACTCGCTTATTTTTTTACTGGTAGACGGCGGCATGTTTTCTTTTTGGCGGTCCAGCCCCCGACAAGAGAGTGGGTGCGCGTTGGGCTTGCGGATTTTTTCTCGAAATGACCATATAATAGTTTCATCCTCCTTGTTGTTGTGAGTCTCCCCCTGCCATTAGATCCGCCTAAGCCCCGTTCTTCCCTTAAGATACCCAATAGGTCCCGGGATCGACTTCCCGACCAAGTTATCCGTAAGTATAACTATTCTAACGTCTGGCGCGATCGGGCTGGGGTTTTCCTTCCAAGGAGCCATCCCGGTTCCCCATGGCTTACTTCATCGTCCCCTTTAAAAGGGATTTAACCCCCTTCCCGTCGGCGTGTACAATTCCCCCTTCACCTTGGGAGAAAATGCGCACTAGCAGAAGTCCCTGCCTCCGGTGGTTTAGGTTTTGCTCTTACGAGCCGACGGCTCTCGACAGTGACAGCACTCTTCCACCTCTGTGACAGATACGCGAGCACCGGCGTTTCTGGTCCCGCCGGGAAAGGCCTTTGCCGGCCAGGGCGACTGGACTCCCGATTGGCCCCCCTTCGTTAGAATAAAGTTCTGAGGACCCCCCAGCCTTCGCCCGAAGATCCCTGCCACACCATCTGACCTCCAGGCCCTTCAACTTAGCGTCACACTCCCTGCGTCGCTCTGGCTTCTTGCGTAATCCTTCCTACAGAAGTTGCGGCTTTCTCCCCGATCCCCCCGTCTAGCTGGAGACTTGGCAACCGGCTTTCATCGAGGGAGCAGGTTTTTTTTTCCCGAGCAATTTTCGCCCTAGGCTTAATGCCTTCCGACAATGGTCACTTCCCGGAAGGTTTCAGGCTAACCTGATGAGCCCCTAGAGTTTTTCAGCGCATGACAGCTCTTGCGGGGAACTCTCCCCCCCCCTGCATAACCACTATTCCACCACCAGGATTCTCAGTTCAGTCGCAGGCCGTCCATGATACGAGTATCGCGACCCGATGTCTCGAAATGCGGGTCTATCCCGCTTCTCCAGATGAGCTTTTGCTCTTTTCCCTTTTGGTCTAGTAAAGGCCGGTACCTGATAGACGGTCGGATTCTCCCCTCCTTTTTTGCGAGAGTTCGTGCACCGCCGGCGAGGCGCGTTCCCTCTTCCAGTCCTCCCGGACCGCCGCGGTTGCGCTCGTCATCACCAGTCATCCCCTCATCCTTCCGTGTCGAAGCAGAGCAAGATGGCCCCCCCCGCGGTTTTCCTGCGGACGCCCTCTTTCCGCCTCTCGGGCTTGCAAATCCCCACTCCCTGTTACACCTATTACCGCTACCCTTATTCCCTGGATTCACCAGCAGCAGGCCTAGAAGCGTAAAGTGGTGCCAGTTGGACGGATGGGACTTCCTGCCCCCGAAACTACATGCGCCCCCTTAGCACGCGGTTCCTCTTGCGGTGTCTTTTAGTCCCTGGAGCCCAATACGCAGGAAGTCAAACCTGAACCCCTTTCAGGATTGTCGCGGAATCCTAAGTCTCAGCATGGGCGGAACAGGACCTACTTAGCAACGCAGCCGCTGGAAGTTCTCCCTGTCAGCCATTATGAATATGGATCGCTTTAGATTAGACATCTCGACTTTCGTGACAAAGATCAGCACGATCCCGGAAGCAGGAACTCGAGACTCTTCCCTCCTCTTTACGATTTACCACCGAAATGCTGGTAATTTCCCCCGAAGGAAATACTAGGAAGCCGCCTCCATCTTCCCCTCCGCCGCTGCCAAAGTCTTGCCTTGTGTGGGGTACATGTCGTTGACCCGGGACGCACAAAAATCTCACCCCGAAGCCCAGGAGCCCCCTTAGTCCGATATTCGGGAAGCAATGTCTTCATCATCAGACGGGCCGCGATCCCCGACGCCGTCACTTCGGTTTTCCCCTCCTTCTTTCCGCCAGGCGGAGTTTTTAGAACCGGTCGCGCCCTTTTCTGTCCCTACCTTCTCCCGTCCGCACGTCGTTTTTCTTCCAGGGATTCGAGTACCCTTCTTTCGGGCCCTTCGAAAGTCTCCCCCCCCCAAGAAGTTTTTTAACGCTTCGGGTTCCCCCCGTTAAGAACGCAAAGCTCCCAGCGGGCTTCCTCGTTTCTCCGGAGGAGAATGCCGGAGGATCTCGTTTCCTTTTCCTCGGCTCGCATGGGCGATCGCTGGTTTTATCGACGCCTTGAAAACAGGGGCCGAATTTTCTTCGGATACCGCGGGGGACGCCTGAGTGGCGAGTTCTCTATGAGGACGTCCCTTGAGAACTTTCCGGAAAATTAGGTCCCCTGCTTTTTCATGACCCTTGACCTCGTGGCAGCTCTCTCTCTGTACTCTCAAGAAGTTGGGGTATTTGGCTGATCACATTTCTCCCATTCCCGGCCGGCCTGTTCAGATTGGCGATGCTCGTTTCTGCACATTTCTCCTGTATCGGCCAGTCCAGATCAAGAGCCTTTTTTAAGGAGGCGCCCCGACACGCGTATTCAGAGCATAGCGGTCATTTCTAGTCGTTATCTTTCCTACAAAGCTCTCCCATCGGTTCGCACGTTTAACCCGGTCCACCTCCTCTCAGGCTCATTTCAATCTTGTCAGCCCCTGGATTCCTCTCGAGTTTCTTTCTTTCGGTAACGTCTTCAAACTTCTTTTTCTCATTGGTTGAATCTTTCGTCAGGTTCAGCCCAGAGAATGAAGGTTTTTACCTCTACTCCTTCTTCTCCTTGGGTATGAAGATTGGGGCGGACGGCACGGTCATACCCTGGGGACTCGTAGATTTTTTCTTTCATTCTTACTCCGGTTTTGAAACTGTCGAAGGGGCTCCAAGCGCTCTTTCCGCGCTTCAGTCGTGTTTTTCATATGCTCCGGTCCTCCGGAGATTTTTGCTGGCGATGGGTGTCTTTTGTATCAGAGCTGCTCTTTTTCGCCACGACAAAAAGTCTGAATTTTCACCCCCCTTTTCCCCTTTTTTTTTTCCTTTTCTGTTTTTCCTCGTTCGGAGAGGCGCTGTTCGTCGCGCGGGTACATTCGTGGTATGACCTCAAGCTTGACTCGGGATCTTGTTAATAGGACGATTTCTACATGCTTATTCTCTTTTTTCTTCTGCACATCCTGCGGTTTCTATCTACGCTCCTTTTGGGACTCTTCTCTTGCTTAACCGGAAGACAGCGGCGTTTCGTCGGGGCCTGTTTTGAATCCGAACAGTGCTTTTCCCTCGACATGAAACTGGTATTTTTAATGCGTTTTTTCCTTGGCTAGGATAACCGCCCGATTGCTCCGGGGTGGATCCTTTCCGTCCCTTTCTTTTCGGAATGCATGGAGCCAACCCGCAACGTAATTGGGACTCCCTTCCTCCCGGTGTGGAACCGCTATTTCCTCGGGGGTTCGAGGTACGGTGTATGACGGTCGCCGTCTCTTCTTTTTTTTTGAATACGTTATCCCAAGCGGAATGTCGACCTTCTTCCCCTTTGCTCGAGCTTCGCGGCGTCTTCTCCCGTCTTCCTTTTTTTTATGCCTGGGTTCATGACTCTATCTACCGCCGGGCCTAGGTTGCGGGTAGCTTCCTCCTCGGAGGACGGAACTTGTCCCCTTCGTGAGCTAAGACGAGGTTTCCCCCTGAAGTTCCCCGAGGAGGCCTTTAGCGGACACAGGTGCCTGGGCTTACCTCTTCTTTTTTTTCAGATTGTGTTTTCTCTCAACGACGAGTAATTCTTGAACATCTACCGCAGTTTCCGGCCTTTCGATTCGCACGGTGAATTATCTTCTCTTTACTGACTGTTGGGCGTGAGCTTTTGAAGCGCTTTAGATGACGCCGTGAAACTCCCTGATTCCTTTTTACGGTTATTTCCGCGCTCGAACTTGACCCCCGGCCACCTTTTTTGCGTACGTAAGTTCGGGAGGTAGCGGGCAATGCTGATCCTGGAAGCCGGCCGTCAAGCCCGCCTGAAGGGGAAGGTTTCCTCGCAGTTCCCCGCATAAGGGGGAGCGGGTGACCCCCTGAAGACTTCCTTGTTCGGCAGGGAGCGCGTTCTAGAGAGAGCCGCATTTGAGTACCTCTCTTCCTAGCAGTATGCGGGCCGCGGATTTTCACGATTTTTTGAAAGTGATGATCCTGTTCCTCTTATATGTCTTCCCCCCGAAGGAAGGAGCCTCTTTTAGCCCCGCCGGGAGTCCCCCCGGCACCGCGCGGTGATAGCTTCCTGGATTTTCTTCGTCAAGCTTCCTGCGTTCGAGCCTTCGGCATTCCGACGACATTCCCGATCTGGTGCTGCTGTCGTAGTCCTCGATTTTTAGTTGCCCCTGTTTCTTTTTACCCGGCCAGCAGGGTCCTTTTGGGCTTTCCTTTCAGGGGGGATTCCTTCTCGTTTAGACGTCTGGTGGCCGCCTTTGACTGACCGGTTCCCGGAGTTCCTCTCTCCATGTACCCTTCGGTTGACCGGGTGAACGGCGGCCATAAATGTTTCTTGGTGGCGCGATCCCTTGACCAGCGATGGCCTCGGCTTTCTTTCGGGCTGATTCCGACTATTATTTTCATCCCCCTTTTTGTGTGACCTTTTCTAGATGCGATCGATCAGACGCCACCCCCCACCTAGATGAGGGTTTTTTCCCCCTGCCAACACAACTTTACCCGCCTTACGTCCTTCCCTGAAGGAGAGTTCTTTGTTAGGACCTTGCGGCCGGTGTCCGTCAAATGCGCACCCTTCTTCTCTGGCCGGACTTGCCTGTGATGTCTTCCCTTCCTCCCGGGCCGTGGTTAGCGTTTTGAAACGCATCTGGCGCCCCCCGCGACATAAAGTTTCGGAAGAGTACCCCCCAGTTTGTGAGTTAGTACTTGCTTCGATGAAGTTTTTCGGCCGGCTCTAACCGCTACGAGAAAAGCTTGACTTCCTTGCTTAACAGTCTCGGTGACCTGGGCCTTCTTCGCGGGCACGGCCGGTTTTCCTTTCCTACTGCGCCGTCAAACACCTCTCTAGAACGTTTCCGGCGGGAAGAACGGGCTCCGCTCGTGACAAAACATAAGCTGCATCTTTTCTACACGTCCCTGGTTCAATCACCCTTACTAGTGTGGGGAGATATCTACGAGTTCCGCGTCCTTTGACAGAGGCGATATCCGTCGACTCTCCCTTAGAGATCCTCTTCCTTCTCAGCAACCGGACCATTGCTGCGGAACTTGTACTTAGGCTGTACCTTCTGCGGATGTCCGGCGATCCGGGCCTACCCGGGTAAAGTACCTTAATTTTAAGTTAGTCACCGGAGTTCCATCTCTCCTGAATTACGCTCCGGCGTTTGGAAAGGCTCAGGCGCGAGCGGCAGCCCCAACAGCTCACCAAGGAGTACACGCCTCTCTTTAATCCTTCCCTTTCTCGGGTAGACCCTTTGCCGAGCGCGACTAGCGACGATGAGATCCTGCGGTCTTTCCGAGTAGAAGCGAAGTCTTTTCTTCTACTAACTCTTCCTGATTTCCCCCCCCTTTTTCCCCCCTCCGAGTCCCAGGAAACGGGCCACCCAGCTCCCCTTCTCCATCTATTCAAGGCGTCTTCCTCCAGAGGCGGGCGGAGAGCCGGCATTCTGGTAGGGCCATTTCCTCCCGTTCGTTTGCTTCCCCGACCTTCCCCGTGACTGCCTTAGGTGCTCCGATTCTTCATGATTCATAAAGAAGACGCGCGTTAAGCGCGCTCTTGCCGCCAAGACCCTTCTTTTCTTTCCCTCTTCCGTGCTACGCTTTTACCGCAAACTCCCTTCATCTCCCGAAACCCAGTTTGGGTTCCCCACGCCTAGAAAGCGGCCTGTCACCACGCCACATTGCCCCTTTCACTTCGTCCGGCCGGTGCTTCATGCTCCTTCTGTGCGGGCTGGTTACTGCCAACTGACTCAAGAAAAGATTCCCTTTCGCCCGCCCCTAGTACTATTTCGGTGTTTCTTTTAGGAAAGAGCCGAGGAAGAAAAAGAACCCCGTTCGTTGTCTCTCCTCCCCGGGGTCCTTTCAGCGGTGGAGGTCGAACGTCTGCAGCAACCCGGACGTCCTTTTCCCCGGATCCCTCTGGACGCGTAATCAGCGAGCTGGGATTGTGCACTGAGCCCCGCAGAGTCCTATGCACGATATCCGCAAGCCCCCCCACCTCATGGTATACTGCACTTTCCTCACACGATCGCCCGCCCGCATGCCACCGGATCCTTTTTTGTCTTGGACTTAACTACAGCGTCGGCGCCCCCCATCAGCCACCCAAGAATCTTTCCGACCGGCCGAGGTCTCGACCGGCGTTGCTTTCCTCCTATCAGCAGACCTGACTCGGCCGCGACGATTGATCGCTCCCTTTTCTACAGTTTTTTGTCGCGTCCCGGCCTGTAAAGCCGAGCCGAGCCACCTTTTTGCCCTTTTTGCCGTCAAGGGCGGGTCATCCCCCTTGCAGTTTTGACCTCTCCTCTGCGCCTTCAATCAAAACACCCTTCTGCATAAATCTTTTTTTCCACCCCAAAGTTAATTCCCCGACGCGGTTTGCGCGCATTCGGACAGCAATAGTTTACCACTGATTCCTGGAGAGCGACAAGGTTAAGCTGATCGTCACCGTGATTTTCGTTCTTCGTTTTCGCGCACGACACGGAAGGACGCGTCTAATATGATCTGATACGAGGTTCGGAAGTTAAGTTTTCCCGCCGGGAACCTCTCTGGCGCTGGACGCGCATTAGTCACCTCCCTTTCCCTGGTTTCCTCACTCTCCCCAATCTGGCCCCCCAGTTTGGGATTTCCTCCTTTTTCCGCATATATCTTTCCTCTTCCTCCTTTTTTGTAGTCTGAGTAGGGTGGCCCTCACTGTCTGGTTTATTCACGAGCCCCGAATGGCAAGTGTTGCCGTCGGGTCCTTAGGTTTCAGAGACATCTCCCTCAGGTTTCGGCTTGAGTCAGAACGGAGTAGAATTTCTTTTCCTGTTTTGTCGTCTTCGAGGTATCTTTGACCCAAGCTTCGTATAGCATCTCAAACTTTTAGCACCTGACGAGGTCCCTAAGATAATCCCTTATTCCCCCCCCTTTTTTTTTTTCTCCTGTTCCGCCTGCCTCTCCCTCAACTCTTTCGCGTCGGGTCCCCTTTTTTTTCCGCCGCGTTTGCATACGTATTTTTTTTATTTTCCCTTGGAAACGCCCCCAGTAATTTTACTTCCTGTACTCGAATCCGGCTGTATGCGGAAAGGGGGACGGAGGACTCTTTCTGGGCCGACAGGTTTTCGCATTGGTTCTTCGCCGCATTCGCCTCCGTCTGACACCCGTCGGGGAGGCATATCTTGTCTCTCTCTTCGTCGTTTCTCGCATGAGCACAGTCCGTAGACGGACACACCATCGCTACTTTATTTCGTGGTGCTGATGTTTTTTGAGCCCGCCTTTGCCAATGGTACGCACTTAATCCTTCGCGATCCCGTCGTCCGGATTCGGGGAACCTTAGTACTGGGACCTTTCGGTTCGTTTCTCTTTCTTTTCCCCGCGCTGATGAATGATGTCTGTTGGTTCCTTTTGATCTTTAGTGAAATCCACGCGGCGATTATCTCCCTCCTGAATGGGCCTTCCGGGATGCGGCCCGACCAGCGGCTTGAGACTGGTTTTTTCGCTTCCCTTCCTCCCCAAAGATCCGTCTCTCACCCGCTAATGGTGTTCTTTTACGTTGATATTATCTAAATGATCACCCCCCCCTCCCTCTTTTCCAGGTTTTTTCTTTCGGGGATGGGGGTAAAGTGGAATGGAGCCCACCCCCCCCGCACGTTCCCGGGGCGAGGAGACTCCTGCCTTTTTTTTTTGCTGCGGGCGGTCAGGCTCGAACTTCTCCTCCCCTTTTTCGGGCTTGATGGGTGATGCGTGACGAGTGATCCCAGTTTCTTTTTCACAGGAGACGCTGATAGATTTTTTCTTTTCGTTTGCTTAAGGTTCCGCTGTTTAGGAGGTTCTTAATCTTAACCGCGGGAGCTAGGTTCTTTCGGCAGAAGCCTCTTTTCTTTTTTCCCCCTCAGAAGGAGTGTCCTTCTTTAGTCTAGAAGCCGTCCTATGGAGGCCCTTTTTGACCTTTCCTTGAAGGGGTGATGCCTCGTGAGTCGAACCGCTATTCAGACCCCTGAAGGTAGCCTGGCTTCCAGCTCTCGGCATTGTGTTGTGGTTGTTCTTTCAGACCCGGCGGGGGCGGCATGCTGTCTGGGGGGTGACGTATGGGTGATGGAAACCTTCTCTTCTCCGTGGCACGCGTGTACTCGTCTACGATCCCCTCCTTCTCGGGCAAGGTTCCGAACGGCACTGGCACTGATCGTGAATTTTTCTTTTGGATAGCACTGGCCTTCTTGGCAGGCACGCCCTGCCGCCCGATGAAGTTTTTTGCTTAGCCGACGTCGCTGCTCTTCTCGTCAGACGCGAGATCCTCCCGGCTAACGGACTGTCGAGAGTTTTCTGATTTTTTTTCTCTTCCCTCGGAGGGGGAAAAGAGACTTTACCCTCTTTTCTCCTCTTGGAGGAGAATTTTGGAGTCTTTGCTCCCTAGTCTTCTTCCTCTCTTGGGTAAGGAGGCCGCGCGGCGCCAGGCCGGTTTCGTGCGAAGGGACCGGAGGGGCAACCCCCCTTTTCTCTTCCGTTCTGTAAGCGTTTACCACTCCTCTCTTTGTAACGGTAGAGAGCCTTAGGATCTGCGAATCACGGACCCATCAACCTCTTGGTGATTCGATGACCGAGTTTCTTTCGATGGCTGCCCCTTAGTGACGGGTGCCTTGCCCCCTTCCCCTTGCCGTGAGGGCGGCACGGCGGTTCACCCTGGGAGCGGTTCCCTTACGGCCACGATCCGTGCGGGTCCGGCCTTGGAAGGAAACCTGTCCAGTTTTTTTTTTAATCCTGGCAAGCGTCTCCTCCCCTTTTAGGGAGGGTAGAAGGTGGAATACAAGCACTGGACCGGCTGGGGGTTTGGGGTTGTGGGGGCTCTTCTAGTATTTTTTTTTTTTGGCGGTCGGTTGGGGTTTGGGTTGTGGGGGGGTGTTTTGGCTCCGAGATGCCAGCAGTTGTGTTTTTTCTTTGCAAGATGGGTTGTTTATGGAAATCTATATCTTTTTTCCCTCCTCTGTTTTTTTCTCTCTGAGAGATAGAAGATCAGCCCGCTGGATTCTCCCACCGCCTGGTTAAGGGGCGACCGGAAAGAAACTCCCCCCATTTATGAGTCTAAGTTCCCCGATTTTTCGAGTTTTCCCCTTTAGTTTCTTGACGGTCAAAAGCGGCCCTGTTTTCCCATTGGCCAAGAAGAGGCGGCCAGTGACTCCCTCCCAGCACGGCTGACCCCTGCCCTTTTTTGTAAGGCTTTTCCGGTTCCGGCAAACTTGCACGTTTTCCACATACTCGGGCCACGGGCATTCCCCACGTGCGGACGAGCCGCCGGATATTCCCGCTCTCTTCCCCGCCGGCCTTATTTCCTCGTCAACGTTTTCCGGGCGCCGTTGGTCCTGACCTGCTTTAAGTAGTTCCGGGTGCGATTTCGGCTTCCCCCTGATGAAAAAACATCTTAGTCTTCCGGCTTGCAGAAAGGTTTTCAATGCCAGATTCGGGAAACATCGAGGCCCCTCCATTAGTTCCGCTGATGACAGTCGGGGGTCCCGCCAACGACGGTGGAGGATTTCCTTTTTTCCGCGCTTCCGCTGAATGCTTCTGCGATCTACAGCCAGGACCTCTCCTTCGCTAGATTGCGACGTCGGCATCAACCGAATTCCAGAGATTCCCGGTTTATTCCGTGTGGACTCGAGGACTGCCCCCGGAGCTTTTTCCCCTTCCCTCAAGAACTTTCCTTGCCTTGCAGGACCCAGGTGCCTTTTTTTCCCTCCACTGCGCTCCGCTCCTAGTTTCGAGAGGAGTACGGCTCCGTTTTCCCTTTCCTTGTGGGCACGTGTAGCCTCAAAAGTCTTCCCCCAGAAAAACCAGCAGTCCCGTCCCTAGGCCCCGTCCCGATTCGGGTACCTTCCCCCCTGTGGCGCTCCTCCGAGAGCCTTTGACTTGTAGATGTCCCGAGGACGCGAGCGTGGTCTCTAATCCAAGAGGATCCTTCAGCCCGTCCACTCGGGTCCAAAGAGAGGAATCATCCTGAGTTACTTTCTTCCCCCTCGGGTCCTAGAGGCCGCTTTCAACTCCTTCCCCTTGCCTGCCTCCCCTTTCCTTCGGCGCGGAATCCGGGCCCTGTCGACCTTCCCGGCGGTCTCTATTTTCAGGTCAGAAGGAAGAGCTCGGTTCTTTTTCCTTCGGAGCGGTTAGCCAGGCCTCGTCCTTCTTCCGACCTTCCGCGACTAGTTCTCCCCCGCAGGTTCTACCCGAACACCGTTCGGCCCACCCGGTCGTACAACGTCCTCTCAACGCTCCACCACCCGAAATTGCCCCCCCGCCCGGGGAGTCGACCGGCTGGAAGTGTTTTGCGGTCCCACTCTTACCCCAAGACCGTCTTTATCCCCTTCGGCAACTGGAATGGGCACTATGGGCTCCCCATTTTTTGACCTCGTGAGACTATCCTGGCGTTAATAACACGTTAGTTTTGAGGTACCTCTCCCCCTCACGAGTTCCCCTCAGCGGTTCTCCTATTTTCCCCGTTTCCTTTTCTTTTCGCCGATGCTCGGAAGCACCGCTCAGGGTGAGGATAGCGATACCCTCTTGCAGGGATGACCACCCTCGTCTCCCTGCAATCCCCGCAGCCGTTGGACGTTCAGCGTATACCTTCAGCCCTCCCCCCCACAGGTTAAAGATTTCGCTTTCCGATGGAACAACGAAGTCAGCTCCCCGAACCTTTTCCTACTCCAACCCCCGCCTGCCACAGTTGGGTTGGTCGTGTTTCGGAACAGCCCGCTGTTTTTTTTTCCCCCCCCCCATAAGACACCCCGAAGACCTCCGTCGCCAGCGGTCGTGATGTTATTGGGAAGTCCTTCCTCTCCCCTCTAAGCGTCCCATTTGATGCTTGCGACCCCCCGGTTCCTCCAGGAGTACGCCTCCTGGCTTTTTTTTCTTTCAGCGCTCTCCCCCAATGGTCTGACCGAGCTCGGGGAGATGCATACCCCTGAAGCTGACATGAAATTCCAATTATAATCTGAGTTCCCCTTAAGATCACCACCCATACTCCTGAATGAACCGTCTTCCTCCCCCCCTTCCGACCCCGCACACGCGAATTTTGTAGTCCTTTTCTTTTCCCTAGGATGGACGGAGGAGAGGGGATCACCCGGTACGCTTCCCTGCGCTTTTGAGAGAGTTTTTCTCAACTGATAAATCCTTCCGCAGCAAGGGTACCCCCTGAGCGGCTAAGGGGTTCAGCGGGCCGGGATACCCGGCTTGTTTTTGCTTGACTTCAGGCCGGATGAACAGCCCCCCTCCAAAGCTGGGTGTGGGAAAAGTCCTTCGTGGGGGCATTGAACTTCGTGC
>Ga0179593_1504705_pt1 | contig 13443 bp, 18 predicted proteins | sample CZODoug2_1_08_16_FD_185931 | JGI IMG/M metagenome (GOLD analysis project Ga0179593, IMG submission 185931) | Vadose zone soil fungal communities from Angelo Coast Range Reserve, California, USA - CZODoug2_1_08_16fungal (PacBio error correction) | ecosystem: Environmental > Terrestrial > Soil >... | reverse complement strand
GGTAAACCATTCTAGTTTGACTGGCCTCTATCTTTTAATTTCGCGTCCTCGCAGTTTCCCCCTAGGAGGACGGCCCCCCCACGGTCACCTTGCAGGTCAGCCTTCGCTTCGGTGTCGCCGCAGTCAACTATGGCGCGAGCCGATTCCTTTCTTCTGATCCCTCCGCGCCTCGCTTCAATCGCAGACCCTGTAAGCCGGTTTCTTTCTGAGCTCATTTCCCTCGCCACCCTCCGGTAGATTTGTTGTTGCACCCCTATTCCCCGTTTCCGGTACCCCTCAGTTTAGAACTCCTGCAGTTCAGGCGTTTGCTTTTTCGTTCGGCCTACGCAGCGCCTGTTTTTTGCTTTCGGTGGTTGGGGTCTTTCCTCTCTCTTTTGCTCGATGCCAATCTCTCTTTGAGGAAACCTTTCTTGCTTTGTAATATCTTTCCACGCGCCGCGTATGCGATGGGATCTCGTTTCCCCCTCCCGACTCCCGTTTTTTAGTGCTGGGCGCGTGGAGTCCCCTGCCTCCTTTTTGGTAGCCCCCGGATAGATCTCCCGACTTCCTCCACGCTCCTCTCTTCCGGCCGTTAGGTTCTTTTTCTTCCCCCACATCCTCCTGCCGTACATTTCCGGCTCCGAGGCAGAAAAAACTGTGTATCGCTTCCCCCATCCCACCCACCCCTTGCGTTCTTTCCCTGAGGTCCCAAGCAGCTCTGGGCGCCGTGCAGTAGGGAATGCGGGACCTCCGCAGAGATAACCTTTTTTCTCCGCGACCTTCTTTTCCACCGGCCTAAACATGATTTATAGGATGATTCGTTCTTTGATCCGTGACGTTTCCCCTCGGCGTGCGCCATTGCTCTGAGGCGATGGCTGAACTAGAGAACCATCCTGCAGACCTTCGCGAGAAGCCCATTTCTTGGTTTGGCGTTTTTGGCTTTTTGGTGTTTGTTCCTTTGCTCTCCCTTTCCCACCTACTTCCTCACACTTCTTAAGCCAATAAAACCAAAACTAATCCCACTTGCATCCCCCCAAATCTAAAAAATACCCAGCAAAACCCCCTAAAAAATAACACCACCAAAATCAACACTCCCACCCCAAATAAAATATCCAACCCCAAAAAAAACAAACAAAAAATAAAACAAAAAACACCAAAGGGGGGGTGGGGGTTTTTATAGCTTTGTTCGGGGGGGGGGGGTTTGGTGGTGGGTGGCAAAACTATTGGGTTCTTTTGGGGGGGGGGGGTGGGGGGGGGGGTTTTTTGTGTTGTTTGTGGTGGGTGTGTTCTCTTGTCTAAAGACATAGGATTCCCGTCTCCTCCACTTCAGGACACCGTGACCCTCCCGTGAGGTCTTGTCCCTCGGAATTTCATCTGCTCACTGTCGAAAATTCCGTCTTTTGTATCCCGCTCTCCTCGTTTTCAATTATCGGCCCTTCGAGATTTTGAGCTCCCAGCTTTCCCAGGAAGCCTAGTTTTCCTCACTCATGTCCCTTCTCGTTCTTTAACAGCCCCTGCTCCTCCGACCGACGCGCTGCCAGCACAGTCCTCCGTCCTTTTCTCCCCTGCGTCTCCACTCGCCTTATGGGTGCTGCTGTGCTATCTTGTAGAAAAGCGTCTCATTCCTCCGCTGGCCCCACGAGCCGATCCCGTCGAGCCAGCTTTCGCTGCCTCCCACTAGGAGTCTTGATGAATTTTTCGGTATCGAATAAAGTCTTGAAATGTGGCCTCCTTGGACGTGCATTACTCCCCCTTTTCCTTTGCTGTCCATCTGTTTCTTAGCGCCCTATCGCTTTTCTTCTCTGGACATTTATGTTTCTTGACCAAAAGCTCGAGTTTCCTCCCTCAGCCCTTCCCCTGTAGCTTTTCATCTTTGCGGGAGGACTCGAAGGTATTTTGAATCTCTTTTTTCCCCTGTTGGTTTGATCTAGACCCCCCTTGAAGGCTAGGTTAGGTACGGACCCCGCCTTGCAGTCTTTTCAAACGCCTTGATGTTGCCCTTCGATTACCGGTATATGAAATTCCCTGAACAAGCCCCTGTCTATGGCTTCCCTCCTTTCTCCGATTCCGAACCTTACCATCTGCGCCCTTCGTGCATCTGCGATCAAATCCTGTCTGTTCTTTTTCCCCCGCTCTGCTCGTTTTTTTTGACCTCCCGCTATGTTACTGCCCCCTGGCAAGTCTGATAACTCCGTTTTTTTTTTTCTCCGCGCGCTTCTATCCGGCGATGACGTTTCTCCGGACTCTTTTCCCCTCTTTTCCCGTCCCCCTATGTATCTTCTTCCGGCGCTTCTTCGGACCTCGTCCTTCCTCCATGTTTGCGATAGCCTGCTCGTTTCGGTGACTTTCCCCATTTTGAAGCCCGGAGATGCAATCGACTCATTCTTCGTCCCCAGCGGTCGGACATGGTTCTAGAGGTTTTTCCCGACTCTATCTTTAGTGGTGCCCGGTAAAGAGTGTTCCTCTTTCCGGGGCCCTAAATAGCAGTTTTTCCTCCCTGACTTCTTTTCCATAGATTGGTCCCGCATCTCCGTTTTGCCCCCTCCCCCGCCTCCATTCCTCTTTGGCATTCATGTCTTTTTAATCCGGGCACAACTCTAAAGCCGTCTTTCTCATTGCTGCTCACAATCCTCTTCCGAGACCCCTAGATACCCATTTAAGATTCCCTCTTTGTCAAGGAGAATTTTCCCCCCTTTCACCATCCTTGCATGCATTCGCCCTACGGCTCGCAGAGTGTTTCTCGGTCTTTCGCATCCCCCCACCTGCTTGATTCTCCTGAGTATTGTCTCCCTAAGGCCGGTACCTATTTTTGCACCACATGGCGACGATCCGCGCACTCTATGTTTAGAGGGGTGTGTTTGTTTCACCCCTGTTTTCGATTTCCCACCTGGGGCATCTTTTTTGCGCGATATCGCGACTCACTTCCTTCCCTCTACCTCCCCCTCGCTCTTCACTTCGTGTTTGTCTGGAGATTCTATGGCCCCCACGGCTTTCAACCTTTCCTCACTCGCCAATCCGATCAAATCAATCTGTCCTCTTATCTGATACCAACAGCGTCTGCCCCCAGCTTCCCCAAGCGCCGGCCGCGCAATAGCGAGTGACTCCTTTCTGTGAGCGTTTCTCTTCTTCCATATCGGATCGCTTCCACCTCTGTCCCTATGCGTTCCCCAACGCCGAACGATCCGTTCGCCTGCTCCCATGAATGTGATGACTGTTCATCGAAGCCTCTGTTACGGCCACAAACAATCCTGTCGCCGTTTTTCCGCCTTGAAGGATGAAAACCGGTGCTTGAAGTGCTTCCTCGTGTCTCTTTCGGCGGCCTGTCCTTCCGCCCCCAACGCCTTCTTTCTCGCGAGTTCGTCTTTCGGCGACCCAGCTGATAGGTTTTGTCTCCCAATTTCTTTCTGCCTGACTTTCCGTGTTGGGCCGCTCAGAGATTGGACTGCGCTTCCCGGATTTCTAGCGAACCAAAGATGCTGAGCGGCGTTTTTCTTCCCCCCCCCTTGGTTCCCCCACCCTTTCCTCCGTATTGTTGTGAGATGAGTAGCGCCCTGATTTCGTTGACCCTCTGAGCGTCCCTATTTTCTGACCCTAGAGCTGCCCTTTTTGCTTATTTTTCCTGCACCATTCCTTCGAACCACTGTTTTTCGTTTTTTCCCGAGGACTCTTCCGCGTATCTTCGACTTCCTTTCCTCCTCCTCGCTACTATATTATTCTGGTGGCTTCTAATCAAGTTCTATCCTCCCGCTCCTCGTGTCTAGTCCCCTTACTTCCTACACTTTTTTTTTCTCTGCCTTCCAAAATGTCTCCCCTCCCACATCCCTTTGTTGTCCTCGCCAGCGTGCGTCCCCCCTTGTTGAGCTCTGCACATATGGCCTTCTAGTCGAATTTTTTTAGCGTCGCTTTCTCTCGGTTATCTTCCCCGCGCATAGTTTTTTTTTCCCCCCCCTCATTCTGAGCTTCTAGAAAAGAGTCCCGTGCTCACCATCGGCTTTGCGCGCTTTCCCCAGGCGGCATGACCCCTTTCGCTAAGGACCCTTAGTATTTGTGTTTCAGTTTGACCGTTTTTGATTTTCTTGGACGAAGGCAAGTGCGAAGTTGGGGTTCGCTAAGTCTTTTCTCCCAGCGCGCACGATTCCTTAGCCAGTTCTTACCCTTCGCGGCGATTCTGGTGATCTGTCTTTCACAGCTTTTTGTCATCCGCTTGTGTTTTTCACTGCGTCACGTGCCTCCCCCTGTGGTTCTCCCACCAGCGTCATTTGATCGCGCTTTGATTTTTTTTTCTCCTTTTCTGGACGGTCGCCCCTCTGTAATGCCCACTCCTCCTTCCCCCCGCCCGCTTTTCAACTGGTTTTATGCGACAGTTCCTCTTTCATAGCCTTCATCGGATCTTTTTCCTTCTTGATTACTTTTATGCGTGCCCCCGGTTCTTGATTTTTGGCGTTGGCGCTGTTACTGGTACCCTGCCCTTACCAGCTGTTTTTGCCCGTTTTTAACTGTCAATTCTGGCGCGAATCGACCGGCGCAACAGTGGCTTGTTCCCCGCCATCTCCCTGCTTCTCCAATTAAGATGTTCTTGCCTGTCCTTCCCCTTTTCCTCATCCGAGCGGACTGCGACTTTGGCTCTCTCCCCCCGATTTCCGCTAACGATTTTAAGCCTCTCTGTATTCCGTTCCTTAAGAGCCTACCCGACCGAACTTTCGGGCTCAGTGGTTTCCCCTTTTTATTCTAACTCTACCGCTACGAGATACTGCCCCCTCCCCTAATCGGTTTCTATGGCAACAATAGTTTTGCTGAGATTGTCCGCTCCCTACAACGCAGCCTTTAGGCTTCCTTCTGTCCCACAGTTTTTAGCACGGCTCCCTTTCGTACATGAGTTTTTCACCGAATAGTCCTGGTTCCCCGAGCTCGCCCTCTTTTTCAAGGAACTACGAATCCCCCCTCCGTTTCTCGTAACTAGGCTTCTAAATGATGCGCGTGCTGAATAGTTATCTTATTTTTCCCGTTCCCATTCGGTGTTATGGAATCCTGAATGGAACCATTCAAGTTCAGAAGGGAAGACCTCCCTCTACGCGCGTTAGATTTTCCAAGAGATCTCCATTGTCTCGGCATGTATTCTTTTCTCTTTTTTTTTTGATCTCTTTCGGAATACATGACCTCCTTTCGGCAGTCCCAATTCGATGAGGCCTGACATCATGATTCCCTGAATCCCCTTTGTTATCCAGGCCTTCTATGAATGATCCAATCCCGCACCCCCCCCATTTTGGCGACAGCCCCTCCGAGACCGATGCCGCACGCGGCCATCCTTCCCGAAACGTCAACCCTCTCATTCCCTCCCGCTGGCTTTCTTTCTGTATTCCACCTCCACACCTCCCCCCCCCCCTGACGATTCGGAAACTCCCTGTCCTTGTTGTGCAACTCGCTTGGATCTTTTACGTTGATCCGGTCTTTGGGGCTCCTGTTTTTTCGAGGCGGGCAGAGTTTATTCGCTTGTTCTATCGCCCCGAATCTCAAATATTCCGTCCAATAATATCTGATGAGGCAGAGACGAGAGTTCGAATCTCTGACATGGAGGTTAATCTTGGCATTTGTTTCTGTCGGATGGCCATGGGCTACTCTTTGAATCCTTCCCCCCCGGTTCCATCCCATCGGAGGTTGGCAAGCTTGACGATCCAAAGATGAGTCTGTTCTGAATCCCGAGGTTTCTGTAATATAAATCAGTCCACTGTTTCAAACTTTTCCAGTTTCCTGCCTTTGTAGGTTTCTTTCATCACTTTCCCAGTTTCCGATTTCCATATGTTCGTGTCTTATTTTCTTTCCCCCGGTCATCTACAGTCCTGCGAATTGAAGAGGGTTTATCGGCTCGCCTCCCAGGCCCAATAGCCTTTCTTCCGATTTGCAAATTGCACGAACCGGACAAGACGCGAATAATGGTTGTCTTCCCTTATGTGCGGGCTATAGGTCTGTGAAGCAAAAACCTCCTCTTCTGAGAGTTGCATTTCTTCCCATGCTATGGCCTCCCAGACTCTGTTCGTACGATCGCGCAGCTCTCTGTTTTAGGCGGTGTTTTGTTTTCTCTTCTTTCTTTTTCTTTTAGAGAGTGAACCACCTTTCGCGGGCATTCTTGGCGCGACTATCCGAGAAAACTGTTCCCCCTCCCTACCGGCGCTCTGGATTGCTCTGTATGTATATTGTCGCTCCCTTGCCTTATCCCTTGGAATCACCTCTAAATTCCAGCCAGACCCCCGCATCTTGCGGCCTGGTTAACCCTTCCCACTCCACAATTTTTTTTCGCACCAACTTTCTTCTCGGAAGGGCGCTCCCGTCCCCCATCCTCTTGCCTCTGAATCTCTGGGGACGATTCTTCCGAGCTCTCACTATCGTATTTCCGTCCCCCCTCACTGCGTGTCGACCCCCTCCTCATCTCTTTGAGCTGCCTTCTTGGGCAGTGCCGCCTGTTGTCAGCTGCCTTCTCACCCTTCCCCGATCTTTCTGGACTGCGGTCCCCCTTGAATGGCGTTTCCGCGGCCTGGCAAAGCATCCCCTCTCTTTTGCAAACCCTGATGGTGATTCCGCCTTTCGGTTTGATCTGGACCCAGCCTCTTCAACCACTAGATCTCGACTTCCCCCCTCTTCGCTTCGGCTCAGCACGCTGCGACTTTCCCCCCCGAGCTAGGGCGTGAGTCGGTTTGCCTCCCCTAGATTTTATTGCATTGAGTCGAGGGGAGTTTCTCTCCTCCCGCCTCACTCTAGCTCCTTCCGTCCGGTTTTTCAACTTAATACTGTAAACAGGCTATCTCTTCTTTTTCTCCCTTTTTGGGTCCTCTTTTCCCCCTTCCGTGAACCCTGACCTCCTTTCTCATCCTTTTTTCTTTTCGAATTCTTTTTATTCCCCCCCAGTTCCGCACTTTTCACCTTTTCAGTGCCGCCCTGCAGCGACATTTTGGCATTTTTTGCTTTTTCGTTGCAGCTCTTTTTCTCTTTTTTTCTTTGTTTTTGGCGCCATTCCATGCCCCCCTCAGAGGAACCTGGCTTACTCACTTTCCCCTCTGTTTTTCCTTCTCAATGCTGTTAATGTTTAGCCCACCGTTCTACCTTCTTGTTCCCTGTCCAGCGTGCGTCCGTATCTTTTGAGCGGCCGAGTTCAGCTCCGGTTACGGTGCAGCCGCCAGGTCGTTCGTTTTACCTGTCCGAGTTCGTCTCCTCCTCCCCCCTCTTTTGAGCGATGCCCTTCCGAGTCGCTGCTCGCCCATCGGCTTGCCCCTGCTTTTCCGGCTTCAGCTTCAGCGTTATTTTAGATGATCGCGGTTTCCTTCCCTGCTCGCCGCCCCCCCCCATGTGTCTCTGTTCGTTATGGGCGAGAGAAGTTTTTTGTGGCATCTGTTGATCGATCTCCCAGTTTTCCCTTCAGCCCAGGGAGGATTAAGCGTGTCGAAGTCTCTTTCTTCTAGGTCTTCTCTCCCACAGCTTCCGCATGCCGTCGGGTTTACAATCTCTCCTTTTTACTTTTTTCCACGGGTAAGTCAAAACCCCTTCCCCCAAGACCCCTTGCGGGAATCGTTCACTTCCATCAGACTATTTCTTTTTCTAGGTCTCCCGGCGTATTGCGGAAATCCTAAATGTCTATTTTTATTCCAAGAATTCCGCCCTCTAGGTGGATGGGCAACATGACTTTGGCGGAGGTCACGTTCTGCTTTGAAAATCGGATATTCCTTTTGCATGGCCTCCTTCCCCTTCGGAACTTTGCGAGCCGTTCTGGCCGGTGGACTCGATAAAGAAATGAGGACTTTCTTTTTTTCACTCGGGCTCCCCCACCCCCAAACTTATGGCCTTGCTCCCCGGACACGCACTCTTTCTTTATCATCGAAAATGATTTGTCGACATTTTCGGGATCTCCTGAAGCGTTCGAACATCTTAACCCACAGCTCGACCATGCAGTGTGAAGATGGTGACTTTTTCATCGGCGATTCGGGCTCCACCATCCCTTGTCAATCCTCCCCTTCAAGTGAATGAGAGGAAAGTCCAAGTGGGCAGGGACTTTGCTCCAGATCGCGTCGCGCCGCTATCGAAGAGGGAAACCGTTTTTCTCTTTAGGAGTGGTGTTTTGTTTGTTGTCTGTTTGTTTTGTCTCTTTTTTTTTTTTTTTTTTTTTCTTTTTTTTATCGTGTTTCACATTCCCCCTCAGTCTCTTCGAGTGGATGGCCCCCCCAGCGAGAACCCCGGTTCACTGTCGCTTGCTCCCATCGTTGTCGGGATTTTCCCTCTGCGGAAGGCCTACTTTCTTTAGGAGTGGCAGCACTTGTGAAGTCTCGCAAGATTGTTTGGCGGCATTCGTATGGAAGGAGTCTCCCCCCTTCCTATGTTGGCATTTAATGGACATAGCCTTTCTTTCCCCTTTTCCCTTCCTCCTTCTTTTTTCTAACCTTCCTTTCTCGCCAGATTGTCCCCCCCCACTCTTGCGGACTGAGCTTTTTCTACGCATCTCTTACTCTCTTTCTATATTCCGGAATCACATTCCTTCTTCCTCCCCCAAGATTTAAAAGAGGCCCGTTTCAGCGGCATTTTCTTTATTGCCCTCTTCCTTTTGTTCGTGACGAAGACAGTTATATGTCCATCTCTGTGCCCTACTTTTTGCTCCTCCAGGTCCGCGACCGACTTTTTCAATCCATTGCGACGGACTTCTCAATCCCCCCTCTGTGCTCGCCCGTCTTTTTTACCCCCCGCGACTTTTCGTCGACTCGCTTAGGTTGCAAATCCTTTCGGCTTTCCCTGGGCTGACTTCTCGTTCGCCTGTGCCCCTCTTATCAGTTTTAGTGCCATTCGCCTATGTTCGACACAACTTAGCCTTCCGGGTTCCATATGATATTCGAGGCGGATCGACTTTTTTTTCTCGGACCAAAACGGTCTTCCCTCCACTTTTGACCCCTTTAGGTGGTCTGTTTCCAATACCCTTCTCAGCATCGATCCTTTTCAACCGTGGCGTCGCTTTCTTACGCTGTGACGCGCCTTTCGTTCCCTTGATTGAGAATTCTGGTTTTCTTTTTTTTCTGCTAGCTTTTCTCTTTTTATCAGTCTGATAATGAAGCTTTTTTCTGAACGCCTTTCCTTTTTTGCTCAGGCGATTTTCGCTCTTCATTTTCGTGTCCCCTTTCCACCACCGTGTTAACTGCCTTTCATTGCATCTTCCCCATTGAGAAATCCTCTCCACCGGGCGATAGCAGATTTTTCCCAGTTGATACATGACATTCACCTGACTCATAATCGCCCCCTCGGCTCTGCTGTCTTCGTCACAACCCTTGCCGGTATGATGGAAGGAGGAAGCCCCATTCAACTACCTCCTTTTTCCTATCTTTCCAAGAACGTGCTTTTAGTGAGGCCTCCTCTCGATATTTTTCTTGTGTTACTTCACCCCCAAGTTTTTTGCCTTGCGAACGAACCGCGCGGCTGAGGCGGCGGTCTGTCCGATTCATATCGTCAAAACGAGGCCGACTACTGGCGCAGGACCTTTTTGTGTTGAAATTATCTAGTCTTCGTTACCCCTTCGTCTTTCTCGAACTGCCATAACGCACCTCTGACCGGTCTTCTTTTCCGCCCCCCGGGCCAATCCCAGTTCTGGCCACGGCTATGAAGAGTTTGTTCCAGTGGCCGTTTTCCTTTTTATTTTATGCGATCGCGCTCGACATATCTTGATCGCGCGAATCCACTACTACTCCACCGAAGCTTCCCTCAATTTTTCGAATTTATGCGCCTTGCCTGCATGGTTCCTTTTCTTACCCGTCATTCCGCACCTCGGGACGAGTGGGCCCCCCCCCGCCTTCTACCTTTCTGTAGATGCCTATTCATTGTTTTCGCTCGTGAAAACCGGGCTTTCCTTCCCTTTCCTTTAGCTTCGTCGCTGGCCTACATGGCCAACCTTTTATCTTCCGAGAGCACGCCTGCGCGTCACGTTTCTTCCTTGTCCCTTTTCGCTTTCACGGTGAGTTTTTGGTGCCCCCGCCGAGATTTGCTTTCGGAGAAAATTCCTACTCCCGCCTCTATCTTGTAAAGTGCAGTTCGCCTAACTTTAGTGCCCTTGTCAGTCCCTTCTCCTCTTGTTTGAGAGAGACTGTTATTTAGATCGTTTCCCCTTTCTCTCACTGTCCGGGAGATCTATAGAGCTTTGCTTTCGATTTTTCTTTCCCCTTTCCCTGCAGAAAGTAAACCCGGCCCACCTCTTCCCTCCTCTCTTCCCTTCCCAGATCGTACTGTCCCTCCACCCTCCCTCCTCTCCCCATCTTCCTCCCCCCCTCTCTCCCCCTTTCTCTCCCACTCCCCAACCCTCACTCCCTTTCACTCCCACCCAGTGCCTCTCCCACCATTCACCCCTCACCGCCCGGTCACCCTCTTCCCCTTCTAGACGCTTTGATCCCCCTTGCGCCGCATACGCTTGCCCCGATCACGTCCTCCTTTTTCTCCTCCTTGTTCGCCGCCTCGGACATGCGACGGCCTTCGACAGCATGTCTTTTTCTTTCCCGACTCCTGGAGTGAAAAATCCCCGCAGGCCCAGCCGGCGATTTGTTTGCCTCGTCCTTTTCGTTTTTTCCGCCTCGCCGATTTTTCAGCACATTCATTTCTTTTATCCCTTCGTGCGTCTCATCGTCTGTGTTTCCCTTCCTTTCTTTTTCTTTTTTCCTTTTCGCGCGCGATACCCAAGTCGCCATAATCTATCTTTCGCGGCCATAGTTCCTGCCCTTTTCCTTGCCCCTAGCAGACGGAGCCACGCTGTCTGGATTTTTCCTTTCCACCCCTCAGTTTGTGGTTCGGTTGGCCGTTCAATTTGCGAGACGTTTGCAGCGAACTTCCCGTTCCCCTTAGGCAGAACATTTCCTGCATGAGGCTGGATCTCTTCTCAGTGAGAGGCGGAGGCCAAAGCCGCCTCTTCTTCCTGTCTATTAGGTACCCTCCCTGTGTTTAAGCTACTAGAACCAAAGATTATGAGAGGATTTTTTCCCATTCACAGACGTTGGCTCATATATCTGTGGCCGTATTCCCTCATCCTTCCTTTTTCCTCTACGGACACTATGCTTTTTTTTTTAACCCTCCTCCGGCCTCGGTTAAACATTCTGCTCCGTCTTGCTTTCTGTCTCCTTTTCAAATCTTTCCCCTTGCGACCGGCGATGGCGCTGGCCTCACCTCGGCAATTCTCCTCTCCTTTTACAGTTTTCGATCCGTCGAGCGAAATCCGGCGGCCAATTTGCTTCGTTCGTGACTCCTCTTCAGGTCATATGATACACTTTTTGTTTGCGTGGCGGGTAGTTCTTTCCTACACTTTAAATCCGGACTTGCGATTCTTCTTGAGCGTCACCATCCACAGTCGCCCTCTCCTCCTTTTTCTTTTTCTTCCCTCTGGACGGTGGGCGAAACATGACTCCGGACCATCTCCCCCTTTTTTCCCTCTTCCTTTCCGTGTTTAGATGCGTCGAGGCCGACCTCTTCATATGGACCGTCATAGTTTCTTTCTTCCCGGTTTCCCAATGATCTCTCAGAGGCCGGATCGCTCGCAGCTTGGCCCACCGAGCCTCTCCCCTGTTCGCTTCTGGAGTGGAACCCCGACCCATCGGCGGTGCCGAACTTTTGTTGACTCCCCTTCATACCTTCCGGAAGGGGATTTGCTGATGTGCTGCCTTTCCCCTTTCTTCATTTTTTCTCTTTGGCTTGTCTCATTCTGGATTCTCTTTAGCTTCTTCGAAAGGAAGTTCAAGCCGTTTGCCCCACCTGCTCTCCTTTCTTTGGAATCGTTGACCCTGATTAGAGAGCTGGGGTTTTCTCTACTTTGAATTAATGTACCGAACTTTCTCTCCTTTTCTCACCCGTTCCCTTTCCTCTATTTATCCATTAATGCCGAGGCTCAGGCGTTAACCTCGTGCAGCTCGGCAGCGACGGGCTTCGAATTTCCCCCTCCTCGTTCTAAGTGTTATCTTTGTAAATTCACTCGAAGAACTTTCGCTTTCCAGTCATTTCCTACTCCTTTTTTTGCTTTAGGAAAAGTGAACTTTAACCCTCTCTTCACACTCCTGAAGGAGATTTCCTTTCTCCCCGCCTCTACGTTCGCCCAGATGTTTCGTTGAAACCTGTGGCTTTTTGCTTTTTCTCGGGGTGGGCAGCCGCTGCTCCTGCGCTTTCTCTTGTAACCGATCGGCCAGCCCCCCTTTTGGCCCCCTTCTCTTCGATCGCCGCGACGTCCTTTCTTCGTTCTTCTCCTTAACTGGCTTTTTGCCGGATCGCTTCGGTCGGGCGGTCGGCTCCTTACCCTTTCGTTCGACGGCTTCAACCTAGGGTCTTTGTCTGTGGCCCAGCGATTTGGATTCTCGGTGATGAAGGTCCGAGGGTGTTTTTTTTTATTATCCTAGCCATAGTCCTGTTCGTAAATACTCCTCCCGTTTGCCTTTTCTGAGCCACTTTTGTGCCCGGCGATTTCGACGCGGCATCAGGTTCTCCCCTGTCCCAACGCTGTAAAGCCCCCTTGTCCCGTTTTGTTTTCCCCCCCCCCTTTTTTGCGGACAAGCCGGCAAGGCTACTTGTGTTTTTCTCCCTCTCCATCAAGAAAATAAACTAGAGCTCATGTTTTTCCCTTATTTTCGTGCTCGATTTACGGGCTGTCCACCACACCGTGTTATTTAGAGGTTCCGCAGTCCCTTCTTCCCTTATTTTTAGACTTTTTTTGTCTGTCCGCGCAGCGATCGTTCTGTTTGCTTTCCTTCTCATTCGTAGTTCTGGCGTCTCTTGCACCTCCCGGCCCTTTTTTGCTTTTTTTTTTGGTGCCCGTCAGCTGCACAAATGCGCCTATTATTCTCTTCATCGTGCTCTTCTGTCATCTCTGTCTGTCTATACCCAAGTCCCTTCCCGCTTTCAATTTTCCGACCTTCAAAAATGACAGGGCTCGGAGTGTTGCTGCACCCTCCATCCCTTTGGCGCGTAGCTTCAATGGCAATTGACTTTTGTTTTGTCAAGCCGATGTGGTCTTCCTGATCCCCCTCTTTGGCCGATCGTTTTCTGCGCTCCCCCCCCTTGTCGCCGAAATCACGGCGCTGCGTTCAACGACCCGAACATATGGAGAAGTGGAACATCTCTTGTCACTCTGTGCTGACCGTCGATCTACTCAAGAGGACGACTGTTTTTTCAACCCCCTCATGTCGAGCTTGGCTTTATTGCGGCATGGGGCACATGCCTTCTTTCCTCTTTTTCTGACCGTGAACGTGCAGAGCCGTCGCCTCTGGATCTTCTTGCCGAGGGCCACCCCCTATATAGTCGGCTCCGTTTTCTTTTCTTTTGCGCATGCTCTGCCCTGCGTCTCGGCAAGGCGCGGAGGCGGTCTCGTTCTTTTCTTTAGATTGGCCTCTTGAAGGAGGAGTGGTTAGAGGCCCCTCGACCAACCAAGCTATAGAGAGCTCCTTTTAAGTGTGCTCCGAACTCTTGTTAACAGCT
>Ga0179593_1496663_pt1 | contig 13443 bp, 16 predicted proteins | sample CZODoug2_1_08_16_FD_185931 | JGI IMG/M metagenome (GOLD analysis project Ga0179593, IMG submission 185931) | Vadose zone soil fungal communities from Angelo Coast Range Reserve, California, USA - CZODoug2_1_08_16fungal (PacBio error correction) | ecosystem: Environmental > Terrestrial > Soil >... | reverse complement strand
ACGTCCGCAAGGAGATAGTAGTTCTTGGTCTCTTTTTTTTTTAGCTACTGGATGTCCTTCCCAACCCCCTTTCCCTAGCGCGATTCCGTTTTTTTTTTGGGGCCCTCCTTCCCTGCCCCCCTTGTTTTTGGCCCAGCCTGTCCGCTACCCAATTTGTTTAGGAGGGCGGGACCACCCGGAGTGGTGAGGTGTCCTTGATTTAGTGGTTTTTTTTTATTTTGGCGTTCCTTTTCCCAGAGACCTCCCTTTTCTCCTTTCCTCTCTCCCATTTTTTTGTGTTCCCCCCCTTTTTCTGAACCATGCGCTGCATTTTTGACTCCCTTTAGCTGATTGTTTTATCAGCCGTTAGTTGTCTTCCCATTCCTGTTTGAGTTGTACACCCTCCTCCGCCCCTGCCTTCCCCGCCCCCTCCCTACCCCAGCACCTTTGTTTCTTGCCGGGGCTGCCGCGGTGGTGATGCCCCCCACCAAAAAGGATGTGGTTGCCCTTTTTCACAGTTTCTTCGTTGCTTTGTTTTGGGGGTTCTCTTTTGTTGGGGTGTGTTGTTTTCTTATTGGTGTTGTTTGGGGGGTGGGTGGGTTGGGTTTGTTGTTGTGTTTTTTTTGTGGTGTGTTTTTTGTTTTGTTCTTTTTTGTTCTTTTATTGTGGGGGTGTGGTGTGGTTGTGTTTTGTTGTTTTTTTTTTTTTTTTTGGTGTTTGTTTTTTTTTTTTTTTTTTTTTTTTTTTTTTTCTTCTTTTTTTTTTTTTTTTTTTGTTTTGGGGTTTTGTGTTTTGTTTTGTTGTGTGGTTTGTTTTTTTTTTTTTTTTTTGTTTTTTTTTTTTTTGGTTTTTTTTTTTGGTTTTTTTTTTTTTTTTTTTTTTTTTTTTTGGTTTTGGGTGGGTGTTTCTGTTGTTTTTGGGTTTGTTTTGGTTGGTTTTTTGTTTGTTTTTTTTTTGGGTGTGTTTTTTTTTTTTTTTGTTTTTTTTTTTTTTTTGGTTTTTTGTTTTTTTTTTTTTGTTGTGGGTGTGTTTTTATTTTTTGGGTTTTTTTTTGGGGGGGTTTTTTTGTTTTTTTGTGTTTTTTTTTTGTGTTGGGGTTGGGTTTTGGGTGTTGGTTTTTTTTTTGTGTTTGTTTGTTTTTCACCTCCCTTTTCCTCTCTCTTTTGTAATGCCGGGCTTGGGCTGCTGCCAGTTCTCCGGAGCTGCCTCCTACTTTGACGTCCTTGACCGCCGGGCGCCATTGGCGGAAAACATGCGCCCCCGCGCCGTTCGCGGTAGCGATATTTGCAGTTTTTCGAGCCCTCTATCTGTCCTTCCTCCCTCCTTTGTTTTTTTTCCTATTCTCCTTTGGGAATGCACTCCCCGCTCGCGCTTTGAGAGGTTTTCCGACTACGATTTGAACCTGCTCTTGTGTCGGGAAAAGTGAAGATTCTGTTTTTCTTCTGAACTTCAATTTCTCCTTTCCCCAGACGCGCCTTACGCCGGATCTTTTTCAGTTTTTTTTTTTTCCCCTCCTCCGTTCGATTTCTTCCCTTTATTTACGACCTTCTTTGGTCCTCCCCCCCCCGGTAATCCCCCGGACCAAAGTTGAAGTGTCAACCCTGGACCTTGGCTTGTTCCCCGTTCCTATGTCCCCTCGTTTTCGGACTGGTTGAGATCCCAATTTAAGTGTCGAAAAATCACTCCCCATGGCGTCACCCTTCAGGCTTCGCCCCGTCCCTTTTCCCCTCCCTTCCCCCCAATGAGCCACGCTCCATTTCTTTTCTCTGTTACACCCTCCCCCTTCAACCCCGCCGGACGAAATTAGTCCAGATAATCACGCCCCGGCGCCTTACTCGCCCGCCTCCGCGCATGTTTAAGCTTTGTCACCCCTGTCTTTTCTTCCCTCCAGCGGCCATCCCATTTTGTTTATGTCGCTGCTCCTTCCTTCTCCGCCGCGTCTCCCTTCCTGCACACACCCATGATTTACTCACAACGTCTCTTTCTTCGCCTGTGTCGGCGCCAATGCCACACAGATGCACCTCTTCCCTTGATTCCCTTCCCTTCTAATACCTTTCTTCCGGCGGTTGATTCACCGCTCGTCCTTCTGCATGTCCCCCGATTGGGAAAGAGACCCCCTATGCCCCCCGACCCCGATTTCTTTCCTCTCCTTTCTGACCCCCTTTTTTTCTTTGGTATTTCAAATTCCTGCTTGTGACCACGTGCTCCCCTTTTTTTGTTCAGGCGCAAATCGGCATGGCTTCTTTCGGCCTTGATTTGTATGCATCGTGACCCACACCTTGTGGCCATCTCTTTCCGGTCCTGTTTTCCCCCAGTTCTCCAGGTCCCGCTTTAGAGCTGCCCCCTCTTTCGTCCTGTTTTGTCCCCTCTTGTGTCGGCGAGGAGTTTAACTCTTTCCCCCCCACTTGCCGATTCATTGATGGTTAAAGTCTTATGATCCCCTCCCCGGTCGCTTTTTTTTTTCCCCGGCAAGCCTGCTAATCTCTAGTCAATCACTATACCTTCAGCCCTTCCCCTCCGGCCTCTGGCGCTGGCCTTTTCCCCTCTCTCGCTCTATGCCACAGGAAACAACCAATTGTTCGCACTGAATCATCGCCTATCGTCGGCTGATTGCTTTACCCATGGCTGGCGCGGGCCGTGTATGTCTTCCGGTTCTCCTTCCTCTCCTTTCCCCTTTCTTCTTTGTTTCTTTACGTGGGAGTCCTCTTGATTTTCACCAGTCCTTTCTCGAAGATGATGCGGTGTTTCTCCATATGGGGAAACAGTTTGATTCCGGAGGTAGGAATAGCCGGCTATGTCCTCCGCACTGCCGAGGTTGCCTTTTCCTTGATGGTCCCTCTTCGCCCCTTGTCTTGCTTGCCCGGCCACCTTTGTTTTTTTTTTTTTTTTTTTTTTTTTTTTTTTTTTTTTTGGTGTTTTTTTTTTTTTTTTTTTTTTTTTTTGTGTTTTTTTTTTTTCTTTTCCCACCGCCGACTACTTTGGCAGCCCTTCTCTTGCCTGGGCCTCTTGGGATCGGTTTTTAACTCGAGGTGCGTCACATGCACCCGAGCCGAAGGAGGGCTTAGTGCGTCCTTTTCCCCCCCCGGCGGGGACTTTTGGGTGTGGGGGTGGGGGTTTTTTTTTTGTGGTCGAGGGGCCACGCAGATTCGAAAAACGAGAACAACAATTCCTATTCCCTTTATCTTCGCGATTCCAGACTCCCCCCAGCCCATTTCCTTTCTTTCTCGTCCCCCGTTTTGCCGTTGGTCGTCTAGACCCCACTGAGTCTCAACAAAAGGCCCTTTTGTCTGACTTTTTTTTAATTGATTTCGATCAGCGCGGTGAGGAATTATTCTCTTCTTCTGGATTACAGAGTTCCTTGCTCCCTCGTTTGATTTCCTTTCAGCCGTCTTGGTGCACAGGCCCATTTTCTTTTTAATCCGGCGAGTCTGCTCTGTTTCGCGATCGCCCCTCCACCTTCTTATTTTTTTCCCGTACTCCCCTCCTTGGTTAGCGGGTTCCTCAGATTTCAGCCGCTTTTTGATCCTTTCCACCCCCCTAAAGCCTCGCATGAAAAACTTAGCTGTTGATGTTTCCCTACTTAATGTCCCCTCCTTTTGAGCACGGTCTGCTTAACACTTGCACTTTAGCAGGTCTTTCGTTGTCGTAGCGTTCGTTCTTCCGGAGTGTTGAGTTGTTTTCCCCTTACACGGGTGCCCCGCTCAGGAGATTGAGAGAGTACTTTTACTTGGCCCTTTGCCAGATCGCCCCCCTCCCTCTTTTGTTTATAGCTTTTCTTTTTCCCCTTGTGAGCTTCTCTGACGCGTAGAAGCTGAGAAGCCTGCGCCCTTGCTCGTTGACAATTTCCTGGTGCCTCACCGCTTTTTGTCTTGACCGCGGTTTTATTCCCCCGTCTTTCTCGTCTTTGCGTATTCTTAGTGATGGTTTACCCCCTTCCCTTTTTTAGCTGCCGTGTTCGTCCTGCTCTTTGCTTACTTGGACAGTTCGACGAGTCCGTGTATATGAAATTGTTCCTGACGCCGTTCTAGGCGGAAACAACCGCCGACCCCGCCGCTTTCCGTCCCTCCCTACGCCTCTCACCTGTCCTCACTCGGTGTTTTCTCTAGGTAGCCTTTTTCCCCCTACCGCTGGCGCTTGGGCGCCGGTTTGACTACGATTTGCGCACTGCGGAGGAGTTAAAGTGCAGAGTTTTTTGCCTGCTTCTCGTATTAGCCAATGCTAACGCGTCTTCTCTCCCCTTTCAGACTTTTTTTCCATCTTTCTTGGAACCCACTAGTTCGAAGCTCCGGTTCACCACCACCGCGGTCCCTCGGGTTTCAAGTACCTTCGTTCGCTGGAGAAATTTTAGACGATTGCGTTCCCGCCGTGTGACCCGTTTTTCCAATTTGCTCCGGTCGGTCCATGAGAAAACTCATTCTGGCTTTCACCATCATCTTGTGTTGTTCCGGATCAATGTGCAATATCACTTCGTCACCGTACGTTCCCCCCCCCTCTACTGCCCTTTTTACCTTCCCTTCCAACTCACAATCACCCCCACCGCCTCTTCACCCCCCCCCTTCTTTAACTTGACTCCCCCCTCCCCTGCGCGCAAGTTGCAATCTAAATTTTTTCGACAGGGCTTGCCACCTTTTGATAAAGTGGACCTCCTTCACCCCTCCTTTCCTTTTCATGCTCTTAATTGGGTTGAAGTTCATCCCTCCCCCTCGTTTACCTTGCCTTCCCACCCGACTGATGTCACAAATGTCGAACGAAATCCGTGTTTCCTTCGCCTACGCCGGACCCTTCTTTCTCGCCGCTCTTCTCTCCCTCCGGCCCTCTTGCTTTCCTTCGGCGCTTTACTGACCCCCCTTCGCTTCTGCGTTCTACATCCAGAGGGCCGATAGACTAATGCAAACGACCTTCGACTTTTCAAATGTTATCCCCCACTCTTTCCGCAGGTCCGATCTCGCTCCCCCCGCTCGCCTTCGTTTTTCCCGGCCGACAATCGCGTCGTCTGTAGGCGGCACGTTGCTCGACTGGGAATACAAATGGTTCTTCTGTGATCGGTGGTACCTCGGATCGGCAAAGTCGCCCCTTCCTCTTCCTTGCATTGCTGTACCGCGTTTTCGTGCTCCCTTTGCCGTCAGTGGTCGTCCCTAGTGAGTACTCCCTATCACAATATTGTCTTGATTTCCGTGCGACTGCTTATTGCGCGCCGGTCCTTTCTGGCGCGACAATCATATTGCCCTCGCTCCCCTCCCTTATCCCATTCTTTCTAGTATCACCCGGTTGCTGGCGATTTTTCTTTTCCATCGCCTCTACGCCTGCACCCGAACAATCAACTTTATGATTATTTTGTTCTCACCTCGGCGTTCGATGAGCCCCACCCACGGTGCCCGTTGTACTTCTCTTCCCCCCCTTGTTTTTTGGTTTGTTGCTCTATACACAGCGTCAATCACCGTGTTGTCTTCTTAGATGGGAATGACCCCAGTTATGAGTCGCGGAATCATCCTGGGTTCCTTTTTTATTTCGGGTCCGTTCCGATGGCCCCCGTCCCCATCTCTTTCACTTCCGTCTTTTCCGCCTCTTCCTTTATACGTTATGGGCCCCTCTGCCTCCATATTTCTTTTGCCGGTTCATCAAGCTGCGGTCCTGCGATTTCATCAATTCCATGGGACAGTTACCTTCCCATATGGAACGGGCACTTTCTTGGATTCTTGAGGTGTAGCACCTCCTCGGTTCCGTCCCTCCCCCTCGAGCCCCCTGCAAGGCGTGGCTCCTCCCGCCGTAAGCTGCGCACGTTTTTTGAATTTGACTTGGAACCTCTTAGGCTTTCCCACAAGCCGATTCACACGATGCCCTCCCGATACCTCAACGTTCCCTCGTCCCATCCCTCGCCCCCCCCTCTTTTTTTCTCTGTCGCCCTGCTCTCCTCCCTTGCGCAAAAAATAAAAAGCACTTTTCAGGATAAGTGATCCGATATCTTTTTTTTCTGCGTCTCTTCGCTGGATAATGTCTCATTGCTTCTTTCTTTCCTCCGCCTGTTGTACGAGTTGTTGCAGCCACTCATTTCCTGGTGTCTTGAATCCGGCTCTCTTTTCTTGTTCTCCGGAGAAGAATGATAGAGCCAACCTTCCCTCTTTTGCGGTTGTTTATCCTTTTTGGTGTGAACCTGCCATTTTCTTCTGTCCTACAAAAAATACCAGCTCTACCCCGTAGAGGGCTTTTGTTTTTCCTGCTTTCCTATGCCCCCTTGTTATCCCATTCTTCTTGGCGGACCCCCCTTCGCTTTCGTGTCAGTTCTTCTTGTCGCGAATTCTTTTCCGTTGTTGAGTGGAGTTTCTTTACAGGGGCAAAGTCGTTGAGATTGCTCGCGACATTTCTGCGTGATCCGGTCACTTTTTTCTTGGCCCTTCTATTCTTTTACGCTTTCTCAAGACTTTTTCTTATTTTTTTCCGCCGCTTCGAAGCGGATTCAACGATCGGACTCCCATTTCACTTTCCATTTTCTTGGTGCTCTTGAGGGGATTGCCTTTTTTGTGATTGCCCACAGTCGCCCGCGTGAACCTTTGTCCTTAGCCGTTGCTGGCGTTTAAAAATCTCATCGCGAGCGTAGCCGCGTTTCGGTCTTTGCTTCGATGTTTTGTTGCACCTCGGCGAGGCTCTGCATTGAAGCCGTTAAATCGACCGCTACCACTCTATCTCCCCTTTTATGGTGCCTAAGCAGGAAGCCCTTCTTTTTTACTCGTTTTGTTGTGTGAGCGCTCATTCGTTAGTCGCGGGTCCTTCCCTCGAATAAGATGCCCTCTCTTTTTTCCGTGGTTACGATTTTTCTCTGCTTCTGACTTGCTTTTCCGTCGACTTCCCCCCCCCCCCTTCATCCCCCAACTACTCCCTAGGTACTGGCCCTCTGCGCTTTCGAAAGGTGAAGATTTTTTTCAAGCCCCGCTGCTTGCCAAGTGGTTCTTCCCCTCCTTTTTCCTCCCCTTTTTTTCATCCCGGCCAGCCGTTTCTTCCCCGGCCCAGTCGCACTGCTCTTCCGGGTTCGTAATTCGTGACCTGCTGAACGGGGCTGACTGAAATTGCGTTCTCCCAATGTCCTCCTCGCGTCCCTTTGCTTCCCTTTTATTGATTCTGGTTTTTTGCAAGTTTCCCCCCTGCCCCCTCCCAACTTTACGCGCGCACAATATTCCCCTTTCCTCCACTTTAGGTCGGAAAATCCCCACCTTTAAACTACGATTCTTTTTTTTTTACCACTCCCTTCCTCACGTTTCTTCCTGCTTTCATTCGTGCTGGCACCAATTTATGCCATGGAAGTGGACACTAACCCCTATAAGTTAATTGCTCCCTGCCTCATTGAGTTGACTTCATCTCCAGTCTCAATCCCCCCGTTTTTATTTCCTCACCACTCTCTCGACTCCAGGAGCTTTCCCCCTCCTTTCCCAAGTGAGACCCCTTTTCTCCGCTATTGGCCAATAGACATCGTGGTCCAACAGTCCCGTTCTGCTTCTTTAACCGATCGATGAGTCCTCTTCCGTCGTCTGTCCCCCATACTTTTTTCACCTCCCCCGACCTCCCCTCCCAATGATTCTTTCCCCCCCTTTTCTTTTTCGTCCCTCCCTTTTTAGCTCAGCCGACCACCTCGCCGTCGTGTGGTTTATCGTTATGTCTGGATTTCCTTATCGCGGCCTCTTTTTTTACACATTTTTCCCGTGGTGGTTTTTTTTTTTTTTCCGGTTTCATTCATCGGGTGCCCTCCCGGTAAAGTAGAACTGACCGCCCTCACGCGACTGACCAGCGTGCCTCATTTTCGCCGGTTTCACGACTGGTTAACTCGGAGTTTTCCCCCCCCTCCGATCTCCCATCTTTTGGCCCGTCTTTATTGCCTTTTGCTTCTAGAGTCTTTCCCCTTGTGATTCCGCCAGCTGCAGGCCATTCGACCGCCCCATCCCGTTCCCCCCCTCCTTTTCCCCTCGCATCGGCGTGGCCTTCCATCCGTTCTCATGCAACCCTTTTTCTAACGTTTCCCTCTGATTCTCCTTCCGTTTTTCTCTTCCATGCGGCTTCCTCCTTTGATTTGCCTTGTCTCTTCTTTTCCTCTCCGTTGTGAGAGAGATAACAGCCCCTTCACCTTTTATGTCGCGCGCCCGGGTCCTGCCCAGAATCACGCGCTCGGAGCGGTCCATCATTTTGATTGTTCGTTTTCCTTTTTTCCTTTTCCTCTGCGATTTCTTGCCCAGGCATGCGGTTTCACGAATTCCTGATGTTCGCCGCGTTGCAACCTGCAGCTGCCGGCGCCATAGCTCGACTTTATCTCGAAGTCACTTCCCTTGGTCAGCTTCCACTCACGGTTGATCGGTTTTCATGCACCTTCCTTTTTCCTTTTGCCTCCCCCCGCTTACAGACCCTCCTTCCTTTTTCTTTTTTCCGTGCGCACGGCGGTCTGGGTCCTTTGCGAAGGGGCCCGACTAACCCCGAGCACACTCCTGTTTTGACTTGTAGTCTTGCTTCCCAATTCCTCCGATTTCCCTCCATTTTTGACGATTAGCAGCTTGGCGCGGTGTCCTTTTCTCAGCCCCTTTGGCCGCCAACCCAACCACGTGGCGCTATATAAGCTTCCAGCAGTGTAGATGGTTTTGTCTCTTCCCTCTGATTTGATTGCGCAGCCTCGCTTCTTTTACTGTCCCTTGCCTGTCCTTTGCTGGTGGCGAGGATTTTTTCCTCTCCTGAGATTTTTCTTGGGTTCGCCTTGCGAGTCCTTTATAGCGTGACCACGGTCGACGTCGTCTAGCGTTGGTGAGCTAAGTCGGTGGCAGCCAGGGTGTTGTTTTATTCCTTCCCCCCATTTCAAAGCCCTCTGACCTTTGTTTGTTCTTTTCTTTCCCTCTCCTTATGACCCTGGTGTCCCCAGAACGCGGTCCTCCAAAACCTTTCGCGTTGGTCGGTTCCCGACTGGTTTAGCGTAATTCTTCGTCTTGCCCTTTCTCTTTTTTAGTTTTTCCATCTTTCACCGTGGGACCAGGCAAATGTTTCAGATGCGCGACCTTTTTCACTTGGCGTTGATAGGTCCTTGTCACCGCCTCTGATGGTGATCATTGGAGTCTGATTTTTTTGAAGTTTTCCTATTTCCGCCGCGTTCGAAGTTAGGTGTGTCCCCGGAAACTGCACTTTCCCCCCTTCTGGACCTGCCCCCCGGTTTGTCTTTGCTTTGACCCGCGTGTTTTTTCTCCCACGGTCTCGGCTTCAGTTCGACGCTTTCCCTTCTTTAAAAATTCTTTACCTTGCGCGCGCGCGTATCCCTTTCCGTCGCGTGTTGGCTGCCCAGGTCCCCAGTGAGGTCTCCTTTCTCCCCCTACACGTCTCGAGGCGGAAACACCCCTCTCCTCGCCGTTAGCGATGTCTTGATTCCCGCGACGGCAATCTCTCATCTTTTTTTTTTTTTCTGATATTGCGGCCTGTCCGAGGAATGAAATTCTCTCGGTCGAATGGGTCCCGTGTTTCCTCCCCTTTGAGACTTGGTCCCTTTTGAAGTTGCCAGTCTCTCTTCTGCCCCTTTTTCTTTGTCATTCTCCCCCTCCTTTTGGGAAGGCGGCTACCTCCTCCGCCCCTCGTGTAAGTTTTTACCGCCGCGCTGCCTCGGCTCCCCTTCCCCCGTGGTCTCGAAAAAGCAGACTTGTATAAGCGAGTATTCCGTGATTTTCACCAAGTTTCTTTTTTTACTGTTTTTCTCCGCTTTTAGTTTCCTTCAATCGTTTGGACTCGCTTTTTTACGAGGCGGACCTCTAGGTCCCCACCCCGGAACCCTTCCCCTCTTCCCCTTTCGCCAATCATGGTGGTTCTTTCAGACACTGTTCCCTCTCACATCCCCTTCCCCTTACGGCGCGCCATCTCCCCTTAATGTCCCCTTTTGGCCAAATCCAACCCACCTCCCCTCGTCCTCCACTTCTCCTCCCTCCTCCGCTGACCCCCTCAAGCCGATCCTTTTTTCCGTGACCCTTGCTGTTCCCAATGAGGGGAATAATGAAGCTCTACCTCAAGCTCTTACTGTTTTGTTGTTTTGCCGTCATTTTGATTGCCTTCCTCACCTATTCTTTCCCCCCTTGATCCCACCCCCACTATGAAGCTCTTGTTCCTGCTCCCTTTTTCCGCGGCGACCCAAGATTTCATTGCAGCGATTATCGGTCCCTTCGTGGCTGACCCCCCCGCCCCCATGTCTCGGATTCTGCACGATCTATGATCCGGCCCCTCCGAGACCTTCCCCGTCTTTAAATAAATATCTCGTGCCCTGTTGTCTCTTTCACGTTGCTTGAGCTCGGTTACCGCGCGCCAAGGCTTTAGCGGCGTATGGCCTTCTGTCGGCGCGTTGGCGTTTTTTTCCTACACAACGGTGGTGCCCTCTCTTGACTCGTTTCTACTGCCCCTTCCTCCCTTGATCCGTGCTAAGCGGACTGCCCCGCCTTCTTCCTCGACTGTTCTAACGGGTCGCTCTAGGTTCTCCCCTCCGCCCCCCATATTTCCCCGTCTGTACTGGACTTTATTTCTCGGTTTTCCCTTTAGGCAGCATTCTTGCCGCGGTTAGTGGCCATATTTTCTCAGCTACATCCATATAAGGACAGAACTTCGCCACCTCATTGATGGCGATCCCTGGGCCCAGCCGATTCTCGCCCTGCACCGACAATCCCCATTCCAATCTTTATCCCCCCGTTGTCGGTCCCTTCCCCTCGGCGTCTTTCAATGCCACGTTTAAATCTCCTTTTGTTTTTTTTGAGTCGAGCTACGCGAAATCACTGGGTGTCCGCGCCGCGAGGGGAATTCCCGAAGCCTTGAAGATGAGGAATAACCTTCCCTTTGGTTAAACAGTTTGTTTGTTCAGGGTAGAGTTTCCTTGGCCCCCCGGGGTCCCCGCGTCCAGCTGGCCCGAGGGTGACGTTAAGTTTTCTGCGATGTTCCTTCTTTCTTTTTTCTTCCATGCGGGGGGTGGGCCATTCAATTGTTAAAGGTGTTCTCCTAAGAATCCCCTGTGACAGAACCCACCAGCGTCCATCCTCCTTTCAATATTGGTTTTCAGTCAATCCCTGAGTGTGCTACTTTGACGCACTTTTCCCTCACCCAGTTTCCCTCTCCCTTCCTGGTACTTTGGCGACTTTCCGTTCACTCCTCTGCTTCCCCAAAGAGAAAGCTCTTTTACCCAGGTCAGTCGCACGATGTAGACCAGTGAAGTCCCCGCCCAGGGCATTAGATTTCACGTCCCCGCCGTGGTGCTCGGTGTTTGGTCCTCTCCCTACTAGCGACCAATCCCTCCCCCTTTTCCCCTCTTACGTGATTGCCTCAGCGTGTCGGTTGCCTCCGCACGACTGGTTAACAGTCTACAGCATGCTTACGGTTTATCAGGAAGCGCCGTGTTTCTTTTTTCCTCGATGGCGTATGGTTTTCTCTGCATCCTTCTGATTGCCTCTGGTTCGCCGGTCTTATGCGCCCGCCGACCACGTCCCGCTTCGAGCTTTTTTTTCTTGTCTTAGCGGGTGAGGCAGCAGCGGTGTAGTGTCCGTTTTTCCTTCACCCCTTTCCAACGAGCATAAACCGTAGAGGCTTTTGTCGAGGTTATCTTAACTTATGCCCCTCTGGGGCCAGCACGTGCAGCCCCTTCTGAGGCGGGCGCCACACTTCTCTTTTGTGAGGAGCTGTCCCCTTTTTGATTCTTCTTCGGTTTGCGTTTTCTTTTTCCATCTTGCCCCTTTCCGGAAGCGGTGAGCTTCGCCTTACATTGACTGGCGTGATCGGTGCATGCTGGCCAGATTGTCAAGATGATGGTGACGACGTTATGATTTTCCCCCTTTCGAGCCTTCGCCCTTTTCCTGGCCCTTTTGAAGCTCGGTCCCCTCTTCCTTCTGTCGCCCATTTCCGCCCCCCCCCCTTGGTTGACCGACACTTGGCGGTCTTTGCCGGGGCTTTTCAGGATTTCTTGGTGATCCAACGTCTTTTGCCGAGCATCTGCTAAAATTTCCCTTGCGCTCTCCTTTAGCCGCGTTTCGCGTCTTTTTGATGGCTCGTTCCTTTCCCTTTCCTCTGACTTTCTCTGACCGCCTGGCGCCCCTAGGCCCGAAACCACCTCGCACCCCTAGCCCGCGCGTTTCGACTTTCCAGTCACGCCTAATTTTCCGTTGTGTTGTTCGCTCATGCTTCCTCCTCTTTTGTTGCACCCATCCCCTCCTCGTTGGGCGCTTTTCCCGCCTACGGCTTGACGCGGCTGTCAAAGTCCAGTAGAGCCGGAGGCCGTTCGTCAGGAGCATCGAAGCGACGTGCCGACGACCCTTTCCGTCCCTTTTTTACACGCCCAGCCCGTTTTTTTTTCTGCTCGTTCAAAGTGTCGTTCTTATCCAACCCTCTGCCTTCCCCCTTGACACTTTTGACCGCGCCCTTCTGTCACAAAGGAATGAGCGCAATGTTCTTGGTTTTCAACCTCTCCTTCTGACCGCGGTCGGACCCTCGGCGATTCCCCACGCGTGTCGGACTCAGCGTCATTCACATCTCGTGCTGGTTCACCATCCAATGTTCCTACCGACTTCTGCAATTCCCCGCTTTCCTGCCCCCCTTCCCTTTGATGTTTCCCCCCCCTCCATCAACAGTCTCTCCTCATTCTTGCATCCCCCTGCCTCGGGTCAAACGCCCCGTTTCCGCGTTTTAAGCTTTTTCATTTCTGGCCCCAAGGGCGGCAACCTGAAGCTGTCCACTCCTATAAGTTTCCTGCTTGACTCATTTTGAAGTCTCTTTCTGCACACCCCTTGTTTCTCACCAACCGCTCGACTCATGGTTTCGGCGCTTCATTATAGCTAACACAGACATCTGCGATTTCCAAGACCGGATTCAATTTCTGCGGCTTTTGATCCGACTATGTCAATTACTTCGGAAGAATTAATAATTCCCACCACCACTGATCGAAAACCCCCTATGTAGCAACGTGTTTTCTTTTTTTTGCTTCTTGACCCCGCGCCCGCTTTGTGTGGGCCCTGTTTTCGGCTTTTTTTTTTTTTTTTTTTTTTTTTTTTATGGCGGTCGGCGTCTTGAATGTACGAATCGTAGTACCCCCATGGTTTTCTCTATAGTTTGCCTTCCTCGGCGTGGGGTGTTTTTTTCCCCCCACCATCGTCCAATTTTCCTTTTGACCGCCAGGCCGCCCAGCGGATTCGCGGAGCCACACTGCTTTCTGTGCGTCACTGTCTTTTCACCTTGTACCGGAAGATATCCTTTTATTGTGCTGTTCCATGAAGGGATTCTCGTGCTCCTTCATCCCCTTTATTGTCATCCTTTTTCTCGAAGCGATTAACTCTTTCTCTTGCCCATCACTCTAGGAAATTAGGATCTCACCTCGGCTGCTTGCCGCCCTTCTTCTTTCTCATGCCCACTGTTTCCCTCCTTTTATCTCATCCGTCATCTCCCTTTTGTCTCTTCACTCCTTCGTTCCTCTTCCCCCCCTTTGATTCTCTT
>Ga0179593_1353119_pt1 | contig 13443 bp, 19 predicted proteins | sample CZODoug2_1_08_16_FD_185931 | JGI IMG/M metagenome (GOLD analysis project Ga0179593, IMG submission 185931) | Vadose zone soil fungal communities from Angelo Coast Range Reserve, California, USA - CZODoug2_1_08_16fungal (PacBio error correction) | ecosystem: Environmental > Terrestrial > Soil >... | reverse complement strand
TTTGAAGTCTCTGAACCCCTCTCCCCTTTAAGCTCCACCTCCGTGTCGCCTCTTCTTAGTGGTCGACCCCCCCCTATGAAGGTCTTATGCATCCGTCGGTCTTGAAGTTCTACTCTAAGGATTCGGGGTTCATATTCCCTGAATTTCCTTCTCCTTTGGTTTTTCTAGATGACCCAAGCGCAGTCTCGTCCGATCGGGTGAGCGTTCCTTTTAAAGTTTTACCGTTCCTTTGTCCTTTTTCTCATCTTGGCCCAAGGTGGAAGAGAACTCCCCCCCTTTACGCGGCTCCCTCCCTACACTAACCCCTAGTATGGTGAATCCTTTTTGATACTTTTCTTCTTTTCCTGGCGGAGGACGGATTGAGTTTTTCGATGACTCCCCCGCTCTCCCCTCTTCCCCCCCATGCCATAACCGTTCGGTGCACCATATAGGATCCTTCCTTCTCCTTCCTTCATAAACTTGCTGCCCTTCTGACACCCATCTTGTGGTTCCCTACTTGACCCCGTCCTGGTTTTTTGTTTTTGCCACCAGTTGCGTCTGTCCGTCCTTATTTATTGCTCGAAATCCGTCCCAGTCAACCTTCAGATTGTTTTTTTATCTTTTTGGCCCCCATGTGCAGGCTCCGGGCCCTTTTGACTTTCTGGCTGGGTTGTTTCAGATGGTGATTTTCTGCTGCAGTTCATTCAGTGCCTCCTTCCTTGACAACGGATTGAAGCTCGTCCTTATTATAGGGTGATCTCTTCTTGTTTGGAGTTTTTCTCGCTTCCTCCACAAATGATGTCGTGAAATCTTTGATGGGCTTTTTTTCTCAAACCTTCTGGAGTGCGGGCAAAATGTGAACCGTCCCCCCCTGAGATCTTCTCCCCGATCTCTTTTTTTGGTGACTTTTTCCACCAGGCACCCCCTCCCTTTCCCCCTTCGAATCCCCCTGATCCTCCCCCCCTCCCTGTACCCTGAACCGGTATAAAGCCCGGTTTTTTTTCTTTATCAATTGCCCCGTCCCCCCCTCCCCCCGGATGCCTTGTTCGTTTTGTTCTCTTTTTTTTTTCTTTTTTGAACGCTTGGTTCTTTTTCCTCTCCCACCCCCCCTTTTTCCACTTCTTTGCTGGCGTTTACTTCCCCGCGCGGAAAACCCCCCCTTTTTCGACAGGCTCTCCTTTCTTCTTTCCCCCCTCCTTCAGTCTTTTTTTTTTGTCGAGCCAGGTTCTTGCCTTTACTCCAGCACTTTCCCCTGCCCCAATTTTCTGTGTTTCTTTTTGTTGCTCAGAATTTCTTTTAACGATTTCTTCCTATTCCTCCCCCTGGCAGGGACCCGTTCTTGTGCGTCTTTATGATGTGTCTGCGTTCTGCCACCTTCCACTTTTTTTTTTCCTTACTCGGTTCTTTTCAAGGCATCCTCCCCGCTCTTTTTCATCTTCCCCCCCTCTAGCGGTCATGTTAGGCATATTAATTACTCCTTGGAGGCTTGATGGGCTACTTTTTCCCCCTTTCACCACGAAAGTAGGGTGTCTTCCTCCCCCTTTCTAGCGTGTCTGGGCTTCTGTCCTTTTAGTCAATAGGGTCCCGTCCTCGTGCAGTTCCGCTTCGTCCTTTTTGCACCCTCTTCCCTTTTCAACCTGTTTTTTTGCTTTTTCCACGGCCTTTTTTTTTAGGGCGCAGGGCGGCGGGTTCTGTCATTTTTTTCTGGGAGGGCTGAACTCGGCGGGCTTGCTCATTACAAGGGAGGGATATCCTTTTTTCCGCGGGCTTGGGCCCCGGCTTCTTGAAGTCGTTGTTTGGCCACCGTCGTTTCCTTGGTTTTACGACAGTATAGGGTGTCCTGCTGCCTGGCTTTTCACGCCTCCCTTCTTTTTTTTTCCTTCCAGTCCCAGCAGGAAAATAGGATTTCTTCACAAAATTTCCTCCGTCTTACGTCCATTTCTTCCCCTCCCCTTCGATTAGTTCTTTTGTCCTTTGTTTTTTTTTTCCTCTAATATCCCCCCCCAATTACCCCCCCCTCCCATTGAAGATTTTTTTTTTCCTTGGGGCGGGGGGACGGATTCCCTGCGCCAAGTCCCCTGACTGCCCGTACTCTCTTTGGTGACATCGGCTGAGTATTTATTTCTTTCCAACCTTGGAAGAAGTCCTCTTCTGGCTTTTTCTTTGCCCAACCCCCCCAAAAACCTTTGCGCATCTCTTTTCAAAGCTCCCAATAACGTTTCCCCTTCTCCAATATTTGCCAGCAAACTCCTCCCCTTTTGAGATTTTCAGCGTTGCCGACAAATTGCCTTTTACTCCTTAATTGCTATTGGAATTTCTCCTATTTTACTTCCCTCTTCCCTCCTTTGTTTGTTGACTCTGACCCCTCTCTTATTGAGTCCGATAATAGTTGTAGAGCGTCCTTTTTTTCAGCGTTGTCCCCCCTTTTCTTTTTCGGGCACTTTCACGTACCGCTTTTGTGAGTTTTTTTGAGCGATTTTTGAGCGTTTTTTTTTTTTGTTCTTGGTTTAGTTTTCTCGTTTCCCATTTTTTTGTGTCCGCGGGAAGCTTCCTGTTGGATGGGGAGTATTCATTCTTTTTTGGACTTGAATTTTTTTTGTTTTTCGTTTTCGTTTTCCGGAAAATCCGTCCCCCAGGACATCGGTCCACGTGGCCTCCTTCCCCTGGGAATTGGTGTAACTTTTTTTTTTTTTCCCCACGAGTGGCTCGCTGAGCCCACAAATCCCCCCTTTCCCCCAGGGGGTCTCTTTTTGGTTTTTTTCCTGATTTTTTTGCGTCGCTTGTTTCCTCCTTTTTCCCCTCTGATTGACCCCGTCCCTTTTTTATTTCTGAAAATCCTGTCTTTTCTTCAGCATTCCAGGGAATCCCCCCACAATTTCTTTTTTTTTTCCTGCACGCGTTTGTTGGCCAAGCCTGGAGGTCATCCTTTGCCCATCCCCCCTCCCCCGATTTCAAAATTTTCAATAGTAGGTATTTTTTTTTTTCACTGGCCCTCATTATCCACCGCGGAAAAGAAGTCCGCCCCCTCCTCCTTAGACTTTGTGTATCCCAACCCCCTTATGTTACAATGCTTCACAAGGGTTGTTGGGTTTTTTGCACCCCATCGAAATTTTTAAACAGCCCGAGGCCATGAACCTTCATTCCTTGCCCACCCACCTCCACCTCCTCCCAATCCCCTCCTTTGGGGTGGGGTTTCTCACTCCACCCGAGTTTGCTTTTTCGGTTTGTTTCTGTTTTGCGGCCCCCTCCCGTGGTGATTCTTTTCCCCCCCCCCCCCCTCTCCTGCTCCCGCCCTCCTCCCTTCCGCCGAGTTCTTTCAAGTTCGTTTCACCAGGCAAAACGTCTGCTGCCTTTTGAGCAACCCCCGCACTTTTTTTTTTTTATTGCCTTTTCAGCAGATCCTTTTTTTTCACTCTCCCCCTTTTCCCCCTTGTTTCGATCGCCCTTTCAAATTTTTTCATACCGTTTTTACCTGAATCCTTGGACTTCACATGGTTTTCCCTGCAAACGGCTTCTTTTTTTTTTAAAATTACCTGTCGGACGGAAACATTTTCCTTATTTTTTTAACTTCCTTTTTCCCCCCCAAGGTGATCCTATGGTGGGTTTACGCCCCGGCTTTTCTTCTTTCGTTTTCCCGGCTTTTTGTTTTCACCCCTTGTTTCGTCGTTTACTAAACACTCGTCAACTTTCCCTACTGATCCGCCCCCCTCTCTCATGGTTAGTGTGACCGTCCCCCTTCAAGCAACCCCTCCTTGCTTTTATTGCTTATTTTGCAGCGTTGGTCAGGTTTGTCTTGCGGCTTGCCTTTTCTTTTTCCTCTTTCCGTTGGTTCCTCAACATCCATTTTTGGTTTCCTAGCTCATTTGTTGTTTGAGCGTTCTTTTTTTTTCCGGCCGGGTGTGGGAGTTTTGCGGTTTCCCAAAACCCTCCCAGAAACCCGCGTGTCATGATCCTAGAAAACCTACCAGCCGTCCCTATCTTCTCCCCCCTCTTCCTATCTGTTCGTTTTTCTTGTGCTGATGTTCAAGGTCTCAACTTACTTTTCCCCGACCAATTTTTCCCCCCCCCCCCCTGTTAACGCAGTCTCCTTTGCCTCGTGTTTCTGCACTGGTCCACCTCTCTCCCCAACCCCATTCTGACGGATTTTTTCTGCTTCGACGTGATTCGGGCTCGCGACGTGCTGGGCCAGACCCTTTTTTTCCACTTTTTTTTTACCGCCGGCATTGAGTACCCCAGCATTTGTGTTTCTTTTTTTTGATTTGGTTCCCCCCGGCGCAGGTCCTATGAAGCGTCCAAATTCCCTTAACCTTTTTTTTTTTTCCTGTCAGTGGGAAGTCTGCGTTTTTAGTTTCCCACCAGTTCCCTCCCGATAGGCCTCCTTTTTTGATTTCCGTCCCCTGAACATGTTGGGAGGTGCTTCCCCCAGTCGCCCTTTTTTGACATTTTTCTACTGCAACCGTTTTTTCCTAAGTACAAGTGCGGTCTGTTTACAACTGGTTCATCGATTTACCCACTCCCCCTTATTTCCATCTTGATGTGCATAAGACCCTTCACCCCCAAATTATATGGTCTCTTTTTCTTTCTTTTTCCGATCCTTTTCTTGCACTTTTCCTCCCTCCCGACGAATCTTTACCTTTCTCTTTTGGCCGCACGAACCGTAACCCCTTGCTGGGCGAACAAGCGGGGTTTCCTTCCTGAGAAGGCTTTTCTTTCAATTCTTTTTCGGTATGTGATCTGACGGTCGGCCGGCCGTGGCCTTCCCGTTTTATCGCGCCCTCATCCGACAGTTAACATTTTTAAGCCTCACGCCGGTGTGGGACTTCACCCTCACGCGTGTTTAGTGGTTGATGAGTCCCTCATTCCCTCGTTCCCCCCCTCCGTTTTTTTTCTTTCAGCTCACGTGCTTCTCTGGTCTGAAGGTGGTTTTCTGCCCCACCATGACGGCCCTCCCCTTAGTCGCGTTTCGCCCCCGCGTGAACCCTTATTTTTCCAACCCCCCACACCACCCCCCCCCACCCATTTTTATTTCCCCCATGTTGGGCTTGTTTTTTTTTCATTTGGACTTTCTTCGAACAAGCTCCTCTGCAGCCCGTACCCTTGGTTTTCAGTTGTCGTATCCTCAGGTTTCCTAAAACCAATCCATTTAGCAGTGGTTGGTACGCCCCCCCAGTCCATTTCTCCAGCTCGGTTTTTTTTGAGCAGCCGTTTAGTGCTTCCACCAAAATGACTCTTATTATCTCTCTCTCATCCCATTTTTTCTTTTTTTGAGTTCGTCTCCTTCGGTCTTTTTTCCCAGTTTTTTATTTCCCTTTCCCGAAGGAGTCCCGATTCGCAATGCTACCCTTTTTTGTCGCCTGGTTTTTTTTTTTTTAAGAAACCTTGTTGGCAGGTAGTGTATATCACTTCTCCGTTTTCGTTTCCTATATGAACATGTCTGTTCTGATCGCCTTTTTATTGGAACCAAGTGACTGAAAATCTCCCCTGCGCCACTCCTTTTGTTTTTCCGAAACCAACCCTTTTTTTTGCCCGCCGTGAGTTTTCGAGGTCCTCGCACTCCTTTCAAGTCCCCTTTTTTCACGTTCCTCGTTTTTTATGATTCGCGCACTTTTGCCCTTTGTCCCCCTTATTTTTGATTCCCATGCGCTTTCCCCCCCTCGAAGTCGTTGACATTTTCCATGTTTTGGGCCTTTGATTTGAACGCGGCCTTCTCGTGATCTGTCGTAAATGTTTTTGGATAGCGATCACTTCCGGACCCAGCGTTTTTTTTTTTTTCTGTTTCAAAATTTTTTTTCCGATCACGTAATGCCTACCCTAGTTTTTCTGTTCCACCTGCCCACCGGATGGTAATCCCTCCCAGCTGGTTCGGGGGGCCCCGTCGTTTTCTCTCCAACCCCCACTCGAATTCTTGGATTGATCTTTTACTTTTAGGAGTGTGGATTTACCATAGATTTACTTTTTTTATTCGGCTTACTTGTCTGACATGGACATATCAGGTGAGGCCAGCTTGGCCCCTTTTTGCCAACCCGTTTTTTGGTTAGTAGATCTTTACCTTCTTTTGCCTTTTAGTAACTTTTCCCCCCCGCTTTTTTTTGTTCGGGCTACATCTTTTTGCACCCTTCCTTTGTCAACTGTGTGGTCTCTTTTTTTTTTTTTTTTTTTTTTGGGGTTTGGGTGTGTGGTTTTTTTTTTTTTTTTACTAGCGACCCGCGTAGGTCGTCCAGGGTTGAGGCGCCGATGGCCAAGTTTTTTTCCTTTTTTTTCTGACGATTGAAAGACCCCGCGTTCTCCGCCCTTTCAAATCCATTAATATTTCTGCTGAAATTTGTGGGCGATGCCCCATTCCCCCGCAGTTTTTTACTGTATTCTTTCCCCTGCGATGCACATCTGTTTGGTCACCTTCATTAGGACGGTGTGTTTTGAACCTTTAGACCGTTTTTTGGTGACCGCAGGGACGCGGGCCCCATTCATATATTCAATGCTTTTTGTATGCTCGGGTGAACATGGTGGCATTCCGAGCGGTTTTGCCTTTCTGTGGTGTCTTCCCGCGTTTTTTTGGCCTTTTTTCAGTCCTTGCGAACAGGCCGGCTTCTCTCCATCATTTCCGGGACATGTTTTCGGGTTTTTCCCCTTTCCCTACTCGGATATGTTTTTTGTAGTTTTCTCGATTCATTACAACGTTGACCCCCTCCTTTGTCGGGGGCCGGTCCCCTGCAACCTTCCTTATTCTTGTTGGGTTTAAAACGAGGAAACGTTTTTAACAGACGGTCAAAAGATATAGAGCCAGATTTGTCATCGAGCAACGTTTTATGCCCCTCCGATTCGGCATGCCGACATTCAACCTGACCTGGTTTACAAGAGCCGTGCCAAGGTTAGGGGTGTTTTGACTGGGCAGTTCCCCAAAATGTGTTGTCCTTGTTCTGGCCTCTAGGTTTTTTATTTTGATTTGTTTCGCAGCCCGTTTTTCCCTTAGAGGAAAAACGTTCCGCGTGTTATGATGTCCCACCCTTTATAAGGCCTTGTCCCTCCTCTTTCAATCGGGGAGTAGAGGCAGGATTCCTCTCCCCAGAAGCATTTCACCTTTGACACTTTTTCCCCCCTCGGTCCTCTCGTTGTTTTTTCAGTCCCGGTTTTTCTTGCCCCCTGTTTTCGCTTTCTTGTGGGAGATTTTCGACCGGGACACGTTCCTATTTTTGCGAACGCGGGCTTTTCGTGCCGCCTTTTCAAAACTTTTTTGCGTAGGATCCTTTTGACTGTGTTGCTTTCTGTCCACGCCTGGCTTTTTCCGTTTGCTATTTTTAGGCCAGATTTCGGTTCCTTCCTGTGATATTTTCCCGCCGGCAGCCCTTTTGCATCGAGCGATTGACACAAAAAGTTGATATGAGCTTTCGTAGCCTTTCCTTTGTATGGGCTTCTTCTTTTTTCCAGGCATGACTGCCTCGGGCTTTTGGACGAGTTTCCGCTTTGTGACCCTCCTTTTCTCTTTTCCAGGTCCTTACTGTTTTTTGCCCCCTTTTTTTCACAGTTTCAGGCGTGTGCTTTCCGATTGGCGGCAGCTTGCGCCTTTGTATGGTTTGTGTGTTTGGCTATTTCCTTCCCTCTTTTCTTTTGTTTGGGCCGTGGCCTCTGGTTTTGGAGCCCTCTCGCGTGGCGAAGAATCTTTTTTCTCGGGCATAATTTTTCTTTCAGCAGTTTTTTTCATGGAAATTGACTTTTTTTTTTGTTTTTCTCCCGTCGGAGCCGATGCGACGTGATTGTTTATAGCACCTTTTCTATCACAGTCCATGCATGTATGGTTAGGTTTTCTCCCTTTCAGACCTCCCCAAACCACACAACCAGAGTTTCTTTATTTTCGATGTTGATGGGGCCTTTCTTTTCCCCCCTTCGAAGGCCTGGGACTTTCCCCATTTTTATCAGGAATTTTTTCCCTTGGCTTCGCGCCAGGCTCCCGCATTTACCCCCACCCGTGGCCCTTTTGTTTGCGTTGGTCGGTCCGCTTTCTCTTCCAAAAAAAAACGCGTGCTTTTTTTTTCCGCTCTTCCCCGACTACAGAGGACAAAACGGACTGTCATGCTGAAAATTTCTGTTCCAAACACGCTCGCTGGAAGGTCCCTTTTTCCCCTCCCACTGGGCTCGCGTAACGTCGTCCTTTTTTGCATCTCTTTATCATTCCCGTTTTGTGAGAGTACGATTCTTTGGTTGTTCCTCAGTTGTCGCCCCCTTGCCAGCCTTCAAGGCGCGCCGGGTGTGTTATCTATTTTGTTTTTTTTTGTTTGTGCTTTCATGGGGATCCTTATATTTAGCTGAGGATGCGCCCCGCGTTTTTCTCCGTTGTTTGCTCCCGGGGTAGTCGTTTGGGTTCCGTGTTCCGCCTTCCTCATTGTTGCTTTCCTTTGCTCTGGTGACACTTGGCGCTAAATTCCCCACCCGTGCCCCATACAACTTCCGGTGCTTGTAATGTTTCCGATTGTTTAGTTGCCTTCCTCCAACTTGCCAAAGGATCATTCAGTAGACTTTTTTCTGATTTGTCTTGCCTGGTGAGGAACTTTAGGGCCACTCATCTTTCCCATTACAAAATTCTGGCTTTCCCCCTTCCCTTTGAGTGGATCCCTCCCGTTTTGTTTTGGTTCTTTTCTGCGGAGCAATTCTTGGCCCGTTGGTCCCCCACCGTCCGCTTTCTCTTGGCCATTCACGCGAATCCTTTGTCCTGTCCCAATACGTCCTCCTCTCCCCACAGACCTGTCGTGAGCCCACCCCCTTTGGTTAAATTGCTGCTGGATCGTTTTTTTTCTTTTTTGCCCCGATTTTTCCACTAGGTTTTCCCAGACAAGAGTGGACTCCCGCGGAGTGAGCTCACGTCCCGACCTTTTGCGAACATACTGTTGATCCCACATCCCTCTTTTTCCGCATTGGGTTTTTGACGGAGTCGCGTAGGTCCCCCTTTTTTTTTCCACCCCTGGCAGACCTCTTACTCGGCGCCGCTTTTTGCAGCCAACCCCGAGTTTTTCTTTGGACACCTGTCGCGTGTCGCGGTCGACTCTGCTCGTTGTCCCCCTCCATTTTACGTTTGGCGCTTCCCCTTGGAAGTGTACCCTTTTTTTCACCCTTTTTTTGTTGATGCGGTTGCTTAAATCCCTGATCGATAATCTTCCGGTATTGGTGGACGGTTTTTGATCTTTTAATGCCGGAGATCTGTTTCCCTTTGTTTCTCCTCTTCTCGATTTTGTTGGACCCTTTTTTTTTTGATTCCACGACGTTAAACCCAAATGTTGACCCTTCCCCTCTCCGGTTGTGGGGTTCTCAGCCCCCCTCCCATTTATTATTCTTCTGCAGCCTTTTTTTTTTTTTGACCCTCGTCCCGGGCTTTCTTTCCGTTTTTTCCCCCATTACCCCCACTCGGTTTCTTTAAAGTTACATTGTTTTGTTTTCTTTGCCCCGCTAGGGAGGTTGTTTTGATTGCCCACCCCGTTCTTTTGCCACTCCCCCCCCCTCGTTGTCTGAGATTCAACCAACTTCCCTCTTTAGACGAAGAATATGGGGCGCGTCACCCGGGGTGTTCCTTTTTTGGGGAAAACGTATTAGCCTTCCCCCTTTCCCCTTCATCCCTGCCGCTCCGATTCCACTCCGAAACACGCGCTCACACCAACCCTTTCTGCCAGATCCGTCTTCTCTCCGCTGTATTGCCCTCCTGTAGCTTTGGCGGTCGTGGTCATTAATGAAACGCCGGAACTTTCGACCCCCATGTTTTGTGTCTTTTTTTTGTCCAATGAGACCAGTTCGCTCTCTTTTACGGCCACATCCTCGTACCTCTGGTGAAGGCGGTTGAATTTTTCTTTTCGTCACCAGTCCCAAATCGGATACGCCTACCTGAGCACTTGGTCGCGACTTCCCCCCCTTTCTCTGTTTTTTGGTTTGCTGTCGGCTCTTAACGGATGTCACCGTGATTTTTTTTTTTTTTATCCCCCCACTGGTTGGACAAGAGGTGGTCACTTGTCATCCGCGTTCTTTTTCTCCGTCCGATTCTCGATGCCGTACCCCTGAAGTAAATTTCCCTATCCTGGTATCTGCGATTTGATCGATTTTTTCCACTCCGCTCCCCTCATGCCCCTCTAACCTGTCTTCGTGTTTTTTTCCTCCCACCCCCCTTTGACCCTAAAATTGGGTCGTTCCTTTTTCGATGCCTTTTGGACTTGGGCTCCCGAGAGGAGCTTCCCCTGCGTGGATAGCCTTTTGGCCCCCTCGTCCCCTTGTTCAGCTCTCTGCACCCGGGCTTCATAATTTGCTTTCGGTGTGTTCTGTTCATTTCTTTACCCCCCTCCCCGGTCCGCTTTCGCGCTTGCCCCCACTCCCAAACGTCTTTTTTCCTCTTTTCTTACTTTTTCTTTTTTTCCGCACCCACTACTTCGGCCGGGGTCCCCTCCTCTCCCCTCTGGCCTCGCCGTCCTCCCTGACCTCCCTTTTCTTTCCACGTTCTTCCCCTTCTCGTGCCACGGTTTTCGCTCACTTCGTCCCCTCTTCTCTGCTATTTCGCTCAAGATCCAACTGCCCTGTGCGCCCTCGCTCGTCTCTTCTTTCACCGGCGTTGCGCATCCCTTCTTTCCCTTGTAGACTCTTTCCCCGTCTTTTCTTTTTTAGGTCGCTGTGTCATGGCACTTGTCGTCTCTTTTCTGTGTGCTCTCTTATCTCTTCGTGACTATCTTCTCCTTCCTTTGTTTTTTTTTTTTTATCCGGCCCCCTCCGGCCTGGGTGTTTCAGCGGATTTCTCCTCTCTAGGCGCGATTATCCGGCTTTGTTTTTTTATTGTTCTTCATTTCAAGATCCCCGGGAACAATGACAAGCCCACCCGGGTTTCTTCCCCACTCCCTTCATGGTCCCTTTCCCTCTCTTCCTCGTGACCCGTTTTTGGCGTCTTGCGTCTGGGCAAACGTTTGCTAATCTGCGGGGTGGGCCCGTCCTTGCGGAGCTCTGCCGCCCCTCCCCCCGCGTCGCTTTTTTTTCTGCCGCGCGCGTTTTAACCATTTTTTACGTGGCTTTTCGGTTTGTGTCCTCTCAAAGACTCGGCCGGCCCCCCCCGGCAAAGGTTTTTGTTTTCCTTCCCGTTCCGCCCTTTGTTCTTTCAAATGGTACCCGGTTCCCCTTTTATGTCGGAGACCCTTCTGGTCCTAAGCCGGAACCTTTGGCGCTGTGCGCGTTTCTCCTTTTTTCCTTTCCCTCCTCCCACTCGGGGGGACACCTCCCACTTTACTTCTCTTTCTTTTTTTTGTCGTCGGTCTATAATAGTTATTTTCCCGTTTTTCTTCGGCCGAACCGTTTTTAGTTTCCTCTTTCCCGGGGCTCCCCCCTGAGGACACCAATGGCCATTCTTGCTTTCCACTTTCTTTATTTCTCGACCACCATCACATGGTTATTTTTTGTAATTGTATTTTTCAAGATTCCCTCCTTTGAGTTTTTTTGCGATCGTAATGCCCTGGCCCACCCATTTGTGCGTTTTTTTGTTTTTTATTCTTTCCGCCGGAATCCCAATTCCCTTTTGCACCCCTTTCGCCGGCTTTCCCACGGTTCTTAGATAGTCTCTTGTCGGGGGCGCTTTTTTCTTTTTTTTTCCCCCCATTTGTAGGCCTCAAGAATTACATCCTCGTTTGTGATGCGAAGAGTTTTTGCCAAGGAAGGCCTCGCTTTTCATATGTCCCCCCCCTATGCGGGGCACTTTGAAATGATTTTCGTTTACTGGAAATTGGATACGTTTTTTCCTTTGGCGGGCAGGATCTTTGACGCGTCGATTTTTACGTATTCTGTAATTTTCGTCCGCTATGGTTCTTTTTTTTTGTCCCCCCGGGCGTGGCCGACCCCCCCCGGGGGCCCCCTGAGCTCCTTGTGAAGGTTTGGCTCCCCTCTTGGCCCATGACGCTCGTTCCCTTTTATGTCCACCGCAACCGAGCGTTTCTCATGTTCGGGCGTGTTTGGTTCTTTTCCTGCCCAAGATGAATTCCTTTTTCATCGTCGGGATTGTGCTCTTGCACCCCCCTCGATGGATTTCGGCTCAGTTCATTACCAGTTTTTTCCCTTTCCTGACTTCTCTGTTTGCACTAGATTGTTGAGGGGTTTTGTCTTTTACTGTTTTCGTTATTTTCAAGTTTTTATTACCTTCTTCTGATTCAACGCCAGCATGTTTCATTGTACTTTCTCATCCTTTTTTTTTTGCATTTTCCCGGACCACTTTTTTCCACGTTGCGGTCGAAACAGCCCCCTTTCCTCTTGGTTGAAACTTAGTTTTTTTTCTCCTTTTCACCCCCCACTCGCAGGTCTTCGGCCCGTCACCGAAGTTCTCTGGTTTTTTTTTGGCTGACTCCACCCTTTTTACGTTTTCCAACTGCATACGCTTCCCCCTCTTGAAATTTTTTTGGGTTTTTCGCGCGCCGGCCACTGTCACTTTTTTCCCTCCATTGCTCCCGACCACCATCTGTGTCGGAATTTTTTTGTTCGTTCTCCCCCCAGGTGGTCCGGTGATGCGGGGCTTTTACTGGCCGTTTCTGGCATTCCGCTTTTTTTTAAGGGAACCCTCCTCTCCCTTGTCCCTTCGTTTTGTTTGTTGAGAGGCGCTTTGCAACCTTTGTGGCCAGGCGCCGTTTGACGTTCAGGCGGCGGGGTGGGTTCTTGTGTCACCCGGTGATTGAGTCCTTCCTTTCTTGCACGCCCTTTTGCCTTTGAACGGCTTGCTTGTCCCTCAAATTATTTGGCGGGGACCCCTTTTTTCGATTGATTTTTGGGTTTTGTGGTCTGTTTAGTTTTCTCGTGATCCCTTCACCCAAACGTTGATTTCAGGGCGTTGGGACATACAAACCCCCCCCTCTAAAAGTTTTGTCGAGAAGTCCCCGTAAAAATCCAACCCCCCATGAGCTAGCGCTCTTTTTTTGTTTGATTTGATACTTCCCCTGGCCCTCTTCCAACTGCTGAAGCCTCAGTCAACATGAACTTGCCCTCCCAAAATTCAAAGGCCGCCACCTAAAGCATTTCGGGTGGTCTGCCAATTTTCCCCTTTGTTTTTGTCCCCACCGAACCGGTCCTGTCGGGGGATTTCGTTTGATTTTTGACTTTCTTTGACTTTTTTCGTTTTGGTTTGAAACACCGTTTTTTTCCACCTTTCATGGAGCTTCTAGGCGTGGCCGGCTTTTTTTCAACTTTCGAATCTCTGACATGACGTTTTCCTTCCCACTCCCTGTTTTATTGTCGTCTTTGTCCCCTTCCAATTTCAGCCTCTGGAAGAATTCCATGACCATTTCTTACTTTTTTTTTTAGTTGCCCCTTGTTTCGCCACGGTCGGCCACTTTGCGGGCGTATTTCCTACAGCGGTCCAAGTCGGATGGTCCCTCATGTGTTGCGTCTCTTGCGGGTTACTTTTCACAAAACGGCGGCTGCCTTTTAGCTCGGTCCAATTGCCAGCCGGCTCTCCGGGCAAATCTCTTGGTC
>Ga0179593_1757878_pt1 | contig 13444 bp, 7 predicted proteins | sample CZODoug2_1_08_16_FD_185931 | JGI IMG/M metagenome (GOLD analysis project Ga0179593, IMG submission 185931) | Vadose zone soil fungal communities from Angelo Coast Range Reserve, California, USA - CZODoug2_1_08_16fungal (PacBio error correction) | ecosystem: Environmental > Terrestrial > Soil >... | reverse complement strand
GTCTCGGAATTATTTTTTCCTTCCGCCAATTTCTGTTAACGGAGTTTTTAGTGCGCGGGCGAGCTTTTTACTGAAGAATCCTTGCAGGTTTTAATTTTAACCCTTAGGACCCCGGTTCTACCACTTGATTCTTGTTTGTATAGGAGGGCAGCCTGATCGGGAGTGTTTCGGACGTTCCTCCCCTTTGATGTAATTTTCGTACATCTTCTCTTATCGCAGCAGAGGTGTTAATTTAGATCTCGAGGGGAGCCGGTCGTGTTCCCTTTCTTTGCACTCGTAGATCTCTGACCTTGATTTTTCTTTGTTTTTGTCATTCGTCGCAGCTTTTTTTCCCCTTTCGACGGGCACGTGGTACGAAAGAGGCCACCTGCCCCCTTCCTGCTTCCAGTCTCCCGGCGAGCGCCCATTCTACGCGGCTCTCCCCATTAGTTATCATCTCTTTTGCCTAGCACGCGAATCACCCCTCCCTGTCGCAGGCGGAACGCCTCACGCAGGGTCTCCAAGGCAATGACTCCTCGTCGACGCGGCTCTCTCTCCATCTTCTTTGCCTCCCAAAGGTTGATACTCGAGTTTTCTTGTTCCTGACCCGTCGGTTCGCCCCCCCGACCCGTACAAGAGCAGAGGAATCAACGTACGTCTTCGGAAGCCTTGTCCGGCTTCCCCCCCTCTCCCTGACTGTTTTCGTTTCTCTAGCCTGGAACGTGGCGATCCAACGAACTGTCGTCGACCCCCAGTAGCGCACTTTGCTTCCTCCGCCCCTTAGTCTCCGTCTCAACTGGTTCCTTCAATAACGACTCGGGTGTTCCCCTAGTCGGTAACCCATACGAAAGACTTCGTCTGACGGCATTTAGGAACAACCCTTCTTCGCTTCTTACTTTTGCTTTTTTTTGAGGTCGGTTCATTCGTAAACTTCAATGAGCCAGAGCGCCTCTGCGTTTTCCCACTAAAGGAGAAAGTGAGAGCCATGAGCATTGGTGTGGCACCTATATGGGTCCCCAATATTCAAGCCTTCTCTTTCTCCTACTTTTTCTTCTCTTTCAAAGTCCATATAGTCGATCATTTCTCGTGGCGCTTTCAGGATCCGGAGGGTGGCGAGTCCGCCTCTCTATAATTTTTTCTTGCGCCTTCCTTTCGTTCCCAAGCCCCTCTCCCCCCCCCCCCACCCCCACCATTCATGAGAAAGCGCGGTGTTGGTCCTCGATTGTCGACGTCCTCGTTTCCCTGTCCTGCCGTCGCCTGGTGGCGTTTTGTGAGCGGGTTTGAGAGGTTGATCGGTTTTTCGGTCTTCTCTGCCCAACTTAGTCGAATATGCCGGCCTACTGGATCTTTACGTCCTCTCTTTTTGACTTAGCTCGACCGCGAGCCGGAGGAAAACGCGTTTTCCGCACTTGATAGGCCATCTCTCAGTCCTTCCTTTCCCCTGTCCCTGGTTTCCCCTCCCCTCGTGGTTCAGGAAGCACCGTCACACGCGAGCACGTCCCATAGCCGAGTCTGCTCGGGTATCTTTTGGCCTTCGCCTTTACTTCTTATTGGTCGTTTTACCCCGTGTAAGGTCCTGCATGAGGCCGTTCCGACCGCTTAGAAGGGGATTACCCTCGTTGCTCCGCGAGTGGAACCCTTTTGTACTTCTTCTTTTGCCAGAGCAGAGAACCCACTGCTGAGAACGCGGCTTGTTTTCTTGAGAGAAAGCGAGTGGAAGATTGTTGCGACCCCTTTTTTTTTTGCCTCCCCCCCCCTCCTCGACGTATCCTCCTCCTGATTTCCTTCGCCCCTTTGTTAACCACGCCTTACTTCCTCGGCAGGATTCCCGCTCAGAGGTCCCTACTCCGATTCCCGCTCGTTCCCCTCGTTTTTGTTCGACTCGTTCCTCCGTCCCGGGCGGACAACTCGCTTGCCCTTCGTGCATTTTTTCCCAAACCCTCCTTTCCCATTGGTCTGCTCAAGCGGATCTTCCGGCTACCCGCCGCGTGACACATCGGCTGTACTCCCGGTTGAGCCCCTCGTTTTGACTCCTCTTTTCCCCCGCGACATGAGACCCTGGCAGACGATGCCCCGACTACGCCTTTTTGGATCCCCGTCCCGCAGGTCCGTGATGCGGATCCTGCCGGGGCATGTCCTCACTCCGCCTGTATTTTTCCTTTCCCCTTTTTTTTCACCTCCTGGATGACCGACAGCAAGCGCTGTCTTCGGACCCTGCCTTTAACGCCGGCCTTACCCCTCACGGGTGCATCGCGCCGTGCGGACGGGCACAAATGCGAATCTTTTTTCTATTTCCTGGCGGATGAGCCCGGATCGTTGTCCCGCTCACATATCCGTCGTCGCGTTTCCCCCCTGAAGCTGACCTTCGGCAAGAATGTATTCCGGTCAGCATAGCCATTTCACGCTCCCCCGGGAAGTTCATATCACGGACTGATCGTTTCCCCCCCAACCCTTTCCTAAGCCGCTCACCATCTAGCTCCGTAGACGGGGAGAATTGGAGGATGTAGTCGTATACAGAAGAAGCCGGGTCTCGGAGACCCGTTTGCACACCTTTTCATCCCACTGGACTCCCCTCAACACCCGCTCGATGACCGGTGAAGCTCCCGCGGCGGGATTTCTTCCTCTGTTGTGCTACCCACGCGTGCGAGCACCGAGATCTGTAAAGGCCAGGCCAAGATGTCTATTCCATCGATCCTATTGTTCCTGGGTCTCTCGACTAAAGTAAGCGATACGAGACGTTCCTCGCAGACGAAGTCTTGTCGTCTCTCCCTTCGCTTTGTTTCTTTCGTGATCGAAGGTCAGGGTATAATTCGACTCGGCTTTCTTTGTTCGATTCCTCTCCGTGGTTCCACAGTCTTTTTTCCGCTTCTCCCTCGGGCCTCCTCGCAGCTCAGCTCCTATAGTCAACACGTTGTAGTCCGGCGCTCTTCCTCGAGCCACGTGCGCTTCAGTGACGCGGACCCCCCCGTTCCGAGGAATTCTCTCCCTTATTTCTTGATGGTTTTTCCCCCACCCGCGGGCTCGGATACAAGCTTTTTACCTGAATCTCGATATCTACGGGTTGGGAAAGGATCGACCCCGGGCAGCCGCGGGTCCCCTCTCTATTCCCTCTCACCCTTCTCTCCAGCCCGTCCTTTTCTTTTCACCGAGTCGCCGACCGCGGACCAGCAAGCTCCGTTCTTTGGGGGAGGAACTCGGTTGAGCTCGCCGTTATTTTCTTTCCCCCCCCAGGGCAGTCCTTGCCTCGTGTCGGAAAGATCCCGAAGTCGTCCCTTGGAGCTCCCCCTTTTCGCCCCCGTTGGCGATCTCCTACGTACGATCTCGATGAATTTCGGTTGCGTCAGCATCCCATTTGAACACTTTTGCTCGGTGACGACACGGACCAGATGCCCGCTGCTCCTCAGCTGGCAGTGATCTTTTCCCCCAGAGTTTTTCTGGCTGTATCGTTTCCCACCATTTTCCCTTCCACTAGATAAACGACCGCTGTCTTCGATAGAGAGGAGGCACCCCAGCCGGGCGCCCGCGACCCCGCGCTCTTTTTATCCCAGGTTCTCTCAAGCCTCCTTTTGAGCTCGCTTATGGGAATCGTTTCTAAGTAAGAGCCTTTGAAGGAGGGTCACCATCCCGCCCCCTTAAAGATTTTATTCCTATTTTGCTTTCGATCGAGGCTGATGTCTAGCGGGGGATGGGTCCCTCAAGTCTAACCTTGCTTCCGTCTCTTTATCCCGCTGAGCCCTCTCCGGCCCTTCATTTCTCCTTTCTCTTGGTCTAGATGGATCCCGAGGGATAGTGTAGCCGGGAGCCCCGGGCCGCCATCTCTCCCCCCCTCCTGTTTTTTTTTCGTAGATACTTTTTTCGGGGTACGCGCCCCTAAGCAGCAAAGCCCTTCCAGAGGCCCCCCAGCCTCGCAGCTCTGGGGGTTTATTTGTGTCGCACCCCCATGTCTTTTCGGCCCTCACTCAAATGAGACGAGGGATTCATTTCCGGATCGAGCCGTGGCTGGCCCTCCCCCTTTTTTGCTGCTTACTCTTTCCGACCTCTTGGACTGCTTTTTTTCTGCTATGGATCCGCTTTTCTCAAAGAGTTTCAAAAAAGCCTAAAATGAGGATTGCTTTCCCTGTTGATAGGTTCCCCTCCTGGAGTTCTGGAGCTATGCGTCTCTTTGGTGGAGGACGTCCACGAGTTTTCCTGATTTTTGGACCCTCGTGCTGTCTTTCTCCTCTACCTCTTCCGAGTCTTCTTCCTGTCCTTGTGGCGAGCGCACATAAGGAGATCTGTCCCGCTTTTCGAGAGCTTATACCCGTTGCGTCGGCCCTCACGGGCCGAGCAGCCCGTGAAGCCCCCGTGTTATTATCGAGCGTCCTCCCCTCGTTGGCACGTTTTCACCCCTTCTCCCGAATTTTCCTTTCTCGGCCTATCCAGAGACTCGCCGTAGAAGTTCGTAAGATCCTTCTCAGCAGAAGATTCATCTCCTCTTCTCTCTTCTTTTAGTAGTTTTTTGAGCTTTCGTTCGGAGCTTCCTGGGATTTCTTGACCTTGCGAGCAAGGGGGTTTGGGATCCAGACTCTCTTCTTCTTCCCCTCCCCCCATTTCATGGGACTACGTCGTTCCAAGCGGTTTCTTCGCTTTTGCAGGCTCCGCTGAGCTAAGGGCCAAGATCCCTGGTATTTTCGGTGTTGATTTTTTGCCGTATTGACTTACTTTTCCTCCGGTCACTCCGACGTAACCCTTCACGGAAACCCCAGTCTAGACGCCTGTGCATCCCTTTCCACTGTTCAGTTCCGTTTAGGCCGTTTTTACGCCCTAGGAGAGTCGATTCTCGTTTCCCTCCCTCCGATCACCTGTGCCCGGATTGGTCGCTTTCTTTATTGTTTGACCTTTCGGTTGACACCCGGGAGCAGTGCCGAGGAAAAGCCTTTCTAGCCTTGCAATTGATACAAAAGCTATCAGTTGCGCCTGGCGCCTTCACCGTCCTTTAGTTCGGTAGTTTTCACTTTGTCTTATTTTCTTAGCGAGCCGGCGTGCGGTGAAATCAGCCTGAGGCAGGCCCGTGCGCAATCTCTTTTAGTCTCTCTTCTGCGCTTTTTTTCCGACTCCCTTGGCCAGCACTCTTTCACTGCCTCTTGTAGGTCGTTTCAGCTTTGTAGTGAATCGGCGAACATTTTCGATCTTTGTTCGGTCTGTGTCTGCTCGTTCCCGGGGGCAGGTCCCCGGTGAGTGACAGCCTGTTCACCTGTTGAGAGGTGTGCCTTTTCGGTCTTTAGTGATTTTATCCTGCCGCTCTTCGTTTGGCGGCCCTGCACTGGAGGCTGCGAGGCCTCCCGGTTACGGTTTCGAGTCGATCCTTCGACGCTTTTCATGCCGGGTCGATTTTTTTTCGGTGCCCCGTAGATCGTTTGCGCTGACGGCTGGGAGGACACTGGGTAACCGGTTGCGCCTCCCTCCTTCCTTCCACTTTTTGGCCCGAAAGACTATGTGAGAGGAACTGCCACTTCCGCTCGCCACTCCCCTTTCCGGAGTGCCCCCCCTTCTCCCCCGGAGTCTCCAGCCCGGCTTACAGGTACGCGTGCATAAGCTTTCCCCTCCGCTGAGCCCTTGACCTATTTCAAGTTCCCGGCCTCTAGTTTCCTCTTCGCGATGCTAGTTGGCCTTTCCTTGACCTAAAAGGAGGACGCTTTTAGGCGATCGCCCGTGCGCCTTGTCGGTTAGAGTCACCTCCCCCCTTTAGAACTTATCTTCCCGGTTTTCCTCCTCCTTTTCCTTCATTTTCGCAGCGGCCGCTCGGTAGGAGATAAAAGAGACCAGGTCTTAGAGTCACGCAGTTTCTCACGGACTTCTTCGTACTTCTCTCCCCCCAACAGCTTCCTCTGGTTACTCGTCGGCCTTACTCACGTCGTCGATCGAAGGACCAGTTGCTGACTAGGACTGGGTGGGTTGGTGAGGAGTTCGGGTTGTGGAGTAACTCAAATAGTTTCTTTCCACTTCAATTTCCTATTCCCTCCCTCTCTCCTGATCCTTAACTTTTTTTTCAATATGTCTCTCTATCTTTTCCCTGCTCGGTTGAGTATAAGTACAAGCTTGTTGTGCATCCTTTCCCCTATTAGGCCAAAACCACCCCCCCAAGTTAGCGCCGTCATTCCGCGACTTCTGCTCATTTCTTTCCCAGCTAGTTTTTACCGTGGACTCAACCTTTACCCTACCCCTCCGCAACCCCCCCCAGGCCCTATTCTCCCCTCTCCGGTTGTCTCCGCTTCCGCCTCTCTTTTCTGGGCGAAAAAACCGGTGGAGGAGTGCTTCCTTCCGGTTCTTTTACAGTCCTTTTTTACCCTTCGTTTGTTGCTACTGCCCTTCCGACGGTCGCGGTTTCTCCACCGTAGAAGGCGGAGCCGTTCGCGACCACGCGGGCGCCGTGAAGCTCCCTTTTTCACTCCTTCTTCCTAGCCCTTTTCGGTTTTTTCCTCGACCCGACACGCTTGCTCACTTTTTGGATAGACGTACGATCTCTTTGTCCATCCGGGTTCATTTCCTCTCCAACGAGCAGCCGACCTTTTTTTCCTTATGTTTGCGTTCGATCCCCTGGACGGGGATTCCCCGTGCTCTCGGCGGGGAAATCTGCTCCCAAACCCTCTTTCCATGTCCGCCCTCTTGCTGGGAGCTGAAGCCCCCCCCCCCTCTCTTCCCTCCGTGGGCCCCCCCCCCCCCCCACGTTGGACCACGCTGCAGCTTTTCAGCCGCCCGTTTTTTTCTCTCGGCGTCGTCCCCCTCATCTCCTGCTTTCACCTCGCTCTACGATCCCAACACCGAAGTCGCTGAACCTCCCCTCCCCGCGTGTCCCTACCCTTTCTCCCGGCTAAGTCCCTCTTTCCTCGTTTGAGTTTTTCGGTTCGCCACCGTACGAAGCGGCAGGCTGCTTTGACAATACCAGTGATCATCAGGCTGTCCCTCACCGTTTTCCTTGTTCCCGGTTGCATCCCCACCTGCTCGACTTTATCGGCAAGGAAATCCCTTTGATCGGCAGCGTCTCCCCAGGCGCCCTCCCCCTTCTTTTTCTGAGGTCTTCCTCCAACTTGCAGGGCTGATTTTTTTCGGCATGCAGACGGGCGTTGCTGCACGCGCAGGTATGTCTCTCCGACAAGGCCTTCCTTTACTTTCGGCCCCTCCTGCTCCACCCCACATGCTTCAGGCCTCGTTCCATCGGACTCGGGACCTTCCCAAACGCCGGGAACAATGACCCCCTCTACGTTTCCCCACTGAAGATGGGCCGGCCCCTCTCGACTGGACGGCTTTCCTCGCGACTAGGTCAAATTATCGATTTTCTTCTCCCCCCCAAAGGATTGCGCTCTTAGTTCGTTCAGTAAACAGGTGACCAAGACTTTCCTTTCAACTTCTGACTCGCCTTTTGCTAGCTACCCTACTTCCTGATTTCCTGCTGTCCGACCCATCCTTTCGATTTTCGTCTGCGAGACGGGTAGTCTGGATGACCCCTGTTTCGTTCCGACTCACGCCTTTTCCTCCCCTTCCCCCCCCCGTCTGTTGCACCCCCGGCCCCACGCCGAGTTCCGTTTTTTCAGATAAGGCGCGGCTCGGATTAGTGGCCTTCTCTCGGCGACCGTTTCCCCGGTCCTCTTTTTTTTCCCGTCCTTTATACTCGATCCGTGACTGCCGCAGAACGTGCTAGCAAAGGAGGCAGTCCTAACGTTCCGACCCACTGGCCGAGCAGGACGAGCCAGCAGTCTTTCCCCCCTCTTTTTCTTTTTCTCGCTTTTACGAACTTCTTTTCTGGATAGGATCGCCGTTCTGGGGAAAGCGTGTTGAAGGAGAAAAGTCGAGTGCTGATTCCCGACTCCCTCTTCTGGTTTCCCCCACTTTGTGCCTCTCTGCGACCTCCGTGCTCGTCACGCTGACGGAGGACAAAAAAGGTTTTACGATCTCGATTCGTTTCTCTCGCGACCAGCTTGATTTTCTTTGGCACTTTTTGACTTCTTTTTCTCTGTACCTTTTTTTCGAAGCCGGCCCCGCAGGGTACACTTTATATTGCACTAGTGGACGTTCACCTAGCCAGAAGCCCCACTCCCTAATCTTTTGTGCCGAACCCTTCCGCCCGCGTTGTTCTTTTGAGGATCCTTGCAGCAGGAACCGTAAGGAATACTGAATCTCTCCTGTTCTAAGATCCGTCTCTTCGTATTTGTCTAGCGCTCGCGCAGTTTCCACGCCTGACTTGTTTTTGCGGTCCTCCCCTTGCCTAGGTCTGGCGACACCTGCCAGAGCCTGAGCCGAGACTGGAATAGAGGACGAGTCGCGCTTTCTTTCGTTACAGCTGTACTCTCGGATTAGTCCTCTTGTTTTCGTTTTTGATCTTTTTCGAGCCGTAGAGCCCGATTCTTTCCCTGGCGGAGGAAAGAAAGGCCGTCACGCCCATTAGCTCGCCCGCATTGTCCCCTCTTTCGACTTTCCTTCCTGTTGCCGGCCTTTTCCTCCGAGTGCTACTCATCTTTTTTTGAGATAGGATCTTTTCTGGTGGTGATTTGGGTAGCCGTCACCTTTCGTTTAGTCGAAATAGATTACCATGGTTTTTCTCAGGTACTAAGGCCGGGTCTTCCCGACGGAGACCTGATTCCCCTTGCTTTTTCCGATGTTTTTTAGCCCCTAGACTGGTTACTAGTTTTTTCTCTTCGGTCGGGTACGACGGCACGCCGACAGCCACGCGAAGCGGCCCTCTCCAGATCGGCGAAGTTTTTCCTGCACTCCACATTTCCCTTTTTCCCCGATTTGGAGAGTTTTTTTTCAGGCCGCGCTGCCTGGTTGCCCTGCCCATCAGGACGGACTTTTTATATTCGAAGCGTCTGAATTTTCCCGGTTTGGACGATCCGTTTGATCCCTTCCCCCTTTTTCCTTTTCCTCGGTGCTCCTCATCTTCCCCATACGAGGAGGGGTGTTAGCTCTGCTGGAGAGGGTGTTAAGTACACGATGGTCACGATGATAGGTCCTTGACTTGATTCTTCCGTACTTCTGTCGAGGTTTAGTACTTTCTCTGCGGGGTGGAAGAGACCCGCCCATCTTTCTTATGATAAAGTCTGGTTTTTTCGCACGATGACACGAGTCTTCGTCCGCTGACCTTTTTTCCTTCTGCAATCACGCGCTTCCCCCCACCGTGGGTCGATGATCGGTCGCGAGAGTGCTTCGTCCAGGATAGCCCCTCCCTCTATTTTTCTACTTCCCCCCTGACCTTCCCTCTGCATTCATCGTCTTCTTTTTTTAAGTCGTTCCCTTTCAGAAGTTCTTTCGAGACCCTGACCCCTGTCGGCTGGCATAGTACCGGTAGGAGACCATTCAAGTTGTTTTTTTTCCTCCTAAATAAGTGCTTCTGCGGCGAGTGACGTTTCGGCCACTTAAGTATGCTTGGCCGTCGCAAGTTCGTGCGCCTCTGGAACTATCCGCCGCGCCTCTTTTTACCACGGGCGCTCGGGGTGTGGGCTTTTTGTTTTTGTCTACTGCCTTGTGGCGCTTTCCTTCGGGGCAAGCGACGGCATACCCTTGATTCACAAGTATCGACGCTATGCGTCTTTTTTTGCCTGTTTCTTCTTTTTCTGACTGTTTATCCTTTCCCCTGTTCTTAGACCCCCCTACTCGGATCCGTTTCCTCAGCGACAGCTCGTGCCTATAGTAGAGATCGAACGATTCCTCGCCGGACAACTCGACGTCTCACGTTCTCTCTCCTTTCACTCCCCCTTCCGTTTTTTTCGTCTTCTTTTCCCGGTCTCCCTTCGTTACCTTTTTTTTCCCGGTACCGTTTCGGAGTCGAGGCCTTGAGGCGATCTTGCGGTGGTCGGGCCCCCCAGCAGGAGGAATGCCTTTTTAACGGCCCCTCGCGTTCTTTAGCTTTCACCTTCGGATTGTCGGGACTTCCCCCTCGTCGTTTTCCCCCCGGCGTAGTGGTACCGGAGACTGGTCAGATTCGCGGGAGATTTTCTCCCCTTTCAAGAACGTTTTTTCTTGGCACCTTTTTCCCGGTGGCGCAGCTGATGATACAGCCGTATTTCGAGCAGGAGACATCTTTCTTGCGTCGTTTGCGGTTTCCCACGCCCTTTGTGCTCTGTTTCTTCCCCTGTCTTCTTTTTTCTTCCGCTCGCATCGAGGTGTCCCACGAGCCTCCGAGAGGGGATTTTCGAACCGGTCTTGTTTTTTCTTTTACTGCCCCTTTCTTCGTCTGTAGACTCTCAATGCGACGAGGACTCGTGATGTCAGCCGCGCGAAAAGGGCGGCTCGACCGACGGCCCTCTTTCGCGACGCGTCTTGGCTCCTCCTCTCTCTCTTAGCCTTCACCGAGTGTCCGGACAGTTCAAGAATCAGCTTCCCTCTTCGAGCACGGCGGGATCCAAGTTAGCTAGTCAAGCCTACGCGGCGCCCCAGGTTCCCTCTTTCTGCATTTTTTTGGGATCAGTTTTTCGTCAGGTACAGTGAACCTTTTTTTCACAGCGACTCCTGCTTTTCGCTTGTTTCCTCGGCTTTTCCGAAGTACAGGCCGCGAGGAATACTCCACCGCGAGCCGTGACCGCCTACTCCCTTTTCCCCCTGTTCTTTTTTTTCCGTTTTTTGTGACTGGCGATCCCCTACTAGGTCGTCCTCAGTCAAGACCGTCTCCGTTCTCTGTCCCTTTTTTGACTTTTTTCCCCCCCCACCCCACCCAACCGATCTTAACGGGCACTCACGCCACCGGCGGACTTCTGGTTTTGAAATGTCGGTCCCCCCTGGCCTCCTTTTTTCTTCGGCCTTTTCCTTCCTGGGCTTTGTTGCTTTTCTTGGTCGGCGGGTTGTGTCACGTTTTTTTAAACTAGCTGTCCGCCACTTCTTGATCCAGTCTGTCCACTTTCTCTCTCTCCACGAGTGGTTGGTTTTGAGCAACCTATGGTTCAATATGCCAACCCAGCTTATTCTCTTTTTTCTCCCCTCCTTTTCCTTGGTTATCTCTTCCCCAATTTTTTCCCCCTCACACACCACGGCCATTTCAAGTGGAGAGCACGCTAGTGAGTTCGGCTCTCCCGCGTTCCTTTTGGCCTTCCGTTTCGACTCTCTTCTTTTTAACCCAACCTTTCTTTCAACCCCCAACATTTCCCTTTCGCCAGCGCCTCGGTTTCCTCCCTGAGGCCGCCGACGACTGCTGTACGGGGATGTCCGAAGTTTTCACAGAGTGTTGCGTGAGTTCTGCCCTGCTCGTGTTACCGTATTTTTAGACAAGGATATAGGTCGCTTTTGCTAATTTAGCCCGGTTAGAGGGGATTTCACGCGAAGAGCGCACCGTAAGTCTGCGCCCCCAAGCTGGCGTTTCCTAGATGACTGATTCAGCGGCGTCCGGGTCCCCGAGATCTGGTTACCGGCTTTTTTCTACCTTCTCTCGTATTTTTTGTCAGGACTCACGCCCCGCGCGCACGATCGCCGATTCTACGAGAGGGTACTACTGGTCTCCACGCTTTACGATCTCTTGTTAAGGGTTTCTTTCGTTCCGCCGATATAGAGTTGATTCCCGCTTATAGGCTCGGGAACATTTTTTTTTCTTCCTCTTCGCTTCAGCGCCCTCAGCTGGCCTACGCAGCTTCTTGCGCCTAACGCGACCGTGGCCCTCGTTTCCATGGCCCGACTTTGTGCGCCCGCCCGTTTAGCTTTTTTGTGTTTCCGCCTTCGCTTTCCCTCTTAAAAAGAGACCAAGACATCGTAGGCGGGATAATTCCGAGTGGGCCCCTACACCCAGTCCCCCCCTCCGACCCTCCCACTTCTTTTGCTCCTAGATTTTACTTCACGGGCTTGGACACATCCACCCACGGCGTGCAGGTGGCCGCCAACTCCTCCCCGGAAGTCTTCCTTGACTCGACAAGCCCCGTTCTCAAATCTTCCCCGGTCTCCTCTTCAATTCCGACTTCCCACCTGCCGACGCTCGGAAGGCCCTCCCTGCATCGCCTCGTCCCTCGACAGGCGCCGCTCCCCCCCCCGCGTTTTTTTATTCCCTTAATTCTTTCATCGCGGATCAAAGTTCAGCGTAACGAGAAGGTCTGGATTCTCCTCATTTTTCCTTTTGCCGTGACCGGACTGATAATCCTATGACAGAAAACCGCCAAGATCCTTCTCTCCGGCCCTAGCACCCATTTGGTTCCCCCCTACCAGACTTCATTCGAGAAAGCCGGGGGACGGTCCCTGAAGAAGCTGTGGGTAGAGTCTTTCCAGGAGTCTTGGACTTTTAGATCAGGTCACTCTATGGTCTTCTCTATCTTCCGTCCAACGAGCTGTATCGATTCGGAATACACGGGAACAAACTAATTTTTCCATTTCGACTCGCGTGAATCCCACAGACTGATCTCCCCCGGTACTTACTAAGCCTCTGAAAGTACCTTTCCTTTTTTTGGGAGGCGTCGTACTTTTCTTTGACCCTCCCGGTCTTTTCTCCTTACCCAGACTTCCCTGTCATTTTTTCACAAGTAAAGCATCCCACCCACTCCGCGCTCTTTTTTGAAGATTCATCGTAGTCTTTTGCGTTCTCTCTCCGAGTGTTGGTTTCGTCGGTTCCAGGCCGGCAAGGTTTGAAGACACTCGATCGAGTCGTCCCCCCCCGTGCTCTCCGCAGACCTTTTTTTTTTCCCTCCCGGATGTTTCCTTTTTTTTCCCTTCCTTCTTTTTCTGAGACCTCTTATTGTTTTACGAACGTGTGATTTTCGCTGATATTCTGCTCGCTACCCCGACGCCCTTCTGGACTCTTCGTTTTTTTTGCAGATTTCTCCCTTTTTGTTGGTTGCCCCTGACCTTTTCTTCCTCGTTTCGCGCGGCAGCCCGAATTTTTTCCCAACGGGTATTCTGCTTCTCGACCCTTTCGTCGAAGCGGACACACCCCTTTTCTCTTCTTTCCTATGCATTACTTGATTTTGGCGCACCCGCGAGGGCGTGAAGCATCGCAGACACTTCATATCGTAGATTCTTTTTATCTTATCGTCCTGCAGCCGCTTTTTTTTCTCATTTCGACTCCCCTCTCTGCTTTTCGTCGTGGTTCTCGACCGATATCCCTCCCGCGGCCCGCAGCTCCGGGATTTTTCTTTTGGAACTCGTGGAGCGGCTTATAGCCTTCATTAGTCACCCTAGTCCTTTTTCGATCTCTCCCTGATCCCCCCATAAGTCTCCGGTCACGCGCGATCAAGGAATCATCTCAATGCCATTTAGGCTGGCGGTTCCCTCCCATTAACATGGCTTGCGAAAAGGCCGATGCCTCTCGAGCTGTTTTGGCCTCTATTGGATTTCCCTTGATTGTTTGGATCCTCGGTGACAATCGATCCCAATTTGCCCCGTCGTACGATAGAGGCACGTTCTAAGCGGGCGCAGGCTCGCCCCCTGATCGGAGCCGTAGTCTCACTTCCGGTCCCTCCTCTTCTGAGCCCTTTCATTTTTTTTTTTTACGGGCCCTCAACCGCGCACAGCCGCCGACCAG
>Ga0179593_1735454_pt1 | contig 13444 bp, 18 predicted proteins | sample CZODoug2_1_08_16_FD_185931 | JGI IMG/M metagenome (GOLD analysis project Ga0179593, IMG submission 185931) | Vadose zone soil fungal communities from Angelo Coast Range Reserve, California, USA - CZODoug2_1_08_16fungal (PacBio error correction) | ecosystem: Environmental > Terrestrial > Soil >... | reverse complement strand
TGGCGTTTGTTCTGGAACTGCGATTCCCCTTCTTTTGCTCGTTCCACGTTCTGAATTCTTTTTGATGGCGCGGCATGCATCGCCGATCCGTTTGATCCGTCTCCTGTCAGGGCGAACAGTTCGGTGTTAGTTTCTTCGTGGGTCATGTTTCTTCCTCTGCCATTATTCCTTGTCCTCCGGATGAGGAGTCAATATGGATGTCACTTTCTTTTTTCTTCTCTCGGAATGTCAGATGGCGGTTCCTACATCCTATCCATAGGGGCCCCCGGAAAAGTGGAGGAGACCCTCCCGGTATCGTATACCCTCCTTCGCATCTCCGGTGAGGCTTCTTACAGATGATAGATGTCCCCCCCCCACTGAAGATTCCTCCTTCTCATAGAATAGGATTTCCCCCGGTGGGTGTTTATCTTCCTTTTTTCTCACTGTACAGTGTAATTTCCCAAACACGATTTTCTCGGTCCTGGGAGAAATGTCTTTATTGGCGTTATCTCTTCCCAGGCCATCCAATAAATGAACTCCCCATTCCACACAGAAGTATGATGCCTCCCTTTTCTTACTGATAGAGGTGGGGACCGTCCTCAGGAGTCTAGCCCCCCCCTTTTTTTTTTTCCCTCTTGCTTTGAGGGTGTTAAGCCCTTTAGAGCTTCGGCGGGACGCGGGTGGAGGGCTCCCTTTTTTCCGAGAAATGAAAAACCCCCCCCCCCCCCCCCTGCCATCTCCTCGTCTCCGAACGCGGGAACCCATAGAGAGCTCACCCTGTAAGCCCCCATAGTCCCCCATCTTCCATTTTTCCCGTGATGCGCCTCCTTATTGAGGAAAAATGACCCCCACGCTTTTGGCAGGCTTTTGGTGGAATACCCGCAGGGTAAAACCTCCTTAGACGGCATGCCTTTCTCTTAGCAGTTCCCCACAAGCTGCCGTCCTCTTCCCCCCAAAGATTTTCTTCTCAATGGGGGGGATTTGTCTCTGATCACTTCCTTTTTTCCCCACGCGGTTGTCAGGGCCTGAAATGACGAGCGCATTTTGCGAGGATGTCCCCCATAGGAGTCAATTAGCCGTTTTAGGCTTTTTTTTCACTTAGTTTTCCCTACGTGACAGGGATAACCTATCGGGAGATATACCTGTCGCCCCCCCGCTGTGGCGCTCGAGATCCACGTCCCTCTTTCCGAACCCCGCTAAGTCCCCTTCCCCCTACTATAAAATTCGCCTTTTTTTTTCTGTGGACTGAGAAGAAATCTCTTGGGCGCCCTTGTTTCCCCGGAGTCTCTTTAGGATGGCATTTTATAAGGAAGTCCGCCTAGTGTCCTTCCTGATTCTCCTCTGTGACCACTTTTCGGGTACCTTTATACTGTCCGCATTTCGATTCATACATGATCACCTCTATTCTTCCCCTCAAACCAGCACACATCTACTCCCCTGTGAATGCAACATTATAATCCCCCCTTTCATTAAAAAACAGAAATTCACCAAAGGCGGATATTTTCTCTTGCGGCACTGTATGTCCCCCCCTCCCCTTTCAATACTTACCTGGTTCTCCTTTTTCTCTCCCCCTCTCTTCCCCTTCCCTTTTTGTTTGGTTGTTTGTGGGTGACTTAGCACCCCCCCCCCACCTCTTCTCTCTATTGTTCTGGTTTTTTTTTTTTTTCCCTTTCGCCCACACCCCACTCCTCCCCACACCTCCTTTTTGTTCTTTTTCGTTCCTTTATTTTTTTGTTTTTTGTTTTTTTTTTTTGCGTCCCTTTTTTTTTTTTTCGCGAAAAAACCCCCGACCGTCCTCCCATCCCCTCCTACTGTCGGGTACACGGGAGGTCCAGGTGGGCTCTCTCTCCCATTCCTATCATCTTTCCAGGTGTTGGTGTTGCTTTCTCTCTTGCGCAGGCCACCCCTTTTATATCCCCGACCATGACTGACACCGCCCCTCTTTCAGCGCAATCACGGCATCATTTTTTTTATTTGTGGAGGCCTTTTCCTTCCGGAATTCCGCCCCTCCCCTTATGAAACCCGGATATCTGGTTCTCTATCCTCTCTTTTTGGGTTTCAACACTTCGGTCACCGATGAGAGTACTTAGGATAGATCTCTTTTCCGGTGATTAGGACAAATGTATGAGCACACTTTCCCACAGACACTCACACTTCCTCGAAGACCCCCCTTAATACATGAGAGGAGGACCCGTCTTTGTCCCGTCACTCTGCTCCCCTTCAGTAAACTGGTGCTCCCTAGAAAAGAATGCCCTGATATACCTATATTATCGGACCTTCCCCCCCCTCGCCCAGCGAGCAAATCTAAATCCCCTTTGACAGTTCCTTTCCTTGAGGCGGTTTTTTCGTTTTGTATTACTATTTTTCCATCCTCACCTGGGGGGGGGGTGTCCTCCTTCCGGATCCTCTTCTCCTCCGTGTAGGGTTTAACCTCAAGCTGAGGTTAGGTCCTCCCTCTCTACAATCCCCCTTTCCCTTTTATGAAGCAGTTGTCCCACTTAGGTCAAGCCGCTTTTCCACCGACACGTTTCCCTCAGAGCAGGCACCTTTTCTGTTCTCCCGTACCTATCCTCCTCCTACCTCCATTATCACCTCCGGAACCGGAGAGAGTGCCCGCCATGTCTTACGCCGCCCCCTCCTTCTGACTGATAGTGTCTCTCCCCTTTTCCAAAGCCAAACCAGAAGGCTCTTTTGTTTAATTGCCCCCCCCTTAAATGATAGCTCCCATGCCGATGACTTGGGGAAACTTTTTTATTTCCCAACCCCGAGCAAGGCAATAGCCTTCCCCCTTAACAACTCGGTGAAAGAGCGGGCCTGAATGTTACTGTTCCATTCCCGGTCATTATGGCCTCACCTTCTCTTCCTGTTGCTAGTTTAGATTCTTTTTCCTCGCCTCCTTTCCCCGTCAAATCTTCTCCCTAACTTGGTGGACTTAAATCGTTTTTGATCCCAGATTGCTTGACTTTTCTTCCTGTACTGCTTTCCCCGCCATCTGCCAACGGACGACGTAATCCCCGCGCACAGGCAGATCGTGCCCCGCAGTGCTTATCCTCACCCCCCCCCCACTCGCCCCAATGCAAGTCTATCTTTTTTTTTTCTTCTTCCGTTGATTCCCCATCCGAAGCAGAGGAGGCCTGGGGTCCCGTGAGCGAAACGCTTTGCCTCCCTATCATAATATCTCCCATACCCTCTTCCGGGCGTAAGAAAGAACCTTTTTTTCTTCTATTCCCGCCCTCCGTGGATCATCCTTCCCTTGGCCCGTTTCATTTGCCTTACCCTTTTTCCGATGATGTAAGACCTATAAGTGACCCCTCTACCACTCCCTTCCCTTCGAACCTTTTTTTTCCCCCCCGGAGTAGTGTGGTCCTATCCCCCACTTGATGATCCTCCTTCCTTACCCAAAAAATGGCGTCACCTTCCTCTTCGCTTTCTTTCTTCGCCGGCGTCAGAGTTTCAGCGCATCTGTCCTCTCCCTCTTGTTGCAGCTCCCCCCCTTCTTGTACAAACGGGAAAAAGCTCGCCCGTTTTTTCTACCAGGTCCGCCCCTTTGTGCTCTATGTAGATCCCCCCCCGCACATCGTGCTTCGGCTCTCTCCCTATCCATGGCGATGGCCCCTTCCCCCCCCTCTGAAAATTGAATACATTTGCCGGGCTTACCACATGACCCCCTCATCGTCCCCCCTTCACCGAACCCTCCCTCCCATGTCATGGAAGGATACGGTGTCTTCCACCTCCTCTTTTCCTTCAGCTGACACGGGCAATATTCTCCTTCTCCCTTTCCGTGTTCACATTTAAAACCATGTGGAAGAGCCGGTCCCGGCTTTCCAGGCCAATCTCTCTTATTTTCCTCATACCTCCACCAACTACACTTTTCCTCTCCTTTTTCGAGAAGTGCAGTGGGATGATTCATCCCCTTTCCTTCTCTTTTCCACCTGGTGAGTTCCCCATTTCAGATACTCCCCAATAATGATTGAGATGGAGATGCACAACTGCCAAGAGGCCTTCTCACTAGACCGACGTCTCCCTTAATAACTACCTCGGCGACAAAGGGTGGTCTTCTCTTTGGGTAATGGTTAAGGCCCTTTGTAACTCCTTTTCCTTTCCTCCCGGATGCTTTTCCACTTTTCTGTAGTTTCCCTTTTATATATGGAATTCCGATATCCCGAAATCGCCCTGGCGTGGTTTCTGTTCTTGACAGAAGGCCCACGATACCCCCCATCCCGCCATCCTCTTCACCCGTGAGGAAGACGTCGCGGTTAACCCCTATCCTATTTCCCCTTTCGAATCAGTCGATCCTTTTCCAATGAGAGCCGCCAAATCTCACCACCGCACCCTGCCCTGCATTTATTTCTTTTCTTTACTTGCCTTTTTGCTACTGTGTCTCCCCCCTGAGCTTGGAAATAGCATCACTACAACATCAACCCTCTGGGTGTATAGCCCCTCTTCTCCCCCAGGGTAAGGTCTTACACGATAGGAGATAGAGGGTCCAATTTCGCACTGCTTGGGCGGGGTATTATAGTCCCCTTAGAACCCCCCTAAAAGTTTTTTCCCATTCTCCCCCAGAGTATGATGGACGTCGGAGAGAGCATTTAACTCTGATTGGCCCTCCCCCTTTCCTAAGCAAGATCCTTTCCCCCGTGAGTTGAGGGCTTTTTTTCCTCTCCCCCCTTTATTGAGTTCATTCCTTTTTCTTTTCTTGGATTAAGTAAAGTGGAGATGCCCTGTTAGCTCCAGTCTCGCATTTTCCCCCCCCTCGGTGAATAATTCCAGTCAGATTTGTACCGCTTCCCCTTGCTCCACGAGCAACAGAATTCTTCCCTCCTATAGTAAACCGCCCCGAACTGTTTTTTCCTCCCCTTCGTCCTCTCGGTAACACTTTTTTTCCTTTCTGGAAAATTAATTTTTCCCAAGCAAGTCCTTTTCAATTGAGGAAAAAAAATTGGATTGTTTTCCCTTTTCTCTCCTATCATCCGGGTAGAACCTTTTTGGAACGTCGATCAATTTTTCTTCCTTTCATAGAGGGGAAGAGGTTGAACGTACATGTCCCGCCGCGGCTTCGATGGTACATGCCTTTTTTTCCTCGTGAGTGACATTCTAACCCCTGAGTGACCCAATGGGCCGACCCGCTTGTTCGCGCTCACCCCACCCGCGCTATCATACCCCCCGCAATCAAGGTATCACCCTTTTTTTTGGCGCGTTTTGGCCCTTCCTTTTAGGAGGGGGAGGAAGGTCTTGCATAGTTAAGGATTTGCGCCAGTGTCGTCCGCTTCGCGTCCCCCGAGGGAGTTCATTTCCCCCACTCTCTCCCCCAAGTCCACGGCCCCCCCCCTCCCTTTTACTCGACGAAGTCTAAATCCCTTCTATTAACTGTTGCGATATCTGTTTCCTTTCCCGCCTTAGTCCACCGCATGATTCAAAAACCACCCTTCCCACCCACCATTTTTTGCCGCAAGGGAGGGAATGTTGAGCCGCTTGAAAGGTGTGTTTGTCCCTTAAAGTCTCTCTCTGTTACTCCATTTTTTTCATGTTGTGGAGACCGATGAGATTTTCGAAGGGCAACAACTGTGTCCCGCTCCAGCCTCCGTTTCCCCCCCCTCACGAGATTTAATTTTTGTTTTGGGGATGCATTTCCCCCCCCTAATGATGGGCATCTTCTCCTTTCTCGACAACGCAGGGTGTAGAGTCTAGGGATAGGCGTTCTTTTTCCTGCTTCCCCCATTGATTCTTTTTGGTTTCTTATGACCGTCCTTTCTTTCCCGCATGGCAAAGAACAAGAGGCAGACCTCGACCCCCCCGGCGGGGACTTTTTCGGAGGCCAGCCTAAAGCGTCGTGTCCCCCGCCCGTGACCCAAGTTCTTTTTTGTCGTAAAACGAGACCAGCGGCAAAGGTCCCAGTATCCGGGCCGGGCCTTCCGGCTTTCTTTTTTTTTTGGCGGGGGAGGATTCTTTGTCCCCTTTGAGGTTGCGCGCGCCAGCTTTTTCTGCTAGTTGACTTTTTTTTTTCTTCAGGAATATCTTCCCCTGTTCCCCCTTCGCCGAATAAGCCGGCATTGACTCGATTTTTCCCCCTCTTCCCGCGCGTGTTGTTTCCTTTCGCAGGAAGAATGCCACCCGGTTGGTGAGACCCGGATTTCTTCCTTCAAAAGACAAAAACATACGCTCGCTGTTTTTTCCCCTCCCTTTTCCGGCGCGGGGGGGAACTTTTGTTCCCCCCCCGGCAGAGCATTAGCCTTTCCCTCGATGGCCTCTCCCATCATAGTAAGGGTCATTGGGGTCTCATGGATATTCTCGATTGCTCGGTTCGATGATACTTTTATTGACGGTTGTATTCCCTGAACTTTTTTATAAGACGGGCGACGATGAGAGTGTTTTTTCTGCGTTTTTCCTTTATCTTCATTGCCAGTAAGACCTTCCTTCCAGCATGGACTCCTTCTGATATTTCCATCCCCCCCCAGAAAGCTTATGGAGAGACTGTTCTAGATCGACCGCCCTCTTTCTTGCACAGCCGAGGATCATTTTTTCCTTCCCTTCGGTTGTTTTTCTTGGCAGGAAAGGTTAATGAGGAATTGCCTCTTCTGGTTCCGAGCTAAGCCCCCTTCCTTGAGACCCTTTTCCTCTCCCCCTATAGTTTTTCGCCCCAGGGTGATAAGCGGTTGATACCCCAAAGGCACCGTACGGTTAAATCCAAGACCCACGACATCGGCACGGACAAGATACTTTCTTCCTTTTCCCCTCCTCTGCCAATAGTGGAAAGAATCCAATTCATTTCTCTTCCCTCTTCCTATCCCCCTCTTCCTTCCTTTGATATCTTTTTCAGGACCGTCAAAGGATTGGACCCTCGCCTCCCCTTCCACTTCCTTCTCTCATTTCTCTCCCCATGCCTATTCCCCCACACCAGCCCTTCGCCCTCCATCTTCGCACAGCCCTTATTTATCCCTCTCATCAACCCCTATAGTGGGAAGATATTTCGATAAGCCCTCACGCACTCCTTTATCCACTCCCAACTTCTAACGCATTACTTTGTCCTACTTTCCTTCGACCGAGAAGGCCCATCTTCTTCTTACATTTCATTTCCTTCTTTCCCCCTCCCCAGACAGAAGGGGCTTTCTGAAGACCTTTGCCCTCAAACAATGAAAAAGACTACAAGTCCCCCGCCCTCCCACACTTAGTCATGGAAGGATACATTTTTTTCTCTGCTTGACCCCCAGGAGACATTCTTCTCGTTACCGTTTTCATCAACCGGTGGAGCTCCATGGTCCCCCCCCGTTCCTATTCATTACACGACAATTACCCCCTCAGTTGGTGTTGTGGAGTATAGCTTCTTTCTTATCTTAATGGAGGGGCCCTTTCCCCTCTAGGAAAAAGGATGACTCCTGATGAACACATCCTCTCCCTTCCCTAGTCCTTCCCGGAATTGAGCTTTTTCCGGTGGGCGTTGCAGTAGTCCCCCCTCTGTGTTTTCATGGTTCGGCCCCCTTCCCGTAACACTAACTATTTCCCTTGGATTAGCAAACCGGCTGATTTCTGGGTCCATGCGACACTCCGTATCGTTGACTTTCTTTCCCTGTCCTGAATCCGATGGCTTGTGCGGAATAGAGGCCCACCGCCTGCTCTTCCCTTGGAGGCGTACTCCCTTTTTTCTTTTTTGACAGTTTGAACTGCAATCCGGTCCGGCGAATGTCCCCCCGAGCGCCAGATGACTTTACCCAGAAGATGGCTTTTCCTCTTTCCCCTCGCCTCTGCGTTTGTGGTCTCGAAAGGTTGTATCCACGTTCTTTCGACCCCCCCTATACGTGCGATATCTAATCTTGCATAAGGAGCGAGGGGTTGCCTCGCGGATACCCTTCCCACCCAGAAATCAATTACTCCATTATCCCCCTTTTTCTTTGCGCCCTACATCAGACCGTCTTCTTTCTTTCCCCCCCGGAAGCGCGGTTATTCTTTCTTATGGTGAACTCCCCCCCCCCCCCTCCACTAAGAAAGAGAAGGTTTTAGACAAATCACAACCCGTCCCCTTCTCTGATTTTTCTTCCTGCGAATCCGCAAATGATCATCAATATCCCTCCTTTGGTGGAGGGGCTCTCCTCATCTCATTTTAGCTCCCCCCCTCCCCTAGATATCTTTCTCAAGAAATTGTGGTTTAATTCCCCTCTTTCCATCAATCATATTTCCTTTCCGCCTAAACGATTTGACCCCCACCTTTCCCCCTGTTAAACGAGCCTCCCCTCCAGGACGACTATACCGTTATCCGGAACCCTTGAACGCGATGCTTGCGTTCTCTTCTGCCTCGAGGTCCACTACTCTCTCCCGGATATGACGGGCCTGGCCCCCTTTCCCCTCCCTTTGAAAACCCTTTCCTCACTGGCAACCAAGAGAGATTCTGTGGCTTGTCTGACATTATCTCCGTTTAACACCGGGGAGTGTTTCTTCCTGCGGCGAGAAAGCCTCTTTTCCCTCCCGTTTTGTGATCACTTCTTGACAGAGTCGAGGATTTCAGCCCATCGGTCCCTTTCTTTACGAGGATGTCATTATGATTCCCTCCCCCCCGCCCCTGATAGGACTACACCCCGCTCCTAACAACCTTTCTCTGTACGTTTTTTCATCCCTTACCCGAAAAAAGACCGATCACCTTAATACCCAAACTTCCCAGCCTCACCGATCTTTCCCTCTTCCCACTATACCCTCCCCTTATCCAACACGACTTTGATATTACCCGCCAGAGAAAGATTTCTTTTCCCTTTTCCCTCTCATACTCTTTAGTCTTCCCCTACAGAAGTAAGATTTTTTCTTTTCTTCCTCTTCTTTTGTGGTTTGACACTGACGGGACTTCTCAATACCACATGCCACATCCTGAGCCTCTCCCACCCGTCCCACTTCCATTACTCCTGTGCTACCTTCCCTTAATTCCCATAGGAAGACGCCCTAGCACAATATTCAATCCCCTAACCGACCCCTTCTGTGGCATATCTCAGTGCATCTTACCTTCTTCGTTGCCCAGAATGAGTTTTTTTTTTTAGCATGACGAAAACCCCTCCGGTTTACCCATGACTGCCCTTGATGTACGTTCACCACGGGCATTTTCTTCGGGCCACAAGTGTTTTCCCTTCCCATTCCATCAGATATATTTCATACTCCCCCTTTTTTGACCGATCACATCGTTACTGTTCCCTCATCTCAATCCCCAAACCTGCACGGATTACATGAACCGCCCTATTTTGCCCGAAACGCTCATATGGAGCTGTTCTTTTTTGTCTCCCCCGCACTAGATGGATGGGAAATTTTCTCCCTCCCCTCCCTTTTCTAACCGATATCCTCCTGCATGGATTATAGAAAGGGAGATTGTGCGACTCGTCGTGCAGATTCCCTCTTCGTTCCGGGTTATTTGAAAGGTTCGTTACCTTCCAGTCCTTTCCCCTCTCAAGTGAGGAATTTTTACAGAAACTCCCCATCGGGGACGATCTTATAATAATAAAGAGGATGCTCTACCCCCTCTCCCTCATTTTTCCCTTTTTTTTTAAGGACAACACGCGACCCGCTGTTCAAAAGGTAGTGTTTTAACCCAAGGTCCCGGCGTGGTCCTTTAGGATATTGATCGTTGGTATTGTTTTGTTCCTTCCCCGGTTCGCCGAGATAAGAGTTCGGCCGCCTCTCCATAAGCCAATCCTTCCTTCCTTAAAAGAATGCAGTCCTCCCCCTTTACTTTCGCTTGGACCTTACTCTCCTCCCCTAGGCGCCCAGGCAGAGACGTTTTTTTTTATGTAAGTACCTTTTTTGACCATTTCCCCGCTCGGTTTTCTACTTTCAAAGTCTGATAATGGTATTGAATAATTTTAAATCCAAAACACCAAGAATATGCAATAAATTCTGCTTACCCTCGGTTTGAGACCTCGTTCCCCCCCTTCTATGCCAGACAGGAAGAGGCTTCGCAGTTGACCGCTCCTCCCGAATGTTCCCTCCCCGGAAGGGTAATTGGTAAGACTCCCCCCTTTCTCTTGGGAAGACTGTTGCTCTTTTGTGGTCGAATATGACACACCCCACCGTTTTTTTTGCACGGCCCCTCCTTTTTCCCAGCCCCAGACTATACCTTTTCCCCCTCTGTCGAATTCTTTACTCTGCAAAAAGGCTCTAACTGGCTAAGCCTCCCCCTCCCCCCCCCCTCGTATGGAAGCATCCAACCCCAGGAACAGAACTCCCCTTCTTTTCACGCGAACTTATTTCGTTCTCCTCCACGACGGTGCGGAGGGCAACTAGAAGATGTCCCATCTCCGTTCCGCGTTCCTTTCTTAGGTTTATCTCAAAGGTTAATTGGAGGCGGCATTTCGATTTTTTCTTCCCTCTCATAAGAAAATACCTTTCGCTTGAGGAACATTGGCCCCCTTTCTCCTCCGATCGTTGTGGTACGAATTAGGCCCTGGGTATACAGCCGTGCCCCTCCCCACCCACTGGACCGCCGATGGAAATCCTTCTTTTCCAGTTACAGGTGCGCGCATTCTTCTCTTTTCTCCTTGGCTGCAGCCCCCTTCGAACAGTTAAAACCCCCCCCTCCGCATCTTTTCCCCTCCCCCCGAAATTCGTGGCCTCTATGACTCATGGCCCTCCCCCCCCCTTGCTTGAGTCAGTAAAAGATAAAGGATTTTTTCTCCCCCCCTGGCAGGGGCTTCTATTATACGGGACGGGAAGAAACAAGGCCCCCCACTACTTCCCTCAAAGGAACGACAAAACCCCCTTTCCTAGAAATGTCCATCCTTTCTCTTTTCTCTTCTGAATCAGAAATCTTGCTATGAGTAGTTCATCCTTTTTCCCCACCGCCCTGTGTGGAAGCGCCTGGATATAGGAAGGGACTCTCCCCCCTTCCCCTCATATCATCTCTTTTCTAGATACTAGTTTTTTTTTTTTGTATATTTTTCGTTTATATCTTCACGGAAGGGACCTTGAGGGCCCAGCTTCCGACCATTCCCTCCGATGTGGTAGTTGGAATGAATGATCCTTTCTCTCTTTTCTCACCTATCAGCCCTCATAATTATCTTCAATATTAACCCTATCCTTACATACCACATATTCCTCCATTCCTCCCATTTGAGAAACTAATCCTCTCCTTGGTTCACCCTCTCAATGTCGACCATTCCCTATTTTAACTATTGCTACTAGTGCCCCATTTTCCCGCCTAACTGGCCTCCTTCCCGTCCCCTTCATGACGGGCTATGTCCCAGGACTTTTATTAGTCCCCAGAGACTGGATCCTTTGTCGACCACATTTTTTCGTGGGCGGGCTGATAGCCCTACCCGAGGCCCACTGATATTCCCTTGGCTTTTGGAATGCGGATCTTTTTTTGGGTATCAATGGCGTGCATCCTTTTCTCCCAGACCCCAATGCTCGCTTCTCCACTGCGACCTTTTCCCGACCCCTTTTCCTGAAGATGATCTTCTCGCTTTCCCCCCTAGGAGGTCAATGTGTGTCCTCTACCAAATCTGTCTTTTGAATTTTCTTCCCCGGCGGATCACTCCTTATTTTTCATCTTTTATTCTTTCGCTTTTATTTTTTCAGGAGACAACACTATCCTTCGATACCTTCTCTACATACCTAAAGCTGTTTCCCCCCCGTATCTCGATCGATACCCATCACGCCACACTACTTTTCTATTCTTTTAATCCTTAGGGGAGGGTGTTTCCATTTCGTCTTTATCCATCTCCTTTCCCCCCGCGACTAAAGCCTTTATATTTTTTTTCTCATCATAGTCCACATTTCCCTTATTTTCATTATCCTCATTACTCCCTCCATGAACCGCCCTTCACCCCCTCGCTAATGAGGAACACACCTCTTACCTCGATTGAGACCGGAATTCTTTTTCTTAGCTTCTGTGGACAGGACCGTGAAAGCACTCACGACATATATGATTTATCCTACCTCCACCCCTGATAGTACTGAACCAGTTGTTTTTTGTTAATTTCCCTATTATACTCTTTTATCTACTTCTGCCAAATGTGTGGCCTTCGACCCCCTCACGCAACCCAAGGCATTTTCTTGTTATTCCTTAGCAATTGGCTTTTGCCGATCCGAATGACAGTCTGACTTCAATACACATTCAAATTCCTCCCCCCCCCCTGGAGGACGTTCTTTCCCCTTTCTGCTTATCTTACCTACGGCCTCTATTGGACTACAACGACCTATTTCTCTTTTATCTACTTTTATTTCCTTGAGTACGAAGGTCTTTTCTCTAGTTTATCCTCCCACCCCACCATTTATTCTTCTTCCTTAACTCATCTTTTATCTCCTTGTCATTTTATTCCCCTCATCGCATAGTCACCTCTTTTTTTTTATCCCCATGAGGGAATTCCCCCCTTTCCTCACTTCCAACTATTTCCCCCCGAACTTTTTAAACCCCAAGCCGCTTTCCCTTGTCCTACGTCGCGGACCCACCTTACCTCCTCCGAAACCGTCCCTCCCCGATCTAAGCGTCCTCCTATACGTTTAGTAGCAGCAACCACATTATGACCCTGCTTTTTTCCCCTTGGGCGTGCGAACCTTCCTTTTAAATTAGTTATTTTTTCTCATTCTCCCCCCAGGTAAAACCCCCAACGCCGTCCTCTTTCACATCCCCTCTTACTCATCAGATTTCCAGCGCTCTGTGTTACCATCTCTTTATTACTCCCTCTCTATTCCCATTTCTCTCTAACACCCCGCCCCCCCACATTTTGAGTTCTCCACACCTCACACACCACCGACTTTCGCTTAACTGGTTCACATCCACCTACCATTTTATGGTTTTTTCAATTTACTCCTTCAGAGAGACCCTGTCCCATCTATTTCAGCCCTTACCTTTTCCCGGCTTACCCGGATAAGGGTAGAACCTTAACCCCCCCTCTCTCTTATTGCCGTATTAGTGATTTTCGTATTACTTTCAATCTCATCTTTGGGGCACTTAACCGAAATGCGCTCCTTCCCATTTTCGCTTTTCACCCGAGGTGACCTCGGAGGCACGCCCGATTTTTTAGGCCGCTCTCCCCCTCCGGCGTTTCCTCTTTTGACGTGTCCCCCTCTGCGGTCCCCCTAAACCTACGAGGCGCTTCTCCCCTCCCCCCCTCTCATAAAACCCGGAACGTACACCTTTTCCCCCCCTCTTTGCTCGCTGTTTTTGTGGGGACGAAGAGTAAGATTCGGGTCGGCTTCGCTCATGCGCAAGATGTAGGGAAAGGGGATCTACAGAAAGGAGTGTTTGCATGAATCTTCGAGTTCTTTTACAATCCTTTTTCCCCAAATGCTTTTTCCCACCGTCACAACAATCATTCCGTAAGGAACAGTACTCACTCCACTTACTCAATTTTTCTACCCTCTCTAGGGAATGTCCCTCCCCCCCCCCCACATTATAACCAGCCTTTGGCAGACACTGCGGTTAACCCACTACAAATCCCCTTTTTCTTATTCGTGAGGCCCCCCCTTTGTTTAATGGGAGTTCCTTTTTTTGCCC
>Ga0179593_1577894_pt1 | contig 13444 bp, 12 predicted proteins | sample CZODoug2_1_08_16_FD_185931 | JGI IMG/M metagenome (GOLD analysis project Ga0179593, IMG submission 185931) | Vadose zone soil fungal communities from Angelo Coast Range Reserve, California, USA - CZODoug2_1_08_16fungal (PacBio error correction) | ecosystem: Environmental > Terrestrial > Soil >... | reverse complement strand
CATGGTCGCGGGTTGGCGTCGTATGCGCATCATCGACCGCAGTCGCTCTTACGGCGGCTGGCTGATACCTCTTCCGAGGTGAGCGGAAATAGTAGCGCATTCCATCAGCCTCGGCCTGGCGTTCTTCGCGGTGGGACGAGGCCGCGGGCCGGGAAGGGTGGTCGCGATACGGCCAGCCGTCAGCTGGCGGCGGTCTGCCCAGGGAAGTCGACAGACACCGCGGCATCTGCGTGTGAGCTCGATCGCGCATGGTCGACCCAGCGATCACTTCGTTGACAGGTAGTTGTCGAGGCATCGGCGGAGCGATTGCGGAATGTTGATCGCGAGTGATCTCGATGCGTCGGCGTGAACATCGCGCGTCTTGCGCTGCGCGGAGTGGCGCGGCTGGGGTCCATGGGCGAGAAGCTTTCGCGGCGCAGGTCCGGCGCGATGTCGCGGATGGTGATTGCCGCCGAGCGCGCCGCCGACGAGAACACCGCATGGTTGCGTAGCGATTTTGTCCATGATGTCGTTGTACTTGGTTCAAACGGACCAATACGGCCCGAACATGCTGTCCTTGCAGTAGTCACCGGATCTCCCGGCGCAGCCGTCGAAATACGGCAGAACGAACGGTCTTGAACAAGCTCGGGATGGCTGACGTCGGAATCGCGAGCGAAGGGCTGAGCCCGGTCGCGCGCGGCCCGCTGCTGCGGAATCTCCGGCGGATCGATGTTCCCTGCATAGGTATCTCCCTCGACTGTTCCCCCGAGAGCATGCCGAGAGGGGTGATGTTACCCTATTCATCCCGAGCACCCCATGCGCCGGCGCAAGGCGTTATGTTTTCTGGGCGCATTGCCGCATCGACCCGCCACCCGGCCTGGGTCAAAAAAAACGCGCATTTGGGCCGATGAACAAGGGCATTTCGAAGACTAAGTCTGTTTGAAACAACGTTTAATTCGCCGGGGGGCGGCAACATGATCCCCAAACGCCCATCGGATGTTCAACTTCGATCTCGGGCGAGACCGCGGATGCGCCATCGAGAGGACGGTGCATGCGTTTTCGCAGAACGAAATCGCGCCGCGCGCCGCCGAAATCGACCGAAGCATCAGTTCCGCGCGATCTCTGGCCAAAATCGGCGCGTCGGCATGCAAGGCTCACGGTCGAGGATGAGTATGGTGGCGGACGAGCCTCGGTATCCGAGCAAGCTCGCGGTAGAGGAAATGTCGCGGGCGTCGGCCGCGGTCGGCTGTCGTATGGCGCGAATCCCAACCTCTGCGTCAACCAGATCCGCCGCAACGCATGAGGCGCAGAAGCGGAATATTGCCAAAGATGATTTCCGGGGAGCGGAGGGTCGGCTCGCTGGCGATGTCGGAGGCCGGGCGCCGGCTCCGGACGTGTCTCGATGAAGACCCGGGCACAAGAAGAGCGCGCTTTGTGCTCAACGGCAAAAGATGTGGATCACCAACGCCCGAGGAGATACGATCGTGGTTTACTGCAAGAACATTCCAATGCCGCCCGCGCGGCATGACGGCCTTATCTCGAAAAGGCATGAAGGGATGTTCCACGCCGCAGAAGCTCGACACGCTCGGCATGCGCGGCTCCGACACCTGGCAACTGGTGTGTCGAGGATTGCGAGTGACGGGGGGGGGAAAAAAAGAGAAACGTGCTCAGCGGCGGCCGCGGTCAACGTGATGATGTCCGGCCTCGACTATGAGCGTGCAGTGCTGGCGGCGGGACCGATCGGGATAGAGGCCTGCATGGACGTGGTGATGCCACTACGTGCACGAGCGCAAGCAGTTCGGCGAGCGATAGGCACCTTCCAATTGTGCAGGGCAAGATCGCCCGACAGGATGTGTAGAGGAACAATTTCAAGACAAGATAAGCTATCAAAAGGTTATGAAAAGGATTCTTAAAAAGCAAGTTGAAGCGGAATTGATAACATGGGTAAAAAGTATGCAATCAATGCCAAACAAAGACATTGAAACCTCCCTTCGAAATTATATGTCCAACAATGACTGAATTGTAATTCCAATGTTTAGTTATCAGAGACACCAGGAAGTCTGCCGTTTCTGTCAAAATTTAATTGTTGTGGAAGACGTGTGTCTGATTATTGCTGTTGGTTTCCTCATACTTTTTGTGGAAGTACTTTTAATTTCTTGGTAAGAAAGGTCTTGAGTTATAATTGAGTTATGGTTCCCATTCCTTTTTATGCTGTAGAATCACTTGATTGACAAGAACTAAGACTGTTTTATCTTGATGGTGAGAGTTTGGGCCAAAGCAAACATCTATCCTCACCTCTGGCAGCAGTCACCTTTACAGATAAATGAATGATGAGACAAACGAGGCAGCGAGCCTAAGGCAGTCCCAAACGACACGAGGAAAAGGAATGTAAAGTGGGCCAGGTCCTGTCGAGATCAACACTCATTTTCACTCCACGATTTAGGTCAGAATAAGGACCTATAAATAACTACATAGACTTGAGTACAAAACACAATGAATGATTTGTATCGGGAAACTTTTATTTGGATTATTAAACCCCACGTCCCTTGACATAAAACAGGAGGCGCCTCAGAAGGATGGTATCGGTTGCCATGGGTTGATATGTGTTGGGATGCAAAAACTTACCGTTGTTGAGGTTGACTAACAACATCAGTTGTTGTGTTAGAACAGCTCTCTGTCTCCTTCTTGTCTGTAAATGAGAGCAAATCACAGCTAAAACAATGAAAAAAGATAACCCCTCCAGCAAGAACCTGCACTCGTCCGCCTTCACTGACGTATAACAGGATCCAGAGAAGGTAAGATTTAATGGATTTACATCGCTATAACCTCGCAAGAAGCAGTTGAACGATAAGATCGATATAAAATGATTTATTCAACGAAATCGGGTTAAAACACGTATGTATTCTACGGGGAATCGAAGCGGAACTGGAACTGATATCAGGGTCGTATCACTTTCCATTCGAAGGAACTGTTCATGAATTCTTAAATTGTATCCTGATTCACAGGACCAAACAGAGAAAGAGCAGACTTGTTTTTCGCCATACACTGTTGTTATTACGAACACTCTTCTCGTAGGATTCTTTCATAGCACTGTTGTTGATGCAGTAGTTTGTATCCACTTCTGAAACACTGCCTTGTCACTGGTACAGTAAAAGTCGGAGCGACACCGCCATGATGACGGATGGAAAGCAAAATTAAAGGTAAACATTTGGTAAAAATGACCATGTCAGTGTGCTCGGATTAGGAATGGTAACAGCGTCTCCATTGTCATGTCAAACATGTAGTTGTCTCACGATATTTTTTATAAGGCGTACAATATTGTTTTTCATCGCAAAGCATTCACTTTCATGGAGAAGAGTAGTCTCCACTGTGACGATAACTGCGTATTCGTGATTCAGATTAATCCCTGCTTGTTACAATTTACATCCAGGGATTCAACACCAGGTAGTGAAGGGAAGACAAAGTGTCCCAGCATACTGAGGGTTATGATTGAGTGGCACTTTTTTGGACGTTTGATAAGCATGGGTTCAAAAGAGTATACACGACCCAGTCTCCCAACACAGGAGTATTTTAATGATGTCATTCTTGGACTATTTAATCTTGAAGCAGTACATGTCGTATCCCGTGCATACCAAGACTATCCTCTGCGATCATATTCTGGGGACCAATGCATTGACGTTAAGACGTACTCGTGTTAATAAGGGATCTCCACATATTGTGTTCCCATGACAACTACTAAAGCTACCACAGAAACAGGAACTTTTCTTTGAGAGAGCTGACCATGGAAACTCACCAATATTCTTGACTTCTTACGAATAGTTATCCTTGGGTTTGTATAAGATGGGTATTTGGAGCCACAGTTATAAAATACATGTTCAGGATCGAAAAATTTCAGCCACACAATTGGAAGGCGAGAAACACAACTCGTATTAGAGCACTTTTTATTTTTTATTGGAAAAACCATTAACGCATATCGATTTCCTATCACATGATTCCAAATAATGCATAGAAAGACATATTTTACATAGACTGACCACAAACGGACCAGTCAAGTATTCGAGGAATTGATTGACGAGTGTTTACTTCAAAACCTTCAAACATACTGTCTATCGAATCTGTTTCCTTTTGACCATCAAAGAGTGCTGCTGGACTCAGTGGCGGAGTTATTTATGATCTAATGCGTGGCCCAACTTTCCCAGGCATCTTTGGGACCAGTCATGGCTATCATGTGGGATATGTACTTTGGTTTCTATCACGAGAGGTATCTTCAACGACATGTCGTTTCGAGAAACAAGTAGTTGGTTTCAAGATTATTTTCGACTGGACAATATATGTTGTAGGATATATTTATCGAAACGAGTTGAACCTATCTTTCTTGTGCTTGACAACAACAGATAGTATGAAAGAGTACATCCATTGCTATTATACTCGAAACGAGATTGGACTTGTCCAGGACATAAACAAGTCTACTAAAGTTGATCAGGTGATATTATTGAGTGCGAGTTTGGAAAAGCCTCAATCTCTGTCTCTGGTTTTTCATTCATTACATCACGGAATTGGTATCGCGTTCACTTTCCAATCTATTCTCAAAACCAAAAGATAAAAGCCAAGAAAATGTATCGAAAGTTAAAGCAAATTGCTAGGTTTGATTTTTCAATGTATCTGTCATACTACTCGACAATGGATTTTCACTTGAAATGTCAGGGTTTTGTTTGACTCATTTCTCTTGTTTATTCCTCTTCTCATTCTTATTACCACACTACTTTTGTAATCTCATGGCATGAGTGGTCGTCATTCCAGACCAAAGCTTTTCAATCCATCAAAGAGATTGTGGAAGACAATAATGTTATGATTATATGGTCAAGCTGCGTTCAGATTATTTCCTACTTTAAAAACTAAAGGAAGGATCCATTGAAAACCCAATTATGGATTGAAAGCAGTAAAGAGCGCAAATGGTTCTGACGGACAATTTGTCTCCCTGAAAAAAATTGAATCTAAAAGAATCTTGAGTATTGTTGAGAGTCATTCCTTCGGCAAAGAATTATTATTGGAAATTCATTCTTTATGTCTGCCTGTAAGATAATGGTCTGTAATTGAGAGACTAATTCAAACTGAATTTTACAAATGCTTGGTTCTAGGAGACATTGATCCATTCAGGAAAAAAAATTTTTTACGGATGCATGTGTTAGAGGAACCATTTCAAGGACAAGATACGTTATCACAAGTTTATAAACGGGTCTTAAAAGCAAGTGACGGGACTTGATAACATGGGTTTAAACGATTTGAAATCAATGCAAACAAAGACATTGAAAAAACCTCCCTTCGACATATCTGAAACAAAGGAATGAATGTAATTCCAATGTTTTAGTTATCGAGAACAGGAAGTATGCCGTTTTGTCAAGAATTTATTGGTTTGGAAGACTTGTTTCATGATTATTGTGTGGCTCCTCGCCACTTTTGTCGAAGTTATTCTTAATTTCTTAGTTAAAGAAAATAGAAATACGTCTTGAGTTATACATTGAGTTAATTGGTTCCCATGTCCTTTTTACTGCTGTTAATCACTTGATTGACAAGAACTAAGACTGTCTTGATCTGATGTTGAAGTGTTTGGTCCAAAAGCAAACAGCTATCCTAAATCCTTGGCCAGCAGTCACATTTACAGAGACACTTGAATCGGATGAGGACAAACGAGGCAGCCGATGACTAAGGAGTCCAAAGAAGACAACGAGGAAAAGGAGATGTAAGTTGTTCCAAGTCCTGTCGCTGATCAACACTCATTTTCAATCACTGTTTTGGTCCGATAGGAATAATAAAATAAAATTACCTCAGGATTGAGTACAAACACATGATCCTTTCTCGAGGGATTTTGATATCCGGGAACTTTTATTTTGATTATAAACCCACTTCATTGACATAAACAGAGAGCTCAGAAGGATGATCCGGTTGCCATGGGTTGATATGGTTGTGGGATGCAACAACTACGTTGGTTGAGGTTGACTAAAACAACCGTAGTTGCAATTCGATGAGCAAGGGGTGCCATTAGAGACAGCTCTCCGTCTCCTTCTGGCATCAAGCTCTGCCAATGATTTCTTTTATTATGCAATAGGCTAAAACAGTTCACATATAAAGCATTACGCCAATACATGGCAGAGCTGAGCAGAAGGAGACGGAGAGCTGCTCTAATGCAGCCCTGCTCATCGAATTGCAACTACTGTTGTTAGGTAACCTCAACCAGCGGTAGTGTTGATCAAACAACCATATCAAACCCATGGCAACGGGATACAATCCTTCTGAGGCTCCTCCTGTTTAGGTCAAGTGAAGTGGGTTTAATAATCAAAATAAAAGGTTACCGGATACAAAATCATTGTCAGGTGTTTGTACTAAAGTCTGAGGTATTTATTTTTATTATGTCTTATTCTGACCACACCGTGATTGAAAATGAGTGTTGATCATCTGACAGGACTTGGACAACTTTACATTCCTTTTCCTCGGTTGTCTTCGTTGGACTGCCTAAGTATCGGCTGCCTCGTTTGTCTCATCCGATTCAAGTGTATCTGTAAATGTGACTGCTGCCAAGGATTGAGGCTAGCTGTTTGCTTTTGGACCAAACAAATTCAAAATCAAGATCAAGCCAGTCTTAGTCTTGTTCATCACAGTGATTATACAGCCAGTTAAAAAGGAAATGGGAACAATTACACTCATAATATAACTCAAGACGTAATTTCTTAATTTCTTAACTAAGATTTAGATAACTTCGACAGAAAAGTGCGGGAAGCCAACAACAAGAATCATGAAAAACAAGTCTTCCAAACAAATTAAAATTCTTGACCAGGAAACAGGGCAGACTGCATGGTGTATCGATAAACTAAAACCTTGGAATTACATTCATTCATTGTTGGAAGATAATGTCCGAAGGGAGGTTTTCCATGTCTGTGTTTGCATTGACTTGCAAATCTTTTACCCTGTTATCAAGTACCTTCTGCTTTTTACGACCCTTTTCATAAACATTTGATAAACTTATTGTCTTGAAATGTGGATTCCTCTAACACCTGCCATCCGTTAAAATTTTGTTCTGAAGGATCAAATGTTCCCAGGCCAATGAGTTGTAAAAATTCAAGTTTGAAATTGTAGTCTCTCAAGTTTACGGACCATTTTTACGGCAGACATAAAGAAGGACGTTCCAATATAAGTCTTTGCCGAAGGAATGCACTTCTCAACCAGACTAAAGATTCTTGTAGATTCCATTGTTTCAGGAGAAATGTCCGTCAGACCCCATTTGCTTCTCTTTACGGCTTCAATCCATAATTGGTTTTCAATGGATCTTCTTTGAGTTTTAAAGTAGAAATAATCGGAACCAGATGACAAAGATAATCAAACATTATTCCCACAATCTCTTGATAGGAATTGAAAAAGCTTTGGTCGGGAATGACGACCAGCTCAGTGGCCATGAGATTACAAAAGTAGTGGTAATCAAGAGAATGAGAAGATGAATATAAACAGAGACATGAGTCAAACAAACCCTGACATTTCAAGTTGAAAAATCCATTGTTCGAGTTAGTATTTGAACCAGATACATTGAAAAATTCAACCTAGAATTTGCTTAACTTCGATACATTTGCTTGGTCCTTTTAATCTTTTGGTTTGAAGAGTGATGAAAAGTTGAACGCGTACCAATTCCGTCGATAATGATGAGCAACCAGAGAAGAGATTGAAGGCCTTTTCAAAACTCGACTCAACAGAATATCAAACTGATCAACTTTAGTGACTTGTGGTATGTCTGGACCAATTCCAAGCTTGTTTCGAGTATAATAGCAAATGGATTCCTCTTTCATAGCATCTGTTGGATGTCAAGCAAAAGTAAAGACAGGTCAGAATCGGTCGCTAAATAGATCAATAGCAAACCTATGAATTGTCCAGCGAAGAATCTTTAGAAACCCAAAACTCTTGTTCTCGAACACAGTGTTAGTTGAGATACTCTCTTTATAGAACCAAAGTACATATCCAACATGAGAGCCATGACTGGTCCAAAGATGCCTGAAAAGTTTGCGTCCGAATTAGATCATAAATAACTCCGTCAATGAGTCAGCAGCACTCATTTGATGGTAAGAAAGAAACCGATTCGAAGACAGTCTGTTTGAAGGTTTTTGAAGTAAAAACACTCGTCAACAAATTCTCTCGAATACTTGATGGTCCGTGTGGTGGTCAAGTCTAAGTAAAAATGTATTTCGATTGCATTATATTTAATCAGTATATGAAAAAATCGCTATATGCGTTAATGTTTTCCAATAAAAAAAATAAAAGTGTTCTAATACAGTTGTGTTCGCGCATGCCAATTGGTGGCTGCAATTTTCGATCTGAAACAGGTATTTTATCACTGGGCGACAATTCCCCATCTATACCAAACCCAAGGATCATAGTCGGAACGCATGTCAAGACTCTTGGTGAGTTTCCTGGTCAGTCTCTCTTCAAAGAAACGATTCCTGGTTTCTGTGGTATCTTTAGTAGTTGTCCATGGGAACCACAATTGTGGAGGAGGATCCCGTATTAACGACGAGTACCGTCTTACCGTCATTGCATGTGTCCCAGAATTATGATCTGCCAGAGGGATAGTACTTGGATGCACGGGATTACGACCTGTACTGGCTCAAGATATTTCCAAGAATGGACATCATAATACTATGAGGTTTGGAGACCTGGTGTCGTGTATACTCTTTTGAACCCATGCTTATCAAATTCCAAAAAAAAAGTGCACTCAATCATAACCGCAGTATATATGGGGGACACTTTGTCTCCCTTCACTACCTGTTGTTGAATCCCTGTATTGTGTAATTGACACAACAACAAGCAGGGGAAATTCATCTGAATCACGGGATACCATAATCTTCAAAAGTGGGGAGACTACTCTTTCCATGAACGTGATGCTTTTGCGAATGAAAAACAATATTGTACGCCTTATAAATAATTCGTGAGACAATACATGTTGACATGACATGGGAAGCTGTACCAGTTCCTAATCCAGAGCACACTGACATGTCATTCTTACAGAATGTACCTTAATTTTGTTTCCATCCTGTCAATCAATGTCGTGTCCTCGACTTTTTACTGTACCAGTGCCAAGGAGTGTTCCAGAAGTGGATACAACTACTGCATCAACAAACAGGCTTGAAAGGAACTCGACGGAGAAAGAGTGTTCGTATACCAGACAGTGTGATGGCGAAAGACAGTCTATCTTCTTGTTTGTTCTGTGAATCAGGATTACAAATTCAAGAAAGGAATTAATGAACAAGTGTCTTCGAAATGAAATTGAGACGACCACTTGATATAGTTCCAGTTCGCTGGATTCCTTCGTATAAGACATACGTGTTTTACCGATTTCGTGAATAAAATCATTTTATATCGATATTATGTTCAACTGCTTCATTGCGGTTTAATAGCGATTGTAAATCCAATTAAATCTGTACCTTTCTCTGGATCCTGATATACGTCAGGACGGCGAGAGAGTGGACAGGATTCATTGCTGGAGGGTTCTCTTTTTCATTTTTTAGCTGTGTTGCCTTCTCATTACAGACAAGAAGGGACAGAGAGCGTTCTAAACAACAACTACTGTTGTTGTTAGTCAACCTCAACCAAACGGTAGTTGTTGCCTCAACAAACCATATCAACCCATGGCAACCGGATACCATCTTCTGAGGCTCTCCTGTTTATGTCAAGTGAAGTGGGGTTAATAATCAAATAAAACGTTCCGATACAAAATCATTATGTCATGGGGTTTGTACTAAAGTCTGATGTTTTATATTTATTATGTCTTATTCTGACCTAAACAGGAGGAAATGGTGTTGATCATCGACAGGACTTGGACAACTTTACTTCCTTTTCCGCGGTGTCTTCTTTGGGACTGCCTTTAAGTCATAGGCTGCCTCGTTTGTCTATCGATTCAAAGTGTATTGAAAATGTGACTTGTGCCAAGGATGTGAGGATGCTGTTGTGCTTTTGGACCAAACTCTTCAACATAACGATCAAGGACAAAAGGTCTTAGTTTTGTCAATCAAGTGATTATACAGCAGTAAAAAGGAAATGGGAACCAATAACTCAATTATAACTCAAGCATTTTTAACCAAGAAATTAAAAAGTAACCTTCCACAAAAGTATGAGGAAAACCAACAGCAAAATTGTAAAAATCTGAAACAAGCTTCCACAAAAATTAAAATTGTGACAGCAACAGCAGACGTCCTGGTGTCTCGATAACTAAAACATGGGAATTACATTCATCATTTTGTTGGACAGATAATTTCGAAGGGAGGGTTTTCACGTCTGGTTTGCATGATTGAATATCTTTTACCATGTTATCAAGTCGGCTTCACTGCTTTTAAGATCCTTTTCATAAGCCTTTTGATAAGCTATCTTGTCTTGAAATGGTTCCTTACACATGCAGTCGGCGATCTTGCCCTGCACCAATTGGAGGGCCTATCGGCTCGCCAACTGTTGCGCTGTGCAAGTAGGGCAGCACACGTCATGCAGGGCATGCATGATGCCGATCGGTCCCGCGCCAGCACTGCACGCTCATAGTCGAGGCCGGACCCAAGCACAGTTGAGCCGCGGCCCGACCTCGTGAGCACGTCTCTTCCGGACCTCGCAGCCTCGACACCAGTTCGCAGGGTCGGAGCCGCGCTGCGAGCTTGTGAGATTCTGCGCGGTGGAAACTCCCTCATGCCCTTTTCGATGATGAATGGGCCGTTCATGCCGCGCGGGCCGGATTGGATCGGTTCTTGGCGTTAAACCGAGCGTATCGCCTCGGGGACGGTGGTGATCCCACATTTGTTGCCGTTGAGCACAAAGCGGTCGCTCTTCTTGTCGGCCGGGTCTTCATCGAGACACGCCTCGAGACTCGCCCGGCTCCGACATCGCAGGCGAGGCGACTGCTCCCCGGAAATCAGTTTGGCAACTATTCCGTTTGGCCTCATTGCGTTGCGGGCGGATCTGGTTGAGCAGAGGGTGGAATGCGCGCCATACGACAGGCCGACGCGCCGACGCCCAGCGACCATTTCCTTTACCGCGATGAAGTGCTTCGAGATATAGCGAGGCCGGTTGCCACCATACCCTCCTCGCCGTATGACGTGCAGGCCGACGCGCGGCCGATTTTGGCCAGAGATCGCGCGGAAATGATTGTGACTGCGGTCGATTTTCGCGGCGGCGCGGCGCGATTTGTTCGCGAAAAAGCATTGCCACGGCTCGCGAATCGGCATAGCGGTCTCGCCGCGATCGAAGTTGAACTCCGCTGGGCGTTGGGGATCATGGCCGCCTCCCGGCGATGAAACGTTGTTTCAAACAGACTTAGTCTTCGGAAAGGCCTGCACGCGGCCAAATGCGGCGTTTAGCCCAAGGAGGGGGTGGCGGTGTCGATGCGGCCAAATGCCGCCAACTCGTCCTTGCGCCGGCGTCACGGCTCGGATGTAATAGGGTATAAAACCTCACCCCTCCGGATGCTTCGCGGGGGAACAGTCCAGGGAGATACCCTAGTGCAGGGAACCATCGATCTCGCCGGAGATTTCGCAGCAGCGGGCCGCGCGCGACAGGCTCAGTCCATTCCGCTCGCGGGATTACGACGTCAGCCATTCACGAGATGTGCAAGACACGATTCGTTCTGGCCCGTATTTCGACCGGCTGCGGCCGGGGGAAGATCCGGTTGCACTACTGCCAAGGACAGCATGTTGGCCGTATTGGTCGGTGACCAAGTTTACACGACATCCATGGAATCGAGACCCACCATGCCGGTGGTCTCGTCGGCGGCGTAGCTCGGCGGCATCACCATACGCGACATCGCGCCGGACCTGACGCCGCACGAAAGATTCATCGCCATGGCAGCCGCGCAACTCCGCGCGCCAGACGGTGGCGCCGATGTTCACGCCGACGCATCTCGATCAGCTCGCGATCAACATCAGCAAGCGCTCCGCCCGGAATGCCTCGAAATCTACCTGTCAACGAAGTGATCGACTGGGGCGACCAGGTCTCGATCGAGGACCACGCGATGATCGCGGTGCTGTTCGACTTCATGGGAAGACCGATGCAGCTGACGCGCTGGTCCGAATATCGCGACCACCCTCCCGGCCCCGCGGCCTCGTCCGACACAGAGGAGACGCCAGGCCGAGCTGATGGAATGCGCGACCTATTTCGCTCACGTGGAGGAAGGTCTCAGACAGCCGCCGACAGAAGAGCGACCTGCTGTCGATGATGGCGATAGCGACGCCACCCGCGACCGGACCTGGAAGACTCCTCGGCAATTGATCTGTTGATCGTCGGCGGCAACGCCACACCCGCAACAAACTGTCCGGCAGCGTCGACGCGATGAACAAGAAGCCGGACCAGTACCGCAAGAGATGCGCGAAATCCGGACCTGATCGACAGTTTCGTCCCCGAGTGATCCGCTGGCAGACGCCGATGGCGCATATGCGCAGTGTCGTACGCGCTCGAAGACATCGAGTTCCGCGGACAGACGATTCAAGAGGGTGAAAAGGCGTGATGTGGTACGTCCGGGCAACCGTGACGAGGAGTGATCGACCCGCCCCTACGACTTCACCTTGACCGAGCCCGGCGCGTACCCACGTTTCGTTCGGCTTCGGCATCCAACGCTGCTCGGAATGCAGGCTGACGAGCCCATTCCTCTCTCCCTTCCAGCTGCAACTCAAGATATCTGGAAGAATTTCTCAAGCGGTTCGAGAATATTGAGATGGTGCCGAACCCAAGGGGTGTATTCGAGTTTTGTCAAAGGCTACGAGACCTGCCGGTCCGGATCGCCGGCTAAACCTTGGGCGGCTTGACCCTATCCCGGGATGATCGAAAAAATGAACGTTCCAGACCGCGTCAGAGCCGACAAGAAAGAGTTTCTGCGCACCGCACGTGAGAGGCCTATTATTCGGACGACGCTGAAGAGGACCTTTCATCCGGTGCGCCAAAGCTGTTCCAGAACACACGCTTGTGGCCATGGTTCGAGCGGTGGCGCAAGGAAGAGCCGGTGCCTTACTGCACCAAATCGCCGATCGAGCCCTATTGGTCGGTGACCAATACAACGACATCAGAATGTCGATACCAAACCCCGGCATCTTCTCTTCGACGTCCCGCTCGGCGGCATTTAGAGCCGCGACGTGCCCGCTCGGCTACGATATCCGAGCTTCATCGCGAGGGGACCCAGCCGCGGCAACTCCTCGACAGCGCAAGACCGTATCGCCGATGTTTCAGCAACGCATCTCGACGAACTCGCGAAGTTGATCCGGCAGCGCGCTCCGCAACCGTGCTCGACATCTGCCGCGCCAACGAGACCTGCAAATTTCGTCGATCGGGTATCGATCGAAACTGACCACGCAGATGGCTGGCGACGCGTTTCGACTTCCCCTGGGACGAGCGCCGCAGCTGACGCGCTGGTGCGGACGTTCTCCACGGCCCTGCCAAGAGCGGCGTCGTGATTCCCCGG
>Ga0179593_1574580_pt1 | contig 13444 bp, 19 predicted proteins | sample CZODoug2_1_08_16_FD_185931 | JGI IMG/M metagenome (GOLD analysis project Ga0179593, IMG submission 185931) | Vadose zone soil fungal communities from Angelo Coast Range Reserve, California, USA - CZODoug2_1_08_16fungal (PacBio error correction) | ecosystem: Environmental > Terrestrial > Soil >... | reverse complement strand
AGGGTGCTTCTATCCCTTCCTTGATACTGTTTTTTTTGGTTTTTTTTTTTTTTTTTTTTTGGTTACTCCCTCCCCCGCCCGCTCTATCATTATGGGATCTTCCTTTCCGACTAGCGATTGGTCTGATGATAGAGTATTTGTCATGCCCCGGGCCTCCCAGCGAGTTTTTTCTCTCTTCAATTTATATCCTTTTTTCTTTCTGCAGATCGTAGTCCCTTCAGCAGACTTCCCCTCTTTTTCCCCCAACCCTTTTTCCCTAGAAATCCGGTTTTTTTCCCCCCCGACCACTGTGTCATATTGGCCATGGCGGTGGTCTTTTTAGGTCACGGCATGAGGTTGTTCTTCCTTTTTACGCAGCAATTGTTCGATCTTCCCTCTTCCCTTGAACACCAATTCCCCCCCTCCGCGTAACCCGGCTGAGGCTCTCTTCAACGATCTATCTCCTCCCTGTTTTTGTAGAGAGATGAGACGACTCACCTCCTCGAGACGCGGACTGAACAGTTCTCCCTCTCCGACTCTTTCCTCAGTTCCGGGTTTTCGCTGTAGAACCACCTCGAATCGGCGTACCCGTTCGATGATTCTCCCTTTTTTCCCCCAACCCTGCGGAGTTTATCACTGATGGAACGGAGCCTACCTTTTTTTGTAGTTTTTTAATCCCGATTACCTCCTTTTCCAACAACCGCCGACAACTGGATTTCCCACTCCTGTTTTGGTGACCCCTCACATCCGCTGAGCGGCCTCTTGTTGTTAGAATATCGACATGAAGATCTTCTCCCCTTTTCTTGTTTTCCCCTGTGCCCTCCGACTCACCCGCCGAACCTGAGCCCCCCCTCCTCCCCTCCTTCCAGGATCAGCTCATTTTTCACCCCGGCGTACGGTTTGGTGCCCCTCTTTTTTTTTGTCCCGCAGGTGATGCTCTTCACGCGATTCACTTCGTCCTCCCCTTCTCCTTATTTTTGATATTCAGCGTGGTCCAGGCACCTTCCTCCCCTAATTCTGACCCACGACCACCCCTAAAGACCCGTCTGCTCCCAGGACGTAGACAGTGTCCACCTTTTCCTTTTTTCCCCCCCGGTTGGAATTCCCCGGAAAGCTTCCCTCCTACTTACTACGCGGTGAGTGACCGAGCCTTCCGTTCAACACTCGTCGCGTTTCCTTACTCTCCCAATTCCCACCTTCCCCCCATCCTTTGCAATCCGACAACCAGAAGCTTTACCGACAACTTCGATGATCGACCCCCTTTTTCTCCCTCCCCCAATGTAGCCTCCAAATGATTTAACCGTCTTTCCGCTCCTACACTTTTTGTAGGTTCCCCGCGGCTTACTGGTTGCCCCCTTTCTCTCTTTTTCTAATTTTTTTTCCTCCCTTTTGGTTCTACATTTGGAACTTTGTAAGGAGTCGCCCCCATTTTCTCTCCCCGCCCAAAAAGTTGATGTCGTTCTTCTCTTCCTAGAGTCTCCGAACGACGAGCCATACGCTCCCGAGGGGACCGATTTTCCCTCTGCAGAGGGGGAAGTTTCTTCCGCCTCCTTCCTCGTAGAGCTTTTCTTTTTTGAAGTTTCAGTCGACGGACCCCCCCTGGTCTCGATGAGTTTAGTTCCGTTTCCCATGCCGCTTCTTTTCGCATAGTTTCCATTTGGGTTAATGGCTCTTGAACGCTCTGCCGGAAGGGTCCCCCTCCATTTGGTTCTTTCCCCTTCAGGGGCCTCTTTGCCTTTTCCCGGTAATGTCCCGGCACCCTTTGTCGACTCCTTTACCCCCTCTTTTTGACCGTCTCTCTTTCCCCCCCCCAGTCCGACGAGTTCGAGTCACGCGCTCTCGCGACATGATCCCCCTTCTTGCCCTTGCTTGACCCGACCTTCAGATTCCTTGAGGAGGAACTTTCTGGACCTACCCCCCAGATGTTTCCCCCATTTCCCCGCCTTAGTTACGCCGAATTTCCATTCATCTGCGATCTCGTTAAGGATGGTCCACCCCTTCGTTCGAAAGCCTCTCCGGGTGCCAGGTTCTTTCTCTTTCTTTTTTCCCAGAATCTGGTTGTTTTTCTGCGAACATCGGTCGTGTTGACGGAGTTCGAAACTCCCTTTTTGGACCCTTTCCACCAGTTTTTCCTGCGGTGTACCCCCTCTGCGCTTGGAGTATCTCTTAGTGCGTAGCTTCCCGGTTTTCCTTCGTATTGTGCTCTTCATACGCACCTATTTAAGGAATGGTCTTCCTTACGTCCTCTGACTCTCGCGCCAATTCCAGGCATCTGCTTCCTTGACTCATGAAAAGTCATCTCCCCCCCCCCCCTTCTTTTGGTACTTTGCCGAAGGTAGGTCCCCCCTAATCCAAAGGCGACAGTGCGCGTTCCTAACGGCCGCGATCTCCCCGTTCCCTGCCAGGCCTCTCCCGGAGGGCAATTCCAAGACTGCCGATTCCGGTTCCATCCCATAACAATTCTTGAACGCGTCTTCTCCCTCATCCCACTGACCTGCACACTAGCAGCCCCGCTGATTCCTTCCCTTCCATATAATCTTCCCCTTTTCTCCGTCTGAATGCGAATCCCCCCCCCGACAAACCGATTTTTCCGGAATCGTACCTCTCCTGCGCGTTCTGCTCTTGGCAAGGACGTGACTAGATCTTCCCTTCTACACTCTCTTCTTGCCCCAGGGCCCTATCTCCATTTCTTTAACAATTGATTTTATCACTTCGCCAGCGCTTTCGGCAATTGATAGCACGAAGGTCCCGAGCCAACAGTCAAAGAGCTTCCCCGACCTGTGGTTATCGCGATCTTCTGATAGATGGGTTCTGGCTCCGCCTTGCTCGGACCTACTCCTATAAGCCGCTTCTTCGGGTCTGTTTATAGTATTGGACCTAGCTGTTGCGTTGTTTCCTCTCCTCTTCCCTATCCGCCGACCACTCCTCCCTCTCGGATGACCCTCCTCCCTTCAAGGATATCGTTCCCCCCCCAGCTTCCCGTTATTAGTCTTTAATTTCACCTTCCGGATTCCAGGTTTTTTTCAACGGACCTCTGCATCCCCGTCCGGGATATTTTTTCCCCCTCCCTTTTAAGGTTTCCGGTGGTCGTGTTATAGGCTTCCCCCCTGGCTTTGTTGTTACCAGACTTTCTACAGAAGTTTTCGCGCCCTGTTGTAGGGAAGGTCTCTGTGTCACCCTTTTCTGCTCCGTGTTCATCCCAAATAGGTCCCCCCCCCCCCCCCGAGAACAAACCGGACGACGTTTTCATCGTTAGCCCTCTCCTCCAGATTTTGGAGTTGTTTTTTTTTCGCCTTTTGTATTCTCTTTGGTTCCTGTTTGTGGAACGAGAGCCTTTCTTCTTCTCATGGGCTCCCGGTCGCTCGTTCGTATGCTTTGTCGTGCCCCCCACCCGAAGGGTTTCTTTTTTTTTTTCCTTTGTCTGCGTTGTCGGGAATCTCTCGTTTTTCCTTCTTGACCTTGCGTCAAGACCTCCTTCTTTCCACCTGGCAGCGTTCCCCCATAAGTTTTCAGAACTCCTCAGAGGCCTTCCCCGGTTCTCTTTTTTTTCTCTGGTCTCGTGCGTTCGGCCTTCTGGTTTAAGCTGAAACCTTTCTGCCCTACGGCGATTTTCTCCCCCCCCTCCTTTTTTAAGCGTCATCGGATGAGGTCCCTTTTCCATCTCTCTCTTTTCTCATCCTTGGTTTTCTTCTCTCTGATACGCTTCCCCCTTCAATCCTGCCTACAGTTTTCTTCCGATCGATATCTCCGAGGAGTTGAGTTTAGCACAACTCCCGGTTCCCCTCTTTATTACGGCCAGTAGCCATGCTATAACCGTGGTATCACCAATGCTTCTTTCTCCCTGATCGGAAACCCCTTCCTTCACAGGCGCGGAGTCTGCCCCCGTTCAGAATTCGATCTTACCCAGCATTTCCGCTACAACCCCTCCCCCTCCTTTTTTTTCCAACGGAATTTCTCCCGGGTTGTCACGAAGTCTCCCCCCCCTTACTCCCTTACCTGTATAGCCCATTCCTATTATTAGAGGCTGCGTTCCACCACCTGCCCCCCCCCTCTCCTTTAGCCCCCTTGCGCCCCCCCCAAGCCAGAACGAGAGTCCTCTTCTTCGTGTTTCGCACGGCTTTGTTAACTGCCAGAATGTGATTTTCCACCGCCGAGGAGTCCTTCCCTTTCCTCCCACTCAAACGTCGCTACATTCTCACTTCCCCTTCGTTGACGTTGTTACCTGACGGAATACCCCACTTTCCCTTCCCCCACGAGATGGACACTCGCATCCGGGTTTCCCCACACTTTTGGTCGTAAAGGCCCCCCCAAAATTCCTCCCCCCCCCTACTGTGAGCTGCCTCTCCCCGGTCGCCTTTTCAATTAGATTTTCGTTTCCTTGAGGCCTCCTTTCTCCTTTACAACCGCCCTCGCCTCCATCGAGAACCACAGCATCGATTCCCTTCCTGCAGATCCTCACGGTCGAGCCCAGGTATCCCCTTTCACCCCCAATATCCGTTATACTCGACCCCATTTTTTTTTTTTCAGCTCTTTTGCTGTTCCGTTACGTCGAATCCCTTTTTTTCCCTTTCGATTTTTGAGTCTTTAAGACATTTCGGTCAAGGTACTGGTCTCTCAAGCGATCTTCTCATCCCCCTGCCCCGTCTTTTCCCCCTTTTTTTCACAGTCTCCCTCACTGCGCAAGATGGTAAGCAACTACGGTTTTTGTTGTGTCTTTCATTTTCTGATAAGACCCCTTTATAGGTTCCTCCAGATGACGTCCCTTTTCTCCCCTTTGGGGTAGTTCAGTGTTTCTTACGCGCTTCCGTGCAGGTGCGGGGATGGGGCCCTTTTTTCACGCGGCTTTCCCTCTGCGGTTCGCCTGGCCCTTTTTTTTCTTCGCACGAGGGCTTTCACCTCCCTTGCTTTTTTTTTTTTTTTGCCTTTTTTGTTGACTCCCTCCCCCTTTTCTATCCGGTCTCTTCGGACCACATTCCCTTCCGCGTAACCCCTTACTCGATTGCGCGTCTCCTTTAGCGGAGCCTCGACCGTCCTTCTTATGGAGGATTCCTTTTGAATCCTCTTCTGCAAGCCTTCGCCAAAGCCTTACGAAAGAATTTCCTCCTTTGCTTCCGTTTTGAAAGTCTGTCCCCCCCTTCTTTATAGCAATGCTGGAAGGGTGGCCAGTTCCGAGCGGGCCTCTATCCTCTCTCCTCCCCTTTTTTTTTTGTCCGAGTCCCGGAAAGTTCCCCGGCGATTCGGTCTGGGAAACTCTTTTGTTTATTCACCGTTTCGCCTTATTTTCCTCTGATCTTCGGTCACGAGTCGGGCGGCGACATTTTTTTTCCCCCCTTTCGGAAGAGCCTTTTCCTCCCTCAATATGATTTTCCTTTCCCGTCTTGAGTCGCGACATTGTGGACTCATCGCGCAATTTCCGGCGTTCGATCCTTTCCTTTGCACTCATGAAAAGTCTCGGATTGACAGTTTGGTCCGGAATCTCGCTTTTCTCGCGAATCTATTCCCCGTCACCCGGCCCCCCGGTTTGATCGCTGAAAGCACCATGTAGCCCATTAGTGTTTTCTCCCCCCCCCCCTTAGGATTCGTGAAGATAGCGTTTCTGGTCTCCAAAACCGACTCAATTTTCACGTTTTCTCCCTCCGAGCAGATCAACTTTCACCCACAAGACGTACGTATGTCCCTTCCTCCCCCTAAATCTCGTCCTTAAGCCTTCTCCCCTACAACGCCCCCATCGGCCCTCATCCATCTAAATTCCCCCGCGGGGCGCTGATTCCTCTCTTACGGAGTGAATAGCTGAGCATGAAGATACTGTTAGAGGATTGCCTGTTGCGATCTACATCTTTCCTCCAGATGAAATTTATTACGCCAGCGCATTTCCTGCCTTCTAATAAGAGTTTCCTCCTTTTTCCCGACCCCCAGTTTCCCTCGCTTCCCCAGCCCATGTGTTCTTATCTTTGGCTATGTGGGTTTCCACTGGCTCCCTGACTTCCTCCCTCCTTTTCAGAGTTTCCTGTCCTTATCGGGTCTGATGTCAGGCTTGCCCCCCTCACTTTCCTGTAGTGATTTTCCCCTCCTTTTCCCTTCGATAGCAGTCGCTCCCTCGGATGCCCGCTTCCCCCTCGGGCATTCAAGCCGGGGCTTTCTTCTGAGCGTGATTTCCCCCCCTTTGAAGCTTCCAGTTGTATTGATATCGCTGACTGTTTATCCTTTTTTTAGTTTTCCTACGTTGCTCTTTTTTTTTTCCCGCCTTTTCCAAGCGGTGCCCTCTCCACCGAGTCCCTCTTCCCCGGTTTCAGCGTTCGCCGTTTTCCAGTATATCACCTCTGGCAGCAACCCCTACACCTGACGCAGGATTTTCCCTAAGTTAGAGACCCGTCTAATTGCGTTGGTGTTGTTTTTTGGCGAACGGTTGGCGATTTCTTCTTAATGTGGTTAACGCGCTCCCCCGCAGCTCTCGATCCCTCCCCTTTCCTTTTTTTTTTTTCTGAGGCTCCTCAAACCGGGCCCCGTTGGTCGTTCTCGGTGTTCTTGCTTTTTCCTTCCCCTTTATAAGGTGGCTGCACTTCTGACGTACACCTTTCCCCTCTTAACCCAATGCGCCGTTCCTTCATTTCGAACATAAGTTTTTCCTCGTGTAATTCTTGCCGGGGTGGTCGCCGACTTCATTGACTTGTATCCAAGCGACTCCCCTCGCGCCTCTTAGATTAGGTTACCCCATCTGACGGTAAGTGATTTCTTTTCGTAGTCTCTTTAGGGTTTTTTGTTTTGCGACTCTCTCCCTCCCCTTGAACTCGAGAGCTTACTCCCCCTTTGGTTTTTTCGATCCAGATAGCATCCTCTTTTTTTGGTATGTGTCAAATTTTTAAAGTCCACGACGTTCCCCTCCTACCTTCTCCCGCCACCTTTGTTTTCCCCCCTTTTCTTTTTTGTCAATGCTTGTTTGAACTTGCCATTTTGGCCCCAATTGGAGCTAGTGTCCTTCTTCCCTCCGATCATCCTAGTCGCGGCATGCCCATCCCCTCGCAAGAAGGTATGAAGTTCGGTTTGTTCAGACACCTACCCCTAGCATTCCTCACAGCCAGAGCTCAACGGTATAGAAGTCCTCTTTCCTTGGCTCTTTTATCACGCGACGCGCCCCCTCCCCTTTCCCAAACACCCCGCGATTCGCTGAACTTCTTTAGCACCCCCTTTTTTTTTTTTACGGTTTTTTTTCTTCCTCCTCGTTTGTGTACTGCAGAGTTCCTCCGTCGACTGGGCTGACCCCCCTCTAAACGTCCCGCGACTTAGCGTTATTTCCCTTTGGAACCATGCGCCCCCCCCCCCGTTAAGCACGGTCCCTTCTTCCCCCCGACCCAAGACACCGTCGCGAATCCCTTTTACAGTTGCAGAATTCGTGGGGGGTTTTTCCCCCACTTGAAATAACTTTTCGCATTCCCCCAGCTCCTTCCCCTTCACTCTGAGTCTTTGCTCGCGGTCTCCCCCCATCCCCTAGTTCGCTGTACGGGCCTGATGGATTCTTTCACCCGACACTCCCAGGCGGTTTCCTCCGATCCCCCCCTCCTCTCACAGTACTCGGTTGCCTTTTTCCTCTTTTCCCCCCCCCCCTCCCCCCCCCCCCCCCCCCCCACCGGTGTCTTCGTTTATCCCCCTCCCCCACTTCGCTCACGCGATACACCATTTTTTTTTCCCCTTTTTGTTCACTGGTTTCTTTCCCCCTGACGTGATCCTCATGGCCGAACTCTCTTTTTACAGTTTATGACGGTTAATATTTCATTCTCTTCTTCAGTTTTTACCCGGCTCTTTTTCCATTCCTCCTCGACACCCTTTCCCCGCTCAAGTCTCAACCTCTCCCCTTGTACAGAATGGTAGCGCCCCACCTCTTTCCGATGGGGATTTTGGTCATGCTGGAGAAGGACTCTTTTCGTTTCCGCTCACTCAGAGGACCGGACCCTCTTTTTCCCCCCACTCTGGCCCCTTCTATTGTTGCATTAGGGGTATCGGCATTCCCTCTTTAATCTTCCCCTTTTCCCTGTCCGGTTATCGCCTGGGACCCCTTTTTTCCTGACGCTTAGGTCGATCCCTCACACGGTGTACTCCTTCCAGGTGATTGCACTCGTTCGCCGTATCTTTCGTCTGATTCCGGAACATCACGTCGCTTTTCGCGCATTTAGAGCTCAGTCTGGCCGATTGCGCGATTGCTTCCATAGTTTCTTGCCCTCCCTTCCCCCTGCTTGAGGTGTCGTCCCTGCTCGGACAACATATGAATAACTCACTTTTTTGCTCTGTCTCTGCTCTCGTTCGGTCCTCTTTTTTTCAACTTCCCAATTTTGTTGCGACTCTCCGGGTGCCGTGCCGAGAGGCATCTATATTCTTCCTGTGTTGTGAGAGGATTTTCCTCCTGGCACTTTCCCCACCCCTTCGAGGTTCTTGACGTCCCCCTACTGTTTGACTGCCTTTCAAAGTTTGCGGTTCACCTCACGACCTCTCGCTTGAGTTTTTTTCCCGGTGTTCCATCGGTATGCCTTGATCATTCCTCCCTCCTTTTTTCCCTTGGTCTCGCAGGCCTCGAAAACGGTAGCCAAGCTCCGTCCGTCTCCTGACAGCTCTTTTCTGACATGCTTTTTTCCTTCCAGTCTTCCGGACGTGAGTTCCCGCCGCCCCGCGACACTGCCGGTTTATCGCTGCCCTCCCCGGCATTGGCCGTTCGGCCAGTCCCCTATTAAAAACTGATTTTACACTAATTCCCTGCGCGTTTCCTTGATCCTTTCCCCATCAGCACTCACATTTAACGCCGCTCGTACCACCCAGTTTCCCTTGCCCCTATAGTCATTTCCGTCTGCTGGGCCTATTTCTGCCCTTCCTTCTCTCCTCCCCTCGGCCCTCTGTTTCTCTACCTATGTCAAGTTTCGCCGGTTGTTTGCACGTATTACAGCTGCTGCACTTCGACCTACTGTTATCGGCGATATATTTTTTCGCACTCATTGCACTGTCCAACGTTCGTCCCTTTCGAAATTCGCCTCTCCTTTCGCCGGACTCCCCGCCAAGTCCAATTTCGGCACCCCGACCATGGTTTTATAGAGCCCTTGGCGGCACGGCTTCCCATCGACCTCCGTATCACTCGCTTCGTATCGGGGTTTCGTTCCCTCTGGCCATTCTGGGCTTTTTTTCCCTTCTTTTTTCCCTTTCTTCATCAAGATACTCCCCACCAATCCACGGATGGAGATCCCCTTCAGATCGGTACTAGCAGTTCCTCGAGTAATGATGCTTTCGATGCGACCTTCTCCCCTTCTTCTTTTTGTCTATTTGACTTAGCGACTGTTCCCTCCTTTGTGGTTGGTGTTTGTACTATGGCCGTCTGCTTCCTGTGGTATGGTAACAAAGACCTTGATTATAAAGATGTTTTGGGCTGCGGTTATGTATTTTCTCCTCCCTTTTTATTGAACCCTCTTGGCCTTACACCAATCTTCGGCCCACTTTTTTTCCTAGGTTCTCCTGCTCTCCGCTAGATTCCTGTAGTTGGTGTGTGTTCTCCCTTTTTCCCCGTTGCTTTTTTTAGCTTCCTTTTTTTCACCGCGCACGAGAAGATATGATCCCTTTTCGCTCTGCCTTGGGTCTGCTAGTTTGTTTTGTCTTTAGGACCGAGTGTCACCCGTGTTAGGAGAGTTTCTTTTTTCAAATCTCCCCCTTTTTTCCTGCCAGATCTGTCTTCCTTCCCTGCCCAAAGTCAAGTCAAATGGAGCCTTCATCACTTTTCGAATTTTCCCCTTGGTGGTTTTCTTTTTCCCCCCCCCCTTCATCGCTTCTGGCTACTGGAAGGGTCGCACTCATGTTGTCCCAAGAATACCCCTTCTCCTCGCTTATGATCGGCTATAGACGGAAGCCCATTTCCCCTTTCCAGTTCATGGATGTTCTTTCCTGGTCTACTTTCTTCTTTCTCAATATTTTTGTTTGAGGAGATGATCCTCCTTCACTCCTCCCTCGGGACGACCCGGTTTTTTTTCTTACGATCGTTCTTCCTCCTTTTATGGCGGGCGTGTAGTAGTTTCTCCCCAAAAATTCGAACGCCGCAGTCTCCCGGCAGCTTTTCTAGTGTTCTCGTTCTCCTTTCTATTGATGGTTTCCCGGACGCCATTTTTGTCCCCTGGACTGGGTCGTTCGGACACTCGCCGGCAGCCCCCCCCCGAGAGACCCTGCATTTTAACCCCCGCGCCTACCGAACTGTGAGCCTATTTTTTTTTTGTTTTTCCGCATAGCGGCAGTCCGCCAAGCGCTCTCTCCAGTTAGTTTTTTCCCACCACCCCCCATTTATTTTTCTTTTTTTCACCAAGGAATGTTCATCAAGACACCTTTTTCCACAAAACATTTCTCGTTCCCCCCCTCTTTAGCTCACCGTTCTTTGTTGTTCTTGGTGTCCCTTCTCCTTTGGCTAATACTCGCTCGACATAATCGCCAAGGAAGACATTTCTTTTTCTTACGGTCGGTTCTTTCCCCCTTGGCCAGGCGCCCCCCCCCTTTGACAGCAGACTGGGGGCCCACCCGATTTTTCCCCCCTTTTCTCCCCTGCTTCCCGTCCTAGGACGTCCGATTTCTTGGTCAATTTTAAGATTCTTTCCCTTCCTTCAAGCCGCGGCGGTCTGAGTCTTACCCTTGTCAGGTTCAAGCCTGCTCGCTGAGGCAGGAAGACTTTTTTTTCCCTTCTCATCGAATTCAGCTCGGTGGCCCCCACTCCGCAGACACTCTCCCTTAAGTATAAGGCTTTTAGATTTTTCTGTAGTTCCGACCCCCCTCTGTATCACGCCTCGGCAGTCCCACCCTGGTTTTTCCCCTCCGATTGGTAATGTTTTGCTTTCCGTCGAAAGAGTCTTTTCCTTGAATTGCTTCGAACAGGGGTCCACCGGTACTGTCCTTTGCGATCCTTCGCTAACAGTCTCCATCGCTCTTTCCACTTTCCCCTTTTTTTTTGTTAGAGAACAGCGTTTGGTGGTAGCGCACAATAGGCGAGTTTTTTTTTTTTATTCCTTTTCATGCTTTGAAGTCCGATTGACTTTCCTCGACCCCTTCAGGTTTTCGCGAGTTGTTGCAGTTCAGTGTTCGATTTTTCTATAAGTCCTCTTTTTTTGTGATGCGGTGCTTATTTAGGCAGAGTGACTCTTCGGTCGGAAGATCCTTTTTTTTTTTCCTTGGAAGGAACTATTTCCTAAGCTTAAATCAGTGGAAGGTTCCTTTGAGGGACCTAATCGTTATCCCTCCCCGTGGCGATCTCGACCCAGAAAAACCCCCATCTCTCCCACCACCCTCCCCATACTACCCCTAGCTTCGACCCATCCGGCGTACCTTTCCCCCGTGTTTCTCCTCCTTCTACCCACTCACTTCACCTCTTTTGCTCTCTTCATCCCGCCCTCCTTCTCCGTCCCGTCTTTAACCCCACCCTTTTCTTTCCTCACTACCCCACCACCATTCATCCCCTAGACAGACCCACTACTTTTCAGTATACGTCCCCTTCCTCCCGCCGCCCAACTCCTCTTCTTTCCTATCTATTTGCTCAGCTCTATCGTCCCTTTATCTCCTCTGCGCCCACCCCACCCCCCCCACCTCCCCCCCGGCCTCCAAAGCACCCCCCCCCCCCCCCCCCCCCCCCCCCCCCCCCCACCCCCCCCCCCCTGTATCCTGCCGTCTTTTCAGTTTACGGAACGCCGCTACCTGCTCGGGAGGGCACTCTTTCGCTTCGCCCCGTCATGCTTTTGATTCGGAGGAAATGAGGCCTTAGGAACCCCGAAAGGTCGCCCCCCTCCTCTAGCCCAGAGTCGGTTTCGTCGCCGTGGTCCTTTTCCCCCCCACCTCTGCCAGCCGCGGCCTTTTCCGTGATCATCTTTCTTGTTGTTTGTTTGGCAGCTCGGTCACGGCGCCCCTCAGCTTTGGGGGGGCGAGAGAAAATTTTTCTTTTTCCTTTCTTTCAAGGCCACGCTGGTCTCAATGCCGTTCTTGGTGTCTTTGCCTTCTCCCTTTTTCTGTTAATATCGGTATGTCCGAGCCGTTCCCTCATTCATCTGAGTTAACTGTCGATAGGCCGCCCGTTATTATCGCTCCAATCGGCTGCGAGATTTTTCACCACCTTTCCACTCCTCGTCGGCGGAGATTCTTTTTTTTTTTTATCTCGAACGTAGCTAAGATTCAGGTCCCCCCTCAGGCAAAATACCAACCGGTTCTTTATCGCTGTTTCCCGCTCTTCCTCCTCTGCCCAGAGGCGACCCCCTTACTTAGGACCTTTTCCTCCCTGGAAGAGTGCCCTCGACCCGCATTTCACTTTTCTACGAGAAGAAGTTCATATTCCTCCGCAGCACCCTTACTTAAGAACCGGTTCCCGTCTGTTTCGTTGAACATATCCCATCGGTCTTCTTTTGAATGCGAAACGACCCACCTTATGTTGCGCCCATCTTTTCGGTATCCTTTCCTGCCGGCCGTGATTCCTCGTCTTCTCTGCGAAGATTTTTGAGCCCCCCTTTTTTCGATTCCACTTGACCCTTGCTTGCTTCCAATGTTTTCCCCGGCGCCCCCTTTTTCCCGAGCCCCCCCTTTCCTACCCGGTTGAAAGCCACCAGGTCCCGGCCCCGGTACCCTTGTTCTGGCTCTTTTGGTTCTTCCTTTCGCCTGCTCTTCGTCCTCCGAGACGCCCTTCGGTTTATGTTTGTCCGTTTTTGGTCTCGGTTTTCCCCCAGGGCCTCTTTTCGGTCTTTTTCACTACCCATAAGATTCCGACAAGCGCACTCTCGGATTTTCCCCCCCCCCTATGACAGGACAAGTTATTTTTCCGGCAAGATCCGCCCCCTCTTCGAGTAAGAAATTCTTTGTGCCCACCGGTCAACGGCCTTTTGCTGTATCAATTCCGGTTCTTTAAGACAGAGGTGTCCTTTTTTTTTTTTCTTGAAACTTGCCCTCTGTTTTTTTAGCCCCCTTTTCCACTAGGAAACTAGTCTCGGACTTCTGTTTCTAGTATGTGAGTTTCGCCCTCGTGTTCGTTCCGTGATCCTCAACTTTTCCCGTACCCAAAGAGGCCCTGACAAGGCAAAGTGATCCTCCTTTTCCCCTCTAAGATCCTCTTTGTCCTTTTGTTTCGATCGTGTGTCGGCTCCCCTTTCCTTATGTGGTTTTTACTTTACCAAGCTTCTTTCATTTCCACTTGTAGCTGGGACCCTTTTTCCCTTCTCGCGGATTTTCTTCCGTTACGAGTTGCCCCGTCGTTTTCGGAGCGTTTTCTGCTCTCCTGTGTCTATTCCGACGTCCTTCTTCCGCCCTCCCCTTTATTTCAAAATGGCGCGTCCTCCCTTTTCCTCAGAGATGTGTTTTGAGACGGTGATCACCTTGTCTGCGTTCTCCGGCTTCCTGATGTTTCATCCTATCTCCCTTCTCCAATCGGATGCTCTTCTCTTGACCAGGGAAGCAAAACCTTTTTTGCGTCACCGAGTTTCTT
>Ga0179593_1545131_pt1 | contig 13444 bp, 25 predicted proteins | sample CZODoug2_1_08_16_FD_185931 | JGI IMG/M metagenome (GOLD analysis project Ga0179593, IMG submission 185931) | Vadose zone soil fungal communities from Angelo Coast Range Reserve, California, USA - CZODoug2_1_08_16fungal (PacBio error correction) | ecosystem: Environmental > Terrestrial > Soil >... | reverse complement strand
TCTCCCCTTTTCCCTTCTACTGATTATGAGGCGCATCCTTCCCCGCGTTATTTTTCAGCGCAACTTCCTTCCACCATTTTTCTTTCGCTGATTTGACATGCGGTGAATCTGGCTTTTTTTTTTTCCCCTTTTTCCTTCTTCCCACTGGAAGGGCAGGTCCTTTGGTGTCGGGCGGAGGACTCCCTGCTTTTCTTATTATCTACTTGATCGCCCGCAAACCCCCTTCCCCTTTTTCCCTTCCCTCACCGGCGTGGACCTGCTTCAAACTCTCTTTCTCGAAATAAATGTGGATTTTCCCGTTTGTTTTTGGCTCTTTCGGTGAATGACTATTTTTGTTCCCTTCCCGCACAAGATGTTAAACTGGGGTCTTTTTTTCCTGGGCTTTCGTCCCTCGCAGCTCCTTTTGCATCCTTCTTTTTTTTTTTTTTTGTTTTTACTGGGGCAAGTTTATCTTCCCCCCCCCTTTTCTTTCTGTGCGGCAATTTTCCGAGCCGGATTTTCCCCCCCAACTCACGGTAGTAATTTCTTTCCCGGTAGTGTTCCCCTTTCCTCACTTCAACGTTACGTCTTGCGGCCACTGAGGGCGGTTACTACCGCTTCCTTTTTTTTCCCCCCTGTTGTTTTTCATGTTGATCCTGGTGCTGGCGTTGCGTCTCTTTTTTCAAAGGCGTTGGGCCTGTCGAGCTACCTTTTTTTTAGCCGTCGGCTCCGATGAGGGGGTAAGGAAATGCGTTTTTTTCCTCCTTGCGGTTCCTTTCGCTTAATGGCTGGGGGATGTTTTCACTTTTTTCCTCTCCCCCTCTTTTTTTTCTCTTCCACTCGTTATGAGATGCAGGGTTTTTTTGGTTCTTGGACTTTGCAGTTTGCTTCTTTTTTCCTTCGAATGCTTTTTTGAAAAATACGCGCAATTGCCTCTGTACTCTTTTCTTTTTGTTTTCCTCCTTGAAGGACAGACTCCGGTCCAGCGCCCCTTTTCGGCGACGATGGTCACCGCAGGCTTTTTTCCCCTTTTTTTTTTTCACACCATTTTATTTGCCCACTCCTCCCTTTCTTCTCCCCTTTCTTCGTGATGCGGGCCACGGGCGTTCTTTGTTTATTGGTGGCAAACGATCTCCCTTCCCTTTTTCCCTCCACTTTTTAACCAAACTAGGCTACATGTTCTCTCTTTGTTTTTTTTTACCTCGTTTCCGCGGGAATTTTCACCTTTTTCCCTCGTTCTTCAAAAGCGCTGCTCCTTCCCTTTTTTCTTTGCAGCGTGATTAAGGCCCTTTTTTTTGTTCTTCTCCCTCCTGGGCGGGTTGAGACACGCTGGAAAATACTTTCCCTTTCTTTCCTGGACTGCCACCTGGCCCCCTTTCTCTTTTTTCTTTTGCGGGATTTTTCAGTCCCCTTGTGCGGCGTTCCAAAGGAAGGAATTACGGCGGACGTTCCCCCCCTTTCCTTTTTTGGCATTTCGTCTGCCACCGCCCTTGCTGACATGCCCCTTCTACATTTTTTTCCCCTTAAGGGAAAAGCCTCTTCTTTTCACCAACGTTTTTAACGTGCCCGGCCTTTCCCCCCCCCCCATGCTGTCGTTTGCAGCTGATGATCCTGTTTCCTCTTCTCTCCCTTTCCTTCTTCTTCTCCGCCGAAGAATGCTTTCCTGCGGTTCTTTTGCACAAAAGTTTCTGTCCAGCCGTTTTTTTTCCTTTGGGAACGGAAACCGAAACTCCCTCCCCTTCTCTTTCTTTTCGGACGTCGGCCCGTCTCCCCCGGGGGCCGCTTTTGTCTTTCCTTTTCCAGAGGTTTTGACCCGGGAAAGGAGGACGGTACTTGTCTCCCCCCTCTCCCTTTCCACGATTAACCTTTTTCCACAAAGTTATTTTACTTTTTTTTTTTTTTTTTTTTTTGTTGGGACACTTAAACGCGGGCGGTGAGTCCTTTTTCTCCCCCCTCCCTTTGTTTCTCTGTGAAAGCTACCGATGTTATTTTTTTTTTTTTCCCGTTCAATGGCATTGGCCCCCCCCTGTCCGTCGCCTTTTTACGGTGCGGCAAAAGGAAATTTTGGTCCCCTCCCCCCTCCCTCTGTTGTGGTGGGTAGTGGCGCCCCTCTTTTTTTTTGTTTTTTTTTTTTTTTTTTTTTTGTGATCCTTCTTTTCCCTTTTCCCCTTTTCCAACAGGTCCTCGGGATGGTTTGGAACATTTGCTTTCTTTGCTTCCTTTTTCTGATCTGCTGGGCGGCTCTTGATGCTGTTCTCTTTCCCTTCCCCTTTTTCCTCCTCATCAACGCAGATGATGTTTCCCCTTTTTTGTTTCTCGATATTTATGGTTCCACTTTTTTTTTTTTTTCTTCCCCCCCCCTGGGCCGCCGGGTATCACCTCGAGGCCTCCCTCCCTTTTCCTCCGCCAAGAAAGTACCACCTTTTTTTTTCCCAGTTTGTTTCATGGGTCCTCCTGCTCCTTTTTTTTTACAATGGATTTGCGATTTGGCTTTTTTTCGTTTTTTTTTTTTTTCTTTTTTTTTCAAAGAATTTTTTGTTCCCTGGCGTTTGAGGCGTGTTTTCCCCCGCTTTTTTTCAACGGTTTTTTCTGTTTTTTCTTTCTGTTCCTTTCTTTTTTTCCCCCCCCTTTTTTTGTTTTTTTTTTCCCGCACCCGAAAAAAACCCCCCACCCCCTCCCCTTTTTTTTCTCCAGAGATCCTCCCCCCCCCCCCCGCCGACAAACCTTCCTCCTCAACAAAGAATTACACCCACCCTTTTTTGACCGATGGCTAGATGCTTCTTACCCTCCTCCCCCCCCCCCCCTCACGTTGTCAGGTTCCGTAAGGATTATTTTTACCAGGGAACAACCCCTTTTTTCCACGCACCAGGTTTTTGCGGAGGGTTGAAATTCCCCCTTTCCTCGGGTTTCTCCCTTTTTTTCCCAAATCGGCAACTTGGGAAACCCCCCTTTGCGGAAAAAAAAATTTTCCCCCTCCCACCTTTTTCAGCCGCTGTGATGATGTGCTTTTTTCCTTTGGCGGTCGCCGCGGCCTTTCTCCCCCCTCAGTGCCGCTCCCACGGCAGTTTGTGTCCTGACCTGGCCTCTCCCCGAAAAGGCAAATGTAGCATCAAGTGCCCCAATTTTTTCTTTCTTTTTCTTCCAGTTTTTTTCAGCTGGCCGTCCCCTTCTTTTCCCCCCCCCTCCGATGAATCACCTCCCCCACACCGCGTAATCTTTTCTTCGTGGCGTGTGCCGAAAGCAGTCCCCTCGTGTTTTCCCTCGCTCCTGCTGGCAACTCCCCCCGGCTCGCCGTCACTTCCCTCGGTATAGCTTTACAGAGGTCCCCTTTTTTTTTTTCCCCTCCCCTGGCGGGCCGACCCGCGTACCAGTTCGTAAAACGTACTACTTTTTTTTCCCTTTCTGTTGGGAAGCTGGCTTTTCCCTCCTCCCGTCCGTCCGCAGTCCGGTCTTTTCTTTTCCTCCCTTCAACGCCCAAAAGCGATCATTTTTCCTTTCCCCACTCGCTCTTCTTCTTAGCCGCCCGTGTCACAGAAAAAAGGTTTCCTTTTCGTGAGTGTTTCGGTTTTTTTTTTCCAAGCCGCCGGAAAAAAAACCCGGTCTTTTTCCCCCCTCCAGAAACTTGTTTGACCCCCGTTCCCCCTTAAAGCAATTTTTTACATTGCCGCGTTTCCTCTCCCCCCAGTACGAGGAGCAGCGACAAGGCTCCTCCCCCCTCGCACGGCATTGTTGTTCGGCTCTTTCCACTTGTGGTCGTCGTAGGCGCTTGCTTTTCCCAAAATGTCATGAACAAATAAAAGACGGAAAACATGTTCTCCTTCCTTTTCCTTTTTCCCGGTGGAAGACGGAAGGCATCCCTTTTCCCCCCCCAAACTTTGCGTCCCGACGTACGTTCTTTTTTCTTTTTTCCCCCCTCTGCTCAGGCAATGAGTCCTTTGCTGGAAACATCCCCCCTCCCCCCCCTTTTTTTTTCCCCCCCCCGCGATTTTCAGCCCTCAATTTCTTGTTCCATCGTTTCAATCTTTTTGCTCAACCTCCCCCCTTTTCCTTTCCTGGATTCGCACCCTTTTCCCTTGCTGAACGACCTCCTACTTTTTTTTCCGAAGTTTTTTGAAGCAGATTTGAAGAAAACGCGTGTGTTCCCTTCCCCCTCCTCCCCTCGGAAAACGCCCTCCCCCCCCCCCCCTCGGCGAAAACAGTAGCACTAGTTTTCTCCCCCTTTTTTTTTCCAAGAGATTGTGATATCGTCCGATGGTTTTGGCCGCCCCCCTCCCCCTCCTTGGTCGCATCCGACTCTTGTCTTTTTTTTTTTTTTTCCCTCCTTCGCCGTTTAGGGACAAATGTGCGAGTCTTGTGTCCCCCCTTTCTGGCGTTCCCTTCGTCGCAGCAGGCCTCCCCCTTTCGTGGTCATCCATGGCGTTTTTTTTCCGTTTACAGAGGGCAATTGGCGCTTCCTTTCCGGCTGCCGCCCATGAAATCAGTGTCCTCTTTTTTCCCCAGACCGCAAACGTCACCCCTGGTGCTTCAATTCACAACCCTTCCCCTTTCTGCGCAGAAAACTATGTGAAGTCAAAAAATCCAAACGTATGGTCCTTTTCCCCGCGACCCGACAAAAACATTCCTTCCCCCCCCCTTTCACAAAATGAAGCCTCATTCTGATGGACGATTCCCCCTTCTTTTTCCTTAGTCAAAAGCCGGACTTCTTTCCCTTCCCTCCCCTCTCAGAAGGTTTTGCAACGCCTTCCCATCCCACACTTCCCCCGAGGTACGTAATTCGCCCTCCCCCCTGTTCCTCTTCCCTAAAAAACGGTGGACCCCTGGAAGCCTTTTTCCACCCTGCCACTGTGCGCCTGTACCTTTTTTTTTTCCCTTTTTCTCCTCTTGCCCCACTTCAGGTTCACACCGCAACCATTCCCTTTTTTTCCCTCTGGAAATCGAATCAGGCGCGGGTTTTCCTTGCCGCCGGTCAATCCAAGTGCGAATCCTTTTCCCCTCCTCCCCTTTTTTTTTCAACAAAAAAACTCGCGTAACCTTTTTCAAGAAAAAGCCCAGTCGGCTCCTCCCTTCCAGTCCAACCCAATCTTGTTCGGCCATTTTTCGCCCCCCCCAACCTCTTCCCCCTTTTTTTTTCCCCGCAACGGGCAAATCCCTGGTTTATTCGAGAGAAATCGGGTCTGTCGGAATGAGAGTTTGAGGTTTCTTTTTTTTTTTTTCTTTTTCACGGTTTGAAGTTTTTTTGGCGATCAGGATGTCTACCTTTTTCCCCCCCCCTCCCTTTGCTGTTTAGCCGCACGCACCCCCATGCTTCCTTCCCCTCCTGCCCCTTGGCCCGTCTTCCAGTTTTCCCCAGCGGCCTTTCTTTTGACCTTTCCCCCCCCCTGCCAGCTACCGCATTCAAGCATCCTCTTTTCTCTTTCCCCCCCTTCTTCTGTTGCGCTTGAAAAATACCCTCCTTTTGCCCAAAACCGGATCCCGCGCTTTCATCTCCTTTTTTCCCTGCACCTCAGCTTTTTCTCATTCTCTCTTTTCTCCCTTTTTCTCTCTGATGAGAAAAAGCTGACCTTCTTTGCCCTGGGCATTTCTGAGGCGCGATCCTTTTTGTGCTTTTTTTTTTTATTTTTAGGCCAAACATCCATCCAACCATTTTCCTGTTTCCCCCCCCTTCTTTCTTGCTGTGAAATTCTGGCGTGTGTGCCTTTTCCCCCCCACGGAACGGGGCAGTATTCGTGGCCTGTTTTTTCTTCTTTTTTTCGGCGCCTGACTCAAGCCGTTGGGACTGGAATTTTTCTCCCCCCCACCCTTCCCCCCCCCCCCCTGCCAAAACATTGAAAGTTTCTTTGCACCTGCTCAAAAACTTCTACTTTTTTCCCTGATCGAATAACATGTGGATTGTTCCGTTTTCCTTTCCCTTTCCTCTTCCCTTCTTTTGGGGAGAAATGGACCGACCCTGGGGAAGCGATCGGCCGCCGGGGCTTTCTTCCTGCTCTTGCAGGCCGTAACGCGACGTTTTTTTTTTTCCCTTCCTTTTCCCCCCTTTCTCTTCACTTGGATTGGCGGACGGCAATTTTTTTTTTCAGATGGGGACCAAATACGGGTTCGTCCTTTTTTTTTTGTGACCGTTTAGTGGCTGGCTCATTCCCACATTACGCCCCCTGTATTCCTCGGGCGGTTACTACAGGTCTTTCCCCTGTTCATTTTTTTTCCTGTTGATTCTTTTTTTCTCCGTACTTGCTTGTCCGTGGGATGGGGAAGGGCGTTTGCCTTTCCTTTTTTCTTTTTCTTTTACGGGAAGACCCCCCCTTTTCGGCTTTCCGATGCGGGGAAGGAAGTCTGTTCCTTCCGGAATTCCGGCTCATGCTGGGAATGTTTTTAAGGTTTTCGTCTCCTTCCCCCCTTTTTCCCTTGCCCATATTCACTAGTATGCGCTTCTTTTTTGAGGGCTGGGCATGATGGTACACTTTGACTTTTTTATTTTTTTCTTCCCTTCCTCTTTTATGGGACTCGGGAAAAATCCGAGCCCCTTTTGTCCCTTTTTTTCCCCGGGGAAGCAATGGCCCTTTTTGTCCGTCGCATTGATTCCATGCGGTTTGCCCCCCTCCTTTCTGGCATGTCGTGTACGGTGTTGCCCGCTCGTCCCCCTTTCTTTTTCCCTTTTTTCCCTTCTCGTGCAAAGTCCGGGCCATCGTTCTTTTGGCACCATCGGATTGGTGTCACCACCCTTTTCCTTTCCCCGCTTTTGCTTACTCCACGGTCAGCCAACTCTGTCTCCCTTTTTTTTTTTTTTTTTTGTCTCGGTTTTTCAGCGGTCCCCCCACGGCCGTTCTTCAAGCGCGCTCTTTTTCCCCCTTTTTTGGACTTTTTGATTCATGCCCATGGGTGTTCTCCTTTTTCCTTTTGTTGAGACAAAATTTTCGTGACGATTTTGCTGTCCCTGCCACTTTTCTCTGGTTTCCTCCGTTGAGGGATTTTTTCCCCCTGCCCACCTTCTTTTTTTTTGCGCGCGGTTCCAAGTCCTCCCTCCCCGTTGGCTACACGCTCTATGCCTTCGGTGCTGTCCCCCTTCTCTTCCTGACTTCTCCATGTTCAGGCTAGTTACTCACTTTTCATTTTCCCCTTTTTCTCCCCCCTACGTGAGCACCAAGTTTCAAGTGACACAACATGCTGGCGCCGCCCTTCTTCCCTCTCTCTCTCGGGGGAACTGTGGGAGGCTTTGTCTCGCCCCCCTTTTTGGGGGAACGGATTATTTTTCCTTTCCCCCAGCAGTGTTCGGTGCGTTTCCTTGTTTCACATGCCACAAAAGAAACTCACTCAGCTCCCCCTCGTCTTTGTTTTTTCCCCCCCCTTCGAGATGAAATGAACGGATTCTTCTTGCTGTATCTAAAGAGACCCTTTTCCCTCTTACTGTAGCACTCGCTGAGCCCGCTTCCCTTTCACAAGTATTAAGTGGACTCCGGTTGTTCGTTAGGACCGCTGCTTTTTCCCCCCACTGTTTTATTGAAGCTTACCAGATTTTTCTTTTTTACCTTTTTCCCTTGCATGGAAGAAGGGTCTTTCGGGGACGGATTGAGGCACATCCCCCCCTTCCCACTCTGCAGCTAACGCAGGTGTGGTTTTTTTTTTTTTTTTTTTCCCCTCGGTGATATTATTTGGAGGCCCTTTCCCGGTCCTCGGGAAGGTTTGTCCCTTTTTTCGGACCCCCTTTTGCTTTAGGTTTCTTTTCTCCTCCCTCCCCCTTTTTTTTTGGCTGGCGATATTGCTGCTGCGACTTTTTTTCCTCCGCATCCCCCCAAACCGCCGCTTCTTTTTTTTTTTTTCGGACTTTTGTTCTCGATCTGTATTGTTTCCCCTTTTTCCTCCGGGGTATTCACCTCGAGAATCCCCCTTCAACCGCCGCCAACTCCCCCCCCCCCCATCTTGTCGTGGATGGAATCCAGTTTTTTTTTTCATTCACTGAACGGTTTCTTGTATTTGATTTTTGGTTCCCCCCCCCTTTTTTTTTCCCCCTTCAGCTAAGCATTCGAGTAAACCAGGCCCTTGATGATGTTGATTGGCTGTCTTTGTCAGGGAGTGTTTTCTTCTTTTTTTTTTTATTTTTTCTTTCTGGGAAGTATTCTTCTTCTTTCCTTCCCCTTTCTCTAGCTACTTCCCAGGACCTCGAGAAACAAAGGTCTCCCCCCCTCTTTTTTTAAGTAAAAACCACTCTCCAACGCCGGCCCAACAGAAATTCACCAACACCCTTTTCCCTTTGCTCGAATGGCTTATTCCCCCTCACTCCCCCCCCCCCTTTCCCCAGGAAAAACGTTGGATGACCAGGGAACCCCCCCCTTCCACACCTGCCCAGGTGTTTCCTTTGATTTTTTTTCCTTTTGATCAATTGAAGTATTTCCTTTTTTGATACCCGGCGGCAGGGCACAATTCGGCCCCCCTTTTCCCCCCCCCAATTAAAGAAGCGAGCCCCCCCAACCTCCCTTCCCCCCCCCCCATCAAGCAGCTTTATCTTGAAATTTGTGATCTTCGTCCCTCTCCTTAAGCAGCAACTCCTTCTCCCCTTCCCAAGGGAAACAAAAGAAGAATATGTCCCCTCCCTCCCCCCAATCAGGCCGGCAGACATTCCCTTTCTCCCCCCGGAGGACAGGTTTTTTTTTTGGGCGTTGCCAGAAGAAAGCTCACCTGGATCTCCTTGTTGTCCCACGGACCAACCCACCCTTCTTGGAGGAGGGTGTTTACCCCCTTCTTCCCCTTGCCTTTTCCCCCCTGAGGGGGAAGTTATTCCTGCTCCCTTGCCCTCCGGCGCGTCACTTCCCCTCCGGTAGCTTTAAAGAGCAAATTGGTGTGTTTTTTTTTTCATCTTCCGAAACTACCCCTGACGTCAATTCGAGTCCACGTAATACTTGTGCCCCCCCTTTTTTCTTGGGCTTAAGAGGAGTGCTTCCCTTTCTCCCCCCCCCTCCGGCCTTCAAGGGTTTCTTCCTCCCCCCCCGTTCGCAAAACAAGGCGCTCCCTCGGCAACCCCTCTCCCCGGAGAAGCGGCCATCCCCCCCCCCCCCTTGAGCGCCAAACTTTTTTTCGGTTTCTGTTCCGCCCCCTTCAATGGGCCCGTCCTCCCCCCCCCCCTTGGACAAGGACACCTTTTCCTTCTAATATAAATCCGTTCACCCCGGCAGGGGAAATGCCTTCTTTTAGCGCGTGCCAAGCCTCCCACCATTTCGAAGCAGCGCCCTTTTCCAGCGGCCCCACGCCGTTGTCCTTTTTTCCACCTTAACTTTGGGGGCATCGTCTTAGCTTTTTCCTTTTCTGTCAAAATAAGCCGGAAAACATTTTTTTTCCCTCCGGGCGGTGGCCCCAGCCCTACATGTCCTTTTCCCCCAACTGCCCCCGCCAGTAGTCGTTCTTGTTTTCACCTTCCCCTCCGTCCTTGCTGAAAAATTTTCCGGAGGAGAGGCACCCCTATGGAAAGCCCCCCCCCCCGGCTTTTGCCCCTTCCCCGCTTAGGTACACAACCCCGCTCCCCCCCCCGGGCCCATGCGTTTCATTCCTTTTTCCCCCAATATGAAATACCGATGCACCCGTCCTCTTCCCTCTGCCCAGAGGGATTTGAAGACTTCCGCTTGAATTTTTTTTTTTCCTTTTTTTCCCCCCTCTTTTTCCTCCAGTCCGCCAACACAAATTACCCCTCCCTCTCCCCCCCTTCAAGGAAACCTGCCCAACAAAACCACGCTTAGACCACCCTTCCCCTAGCTGTAGTTGGAGTAAAGCCCCCCCCACTTTTCCTTTCTTACCCCAATCCGATGAGTTGCCGAAAGACCCCTTGGTCGACTTTTTCCGCATTTCGAGTTTTCCGTCTTTTTTTCTTCAAAAAATGGCGTCGGTTTTTCTTTTTTTCCCACGGCATGCAGGTGACCCCTTTTCCTTCAGCTGACCTTCGTCGGTTCTCCCCCCCTCCTTTTTTGCAGCAGACGTACAGACTCCCCCCTTGAGCGGATTTTCCGCATGTTTCTTTTTTTTTTTTTTTTAACAATTGTTTTTACAACTTTTCCCCCCTTCCTGACGAAACCCGTTTTCAACTTTTTTCGATTCTTCCCGCTCAAATTCCACTGGTTCCCTCCCCCTTGCAGAACTAGTGGAACTTTCCCCCACATCCAAACGTATGGGACTTTTCCGTTTTTTTTTGTAAAACCTTCCTCCTTCCAAGTCGCCATGCGACCTTGACATTCCCCCTCCCCTTCTTCCGGCGAATTTCTTCAGGGACCTCCCCAGCCTTTTTTTTGTAGCTCGACGGCCAACGTCCCTTTTTTTCCCCTTCTTTCCCCGCCTTCGTCATCCGGCCGCCAACCTGCCCCCCCTTTCCCTGTCAAAAAAATGACCCCCCGCACGGGTAGTAACCCGCCCTTCTTTTTTTCTTTTTTCAACCCGGTTGGCGTAACAACTTTTTCATCCCTTTCCCACCAGCACCATTACGAACCTTTTGCCCCTCTCATCCGGCGCGGACATTTCTTTTTTCCCCCTTGCAGTTTTGATACTTTGTGGAGAGAAAAACTTTCCCTTTACCCTTTTTTCTTTTCCCTAGCGGCAGAGGAACGAAAGGGACCTTTTACCCGGTTACAATAGGGTTCGGCCCCTTTTTTCCCTCCCCCCCCTCTTTTCCTGCACTTTCAGACCAGCAGGGAGGCACTTTTTTTTCCCACCCCCACAGTATTACGAGAATACGGGGTTTCCTTTTGAGGCAGGTCCCCACCCTCTTCTTTTTGTAATGGTTTGCCGGTTTTTTTTTCTACTCTTCTTCCTCCCAAGTGTCCAAGGCTGCTTTTCCTCCCACAATCCACGAAAACACCACGGCATACCTTTCCCCCCTTTTTCCCCCCAGCTTTTCCATGGGCTGAAGGCCCCACAAACGCCCATCTTTTCCTCCCCCTCTCGATGACATGAAAATGGTTCTTCTTAACCGCCGCCTGCCCAGGGCCCCAACAATGCTCCTCGATCAGAATCAGGTTCCTCTTCCCCTTTTTCCCTCTTTTGTCTGCATCGATATATTTTCTTTGTTGTTGGGAGAGATGAAGCCCCTGTTCCCTTTTCTCTTACACTGTATTAGCCGGATCATTTTGGGGCTGCTTTTTCTCGTTTTTCTTCCTTTTCATCACCATTTTCATGTCATCTCCCTTTCCTTCTGTCTTTTTGTGGTCTTCAAGCCTTCTGTCTTTTTTAACGTTGGGTAATCGTGCCTTTTTTCTTTTTTCTTCCCCTTGGGACCTGGGAATTATATCTGTCCCCCCCCTCCCCCCCTGGAACGGTCGAAACGCCTTCTTTTTTTTCAAACTCTAAAAATGGCCTCCTGTCACAACCTCTCCTCCTTTTGGATGTTACAGTTGCTTTTTCGGTGCATGGACTATTTGGGGCGAACTTTTTCACGTTGTAACTTGGGTAGCGATTTCGTTCTCTGCCCGGCCGCTCTTTGAAGACTACTTTTTTTCCCGTTCTCTTCCAACAAAGTATTCTTCCACTTTTCTCTCTTCCGCCCCCATTTTTCCGCGGGGCAGGATTTCTGCTTTTTTTCCTCTTTTCTTCTCGTAAAATGCATGATTTTTGACCCCGGAGTTGGGCGGGCTCATTCACATTTCTTTTTTCTTGGACTCAACGAGGGTTCCTTTACTCCCCCTTTTTTTTTCCCCTTCAACGTGGTAATGTTTTTCATGTTGATCCTTACGTTACTGCTTTCGTTGGGATGGGAAGGCGTTGGTCCCTTTTTCCCTCCCTTGGCTGCTCCGGTTTTATTAATGAAGACTTCTTCTTTTTTTCTTTTTCTTTCATCGTCAAATAGAAGAGGAGACTCCTTTCTTTTTTACTGTTTAGCGCATACCATCGTTGGCTTTCTTCTCGTCTTCATTGCTCAGTTGCTGGCCCGTGAAATTGAGCGGGCATCTTTGCCCCTATTTCTTTCTTGAATTGAATTTTAATGGTTTCTCCAAATCCTCTCCAATTGACCTTTCTTTTACTTTTTTTCCCTTCCCAGAAATGGGCCCCCCGTATCCTTTCAGAGCATTCCCCATTTTCCCTTTCTCTTTCAAACGAAGGGCCCCCCGTAAACGTGGTTTGCCGCCGCACATTGTTTATTTGCCCCTACGGCCCCTCTTCATGAACGTTTTGATGCGCCCCCCTTTTTTTCATTGCGGCAAACCATCGGATTCCCCCAAAAAAGGATTATCTTTGTTGGGCCTTACTCCACACGGTCAGCCCCCCTTTCCCTGTTCTCCGCGTGTTTCGCGTTGTTTTTTTTCTTTTGATTTTTCACTTGATGACAACAAACCCTCGTTCCTTTCCTTTTCCCCCCCTCCTTTCGGGAAGTCTTCTTCATTGGGCCATGTTTTTGTGCGAGGGCAGGAACCCTCTTGTGGGCGGGGGTTTTCCAAAAAAAGATTCTCTTTGTTCCCCTCCTTCCTGATGCGGACGGCCCACTTTTTTTTTTTTTCCCTCCGTTTGCTCTTTTGCAAGGGGGACCCGTCTCCTTTTTTTCCTTTCATGGAGCGTCCCCAAGACGAATCCTTTTGTACGAAAATTCCCTCTATGCCTTCGGGGTGGCCACCCCTCCCCTTTTTTTTTCTTCCTGTAATGTTCCGGCTAATTTCCTCTTTTCCCCCCAAGGGCAAGAGATAGCCCTTTTTTTCTCTTTTTTTCCCCGTGCACCGACATCACCGGACACACCCCCTTTTTTTTTCTCCGGCTTTGATCCTGGGCGGGCTGGCTTCTCGCACTGTGGTCTTTTTCTCTTTTCCCTTTCCGAAGGGGGAAAAACGGCCCCCCGTTTCTTCAGACGGTTTTTCGTTCCTCTTTTTTTTTGCGGTCCCGGGGAAACCGACACACACTCCCACTTTTTTTTTTGGCCGGCGTCGACCTTTCCCTACCTGCGAGAGCTTTTTTGTCCTCTTTTTTTCTTCAATGGGGGGGGGGGAACACGGTTCCGTTGTTTTTTTTCCCCTTTTCCTCCCCCCTCGATTGGGAAAGCCCTCTCACAAGTATTACGTGGTGACTAAACTTTTTTTGTCGTCTTTCCCGTGCTTTGGATGTAACCAATTTTTTTTCTTCTTTCCCCCTCCCTCTTCTCTTGCCGGAATTTGACTTCCTTTTTCCATTGGTCAGCATTCTCTCTTTTTCCCCCCCCCTTTTTTTCGGGCTTGTGCGGCCCACACGCCCTCTTGCACCCCCCTTTTTTTTTTGTTTGGTAGGGGCGCCTTCTTTTTTTTTCTTTTTTTCCGGCCAGAGGAACTCTCTTCCTAGGGATTTGTGCACTGATGATGCCCGGAGGACCTCTTTTTCTTTTTTTCCCCTTTTCGTGGGAGGAGGGCCGCTTTTTTTTTGGCGCCGGATACAAAAAATTCAATCCGCCTCCTTTTTTTCTTGGGGCCCGGGGGAAATTTTGGTGGAGCGATCTTTATGTTTTTCCCCTTTTTTCTTTTGGTGCTCCGCCCTGGTA
>Ga0179593_1280584_pt1 | contig 13444 bp, 9 predicted proteins | sample CZODoug2_1_08_16_FD_185931 | JGI IMG/M metagenome (GOLD analysis project Ga0179593, IMG submission 185931) | Vadose zone soil fungal communities from Angelo Coast Range Reserve, California, USA - CZODoug2_1_08_16fungal (PacBio error correction) | ecosystem: Environmental > Terrestrial > Soil >... | reverse complement strand
CTTCTGATGCGTCTCTTCTCTCTGACGCCGAGTGAACTTGTGTACGCGGGCGCGAGGTTTTTTCCTCTCCTTGATAGTACCGCAGCCCTTCTTGTGAAGCCTTCGCAGGCATTCTGCCCTGCCTTTCGCTCTGCGTAGAGAGCTTTTGGAGTCTTCCCCAAATCTGAAGAGCTCTCCTCTTTCCCGTCTGTTTACGGCGGAGCCCCGAGCCACTTTCGCACCTCCGTTTCACTGATTTCCTCCTTCCTGGGTGACCACCTTTTTCCCTCACATGGTTGTTTTCTATGGGGATCGGTTTTGTTCCCTCTTCTCTTCGGGTAAAGGAAACTTAAATCCACGCCGACCTTTCGCTCTTCGTGGCCATCTACACGCCGGCATCCCTTTTTTTCTCTTTTACGCACTTCCTTGACCCCCTTAGTCCTTGCTTGAGGTGATTATCCGCACAGCTGGAGTTCTTCCTCATCTCATTTTCCTCTAGTCGGCCAGAATTCTTCTGCTGTTCGCCTGCACCGACCACCCTTTTAGCGCACAAGTTCTAAGAGACAATCCTGCTCGGTCGCGTATGGCATCCCCCCCCCCCTGAATAAGTCTTTTGCACATGTGGGCGCTCCTATGACGCCCCACTTTCAGTTTTTGCTACTCAGGGGCCTTTTCTGGTACGACCAACTAATTGCTCCCCTGTTCGACATCTGAATCTTGGGATTGAGTTGGTTACCATTTCGTCGTTCATTTCCTTAGTTGACGGAACCCCTTTTCCCCCCAAATATGGTTCCCTGTCTGTATCCACTTCTTTCAAACCCCCGTCGTCAAGTCCACCTTTCGATTTCCTCAGTTCTTTCACTTCCGTCTCATTGACCTCTCCCTGATCTTCCACCGCCACTAAGGACTTTTTTTTCGTGACGGATTAGACTGTTTGTGTTAAAAAATCGACGCTGATTCCCGTGGTACTGTTTTTTTTTCTAAAATTTCCTCCCCTTGGGGTATCCCTAAACGGTTTTTTCTGAAATTTCCCATCCCCCTAAACCGCCACATCGTTTGTGATATGCCGATTGGAACATTTGTGTTTTTTTTTGTTGAAAACCCCCTCTCATTTCCCCCCCCCCCTTTCAGCGAATCGCTTTTGATAAAACACCTGGTCTTTGATTGAAAATTTTTCTGTGACCCTTTGTGAGTCGCAGCGTTTATCAATGATTGGACGCGCCTCTTTCTTCTCCCCGTAGAGCCCGGATAGACAGCCCGTTCCATGGGCCTATTCGTCTTTTCCTCCCTCCCCTGGCTTTTCAGGTTCCCAAGTTTCCCAAAAGGCCCTTGATGATTGTTTCTTCCCCGTCAGCCGCCACTTCATCTTATACTTTCTTCTCTCCTGAATCAGGTATATAGTTACGAAGAGCCAGGCCCGTGTCGAGGAATTGCGCTCTGACCTCCTGTTGGCTTCCCTCATCAACGTCTGTGCGACAGTATTTCCCTTTCTTTTCCCAGAGAATCTCGTGCCGTTACCGTAGCAGGTGGACAGGCTTTGTCTTTTTTTCCTGTCAGCAGACGTCGACCTACCTTTTGCGAGAAAAGCATCTTGCAGCTAAAAAAGACACCCTTCACCTTTCATATCCCCTTCTTTTATTTTCACGTGACTGATGTTTGCCATAGCGGGTTGAATTGTACTTAGAGCAAACAAACTCCCCCCAATTCCCGCGACCGCGAGGCGCTTTTGCGCGCTGGAGAGACACACCTCACTGTCCCTGACTGTTGAGCCAAAGTTCGCTCATTACAGTTTTTGTGCACCCCCCAAAATTGCAATGGATAGTTCGCGCTTGACCCCCTCGGATTGCCCCGCTAAATTCCCTCTTTGCGTGAGTGTTTGGTTGTTTTTTTTTGTTTTGTGGTTGTGGGTTTTTTTGTGTTTTGTGTTTTTTTGTTTTTTTTGGGTGTTTTTTTTTTGTTTTTTTTTTTTTTTTTTTTTCTTTTAGGTTTTTTGTTGTTGTGTGTGTTTTTTTTGTGGTTTTTTTTTTTTGTTTTTTGGTTGGGGGTGTCTTTTTGTGTTTTTTTGTTCTGTGTTTTTTTTTTTGTTTTTTTGGTTTTGTTGTTTTTTTTTTTTTTTCCAGATCCCAAATAAGAAGAAGCCTTCTAATTTTCCATTCAGAATACATTGGAGGATCCTCTCCTTCTTGCCGTTTTCTGAAGATCTAATTGCGCGCGCAAGACTTGGATCTATAGGGCCCCCAATCAAGGCTCTTTAAATTTGACGCCGGGAGATGAACCATGCTACACCATAGACGGATTTCTTTTTTCCCCCCCCCCCCCCCTAACCCCCCCCTTTTTCTTTTAATCCCCCCAACGTTGTTTTTTTCTCGTTGATTGGACGACATATGTCCTTCCTACCCACCTCGCGAGTAGCATCACCTTCTTTGGTATTCTTGCTCCGTAGGCGGGAACGCAGACGTCCCTCACACCAAATCAGGCATAACTTGACCAGGGCGTCGGCCTCTTTTCTCTCTTTCCCTTCCCCCAGAATAAGTTTTTTCTTCTAGCCTTTGCAGTCCCTCGCCTGTCCTGGATGAAGATTTGTTTGTCGGTCTTGGTCCGTCCCATTTTTCCTCTTATGCATCTGAATCGACGCACCCGATCGTTTTTTCCCTATGATTTGTATCTTTTAGCCTCGGAGCAGCGTGTTCTCCTCCACTAAAGCGGAGTTCCCTGTTGACCCTGTCCCCCCACTCGCGGCTCTACATCTAGCTTTTTTTCCTCCCTCTTGGATTTCACCATTCCCTCGCCTTATTTGCCGAGTTCGGGCGTGTTTTAACTTCCCTCCCTTCTCACAAGTTCTTTAGGCCTCTTGAACCCTCGCCCCCCCTCTGGATACTTTCGACGCCCCTTGCGTTTTAGAGGTTCTTATATTGCGGATCTTTGGACGGTTCCCCCCAACGGCCCAGCAAGATTTATAGTGGACGTCCTCTTTTGCTCTTTCCCGGACGCGCTACCACCCCTCCCCTTTTCGCATTTCGAAAGGACCGGCTCCATTCATTTGCGCCCAATCATCTTTCTTTCTTAACCTGAGTTCCACTACTGCCCTGAGGGTAAAAAGCGCCCACCGTTTCCTGATCAGCTTTCTTGGGGTGCCGGACAAGGGACCCCTTATGGCCACGATCGACGTACCCTCCATGATGAGGTCGTCTTGTGGCCCGGCTTCTCATTGACCTTCCTTTTTTTTAGAGAAGAAGGCCCGACCGCCTGAAACCCCCGTAAACTCCGGACCACCTGCTCCCCTATCGCGGAGTTCTCCTATTTGTTGATCCCCCGCGTGACCAAGCTTTGAATTCTTTTTCCATCCTCGCTGTGCGTTCCCCACTTCCTTAGGAACTGGTTACGGCGGTTTTCCATGATCATCTCCGCACCGTCCTACACCTCCCCCGTCTATGATCGTTCGCTTCCGCTGCAGCTCAGTACCGTTGATTTTTTTCCCCATCCGATTGGTCTCCGGGATTTGGCTCGCGTGTTTACCCTCCTTTTCCTGCTTCTCTCTAGTCCCCCCTCCTAGGTCGTCCGTCCCCCCACCCCCTTATGGCAGTCCCTCCCCCTGCTTCCAAGGCTCGCCTCATTCTCCAGAATTTTCCAGAGGTCGCGGTTGCGAATTCCCCTCCCCTTCTCGCTTTCTCTTTTTTTTTCTTCCCCTCCTGCTCGATTAGATGCCGAGCAATTTCCTTTTGACCACAGCAAATAATCCTTTTTCCCCTCGTTTTCATTTCAGATCAAAAACTTTTGGGCCCTTAGGTGCTCTTTCACCTGTTTGCCTACTCCCCTCCGGCAGACCGGTTTCTGCTCCCCTTTCTTGTTTCCTCAGGACCTTTGTTAGCCTCGCTGGCCCTCGTTTTGAGCCCCTTCTGATTTACGTCAGTTAGACTGCCTGCTTCTCACGTTGAAGTAGCTTCTTCCGGGGCTTTTTTTCGGTTTCCACCTTAGTGAGCAGGGCCACGGTTCTTGAGCTTTTTTTGTTTCCCCTCTTGGTTTTTTTTCTATCCGTACGGTCTTCTAGTTTCGGGCTCGTATGTGGATGCGTCCCCCTTACACCCGAAATATTTCCGATGGTGGCGACTTTTTCGAAGGAGGGTGCGACGTTGAACTCCTCCTTCCACAAATCTGTTGTGCGTAATAGTAGATCCCAAGTTTCTTGCCAGAAAGCGGGAGTCCATATTTTGGCTTTTACTAGCCGCTCGCTTCCTTTTTTCCATTTCCCTTTCAGCTAAGTTCCCCCCTGGACCGGATCGAACCCCAGCCGCCTTTTTCTTTCCAGCCTAAACAAATTCCCTGATGTTATTTTTCCCTTCGGATGCCTTTTACACTTGCACACAACGTTTGTTCACCGATATGTGATTCCGATTATTTTGCTTAGCGAAACAGCTGCTTCCTAACCCTTTCTTAGGTTGGGCATTGCTCCCATCGGGTTTCTTTAATTTCACCCTCCTCCTGAGCCCCCCAAACAAACCGATCCTTTCTTCCCTGGCTCGCTTCCCCCCCAACTTCATGGCAGCTCGTTTATTCCATTACTTCTTTTTCTTTACTCAGACCCCCTCTTTTCAGAGGTCTCCTTTCGGATGGTGCCCCGCCAGTTCCCAAAACCTCGTTCCTTCGGTTTTTGTGTCTCTGCCGTTGTAAGCGCGCGATCTTCATGTTTATCAGGCTTCCTTCTCCCTCTCCCCTGAAAGATCTACCCCTGCGATTATAACCCTGACTTTTTTACTAGAGTTTTTTTCCTAGGAATATAAGATCCTACTCCCCCCTCTCGTGTTTTTGTGTTTTCTCTGATTTACCTGCGGACGACTACGGAGTTTCTGGAAGAAGCTATCCTCGTCTTCTTTTACTCTTCTGAAGATTTCCTTCAGTGAATCCCCTTTTCTAGACGATGAAGTGAAATGATTCGGCATGCAGGCTCCCCCACGGAGGAGAGGAGAATGTTTGGCCTGGCGGGCACAAACTCGTCCCTTTTACCATATACTCCGATCCCTACGCTCCTTTTCTGACCTTTCCTCTTCCCCATGGCTCCAGAAACTTCACCATTCTTGGGCATCAGAATTCGAAAACCTTGGTTTTGTTTTTTGTGATCTCTGACCTGTGCGAAACAAATAAATACGTCCCCCTTTCCTCGGGGCAGAGTCTTTCAACTCATGAAGATCACATCAGTTAGAGGCGACCCCCCCTGACCTCTCAATTTCACTCTGATGTGAGTTGATCCTCTGTTTTTTTCAACTTGGAAGCACCTTCCTTCACCTCCGATGCCTCTACTGCATGTTTCTTACTCAATGATGAATTATTTGCCCTGATCCTTTGCTTCTTTAGAGGAAAGGAACCGCGATTCCTATATTGGACTCTCTTGTCCCAATCCCCAACCGACTGCAGCCGATCTTGCACCCGGGGTATACTATGACTCCCCCGAGTCATTTGTGCTATTGTTCTGGATGGAGTTTTAGATCCCCCCCCGACCCAGTCTCCCGTTTAGCCCAATCGGAATTTGGATTGCCCTATTCGCCATGGACTCGATGGACCTTCTTACTTATCCTAAGTTAATGGCCCTTCCACTCGCCGCACACCTCCGCCCCTTACCCTTTAGGCCCCTGCTCTAAGGTTCTTTTTTTTTTCCGAGTCCTTTTTCAGGCGCCCCCCCTATAGATCCTGCTGTCTTCTTGTCAAGGGTTAAACCATGGTTGCTCTACAAGACCTCCGCGCGAACCATCCCGGGTGATTTCTTAAAACGGGTTTCCCGCCCCTTTGATAGCAACGCCCCCCGTGAGACGGTTCACCCCCTGGACCTCCCCCCCTACTGCCCTCCAGCGTTGGGATCGCGGACCAGGTCAATGGTAGCTATTTTTGTTTCACCCCCAGTTCTCGGTCATCTATCGCTCAGGCTTCTCCCCCCCCCGCTTCATATTGCAAAAAAATTTATATTGACCTTTCAGAATTGATTGCGTGCAGGGTCCGCGCCCTCTCCCCCCTCTCCACCTTGATCCTCTCCCTCTAATGTTGGATGACGTTTTCGTCCCAAAGTTTGCCAGGATTGTCACGTGCCCCCTTTCCGCACCATTGGTCCTGAGCGCCTCTAGGAAAATCAGAGCTATTTCTTCTGGTTCCGCGGAAAAAATCGGAGCCGCATTGTACATCTTCCTTAATCGCCTTTCAGCAAGGAATGTTTTCTTTCTCACTTCTTCCCTTGGACGTCCCCCACATCCAATCGCTTTGGCGCGCGCATCGGTGTCCAAATCGCGATCGCTCTTTTTCCTGTAGCGTGTTCCCTTCTTGGTTACCTTTGGTAGATGACTTGATCCCCGTTCCCCGTGTGCCTCCCATGCGTCAAGCTTTGCAGATTCCCCCAGACCCCTGAAACGCCTCCTGCTAATTGTTTTTCTTTGGTCCCCCATTGGGGTATTCCTTGTAGCACCAGCCAACCGTACGCCAGAGACCCCTCTACATATACTAGCGCTTTTGACAGATGCTTTCGAGAGCAACTGAACTCCGGTCCGTTACGGTGCGCAAGGTGCAGCTTTTTCCCCCTTTCACCAAGCGAGCAATTTACTGTGGCGGGAGACAGCCCCCTCTTTGTTATAAACGCTGTCCTTGCCCCCTTAAAGAATTTTTCCTTGTTCGCCCTCGGAACAGATCGAGAGAAGTTCTCCTTGACCGTTACTCACCTGTGCTAGGATACATCTCAGACGGGTGCCTTTCGTTCACGACTATGATTTTTCGCGCTCCTGGTAACCCGCAAACTTCGTCTGTCCATGCCGGCTAGTAACGTTGTCAGGCTCGCCGTTCGATACATCAGTCTAGCCGGCTTTCCTTGAAGCCGATCTTTGATCTGCTACAAGTTGCTTCTCCTTCCGGGGCCTCCCCCGACCCCATACACAAATTTTCCCTTCAACCGCTAGTGGTGTTCCTCTTCCGTGCATCGCGTACCCTGCGGGCCCCAGCACAAATCCTCCCCTGACAACCCCCAAAAGCGCACCCCGGCACACGGATTTCTGACGATCTTTTTTTTCCTTTTACCCCATCATTGGGGCGGATGTCTTGTGTCCCAGTCTCCTCCTTTCGGTTCGCTGCTTCTTTTTTTTTCGTTCGGCTTTGGGCGGGGTACGACGTACGCGCCACGCGCTTTCTTCCCCAACCCTAGTGTTTTGACGCTTCTCCCTGGTCATTTCCGGACTGTCGCTCAACTGTAGAGCTTCCCAATAACGCGGTTCTTAAAGGATCTCCTTCGTCTGCGTATGCTGAGGTTTCTTTACCACGGCTTTTCCCAAGTTCCCTCTCTTTTGGATTTTTCCTACGATTTTTCTTTTTCCCATGAGCAGCTCCAAATAGCTTCTTTACTTTTCCCCCGGTCTGAGCTTTATCTAGGTTTTTCCATTTGGCGTACTGTCATGTTATCAGTTTTTATCTTCGCGCTTTTGGCCTGGTCTCCGATACATTTCTTTGTTTTTCAAGTAAGAGTTGAGTTCTTCCCCACGATAAGACACCCTTTTCAGAATTTGATTTTTTTCTTCCAGTGAACTTCCAGATTGCAGAGCATTGAAACCGGTCACTTCTTACAGGACGTCGCTCTCCAGCCTCCTTGCCAAACAGGACCTTAAGCTGCGGGTCTCGCTTTTCCCGAAGGTTGCGTGTTTTCCACATCCCCCCTCTAGTCCCCTAGACAACATCAAGGCTTTTTAGTCGTTGAACTTTTGGGACTCCCCTTCCTCCTTTAGCGACCGTGGGCGACAGCCTCCTCTCAAAAATTAAAAAGCGGAGGCCACCCCTCATACTTTCCCGCGACAGCAGGTCCAGAGGTTGCTCCCAAGATGTGCTATCGACTTCCCCCTATCTCTTCCGGTCTAGCTTTCTTGCCGGCAACGTGACCTCAAGGTTAAAGCGCTTAGCCCGTCAACCTTTCCCGACTTTTATATATGACGTTTCGCTTCGCATGAGATCCCTTTGATTTAGGTGTTCCCTTTAACCGAACCAGAGTGCGCGCAGGAAGTCCCTTCGTAAGCATGGCCCTTGCTACGTCTTCGTACGCTCTCCCTCCCGGCTCCCTGACACATTTGTGTCCCAAGACCCCCCTCATGGCAGCTTGCCCTTTTTTATATAAATTATCACCCTCATTTGGCAATCTTCCGGTTGTTGGGGGCCCCCCTCCGGATTTCGCTGTTTGGGATCCAATTTTCTTTTACCAACCCAAAACCCTCCATCAAAGGCCCTTAGGATCACATTTTTTGTTGGAGGTCGTTTTTCCTTGGACCAACCATTTGGTACACGGCGGACATTCCCGAAGGGTTCTCCCCTTTTGCTTTTGGATTATGACGGAACCCCCAAGGCTTCCATTGCGAGTCTTCTGATGGTTGTAGACGCACCGCGATTTTCTTCCGCCCGTAAGACCTAATGATTACTTTTTTTCCTCTCTTCCTTAATGGGTTTCCTGACGGAACTTCTTATTGCGTCGAACGTGTTCTTTTTTTAGCAGGTTTGTGCGGCGAGCTGATCACTCGGTGGCCAGATTCGGACTTTTTCTTCGGGGTGTCAGTTCTTTCTAGTCCGTAGAATTCCCCCATCCCACATTCCGACTGTGGAGATTTCTCCGCTGGATGTGGAAACCTCCACCCCCTCCAACCCAAGTCGACACCGCCTTTTGGGGTAATTTTAGTTTCCCCCATTTTTGCCACAGCTCTTCTGTCATGTCAGTAATCGTTCTTCAGACCGCGTCTCCGTCTTGATGCTTTGTATCTTTTTTTTTCCTCTAAGTTCTTAAGCATTCTTTTGGATTCCCAGCAGCAGCATTCTTCCGCTTGGACTGACCCGTTTCCGATACACGCCTTGTTTGCTTCTTTCTTTAGGTCTTAATCCACCATCTAAGCCTCTTTTTTATTGGTCGAGGTCGCTTTAATCTTGTAATCTCCCCTCTGTGCAGTCTTGGGAAGGCTTAGCCGCGGTCTGAGGATGATAACCTCTCGATCGAGATCACCCCTATCACCGGTTTCTTCTTCGCCCCTTTTGGAAGTGTTTTCTCCCTCGCCGGATTAGGAATTCTTCGCCTGAAGTAAAAATTCATCTGAGAGGACGTTCGTCTTGTTCCGCCCTGTCCCACAACCAGTTTCGGACTCTCGCCGGGTGGCATCTATGCTTCTTTTTCCTCAGGAGGGGTCTCCCTTTCCCTAGTATTCGGGCTGCGGCTAACTTCAGAGGAATTTCCCCCACTGCGAAGATGTCCCTTCCCAGAAACCGCGTACTGCGTTGCATCATCAGATCTCCCTCTCCCCCTTCCCTACGTGTTGGTTACTCTCTATTTTTTTTTTTTTTGGTTGTGGGGAGGTGATCGTATGCTTGCTCTCTGAGTTTTTCTGTACGAGTGCGGCGCGCTCGCGGGTTTAATCTCTTTTTTTATCGATCCCGTCTTTTCCTCTATGAAATTCTCCCCCCTCCCGTCAACCGGCATGCTTTCTCCCACGGGAGAGGCATGTCTTTGGCCTGGGGTGCCCCATACCGTGGCCGCCCGCGATCCCTACGCCGTTTTTTTTCCCGCGAATGTCCTTTTCTTCGCTGAAAACTCATCAGTTATGGGGAAGATTTTGCTTTGACCCTTTTTTTCGTGTTTCCGGGAGTACAGGGACCATTCAATCCCTAGATTTTTTTGCTAGTATTTCCACTTCCACGTCATTTCCTGTCGCGTCCGCCTTTTACCTTCCCTGAAACTTACAAACTACGTTGCTGTGCTGATGTTTTATTTCCCCAAAAAGCTGGCGCCACTCCCCCTATGGGAGCTATAATTGTCACTTCGCGGAGGCCATCGCTGGGATTTTTCTCCCTATCCGAATGCCCTTTTTAATCCTCTTAAGGATACTGCGCAATCCTTAGGTGTTGCAATCACTATTTTTCATAGCGTGCTTTGTTTCCCAATGTGTTCTTTCTTACTCAGGTCATTGGCCCTGAATTGGGTGGATTGTTGCCTTCGATCCAACAACGAGGTTTTTCTTCTCAAACGCAATCTTGGGATTGCGTAATTCCTTTACGTTTCCTTTCATCAAGGAGTGCCCTGCTACAATTTATATCCTCAATCTTGCCTGGAGTGTCACACAACTTTCCTTATACCCTCCAGAAGAACAGTTAGCTCCCTGCTCTAATTCTTATTACCTTTGTGACAGCAGATCGACAGAGCTAACACCGATCCACCTCCCTTATTTTCTACTGGACGGTTTCAAGGATTTTTTTGCACTACCAATTGAGTTCTATTTTTTCTCCTGTTGTACGCTAAAACCTGTGCCGCCTTTTCTTATCAGGACCAAGGTTAGGCCCTGTAGAAGTTTTTAGTCAACCCGGATCCCGTAAACGTGCAAACGCAAACCTATTGTGCTTCGTTGACACATTTGATGTTATTATATTCTGTGTGCAAACGCGCATTGCTCTTCAGACCGAAGGCCCTGACCCCAAGGACCGTATACCACCCTTTCTTATTGAGTGGTAGCTAAGGCCCTATCTTGCGTGGCGCGGCTTTTTTGAGCCCCCTTTTCGTGATCGACGAATTGAAGTCGCGCTCAGATGTCTTCGCCCACCTTCCTTTTTGTGTTTTGACCGGAATTTTAGACATGCCCCCCCAAATTGATCGCCTTGCGAAGAGCACCCCCCGATCAGCTCTTTTTCTTGTCTCCGGACCAGCGAGGCTTGACGTTAACCTTGTTCAGTCTTAAGTCCCTCGCCAGGAATTGCTTTCCCCCTGTTACAGGCGCGGCTGATATCATCCACCTCGCTTTAGCTCCCTTCAGGTGTCAAACATGATAGAGATTTCATCGTAGCTTTTCCTTCGTGTTCTTGTCTTTGCTTGCGAGAGCGCGTTTCTCTACGTCAAAACATACCATTTCCAAACGCCTTCTCTCGCCTTGAGTCGCGCTGTGGCCCTCCTGGTTGATTAAACACGAAAACCGTTTGGTCCACCCGCCCGGACCTTTTTTTCCCGCTCTTTTCGCTTTCCTTCGTTGACAAACTCGTTGCCCTTGACTTTTGGCCGCCCACGCGCTCTCCGTTTCCCCAAGAAAGGCGTAGCAATGGACCCCGGTTTCTTTTTTTTTGAGAGTTGTTCATCGCGGAGTCCCACAGATAATCCCCCCTTTTACTTCTGGCGTTCCCTTAGCCAAGATCCGAGAAGAGGAAGCTCTTTTTCCCTTTAAGCTCTTTTTAGCGTCGATTATCCTGGGTGCCGGACGTCCCCTTGACTATTTTAGAGTGACCTTATTTTACACCCCTGATCGTCGTACCCTGACTCTGTAAGCTTGCATACCCTTTTGCTGTATCTTTAGAACCCGTTTCCCTTTGAGCGGCGTTTTTTATATCATCGTTATTGGATAGCCCTCAAGTCGCCTCGACTCCTGCCGACAGGCTCCACCTCTTCGAAGACCCGACTCGGGGCTGCCCTTGAATTTGTCAGTTGTTCCAAGTTATCCCCCCCCCAACCTCAGCACAGGGACAGGCGCCGGTCTCATATCTACCCCCCCCCTGTTGGTTATACTGCCGGCTCCCTTTGCCTGGGCTTAGTATCCTTTTTCTTATTGGGGTTTCCGCGCCGATGACTTACTCGCCAGATTGGCGGTTTGAATAGATTTTTCCGTCAGGTGCTTGCTTTTTATCGCAAAGCCGTGCTCGGCGTCACTTCTTTTACCCTTTCTCAGAAAGCTGATATGCAGACCGGAAAACCCGCCTCCGGCGGTGCCTCCCGTAGGAGTCCTTTTGTGACAAAATTCCTCTTTGTTTCCCCCATCCTTGATCTGTCTCCTCCCTTCCCGCGAGGATCCTCGAAGCCACTTCCGCGCTTAAACCCCCCCATGTGTCTTCTATTCTCGGATTTCATCGTTTTCACCACCCAATTTTCAGTTTTATTTAGCGTGGACGCACGTCTTTTTGCTCAGCCACCGTCCCCCCTTGTCTCTTCTTTGAAATTTCCTTCTTTTTTTTCCTCCTTGCGCCGGTTCACCGAGTTCATGTTCGATCTCACAGCTTTTTAAAACCCCCCTTGCGTCCCATTTGCCTTAGGTCGCGTTGAGTCACAATCCAATTGGAAACCTTCAACAGAAAGAACCTCTATTCTGATTCTTTCTTTTTTGATCTTAAGCTTCCGCGGTCGCTACTCCGCGGCGCCGTCTTTTTTTCGTCCCCTCCCACCTTTGGCCCACTACAGGGTTTCCGTCCTTATGTTTCCACACTTTTTTCGTCTTGTATCGATCCAAGCAGCGCTTTTAGTCCAATTCACTTGTCCACTGGGTCCTTCTCTGCGGGCGATTCCCCGCCATGCCCCTCCCTTTCCGGCCCTCATTCGTTTCTCTTTTCGTCGCTGTTTAAATTTGATTTAGGTTTTGACTAAATTCCCTCTTCCCCAGTTATTCGAATGGATCGTCGAATGGTCGTATTTTCTCCTATCCTTTTTTTCTTTGAAAAAGTCCGCGCAATGACGGCGCTGATCCCCCAAAATCTCCCCAGACCATCACTCTCTCGTTGTTTTGAATCACAGCCTGCGTTGATTTAGCCACTTGTTTTGCACCACCCCCTCCATCCACCAAAAAGGTACGTTGTCTCGAATTCCCCAACGGCCGTGGCGGGGCGTTTCCTGTATCGACCGGCGTACCCTGACCGAGCTTTTTTTGATCCCGCTTTTGGTAAGCCGATCCCCCCCCATTACCGTAATCTGCTTGCGCTGGGCCACCTCCCTCTTCCAACAGCCAGACGTCATGATATGTAGTTTGAAGAGCGTGCTTCCGGCCTTCTCTGAAGGAAGATCCTCCGTGGTGCGTTTCGGCGAGTGCCCTCTTGGCCACGATTTTTGGATCCGCCTAGCGCGCCATGTCTCACGCCTCAAGATCAAGTTTCTCTGGAACAGCGTCTTTTACACTCCACCCCGGTCCCCAAGTCATACCTTTTCTCCTCTTTCGCCCCCGTTTGCCCTCAGCTGCTGCGTTTTCCTCTGCGTGATCCCTCTCTGACCTGCTCTCTGCTGCCGCGGGTCTCAAGTCGGCGCCCTTTCCCCTCGGATTAGACCCTCCCTCCGCTCGTCCTGACCAAATGAATTTGCCGCAGCGCGGGTTTAGCTGATTCCCAAACAACTTCTTTGCTCTGGCCTCTGGCTTTCCTCGGCTTACATCAACAATTGTAGATGGCCACGTGCTCCCATCTGCGGTATGGCTTTGATTTCAGTACGCTCTGCCCCCAAAACAGTCCGGTTTTTCCTCTTCCCCAACCTGGCTTAGTTGACGTTCTCCTATTCTTCGCGGTAAGCACGGGGATCGCTTTTTTTTCGGCAGTACGGTAGATTTGTGCGTCCCCAAACCTCGCCGGTGTGCATCTACCTTGATTCCGAATTCCGCCCTTAGCTCTTTTTGAGGAATTTTGTCCGATTCCCTTTTCTGTCTACACATCCGCGCGCTTCACAGACACTAGAGTAACTCTTGAT
>Ga0179593_1692103_pt1 | contig 13445 bp, 13 predicted proteins | sample CZODoug2_1_08_16_FD_185931 | JGI IMG/M metagenome (GOLD analysis project Ga0179593, IMG submission 185931) | Vadose zone soil fungal communities from Angelo Coast Range Reserve, California, USA - CZODoug2_1_08_16fungal (PacBio error correction) | ecosystem: Environmental > Terrestrial > Soil >... | reverse complement strand
TTTCAGTAATTTCGCCGTTGTGTTCTGACACCGGTGACGATTAACACCCTTCCGTCACCGTACAGGCCCCCCGGCATTGGACGTTTCTTTGCGCCAGACAGTAGGGTTTTTTCCCTCTTCTCAACCCCAACCCCAAGCCTTAAATTCCTATTTGCCCCCCCTTTTGTTCTGGTGTTGAGGGTTCCCCCTATACCCCCCCTTTTCCTTCTAATAAAAAGATTGGTTTCCTCCCGGAAAAGTACACCGTTGAGCCTCTTTTTTTCTTTCAACACCCTTTTTCTTCTTGACGCTCTATCCAAGTGAGCTCCACCTTGAGTAGCGGCTTCGGCGCTTCTTTTTCAGCGGTCGGTTGCACGGCATGCCCTTCTCCTTTTTCTTGAAAGGAATTTCCAAATGTTTACAGACGATTCCTGAGTGTCCCTCCTTCCGTCATGGGTAAAGAAGGTCTCTGAGGAGGTTCTTTTCCTTAGGTCAGCCCTTTTTCAAAATTTGGCGGGAATTTTCCCCCCCCGGTAGACCCTCGGGATGGACATCCTTCCCCCTTCTTTTTTTTGCTCTTTTTTTTCCAGGATGGGTTTTATCTTGGTTTTGTGCTCTTCCCTGTCGAGTTGGGGGCTCTTGACGCAGGCGGCCCTTTTTCCCAGCACCGTACCCAGCAACCCCCGCCACTTTTTTTTTGGATTTATAAACTTCTTCAGAAGAGCATCCCTTTTTTTTTCTTGATTGTGCAGAAGGTTACCCCCTTCGAAAAATTTTCGGCCCCTTTTGAACAGTAAGGCCGTTTTTTTTTTTTCCCCTCCCTCTTGAAGACAAACACCCTCAAATGAATTCAGGAACAGCATCCCCTTTGAAAAGTTAGAGGGTCCGGAAAGATTTCCATGACCACGAGAAGAAGTCCCCCCCCTGAAGAAAGAATATTTCTGAGTCATTCATCTTTCTCCCCAATGGTAATATGCTCCGTTTGCAGTTTTTTCGATGCCCGCCCGCCCTTTCCTCCCAAGTCGCTCTCCACGGCCCGTTTCCTCCATGATGTCCAGCACAGTCAAAGCGCAAAAGTCTCCCCTTTTTTCCCCGTCAAGGAAGGCTTTGAGACAAACTGGAGCTTTCTCGTGACCACTAGCCGGGCGAAACGTGGGATTCCGTCTTTCCATTAAAGACCTTGGCCCCCCGGCACCCCCCCTGGCGATCTCATTTTTTCCTGCGCCTTCACCGCCCCTTAAGGAACGAGTTTTTTTCTCGCAGCTATGCCAAATGTCAGCGCGTTGACGAGCAATGACCGCCCATCGAAACTTGCCTCCCTTTCCCTCCAGGCCCTTGCCCCCGCATCCGTGCAGCTGTTGTCCGTCTCCCACGCTGGGAACAACTTCATCGGCAAGGCACCTTTTTTTGCTTTTGCCGGGGGCTGGAAGTGATGGCGAAGTATTAGCGAGTGGACCTTTCCCCCAGGTCCCCATAAGAAAACATTCCCCCAAGAGTTGCAGGCCCTTGAAAAAACGGCGCGCTTTCGATCCCTGTTTTGGGAATCCCCGGCCTCGGCGAAAAGACTTTCGGCTTTTTTTTTCAAATCCGCAATTTTCTCTTTTTCCTATACTTTTTTTTTGTCTAGTTGTGCTGCTCCTGCAAATATGATTTGGACCCCAATTCATTTACCCTTCTTCCATGGTTCCATGGGCACCTCAAGCCACCCGGAGCGGTCCCCCCCCTTCGGTCTTTAGCACACATCCCCCCCGACGCTGTTCCGGAAGAAATTCGTTTTTTTTTTTTTGAGAGTAAAAAGGAGAAGGCGTTCCCTTTTTTTTTCCTCTCTTAAAAATACGACACGACGGACAATAAGCCGTGTCACTCCCTCCCTCCATGTCAGCGGCGAAGGCCTTTTTTTTTTTTTCTTTGCGAAAACCGATGGATTTGTAGTGGAGGACCCCCTCAAGAGGATTGTCTCCCCAAAAAAGGAGGCTGCCTCTAAAGTGAATTAGAGCCCCCTCCCCCCCCTGGATCGGGTTCCTCGTTCGAGAAAAGTTTTCCCCCCTCCGGCGGACTTTGGTTTCGCTTTTGGGGAGACCCCCCTCCCCGAAAACCGGAGAGGGCCAGGTGTAATTTATGCCTTTCTATTATTTTAATAATAATAAGGTTTTTTTTTCTTTTCTCTCATAAGCCCATAAAGGAACAGCCTGAGAGACTTTGGTTGAGCCTCCACCTCCCCGAAAACAGGTTCCTTCCTGGATAAATTAAGTACCCCTTTTTCGCGAGATACCCCCCCCGTGCTCCATGAAAGAAGGTAACCCAAGTTGACGCTTTCGTCACAAATTCACCCTTTCCGACAACCCTTCCGCAAAAAGGATGTGTTTTGAAGAATTGATGTTCTTCTTGATTGAGGTGGGAGTCTTTCCCTTCTCCCGTGATTTCTTCTTAGTTGTAATATTTTTTCTTTATGGTATATTGAGGAAGACCCCTTGCGTGACTCCCAGCGGTTTTTGAAGCTGACGATTTGATGTGTGCTCCCCCAGGCAAGACCATTCCCCAGAAGGTGGGGCAAAGTCTGAGAAATTTTTTTGCGAGATAGAAGTGCCACTTGTGCTCAGGCGGTATTTCCCCATTTCTCCTTTGCAGCGTGGGCGCCACAAAATATTGTCCCCCCCCCCCCCCCCCTTCTCCCCCCTGCGGATTGTGATACGGATCCAATCCGCCCCTTTCCCATATTCCGGCGGCGTCAACTCTTGGCCGTGGGGGCACTTCCTTTTTTTTTTTTTTCCCGCCGCGGGGACGGTAAGAAGCTTTTACCTGGGGGCCGGCGATTCTCCTCCGAAAAACCCCCCGCCGCGCGTCCCAGCTTCGGCATTCCCCTTTTGAAGTGACTAAAAAGGATAGGCTCTTAAAGCTTTCTTTGGAAGTACTAAATGACCAAGACTTCTACGTGAACTTCCTCCGGATGGAGAGTGTCTACAAGTTATAAATTCTTTTTTCCCCTGGCGATTTCTAGTAAAGGCGTTGCGACGATGACATCCAGAGCGGGCGTCTTTTTTAACCCCATCGAATGCCTTTGAATGCGGAATTCGCCGCTCCCCCCCCTCATCCATCATAGTGAGCACCCCCCCTTTGGATTTTCTATATGGAATTTTTTTTCAACCGGGAGATTTGATTTTTACTCTCCCTCACGGGCGGAGAGCTCTTCTTTTTTACTTTTGGGGGGGGCGGGGTCCCCCCCAATAGGTGGTGGGATGCCTTTTTTTGCTGGCCACATGGATTCTTCCCCCTAGGGGTTCGGCAAAAGTGCATCGCGGCTCGAAGCACCCCTCGTATTGCCATGCTTGCAGCCTTTTTCTAAAGGAAATCGGCGGTCCGTTTTTTTTTTTCTTCTTCTCGATGTCTGAAAGGATTTTTTTCACAATCTGGCCTATTCCTCTTCCTCTTTCCCCCCCCCCCCCCTATTATTCTGGCCGAAGTTCCCGTAGAAGTTTGAGGCCTTCCCCCCCCCGCGCAAAAGAGTCCCTTTCCCCCCCTGGTCGACCTTTTCGCGTTTTCCACAAGCAATAGTTTTTTCCCCCTAGCATCTGATGTTCTTTTTTCCCCTAAACCATTTCTTAAATCAACCAAAACCATGTTCCCTTTCACCTGACAATAAGGTGCTGCGCGCTCAACTCTGCCGGAAGCGCTCTTCCCGGAATCGGGCCCTCCCCCTCCATGTGGAAAAGACAGTTGGACCTTTTTTCCCAAAAAAAAAGACCTCCACAAGCACAAAAAGATCCCCTCCTTTCTCCCCTTCCTTAAACCCCAATGAAGGACACACGCGATTTCCATGAAGGAATGAATGGACACCGGAACCCTTCCCTTGGTCAGCGCGGGGCGGAAATCACTTTTTCTCCATTGCCCTCTTTGGGGGAACCGCGTGAACAGGGACGGTTTCCCTCAGAATCGGTGTAAAATTTTGCCGGTCTTTTTCTTTTTCGGTTTAACGCAGGCAAGTGATTTTTTTTTCCCCCCCCCCCCTCCCGATGTTGTACCCCCCCTTCAGCGCCGAAAGCGATACCTCCTCTCCTTCTCACTGCCCGAAGCGGAGGTTGTGGGTTCGACTCCCGTTTTGTTTGACGTTTTCGCTTTAACCCCCCCCCCTTTCGTTTTAGGAGAATCCGACTCTTTCCCTTTTTTGTGTCTTTTCAACCCATCCCCAGAACACTTGGAGATCTGGTTTTCCCCCCCTTATGGCTGTGTTTTTTTTTTTTTTTGAGAATCTCAATAATTCCCTTTTTTTCCCCGTTGAACCCTTCGCCTTTTTGGACGGCCATTCCCCTTTCTTTTTTGGACTGAATGACTTTATTGTGTGAACCATTTCACCAAAAAGGAGAACTCCGTTGTTATCTATATAGTTCTCCTCCTTTTTTTCTGAGATCTTCCCCGGTGGATTCCCGAACGGGGGGTGAGCCCCTGGACTTCCTCACAACCTTCATTCGTAAAATTCTTGAAGACCCATTCCAAAAGGGTTTTTTTCCCCGTGCTTCATTTTTCAGGGGTTCCCCCGTGCAATGAGGTGAGTACTTCCCCCCAACACGCAAAACCCCCCATCTCCCCCTGCTTTACCCAAGGTTTTCTGTTTATGGTTTTTTTTTTTTTCAGACGACCAATGACCACCAACCACTTCTCCTCCTTAAAACTGATTGGTTTCCTTTTTCTTATTTTTTCCTTCAAAAGTCTTTTCATGGCGGGAGTCCTCCCCCCATTCGGAGGGGCTGAAGCATCTATCCCCCTCCACTGCGCGAAGGACGCAGCGTCCTTTTCTCCCTGTTTTTGTTCTGGTGCAGGACTGCGAGTTCTTTTCCCAATGAAAATGAAACACGCAGGCCGCATTCCCCCCCCTCTTCCTGCGTGAAATAAAAAAGGAAGACGACTCCCCTCCCTGTTTCTACCATCCCCCCAGGGTTTCTAGCAGGAGGTGCCTAGCGCAAAACAAATTTCGTTCCTCTCCCTTCCCATTTTTTCAATTGGAGAATGGCCGTTTTTCATTTCTGTAACAAATCCCCGGACTTTATTTCCTTTCTGTAGGCCTCTTTCCTTCCTTTTATGTTTTCCCTTAAAGAGGGGTGTGATCTTGGTTTTTTCTCTTTTTTTAAACTCTTGGTTTGTGGGGCGCCAAGCATGCCGGTGAGGACGTTGACCCTTCTTCTTTTCTCCCTGAGGAGGGTCTTTCTGTGTCTTCAGGTGAGCAAAAGCACCCACCTTCCCCCTTTTTTTTGGATTCTCATAAACACTTCGTCCTACGGCCGGCCATCCATTCATCTCCGACTTTAGGGGGTCCCCGCAAAATGTTCGACGAAGACTCCCTCCGCCGATGTATTCAGCCTTTTTTTTCTCTGCCCCCTGCGACGGTGCCAATAACTTGCATCCGTTTGAAAAAATTCTTTCCCCCTTTTCTCCTTTCATCGCAAGAGGCCCGCTTTTTCACTTTTTGTTCTTTAAACAGCACCGCCTGCCCTCATTTAGAGGTCCCCTTCCACCTGATAAGACAGTTATGCCCCTCTTTTTTCACGTTGCTTGCACGCCGCAAAGAGAACGAGGCTCCCACGGCCTGATAACCCCTTCCCCCCCTTTCGCTAAAATCAAATGATTTCCTCCCCCCCCCTTCCCGAGACCGCCCCCCCACAGATTGATTTTACCCTCCCCAAGTCCGGCGGTGATGCCCCCCCCACTTCCCCCTCTCCGCCAGTGAGAGGGCCTAATCCCCCCCCCTTCCCCCAGAGCCAACGTTTCCTCGCGCAGAAAGTCAGCTCTTTTCTCCGCGTTGAAACGGAACAGGCTCCCTCTCTTCCCCCTCTCTCATTTTTGTTCGCGGAGAATTCCCCCCCCTTTTCCCCCCCGCCCCCCCTGACATTTTTTTGTGCTTCGAAACATAAGACGGAAAGCTTTGTCCTTCCCAATTTCAGCGACGAGCTGCCCTCCTGCCCCAGTGATAGAAGAATAGAAATTGATTTTTTTATGGTAAATAAAAGCCTCCCCCCCTCTTTTTCCTAATGCAAGAATAACTTTTCTCCTCCCTGCCAGATCGGGGCCCCCATCTCAACAGATAAAGTTTTTTCCCTTTTCAAACGGATTGGGGACTTCCTCCTCGTTCCCCCTTGAGGAGGAATTGATCTTTTAGGATGCCGTTTTTCCCCCCCGTCCCTGACATAATCAAAAAAGCTTCTCTTCCCAGACGTGAGCGCCCCCCCCTTTTTCACGAAAAAAGGGCTTTCCACCCCCCTTGAGACGCTGACTCTTTTCAAAGCATACGGAAGAAACCTTCCCTAAGCAATTAGCTAGAGTCTTCCCCCCTTCTCGTCTTTTTCTAGTTGTGATGAAAACATCTTTCACCTTCTCCTTTTTCAAAACAATTTTTTGAGAAAAAACCTCCCCCCCCCCTTTTTTCCCCCGCGAGGCTCGCAATTCCTTTTTTTTCCCCCTTTTTTTTCGACTGCGTGCCGCGAACCGGAGAGCGCAATTGGTTTCTCTTGTTATATCACCCCCTCGCAAAGAGACTTCCCCAACCCTTAGGCCGGATGGCAGGTATAGGTCAATTCCTCTTCCCTTTCTGGAAACAGTGGTAGGCTCACCCTTAACCTCCTTCCCAGAAGACCCCTCAGATGAGGACAAGACGGCCCCTTTGCCTTTGTCGTCTCGCCCAAACGCACTCCATGCTTTTTCCCCCCCCCCCTTATGAGCCTCCCTCACCACCTTTCGATGGTATGTGTAGTCCTTCACCCTTTCCCCCTGCCTGTCAAAAAGGAGGGGCGCGCAACTGTTCCCTTCCTTCATTTTTGCCATTAATGTGTCCGGTTAGCGCCCCCTCCCTCCCTTCGGTCTGAATTGATACAGGCGGCTTTTTTTTTCTTTTCCCCTTTTCCCTCCACTTGAGGCCAAACCCCCGGCCGTGAGGGATGTGAGGAATTTCCCTCCTCTCTCTTTACTCCTAATACCTTTTTTTTTTTTTCTTCTCTGCTAATGAAAACCCCCATTCACCTTTTTCTGGCATCTTATGGTGAAGCAAATCCCTTCGGGTCGCCCTTGCGAAAAAAAAAAATTCCGTCGTAAAAATTGTTCGAGACTTTAAGGTCCCCCTTCCCTTTTCTCTGAAATGAAGAAGGTATCGGTGGATGGCCAGTTTTTTTTTTGGAAGCGTTACATTTTTAACGAAGACCCTTTTCTCAAAGGAGGTGTTTTCCCTCTTCTCCTTCTGGTGTGCCCCGGCATGGAGTGACGTGTGATTCCCTCCCCGTCCTTTTTTGTCGCCATCTGATAAATCGTGTCTTATTTTTTCCCTTTTCTTCTTTTCTCACGAACACTTTTCCTTTTTTTTTTTGACGATAACTGACAGCCCTTCTCCTTTGCTTGGCGCGCTTTTATTTTTTTTTCCCCCCCCCCCCCCCCTCCAGAAAATCTCCGACCCCCCCCCCTGTGGATCCGGTTTTTCGAAGTGCCTTCCTTTGCTCGCCAGTGTGCAAAAGGATGTGGTCTCCCCCCCTTGTGTATTGAATTGGGTTTCCTTCCCTCCCCCTTGCAGCGTTTTTTCCACTCTTCAAAAAGAATAGAAGATTAGTTCATACCTCTCTCCCCTACTTATTCCCCCCCCAATCCGTAAAGTATTTAGCGATTCTTTTCACCCCCCCCCAACCTCTCTTTGAGAGCATTTTCGTCGCCGTGTTTCCCCTTTTTTTTCATTCCCCTCGAGCACGTAGGAGGACTTTTCCCCGCTGGTTGATTATTTCTTCCTTTTTTGCTCGATTTTGGCCACGAGCCTTTCTGCAGCCATCACAATTCTGGAACCATCTTTTCCCTTTCCCAATCAGGTTTAATTACTCTTTTTCCAAAAACTGATTTGTTGCGCTCCAAAGTTGCCACAGCGGAACTCTTCTTGTTCTGAGTGCCATTCGGAGGGTGCGCCTATTTTATCCCCCCATCGCGACAATCCTTTTTCTCTTTATGCTATAAAGCCACGCGGCGCTTTCCCTTGAGTTCATCGGTTCCGGACAGCGAGGGCGTGGCCCTTGTTGCGAATCAAACAAAGAGTCCTGCAGTTTCCCCCCCTTCTTCTTTCGGTGAATGAGCCAGAACAAAAAATATTTCTATCGCCTCTCCTCTCCGGTGAAGTGCACCCTTTTCTTTTTGAAAAAGCCGGATATACTTTCCCCCCGAGTCCTTCCCCCCCCTGTGATGGCTTTTGATGGTTGACCTCTTGCTCTTCGCATGGGCACGGAGCGCCTCCCTTTTTTTTCCCCCTCCTGGACTTGAAGTGCCTAGGGAAATCCCCTTTTTTTTGTTTTCTCGTTGGGAGGACGTGCGTCCCCCTCTTTTTTTTTCATCGCCAAAAATGGGGCGGTTATCTTTTTTTTGGGGAACTTTGAGCGACAATTCCTTTTTTTCCCGGATCGTCTCTTCAACTTTGGCGAAAAGGCGTATTGCCCTTTTTTTGCTTGTCAGCAGTTGGCAGGCTTTCCTGAAGGACGCAGCCTCCTTTGTCCCCTTTCGGCTCGATGTTCGGCACGCACGGGACCTTTAAGGTTCCACCCTCCCCCCCCTCTTCTATGGAGAGCTGGCTCCTTTCAAGACCTGTTACGTTCTTTCTTTTCCTATCTGGCACCCGTTGCGAAGTTTTTTTCAGGCCTTCCCCCGCCCTCTCACCCGTCGGAAGAAAATCGCCGGACGGTCCCTTTTTCCTTCGACGAAAATTTTTCGTTTCCAACCTCCCTTGCTCGATGGATGCGCGGAGTAGCTAAAATACCCCCCCCCCTCCTTTTATGCAATCAAAACAAAACCATGTTAATCGCCGCCCCTTTTCTTTTTCTACCTGCAATACGGTTGCTGCGCTCCCTTTCCCCCAAAAAACCCCCCCAGCCTTTTCTCGCCTGCGGGTCAAAGTCCCCCCCCTCCCCCCGTCAACTTCTCCCCCAACAATAGACATGCTTCCCCCCTTTCCTTCCGACGAAAAAAAAGACAAAACCCCCATTCCCCCCCCCCCCATCCCTAGTCCCCCTCCCCCCTGACGCGCCAGACACCAGAAGGATAGCCTTCCGAACTTTTTCACCTTCAGGCCATCCGAGAGGAGGTTCCCCCTTTCTCGGAAAATAATGACCCTTTTTTTTCTTCAAAACTTCTTTTTGGTCCCCACCCCCCCTTCGCCGCCGGGGAGGAAATAAAGGTTTTGGCTCTTTCGTCTCCGCCAAGCCGGCGTTCCCCCCCTCCCCTCCAAGAAAGAAGATATTTTTCCTTTATGTTCCCCCTTTTCCGGACGGCTTACGGAAGTTCCCCCTTTTATCTTTTTCCATTAGAATAGGACAGTTCAAATTTTTGCTTCTCTTTTCATGTAAATTTTGATGCATCTTTCCCCTCCGAAAGAAACCCCCCTTCCGTAAGTGCACCCATGAACTTTCTGTCTCTCAGATTCACTTTTATTTCCCTCTCCCTAATCCCTCCCTTGCTAAGATGTCGAGTTGATTGCCCCCCTTGGTAGTCTTTTCTTCCTCCCTAAACACATCCCCTTCCAACTCTTTTGCTGCCGGCAGACTCCCTCTTCCTTTTTGGTTTGTAATACGTTTTTCTACGTTTTTCCTCGAGCCACATCCTCCCCCCTTTCCTGTTGTCTCCCCGGCTCTCTGGAACTTGAGTGTTTTTCTTTCCTCTTCAACATACCGGTTCGGTCCCCTCAAAACAAGAACAGACACCCTCCCCAATGGTGCGATCTTTTTCCCCCTTTTTTTTTAGTTTATAGCGTGAGTGGTATTCGGGCTTTCTTTTCCATCCCCCCATCTTGTGTTTCAGTCTAAAACTTACGTTTTTTTTCCCCCCCCCCTTTTTCTGTCCGTGCCCGCTGGTGGTTCCAGGAACCCCCCCAGACCCCCTTCCCCCCTGACCCCTTTATCTCCCTTCCCCCCCCATTGTCCCATTGGACACAAACTGCTCTTCCCTCCCTTTTTTTTCCTGTGTGCAGTCTTCATTGCTGTATATCATTGTTTCGTTTTATGTCTTTCCCCTGTCCTTTTTCCCTTTTCTTTCCTGTCACAATCACAGGTTAGAACCCCACCCCCCTTTTTTCCCCGTATAGTTGTTTATTCTGTGATCCAGCTGTTTTTCTCTCCATCCAATGCAGTGGTTGGAGCTCGTCATAAATCCTCCTCCTTTTTTTCTTTTTGTTTTTTCTTTGAACCAACCGTAGCGCTCTTTTCCTTTTTCCCTTCCCCCTTCCTCATCTGGAGCCAGTCATATTCCCCCCCCCCCTATCAGGCACGAATGGTCCCTGTACACAAGGGGTCGCAGTGGACCATTTCTTACCCTTTTCTTTTGGCTCCTCCCTTGCTAGCCGGGTCGTTTCCCCCCCCCCTTTTTTTCGAGGCAGGAGTTGTAGGCACACACCCCCGCCACAATTTAACCAAGCACTCCGACGTCAATCTCTCCCCGCTTTTTTTTTTTTTTTGCGGTCTTTTGGGGTTGTTTTTCTTTCCCCCCCACCATCTGTTTCCCCCTCCCCCCCATTCAGACCAAAAAAAGGGCCGAGGCGTATCTTTTCCCGATTGGTTAGCGTCTTTTTTTTCCCCGCACATTTCAAACACAAAATTCTCCCCTTTTCTGGTAGGACGACCCCCCCCCTTTGAAGACAGATACAATTTCTAGAACTCTCCTCTTCCGCCGAGCAGGAGACGGTCCCTTTCTGCCTGAACATAAAACCCTGTAAGAGGTTTCTTTTTGAACGGCCTTCCTTTTTTTATGTTTCGTTCGACCTTCTCTTCCCCCTCCATTGAAAACAGCAGGCCTCTTCAGAAGATGAATGAGGGAAACTTCCCAATGGACTGCAGATGACTTTCCCCTTTTTTTTTTTTTTTTTCCCCCCCCAATAATCAGTTCTTCCTTTTTTTCTTCGAAGGAGGGCGGCCTCCCCACCAACTTGAGGGAGCAACGGCCCCTTCCCCCCTTTTGTAAAATTGAGGCCTTTGTTCTTTTTCCCTCTTCCTCCTCCGGTTAAGACCGCATCGCGTCTGGTCTTTTTTTTTTTTTAAGAGAGATTTCCCGCGGCAGGTACGTGTTTGATAATTTTTTTCTTGTTCCTAATATTTGTTTGACTCTTTTTTTTTTTCCCCACCTTCTGTGGAAAGAATTGTCTATTTTTTTTTTCCCGAAATGCCGGTTCTTCGCGATCAGGCAGAGGGGTGTTTGTTTCATCTTTAGCTTTATCACGTATTGTCCTTTTTTTTTTTCCCCCCCTCCAAGGGCGGAGCACCATTTCCCCAATTCGTATTTTGTGAGTTCTTTATTTCGCGCAATCCATCAGATGCTTCGTGACTCCGGGGTCCCTCCCTTTTTCTTGTGAAGAAACTCAGTTCCCTTCAAATTTCGCAGACGAATCCTTTTTCCGCCGTGTGGCGGTCACGAACGAAGCCGGCCCTCACCTCGAACCCCTTCTTCCAAGCATTAACTTTTTCCCTCCCTTTGAAAGAGGAGTAGAGATAGACTGTGCGATGAGACACTCTTTCAACTTGAACGTATAAGGCTGCAGAACATGATCCTCAGGCCTCCCGGTGACTCCCTCCTCACTTTCCTTCTCCCCTTCCCCCCCCCCTCACCCGCACTCACTGCTTCCGCCAGTGTTGCCCAAGGCATTTGACCCCCCCTTCCCCGATTGCAGTTACTTAGAAGCGCTTTCCTCGCAGAGGATTGCAGATCAAGTTACGCATGCTCAAACCGGTTACCCCAGTTTTTCCTCTTCCGACAGGCCCTCCCCCCAAAGAGCCAACCGGCCTTGCTTTTACAGAGGCACTTTCAGTCCCGGCTTTTCTGCCACACTTCTCCTTTCTCGCCGCCAAGGGCGAGGCGTCCCTCCCCCCCATAAAAAGCGCACCTTGCTCCGAACTTACAGATTAGACCGGCTTGGGCAACATCACTTTTTGTACGGCACCGTCTCTCCTCTTTCCTTTTTTTTGTTAGAGGAGAATGCTCCTTCCTTTAACGGCAGGAAGAGGTGTGCTTTTTTTCACGCCCGCGCTGTCCTTATGGCCAAATTGCGCCTGCTTCCTCTTTTTCTCTCCTATTACGAGTGCCTCTCTCCATCGAAACGTGATGAAACTTGTCTCACCGGCCAGACGTCCTTCAGCTCGCTCTTCCGTGCCTCTTTCCCGCTGGGAAACAATATCACTCTTCAACGGATTGGGAATGCCTCAGCGGTTTGCTGTCCGCATTGATGGCTGCGTTGCGCGTGGCCAAGACTTTCCGGACATAATCAACCAGCTGATCCCGTCCACGTCCCCTGACTGCGCGCCCCTTTTCCCCTTGGATTGACACCCACGGCTGCGCCCCTTTGACGACCGACGGGAATCTTCTCGCGAAAGACTTGGCTTGTTGATCCGTATCCCCCGCCTTTAGCTCGGTATGACCGAAGCCTTCTTTTTCCTGCTGCAAATATGCTTGGAGTCATTTTTTCCCCCCGCCGGGGATTTGTTTTCCACTGGAGCGCGCCCTTCATGGGCACGTTCTCTCCAAGCCGCGTGCGCCGAAGCGGAGCGGTCCTTTTGGTTCCTTGAGCACCACATCAACTCCCTCTTCGAAAAATTTCTGCCGGTGGCATTTTTCGCCGGCCGAAGGAGGAACCGTGGTCGCTATACCATTCCCGCCAAAAAATATTACACCCCCCCTCTGTGAACAATCCGGACATTGACTTGGTTTCTCCTCCGGGCACACATCAAGGAGGCGAAGTCTCCCTCTCTAGGTGTCGTCGTAAAAAATGCCAGCAGATGATTGCGCCTTAACCAGATTTGGCGGAAAGGCCTCCCTAAGAAAAACCTTCCCGCCGACGAAAAAGTTTTCGGCGGTCTTTTTCCCCTTTTTTTTTTCGCATCGGCGACCCGACACAGTGGCGGCTCAACTGAGATTAGGCGGAGGGCCGTTGATGATCCCTCCTCTCGTTGTTGTTGGTGAGAGAGATAGCTTTTCCCGACGCGGAGAGCGATGGTTGAGCGCAACCTTTTTTTTTCCAGTCCTGCCTGTGATCAATTTCAGACAGCCCCGAAAACTTTTTCTCCCCCCCGCTCAAGACACTTCAAGGTTGTTCGTCTTCCCCTCCAGTTGACGCAACGAATTTTTGCACTTTTTTTCGACGACACCTCATAGGTTTTTAGCACATTCTTTTTTCCCCTCTTGATTTTTGTTGCCGGAAGGATGCTTGGCGTGACGGAAATTCCTTTTCACGCATCTTGTGATCACATTGTCGTAATCCGTAGTTGTAAACATATTTTTTTTTTCTTTTTCCTCCTCCTTTCCGACAAACTTTTCAAGGCTTTCCCCCCTTGCGCGTGCCGCTGTTATCGGCAGAGCAAGAATTCTCTCGCAGATTTGAGTGTCTTTTCTCCCCCCCCCCGCTCTCCGAAAACGCCATACCCACAGTTAACGATAGCGGTTCCTTCCCTTGAGGGAGAAAAGTCCCTTCCCCGCGCCTCAGA
>Ga0179593_1688207_pt1 | contig 13445 bp, 12 predicted proteins | sample CZODoug2_1_08_16_FD_185931 | JGI IMG/M metagenome (GOLD analysis project Ga0179593, IMG submission 185931) | Vadose zone soil fungal communities from Angelo Coast Range Reserve, California, USA - CZODoug2_1_08_16fungal (PacBio error correction) | ecosystem: Environmental > Terrestrial > Soil >... | reverse complement strand
TATAGGAGATAACTCCCCCGACTTCCTCATCGAGTGTTCTTCTTTTCATAGCTTTTCCGTCGAACGCTAAATGGTAATTCTTCGAATATGGACTCTTCCCTCTCTTTCTTCGATTTTATCGATGACGTGCTTGACCATCTCATCGTTCATGAAAACCCCTCTCGGTTCGCGTTTGAGAATCGCGATCCTCAAAGAAGTTTATCTTTCTTCTTTCCTTTTTCACCTCCCTAGCTCCGACGCCGATTTCGGAGGAGGCTCCGGATCAAACTCTTGCCTCCCCTCCCCTTTCACCCCCGTTCCGAGGAAGCTTGCTCAAATTTTACTCTTATCCTTCTTTCCCTGGATTCTCTCTATAATGCTTGCTTCGCACCAATTTTCAGACGACATAGGTGCGCCAACTCCTTCCTATTGTGCCTTTTCCCTCTTTTCTTCCACATCCGGTAAAAACAGAGAAACGTACTTTCCTCCCTTCACTCTTTCTTCAAACTTTCCACTTCTGTCCTTATTCTTCCGTACTAACCTCTTCTCGTCAAATCCTTATAAATCCGCCGGGTGTCTTATTTCTCCTGGTCCTTCTCCTTCTCTTCCAAGTCGTTCAGTCCTCTTTCCCATGCATATATTTCGACTCTTCCTTTCAGCCGTCGTGCTGCTTTCCTGCGCATTTAGAAACTCTCCTGATTGCTCATCCCCTCTGAACCCCCCTCTTCTCCAGATTCCAATTTTCTCTTTCTAATCGTGAAGAGCTTCCCAAGTGACGCGTCATTTATCGAACGTTCTTTTATTTTACCCTTCACCGCGTCTCTCTTGACGCTGATGCTAGAATTTTCTGACCGCTCCCTCCTGCCTCATCTTTTTCTTTAGTTACCAGGGGCCTGACCTACATTCACGAGTTTTGAGAGACTTCGAATTCTAGGGAGTCCCCTTCCGCTTTTCTTTTCTCGTTTTTTTTCTCCTTATTTCGAGATCCAGCCTTAGGAAGTAGAAAGCAACTTGGCTTCCTACCGCTATCTCCTCTCTCCCCTTGTTTTCTTGGTCTTTTCTTCTCGAGATATAGACTCCCCCTTCAGCCGTTGGAGGTCTGACGCCCGCTTCCTTCTCACCGGTTTTTCCGATGGCCATCTGCCCGCGTCCGCTCTTGATGAGAGGCGCTCGCAACCTCTTTTCTCGGTTTAGTTCTTCCCCCTCTTCCCCTCATCCCTTTTTCGGTAATACTTTCCCGCCCACTTCGTTTGGAGATAAGCGTTCAGTTTTGGCTCCTCCTGCCTTTTTTTCGTTTCTTCCTTCTTTTTTTCTGTTTAATCAGTTGCTATTCTAAGTTCCTTTGTGGTTTCTCCTTTTACATATTCCTTTTTTGGCTCTCTCTTTTTATTCCCGCCGGATCGTGATTTTAATACTCGAAGGAGTTCTAGTCGTCTCCGACTCCATTCTTCCGGTTGTCGGTCTAGAGGACGATATTGATTTTTGCCCATCTCGCAGAGTTCCTGCTCTTCTCTTCCCCCCACCCCCTCTGATAAGAAATACGGCTTTTGAAGCTTGTTGAGGGGGATGCTCGTCACTTCTTCGATCTTTTTCTCTTCCCCCCAGGTGAGATTACTCGCTATGCTTTCTCCTCACCCCCCCTTTCTAAGTCTACCACACGCGTTAAGACTGATTTGGCGCACCCCGATGTCCTTCTCCCTTTTCGCTCCCCATATGTCTGAGATACCCTCCCTCCTCATTTTCTTCCCGTTTCTTCTTATTACCTGTGCGGGAAAGTGGGTCGTGAGCATCGGCCGCCTTCTTTCCTGTGCTCCAATGCTTCCTCCAGGCGGCTCAGTCGAGCGCCATTCTCCGTCCCCCTCCTCTCTTCCCTTTACCTTTCTTCCTTTATGTCTCTTCAAAAGGTCTACAGACGATGAAGTTTTCATTTGTTTTTATCTTCACGTGAATAAGTAAAGCCTCTCGATATATTCGTGCTTTCTTTTATAGGTCTGAAGGGCGAAGGCACCCCGATTAGATAATGAACCTCGAACCTTTTCTGGCCTCTCGGATTTTCTCTCGCCTCCTGAGGACCTCTATTTTTTAGCTATCTCTCCTCCATTCGACACTCTTTTTTGCCTTTTCCCAGATCTCCTCCTTCCTATAATTCGGGAGCGATTCGACCTTGGTGCAATCTTGAGCTGCCACGATCTTTGCCTCGGATCCTTTTTCTCCCTTTTCTTTGCGAGACGGCCTAGGCCCCCTTGAGAGCCGGGTTCCTTGTCGTCAGTACCCCCTTTTGTTCTACCCCTTGTCCTTCGTCCCCGGACGCAGTTCATTCGAGACGTCTTCCCGGGACGGAAGCTGGTTCCTTTTTCTTGGCCATCAGGACGGCCGCAGTGTGGTCGCTCACCGGTGGGCTGTTTTAACCGCTTCCCCCATGAGTTTCGAGATGGTAAGGAAGCACATTCTTGTCGCATTTCTTCCCGTTCTCCCCCCCATGTAACGCGTTGGTAGCGAACGAGAAGTACGTATCTCCTCCCTTCTTTAGTTTTCTTTTTTTTCTAGGTCTTGTCCTCGCTGGAGAAAAAATTGCATTCCCCCCTCTCTCTTTCTCCCCCAAACGCCGGAAGTAGTAAAGTTTCACATCTTAATCGGAGACAGGAGAGATTACCTTTTTCACACACTTTTGTTCCTTTTCCCCCCATGCCTATGGCTTCATGTGTTTTCTCCTCTCTCCTAGCGGGTCCGTCCGCATCTTCGCCTCGTTTTTTCTCCCCTCCTGGTTGATGCCATCACGCACGATAATGTTCCTGTTGACTGTCGATTTGCAGAATGTGCGCATTTCGAACTTTAAGTAAGGCATTCCATTCCCGAGAGCATGATGACCCGCGGAGTTTCCTTTTTTTATCCCCTTTTTTTCTTCCTTTCCTGGAAGTTTCTTCTCCGCCACATTGTCCCTGACGTTCGTGCTGAGATATCTCCTTTCCCCGGCTGACGAGACGTTCTTTTTCTTTTTTTTTAACGTTGTTGCCCCGCGGAGTGATTGTTTCTTGGCAGTTTCTGTTGAAATATCTTTCCTTTCGGCTTTTCCCCGGTGGATCGTAGGCTGGCATTCGTTATAATGTCAATAATCTCTCCATTTTAGTGGCGGATTCTTCCACCCGATCTTTCACTTGCGTTCGCGACTTACCTAAAGAACAGAGATAGTTATCTCCTCTCTCCTTTGTTGTTGTTCTAGTCTCCCTTTTGTGGAGGTGTCACGAAAAATGTATCCCCGCAAGTACCGGTCAAGCCCCATTTGCCTTTTTTTCTTTCTCGATCTGCCACAGAAACTACCCCCCTGGACATGAGAAACGAATGCAAGCCATACTGGAGTGGTCGGCCCGACCCCCCCCTCCCTCTTACGCCCTGCGGCCAAAGAACAATCACGCGCACAACTTCGTTTGCCCCTCTTGATGGAGGCCCCTTCTCTCTCCAGCACTCACGGACGCGAAGATGGAGTATCTTTCTCCATTAGTCTTCCACCCCTGTTCTTCCCTTAGACGCCATAATGCCTTTCGAATCCAGAAGCTGTGACAGTTGCCTGGAGACGGCCCCCCACCCTTCCCCCCTCAAAGTCATCGCTCCCAGGAACCTGATAGGGCTGATGGCATCCCTCTTCAGAGTGTACGTGTTTCCACTCGCAGATGCTGCGCCTTTAACTCTTTTTCTCCACCTCCCCCCCGAGAGGTGTAGATCGCTCGCGAAGGTGGAGGCTGACGGGGCTTTTCCAAAACTTTTCTTCCCTCTCGGGTTGTCCTGCAAGAGGAAATGGGGGGAAAGACGTCAAGCTGCCTTTGTGTGCCTTACCAGTACACTAGGAGACAAAACCCGAGACATGCGGTCCTCTGCCCCTCTCGGCTCGGTCTACAAAGCGTGACATATTGTGATTCTGTCGCGGGCCCTGACTCCTCCCCCTGATCCGAGGAATTCTCCCTTTCTCCTTTCCATATACTAATACACTTTCGCTTCAACCGGCCACCCTTCCTGGCAGGGATCCTTTACGAAACACCGGTGTCACCCTCCCTTTCTGATCAGAATGCCCAACGTCGTCAGGTAGCCCTTCCAACGGGTCCGCCCTCATCACGCTTTCGCGCTTCCGGTTCCCCCGTATACAGTGCTGGCAGTACTCGTAACAAAGGGGTTTTTCGGTTCCTTGCAAGATGCTTCTTTCAGATTGCAGATTCGATAGCTCCTCCCTAGTATTCCGACGAACGCCTCTCCCCCGTCGACATATCGGCCCATAGCGTCAACCCCCCTCCTTTACTCAGCCCCCGATCGGGAATTCCGATAGATTGCGGAGCGTTCTTCTGGTCATCGATGCTTTCCTCTCATCGTATACCCGGTCAGGTTCCCGAGTCATCATGACGCTTTGACGTCCTTCAAAAAGTTTGGGCCAGTAGATAGGCTAATCCGTATCAGACCTCGGACTCCCCCGTTTACCCTGGCAAGGAGCTCGATGAATTCGCCGCCTATCGCAGCCTTTTGGGGAGGCGGAGCCTTCCACCCCCTTCCGTAGAGCTAGTAGCGCCAAGCCAACGGGTATCTCAGATGCTAATAATACCAATTCTCCGTTAATAAACTTCCGAACGGGCTGGATATCTAGTCCTGTGCGCACCCATTGCCCTTCCAGTCTCCCCTCTTGGATATTCCTTTTCACTTTGCAGAATGACTTTTGGATTAGGACCTATCCTCTCGACCAAATAACAATCCCTGGGACCTCTTTGGGACGAAGCCATGAAAACGATCGTCTGTCATTATATTCTTGACCTCCCCCCCACCCTCGGCAAGCCCCTTCCAATTTCTTATCAAGGTGGTGGCGTACTCGCCGCCTTCTGCTTAGCTGCGTGCCGATTCCATCAACGCGATCTATCCCTTCAAGCCTTTCTCCTCTCGGCGTCCCCCCTTGCGTAGCACCGCGAAACTCGCAGTCTTGATGCTTCCCCCCCTCCCCTGGCATCAATCCTCGGGGCGCCAAGCTTCCCTTTTATCCTCTCGATGTGCCGGTCTCCAACTTCTTTTCCTTGACGGGGTTCCACAACGTCCGCGATTCAATGGTCGCCAGCGCTCTGACGTCTGATCTCCCCTCCCTCCGTTCGCCAGATTGCGCTTCTCAACATCGTTAGGATAACTCCATTTTGTTTTCCCCCCCTTTGCTCGCGCTCGCATTTTCGCACGGAGCACAGATGGCCAAACTTCAGCGATACGCAGGTTATCTAGAATTCCTTTTCTCCAACGGCTGAAGGACCCCTGCGAGTTATCTCTCTTATTTTCCTTTCCCCGTTTGTTGTTGTTTCTTTCTTCTCGCACTTTCTTTCGTACGTGCTGGTTTCCTGCTCGAACAACGGCAACCTTCGGCTTTCTACGAGCTGGCCATTTTTCGTGTATTCCCTCCTGACGGAGTCAGGTGTAGTTCCTTGGTTGATACGAACTCGACGGTGCGAATATTGGCCCTATGCCTGAGCTTGGCGGATCGATTCAATTTGTTTGGTAAATCAGCCTGTCTATGTCCCTCCCTCCCTTTAGCTCTGCACATCAGAGAGGATAACGATGGCTTGGCCCCCTCCTCAGCCTCCTTTTCTTAATTGCTTCTTGATCCTATGACACTTGAGTTCGCGGCGGCTCCCCTGCTATTTTCTCTTCCGTAGTCGGGCTGAGCTCCGATATTGATGGGATCGCGGCGCGAGCGGAACTCTCCTCACTCTTCCCGCCACCCGCTGATAAGACCTTGAAGAGGATGAACGTTGTGAGGGGATGATCCGTTCCCCCTAATGACCGTGACGTTCCATCTTTCTTATGTAGCTTCCCCCTGTCTTTAAGGCGCGGCTTTACCTGAACCTTTTTCTAAGAACCAGTAATAGCCCAAAGTTTTTTCAAAGCGAAGATCCTCTGACCCGTTCTGAATGTTGAGTCGATAATGAGAGAGAATCCCGGTGCCTTAATCTTCCAACTCTCTACCAAAGTTGCTGTATTATTAGAACTCTCGCGGAAACCCGTGGGTTACTTCTTCCATAGTTTAGACATAAACCCAGTTGATACTCTGATTTTCCATCCTTACTCGGAGAGGTAGTCTCCCGAGAAATTGAGAAGTTTGTAAAGCGCGTCCCCTGATCAATCAGGGCTTTGATAAAAGGAAGAGCATTTGATCCCGTGAGGGCATCTCCACGATGACCCAAAGGGAATTCCGGGGGTTTTTTTAATGCTTTGGGGAGGTTTTTTTTTTGGCTTTACCAAAAGGCCCTTTACAAGGTGCTCCCCCAGTTTTAATCAGGGTGGTTTGGGGGGGACTTGCTTTAAGGGTACTGCGGTGTACTTCCCTTGGGTCACCCCTTCAAAGGGAAAGGGTTTTCTTTTTTCTTTTGTATTTCCTCCGTCTCGTCTAGTACAGAGCCGATTTTCTAGGCTTGGTTTCCCGATTATCCTGACCAGGGAAATGTCGCCAATCGATTCCCCTCTTTTTGCCGCTGATTTCCAGTCCGTCTTTCAGTGATCGCCATTTAAAAGTCCTTTCAGTGGCCGAATGACGTAGTGTATACTCTGGGAGGACTCTTCTAGTCCAATCTGATGAATATCCGGGCCTGTAGTTCTTTAAAGTTCCCCCCCCCTGTGGCGCATCTTCCGGCCAAGCACCTGCTCCTTCTCTGTTAACTCCCGAGGACGTAAGCAATTCTACGCCTTTTTCTTGGTGCGGCCCAAGTGGCCTGACGGAAGAGCCGTGGGAGTCCTTCCCCCTGACGACAAAGGTGGTGAACACAGTTCTGTTTTTCGTCCAGCCGGACCGAAGGGTGTTCGCTCTTGGGCTGACGGTGCACATCCTCCGTAGAGCGGACTTCAGGAGTCGAATTCTTTTAGTCGCATTTTTCTGCCTTCTCACCCCCCATGTAATTCTTTCCTTTTTACCAGCAGTCTTGCGCAGCGATTCGGCCCCCGCGTCGAGTTTCGCGCTCTTGGACCCACAAGCGTGGCCCGTATGCAACAGTTCAAGTATAAGCCATGTCCCCCGTTCCTTTTCTCCCGTAACTTTTTTGCCCAGCCTACTTCGCGGAGAAAACCTTCGCATGCGATCTCCAACTTTTTTCAATGCACAAATGTAGTGTTGGCGCCGGCGTGTATACGGAACGTTTTTTTTGTTACCCCCCTCGCCTTATTACCATCATTTTCTCTGACCCATCACGCCGAGCAGGTTCTGTGCTGTCGATGCGGGAAGCCTCTCAGTTTCCCCATGTGCAAATGCCAGCAGATGTATCATTCATAGCATGATCGATACGCTTTATATTTTCCCCCCCCCCACCACATTCTTCGGTCTTTCACCAACTCTTCTCCTTACGTTTAGTGATGCGCTCTTTCCCAGCGGGCTTGCCTCTCGTCCCTTCCTTTTGATTGAATTTTCTTTGTGTTTTAAGAATATGGAGTGAAATATCTGGTTAGTTTGTCGGAGTTCTTTTGAGTACTTTCCTTTTTTTCTCCCCTCATTTCGAAGATACTTTATGTGGAGGATAGATCTCTTCTCGAGATTCACATTTGTGTCTCTGGGTACTTGCGTTCCCTTTTCGTCACTAAAGAAAAGAGCGATTATTCTTCTTTTCTTTTCTTTTTTATCCCTATCGTCTGTGCCGGTCGGTGACGAAACTCGCGCCGCAAGTCCCCCTACGACCCCCGTTCCAGCTCTTCTCCCCGCCCACCGAAAATTATAGGCCTTCAACCTCCTGAGGAAAATCTCCTTTCCCGCCATTCCCGGAGTGCGTCGGGACCTCTCAAAAATATCGACTTTCACCCTAACCCTCTGCCCCCCCGGACCTTCACACAATGACGACATCTCTCTCTTAGCCGCTGCGATCGCTCCCGGCTCGTGCGTATCCTGGAAGAACTTCCCTGTAGCTGCACACCCTTGCCCTCTTTGACGTTCCTTCTTTCCTTCACCCTGATGTGCAGTTGCCTGTCCGCACATCACTTGCCCTCCCTGACTCCCCTACTATCGTGACCTGATTTCACAAGACCATGATGTGGAAGACTGGCTTGCTTAGTGGGGAATTCTCAGCGTCCCCTTCTTGCGCTCTCCCCCTCACAGGGAATTGGGTTCATCCCCCCCATGACAACGGAGGTTTTTCTTTCCGCCCTTTCTGCTGCCCCCAAACGAGCTTCACCCCATGGTTCTTTCCCAGACGAACTGGTTGGCTTTTTCATGAACGTACGCTGTCTTTCGTTTCTTCAGACCCTTCCTTTGCCATGGCCGAACTTCGCTCTGACTGACGTTCCCCGGTCCGACGATCCCAACGTTACATATGGTTTCTTTTTGTAGTCCTCCTTTTCGGTTAATCACTTTGCCATTCATTGCTAGACCCTATCTCCAATTTTCATCTTGCCCTTATCCTTTGACCACCGACTGGCAGGATGGATCGTCGAAAAAAACCTTTTGCCCCCTCCCGTTACCTGTGATATCGATCTTCTCCCCTCTTCCCCCGTGCCTTCTCTGGACATGGGTAAACCAAATACCTTCCTGTTCTTTTTTCTTTTCCACGTTTTACACCCCGGATATTGGCAGTGCTTGGCCCCTTCGCGCCTTTGGTTTACGCTTTTCCGATCGCTTGCCCGACTCTACTCTAAAGCTTCGAGTCGAATCGCTGCCCGGAGTCCGACCTCCTGGCCGCTGACCAGCACCGCCGCTTGTCTATATCCCTTTTTTCGTCTACCTTGATAATCCCAACCAATTCATCAGAGTGCTCCCCTTCTTTTTCCTCCCCATTGGCCGGACAGTTCTCCTGGCATGTAGATATCAGTTTCCCACTTACTGCCTATAACCGAGGATAGGTTCCACATCCTTATTTTCCCCTTTCCGATTCATCGTGAACGATGAACCCCGCCCCCTTCCTTGTCCTCCTCGTTTTTGAGAGACCCCTTCCGATCGAAGCAGTGTCTTCTTTCCACGCTCGTCCTTCCCTTTCGTAGCATGCGCATGATTTCCTTCCTTATCTCTTCTCCACCTTGGGAGCAGCACGATGTATTGCGACGACACCGGTTTCCTCTTTCTAATCCTCCTGAACTTTTGTCCCATCTGTATAAAATTGCCAGCGGGTCCCTCCCCATGCTTCTCGCACTTTCTTTCTCCCATTGTTGCGCCCCATCAGGATGATTTTTCTCTAACGTGTTCTTATGCTCTGTTCTTTACCAAATAAACCCCCACTCGACCGTTCCCTAGCTTTTTTACTTCCCCCCTTTCAAAAGCTGTCCTTACGCTCTCCTATTTGATTCTCTTTTTTTTAAGTACTCCCCCTCACAATCGTCCTCCTCCTTTCGTATAATTTTTTTTTTTTTTTTCGTGATCCTCCCCGGCGAATTCTCTCCGTTACGCTGCCCCTTTGGCCTCCTCCACCTCGGCCTGCTTCTCACCAATTACGGAAGCATGTTCGTGCGTGGGGTTTCTCCGTCCGTCTCTTTCTAACGACTTGCGGCATAAATCTCTCCGCGAAAAGCTCAACTTTCTCTTGTGTGCATTTTCTCTCTCCACCAGGTGTCCTACCGAGAGGACCGGATGATCCCTTCCCACAATTGTCGCCCCTCATCTTTTTCTTCTGGATCTTCCCCTCTCTCAGTCAGTTGAGGAACGCGCCAAGATGAAGATGACAGGATTCGAGTTGGATTCCCACCTTTCTCATTTTTCTTTCTAGTCTTTTCTAACGGTGACGACAATTGCAGGTGGCTCTTTTTCAAGAGATCCCTCCTGAATTGACTTTTTCCCTCGTTACTTCCCTCAAGGGATCTCCTCTCCACCTTGCTCTCATATCTCTTTTTTCCCTCGTTGTTGTTGTTGATTTCTCATCCTTCTCCTTCTGTTCTTTTACGAACCGCTGTCATATAGATCTAAACTCTCTAACCCTCTGTTCTTCTTCCTTATGCCATATGAACGCGCCCGTGTCTTCTTCCGATCCCTTTTCAACGAGGGTTGGTCCGGCCAGTGTCGTTTATCCGAACTCGCCCTAGTTGGCTCATTGCCCATCTCTCTTTTTTCCCCCCCAATTACCTGGAATCAAAGTCAGAGCGATGTCTCCCCCTTAGGTTGGAAGGGGACAATTTGTTTAAGTTCCCGAAGAATTCTCCGTCTCCCTCCCTTTTTGTAGCTTGCACATCAAGAGTCTCAGATGAGATTGGTCTTTCCTATGATTTTTATGCGCCGGCTTCGTGATCCCCCCTAATAGTTTAGAGGATCCAGAAGAATACTGTCCAATTCTTCCTGTTCGGCTCGCGAGTTTGTTTCTTTCTAGGATTCCCCCCAGCCTCGCAGAGGAGAGAAGAATTCCCCGTGAGGAGACGCCCCCCGCCTTCCCCAATCACTGACGGCGGCTTTTTTTTCTTCTTTGTTTGCCCCCCCCCTCTTTGGCTTTTAATCCTGACAGGCCGTAGGACGTTTGTAATGTAGATTCCCCTTTCTTAAGCGGCCGGTCTTCTCTTGTTATTTGTTTTGGATGTAATACCCCCAAAGTAATTAGACTCAAAGACATGATTTTCCTTGTCCCTTATGACACTGTCGCCGCAGAATGTCGAGATAAATCCAAGGGCCCTTCCTTTTTCTCTTTCACTACCAGTTGCAGTCATTAGCAATATGACGAGGAAAATTGGGGTTTGGCTAATCGTATACCCCCCCCTCCTCTAATCGGCCTCCGCCGAATCAGGCAGAAGGACGGAGCTCTTCCGAGCCGCCATTTCCCCCTTCGAGCCTCGAAATGATTCGCGGTCTGCTCAAAAGTCTCCGATCGACGTTGCTCACCGCACTTCTTACCACGATGAATCCGGCAGCCGTCAACCCTCTCTTCGGGCACTCTCCCCGCGGTTCCTTGACATGGGTGCAGAATCAATAGATCTCCTCTCTCCTCATGACCATGCGCTTGCTCAGGCCCCCCCCCCTTCCAAACCTAGCCGATACCTTCCGGGAGCTTCTTGAACCTTTTTTTGCCCCCTGCCGATACGATATATAAGAAACCTGGTTTACCGTCGACCTGGGCCGATTTTTCGTAGCCCTTCTTTTTAGGCTGATCGACCTTACGCGGAAATCTTGTCTCTGGAACCTCATCGGGCCGCTCCTTTATCGCCCGTACCCTTTAAGGAGCTACGGCCATCTCTCCGACGTTTGTTCACCGGCCGACTGCGTCAGACAATTTTTTGAAGGCCGTGATTTCGGACCCTGACCTGCGGCACAGGCTCAGTTGGGTCCCCCTCCGATCCTCTCCCTCCGATAATGTGGTGCACACGGCTCTTAGGGTCCCTCCCTTTGACAGGGTTTGCTGGCACGGGGTGGTGCCGGTGTTGCACAGTCTAAAGCGAGATTCCCTTTCCAGTCGAATCCTCGTCGTCTCATTTCTTGGGACAGATACATTACATCTTACGTTGGCGAAGGCCCTGAAGCAGTCGATTCCGTTTCTGAGGACATTCCCTCGAGTTTCTTTTTTGGCTTCTCCCGGCTAAAAGGCTGACTCCATTTCCCAAAGCAACCAGTCCCCCTGGTAAGCCAGTTTCCCCCCACAACAAAAGCTTTGCAGCCGAGTTAACCTTTAGGCTCCCCCTCTCCCGATGAGAATTATCTACCCCCTTAATTTTTATTCACATTCTCTGGCGTGTGTGCGAGACGGCGAGAAGAGGACGTTTCGTTTAAGATATGCGCAGTTCCCCCCCCCTAGTCAGCACTTCTTCCTGGTCTCCAGACCGAATCGTTCTGTTTAGATGAGGAAGAATTTAGTGATGGGCGTCTCCAACTTCCCCCGCCTCTTATCATAGATCGCATGATGTTGACTTCTTTCGGGGAGATTTCCCCTTCCCAACAAGGACTTCAGTTTCTTATATCTAATTTCTCTTCCGTTCGTTATGAGCAATCTCTTTTCGCAGCGCATTTTTCTGTCTCCTCCTTTTGTTGCTTTTGCTTGTGTGTCCTAATTGGCGTGCAATCCAGATAGTTTGTCCGGAGGGCCCGATGCCTCTTCCCATTGAGCTGCTCCTTCTTGGGCGGATCTTTTTCTGAACAGCCCTTCTTCACATTTGTGGAGTTTCTCCTTGCGGCTCTTTTCTTACCCCCTAAAGGCAACTAAATCTCTTTTTCTCCTCTTCCTCTTCCGCCTCCTCGGTCTTTCGTCCCCCTCTTGCGTGGCCGTTAAGGTTTGCCGAAAAAATGTTCGCAGCCTGTGTACCGGTCCTCCCCTTTTGAAGCTCCTCTTTCCCTTCTTCTCGACAGTCCCCCGACAAGGAGATCTCCAATGCGTGGACATTATCCTAAAAACGATGCCTCCTTTCCTTTTTTTACCTCCGCCCCCCCTATCGACCAGCCTATTTCACGCCAGATTGATTCTCCCCCTCCTCACCCCTCTTGCAAAAAACTTTTGCGACATCCTCCCTTCTTTCTCTTTCTCTCTCCGCACGACGGGGAATTACGATGTGCGTCTACCCGTCCATTGTCCGATGCCCCCCCCAAACCTTGTAGGACTTCCATTCCTCACTCGGAGAACTCCTTCATCCTTCTCGAATGACTACAGCCCTGTGCAGTTGCTTGGCGACGCCCCTCCATTTCTTCCCAGCCCTAGACAGCAAACCTGATCTTGGCTTGCTTTTTGCAACCATAAAATGTCTGTGAAGTAGTGTTTTCCCCATTCGCCTTCGGAAACTCTCCAGTCTAGGCGGCGTGCTCCACCATAGGTTTCCTTCTCATAACACTGACAAACCTTAAATTTGTAGATGAGCATCTCGTCCGTTCTGATGTTCCCCCCGGCGACCCCGAGAGGGTTGGTGTTTGAACTTTTTCCCCATGTACCTGGTTTTCTTTGGGAACCCATCGCCCTCCCCTTTCCCATATACTCCACCCTCAGAACTTCCGACTAGACTCAAGAATGCTCCCCCTCTTGCACCCTGTAAGGGTATTACAGCGTTAATATGGTATTGCTGTGGACAAAGCTTCCTTCCCTAATAATGAATTTACACGATAATAACCTTTTGCCCCCCGCTTGCTCCACCCCGTTCCCACCCCCCTTGCCCCGGTTCCCCCGAACACCCTGTTCTCAAACACCATTATTCTAAGTCACCCGGTGATCTCCTCTTACCCTTCCCTATAACTTTTTCGTTTGCCGCCCCCAGGCCCATGCACGTAGACACTCCCCACTGTTTAGAAGTGTGATCTTGAAGCCTCGGTGACCCCCCCACCTTTCTGTGTCTGCTCCCTATGACCCTACCGTAAAAGGTGTGTGGATACCTTGATCCCCATCGAGGCCCTTTATTGAAGATCCTCAATATTGCCCGAAGTCCGCCTTCCCCCTTATGATACCACGAGCCCCCTCCTCATTAGCCCTCATCGAACAAACAGCCCATTCTAGCGCTTTTTAGTTCATCTGAAATCCGTCCCGCCTTCTTCTTTCCCTCTGCGTCTCTAGTGACTTCCCTGTGTACTCTTCTCTTCACCCCGTGCGCTTCGG
>Ga0179593_1425330_pt1 | contig 13445 bp, 12 predicted proteins | sample CZODoug2_1_08_16_FD_185931 | JGI IMG/M metagenome (GOLD analysis project Ga0179593, IMG submission 185931) | Vadose zone soil fungal communities from Angelo Coast Range Reserve, California, USA - CZODoug2_1_08_16fungal (PacBio error correction) | ecosystem: Environmental > Terrestrial > Soil >... | reverse complement strand
CTCTGACGTTCTTGCCAGTTTTGCCGGATCCTACCGGCACTCCTGCCCGCGATCAACCTTCATGGCACTCTCCTGTTGCCCCCTTCTTCATTACAACGAGACCTCCCCTTTTGCGCGTCAGTCATTCCGTCGTTGTTTTATACTCCCCCCGGGTTGTATGTTTCGATCGGGGCCCTCCCAGGCTTAAACTTGGCTGAGCGCTGTGAAGGTTTATGACTACTGGTTATGAATCCCCCCTTTTGGTTTTTATGAGCGTCGTCAGTCGGTGTGGGAGCTTGCTCTCCCGCTCCAGGTCGGCTTCCAGCATGGCGTAGGGCTATGCTTCGTCCGCTTCTTTCACCCCTTTTTCTCCGAGCTCTCGTGGACTCTTCCCCGGTGTCTTCTCGCGGACAGAAGTACGACCGTCTCTTTCGTTGCGTAGATGCACCATGACCCTTTGTCCCGTGACCCGTCTTCCACTCGCGTTAGGGTCTCGTACTAGCGACTTTCAGGGTCCCCCCTTTCTTTCGTCTTTGTCTCTACGCGGCCAGGCTTCGCCTTCTCCAGGGGGCCTCACCTGAGGAGAGCCCCTCTGATTTAAACAGGCTTTTCTTCCGTACCGCCCAGTTCCTTTTGACCAGAACTTGTCCAGTACGTCCTGCGGTTTACGTGCGGGACTCGTCGCAGTCTGGCACTCGTTGAGGTTCGCTTTTGTGGTGGGCCTTGCGATCAGTATAGCCACCTGTTCGCGCGGGTTTTGTTCTCTCATCTCCCTGTGTTTCTTTGCACTTCCCTTTTCTTCATCCCTAGTGGGATGACCCCGCATTACGGTTTTTGCTCACGCGGCCACCAAGATTGAGCTGTTTGGGTTTCCGGCAGGCCTGGCCCCCTGCGAGCACTCATATCCGTCATACCCATCGGAAGAGTTGTCAGTACCATAGCTCCTGCCTGCCCGATTGAAGCCGTTTTTTTGGTGTTGCCGCTTTCCCCCCCACGCCTGTTGGCGTGGAGGGTGACGGTCCCCTTGCTGGTGTTTATGTCCGCTGATCCGTTCCGCGGTGTGGAAGTCGCGCATTTCGCAGACACCGAGGCTTCCCCCTCCTTTGCATGTGATCGGCGCCCTACTGTGTCTGTCGACCGGGGTTCGACCTTCCCCTTCGGTCTATGTAGGTAGGTACGTCGCGGTTCCTCCTCTCTGCAGGCGTCACCGCACGGCTAGTTTACTCTCACCGCACCGCCTCTTGTAGCCGTGAAACCCGGCGGCTACACTCGTCCGCCCAGGTAGTTGCCCCCTTCTCACCGTGTGTTTGCGGGAGTAGCTCTAGCCGATCTGCCCCAGGTGAACCTTTCCTCCAGTCCTCAGAAAGCGGTTCAGTCTTGGAGACCACCTTGGCCCCTTCCTGTAGAATACGCCGGGACGCCTCCGTACCCGACGCGAACGTTCACAGTATTCACTTCCTCTGCCTTTGCGCCGCCCCCGAAGAATGCCGCCCCGCTGTTAGTCTAGCGGAGTCCCCCGGGCACCCGCCTTTTTCCCTCATTTTTTCCCCCGATGCCTTTGGGTGCGATCCTTCGCGCATTATTGGTCGGGCCTTGGCCGGTTAGCATTATTCATTTATCGTCCGTGGGGAGTGTCCTCCTCTTCGTACGAGCCGCCTCCACGTCACCACAGGTCCCGCATGAGGTCGGTGTGAAATTGTTGTACGGGACGATAGCTTCCTCGTCAACCCATGGCGTTTTCCCGGGTTGTTTTTCTCCCCGGCCGCGTTTTTGGTTTGTTGGCGTTCTCTACGCCGTGTGAATTCCAGCCGCTTTCAAACTCGTTGGCGACTTCGGTGACTTATTTTTTCCCCTCACCGATTCCTTTTCCCGCCTAGGGCCGACCGGTTCCCACCCAGACCCCGTCGCCCGCCTCGGAGTTTCCATCTTCTCGGCGAGGCTTGTCCTCCGCTTCGAAATTCCGGTTGCTTGTACACTCAATCATCGCTTTTTTCGACATTCTGGGCTCGCCTTTCACCGGTTCCAGTGCACCTTCTTGGAATCCCCCTCCATGGTCTACCCCCAAAGGGACCCGCTTCACCCGGGCTTGGACCCGTTTTAAGGCCAGGGGACATAAATTTGACCCCCTTTTCCCCTCTTAACCCGCCCTTCCACCGGCGCAATCCCCCCTGCGGGGCCCTTCTCCGTAACCGGGTACAGCTCTTTTCCATTCTCCCTTTCATAACTTCGTTTTTTTTGATCTGTCTCTTGTTTCGCTCTCTAAAAATTTTTTTTTTTTTAGATTTTTCCCGCGGTCGATGGACTCTGCGTTTCTTTTCGTGACGCGGCGCCGTACCATCAGCATTCCTTTCTTCCACTTTAAGAAAGGTTTAGGCGGGACGTGGAGGTGACAGATTTGTCTGTTCTTCCCCTGCCCTTCCCCCTTAACCCCACTTTGGAAAGAGGCTTGCTGCCCAGTAGCTTTCAAGTTTTCAGGAAATGTATTTGCCCACTCCCGGATTCTTTAGATTTCCCTCCCCCTCGTCCTCCTCCCCTCTCTGAAAGTCGCGGTCGAAAGTTTGTGGTCTTTTACCGTCGGGCCACCATCGGTACTGCCCTCCGCGCCCCCTTCTCCGCGTCTTTCCTGACAACACTTTTGATCTTCTCTAAACCCCCCCCCGGATGCCGGGGCTGAAGACTGACGAACTGGTGCCCGATGTTCTATACGCAACCATTCCCCCCTCCCCTCTCGAGGGGTTTCTCGCGGGCGTTCGTCTTCCAGTTCTCTTCGGACTTCCCCTCTCCACCCTTTTTGAACACGGTCTGATCCGCGCCGGTATTTCTTATGTCTTGCTTTCATATCGACCCAACCCAAATCCTGGCCCCCACACTTTCCCCCCCCGACTTGTCGCCGCGAGGTGTGACCCCGGATTTATAAGAGGAAGAAGATCCAAGCGCGGCCATTTTGCCTGCGCAACGCACCGGAGGTGAACGCCTTGTCAGTTCTTGATCTCTGGCGGCTCCTTCCCAGTGTACCGCGTCCAAGTGGTTTTTAAGCGCTGGTCCAAAAGAGTCTTGCTCTCTTCCCCTTTAAGCGTCCCAGATCGTCGTGACAGTCAACAGCCAGTTTTTTTCTTTACCTCGCGTCGTGGCCCGCTGCGACTTTTTTCCGTTTTCAATCCCCCTTTGGGGGCCGATTCCCGCTTTTTAGTCGGAGTCCTTCGATAGTCTAGCGCCCGCAGACGACATTCGACCGCGGTCACGGCGTTCACCGCTTTTTTTCCCTTTTCTAAGAAATATGCTTACGACGCTCCCTTCAAGGTTTTTCCCCAGCGATGGTGCCCCAGTTAAGCTAAGGTAGTAAATACCTTGTTTATCTGAATAAACGCGCCCTAGGTTTACACCGTTAAAAACCAGTTTTCTTTTCCTTAGAGACCCTGGCTGCAGGAATCGGGAGGAGGAGAGGGCCTCCTTCCAATTATTCAAAATGGAGTATCGGATTCGGAGCAGGCTTCTTAAAAACAACCTCTTCCCCATCTTTTTTATGAGCCGCGTTCCCCCGAAAACGATGGCTTGTTACATTTCCAAAGACGAAATAACTGTTCAGCGTGGGAGCTTTAATTAGCAACCTTTTTCATATGCGAACTCCCGCGCGACATGTGGTTAGTGAAGACTCCTTCCGTTCTTGAACTGATCAACGCGTGAGAGGCGACACACCTCATCGCTAGTGAGGGTAAGAATTACTATTCCGTTCTGACCACCTTTTCTGTAACTGTGGAGCGAGACTTTAGCTACCCGGTGACTACCATTCCCTTTCCCCACATGGCACCCAATCTTTTCAGCTGATGGCTCAAATTTTTTTTCTTTCATGCCTTTTACGTTCCCTGCAGGAGGCCCCCTGTTTCGCTGTTCTCCAAGCTATTTTCCGTTCTAGAGCCTTTTTCTCTTTTCACGCGACTCTGTTTTTCGTCACTGTACGATAATATCACTTCTCATCTGCCAGGTCGTCCGCCCCTGCCATCTCCTCAGCGGACGAATCAGTATCCCTAAGCCGCTTCTAGGTTGATAGTCAAGAGGTAGCAAACTTCCCCAGCCCTGACTCCCGCAAGAAACCACCTGTACTCCATCCTGCCTAACATTCCTCCCTTTTCCAAAACCCTACAGTCCCAAGACCTGTCGGCGTCTCCCTGACGCCCAATCCCCCAAGCATACCCCCCCAGACGGTAGCGTTTTGACCCATCAAGATAGTTACTCCGCTGGATGTCGCTCTAACCCTCTGGAGTCTCTTTTTTTCCCTAGGCGAAGTTTGAGGGTTTCCACCCCCCCCTGCCTGTTTCATGGTATCGAGGCCCCCCCCCCACTGCTTTCCAGAAGATATATCTTTTTTCTTTTAATAACATCCGTTGTGTGTGATCACTTGATCTCCATTTTTTTTTTCCCCCCCCCGCGTGGATCCTTGACCCGGCATAGGCCTCTCTAAGACCCTTCTTCCCTTTTGTTGAATTTCCGTGCGATCCACGCGGCTTACCTTCTCTTCTGATGTCCATTGGCCTTTTTTGTATTACGTGTGCAAGGGTTTGTCTGGGACTTCTTTTTGGTTCCTTTTCGGAACCGGCTCCTCGTCTCCTGCCGAAGTTCTCTCTCTTGGGATTCTTACCGTTTTTTCCATTCTCGCTGTTTTTGTTGTGGGAGTTTTTCTTTCCCTCACGTCCTCCTTTCGCGTCATGTTTCTCTTTTCTACTTATGCTTAGGACAGCGTACACCATTTCATCGGACTACTTTTGACTCTCTTTCCTGTGATATCTCGTGATGACCCTACTTCCCTCATCTTTAGCGTGATCGTAGAAGTCACCCAGTCTTTTCCTATCTCGTCGGATTAGCGGGTCTTGTCAGAAAACATTGAGTATTCGTCCTTTACCCCGCCAGGCGTTGTGATTTCCCCTCCTCTCCTCCCTTTTCGGGTGAGGGGACGCCCTTTCTTTCGGTTCGCCGAAAAGTGCGGGCAGCGTCGTCCCCGACCCGTTACCAGCACGTTTTTTTGAAAGCTTGTTTCCCCTACGACTTAGCATTTCGGACAACTTTGTTCTCCCCCGTTAGCCCGTCACGTCTGTGATCCCGCTCCCGTTAGGCTTCTCTCAGGATTAGCCAATGTCGGGGCTTTTGTCTCTCCCTGAACTTTGTTGTTTTCCGATGAACCGCCAGCTCGTTATCATTTCGCGTTTTTATACACAGCCAAGCCGGCACGCTCCTCATCTTTTTTTTTCAGATTTTTTGTTACGAAGCCGCCTTTCGACGTAGCGAATACTTGCGGAAGAAAAGAAGTGAGTACAGGCTCCTCCCTTCTGACCCCTCCTTTGTTGTTGCAAAATGCGTCCACCACTTCTGTCGTGGAAGGCTGTCCTTTCCCGTCCGTCGCGGGGTATTCCCCAATTGCTCCCTTTTTCCCGTCGGTGTTTGACGTACGGCCGCGCACGTTCGCCCTCGCCTGCAGGGTTACTCTTTTCGCGCTTGATGTCTAACCTTGCGTTCTCATGAGTTAACGCTTCCTGACGGCTCGTGCATACCCCTAGCGAAGGAGTAACTTCGCTGTCGGCCCCTAAGTCCGCTCTTTCCTGTTGAAATCTGTTTTTCGTCGCGCTCCGAGACGCCAGACCCCACACCTGGGAGTTCATTTTTAGCCTCTCGTCTATCTGCGGTTTCGGGGCGTTGAGGGAACGTCTTCTCCCCCCAGAAGGCCAACCCCGGTGGACGCGCGGCTGTACCACGTTGAGCGTTTAGATAACTGTCCAACCCGCCGACCACTCCTTGAACGTTCCAGTCTGTGTCTCTTTCCCTGGCAAGGCCCCCCTCCGGTTTCGCTTTTGTTGTCGCTGAGTACTAGTTCACACGATCCGTGATTTCACCAGATCTGTCTATCAGTCCCCGTGTGGAACCTGCCTTGGGTGCCTGTTTTTTTTGATTCGGCCCGGGGTAGGGCGCTGCTTTAGAATTCCCCCAATGGTATCTTCTTAGGGGTCGCCTTCTTCGTGCCCCCCCCCTACTTATCCGCCGACGCGATCACCCCCGGTTCTCTCTTTCTCGGTTAAATGGTTGACCTTCTCCCTTCTTCCACCGTCTCCTTGCGTCTCGGACGCGTTTGGTTTGTTCTGAGGATCACGCCGGCCGGGGCCGGCTGTTTCACTGGACGTTTCGACGGCGTGCGCCCCCCGCGCGCCGGAGCACCTTCCCCTCAGCAGACTGTCGCCCCTTTGGCGGCCCGTGACGCGTCATCTCGGTGAGCGTGCTCTTCGTCCTTTCGCGTCCCCGTGTCGGTCCACTCAAAATCTCCTGGACGACGACTTAGGTAGTAACCGCGGGTACTTTTCTTGGGCCTTAGCCGGTTCCTCCCCGTCAATGCGCTACCCCCCCACTGGCCAGCGCACGTTTGTTGGGACCCCCCTGCCGCTGATGTCCGACGGCGCCCTACGACGGCTGGACGCCTCGACATCGCTTCCAGCGGGGACCTTAGCCTCAACCATTTGTAAAGAGATTTTCCCCCTTTCTCTTTTTTCTCTCATTAGTTGTTTTTATATGAGATGGTTCCGCGTCTTACCAATCCAGGGCCCCTTTCTTTCCCCCTCGTCTCTGCGTGTAAGCTCCCCTGGTTAATCACCTTCGGACGGGACTTCCCCGAGGTAAGAAACTTTCTATGGCCAGTGGGTGAGTCCGCCCTTTTTGTTATTCCCAGGATGAATGCCCCCCCTGTTCAACCCGTTGAGTTAATCTTGCCTTCGACAATTTTCTCCCTTCCCCTCCACCGGAAATGCTTCTGGACCACCGGAGTCACGGTGTTTGAAAGCCTCGCCTCCCGCTACAGAGATGAGAACCTAGTAGGTCGCCTATGGGAGACAATGTAGTAAGTCTCATCCGAGGTTGTAGCGATCTACGCCACTCTCCCCTTCTTGACCGCGCTGGACGCCCGCCGTGCTCTCCCTCACCACCCCGTAGCCCTTTTAGAAAGTGAAAGCCATTGAGGACTTCGATCTTCCCCGACCACCATTTTCACCTCCCATGGTTTGTGTCTCTTTCCCTGGCGTCTATGGTCGCCGGACCGCCGCCACTACGATTCCCCTTTCCCAACGGACCGCGCCGGCCCCGTCCGGCGAACACCCCAACGGACTTTCCCCCCCCGGCCTCACCTTCCTTTTTTTCTAAATTGGTGCCAACGGCTCATCGAAGATCCGCCGGAGAAAACGTCTCTGCCATGTTGACGGTTCGCGCGCCCATCCCTGAGGGAACGTTGACCCCCCCCGTTTCCCTGTCTCGTGTGTTTTTCGTCGTCCAGTTCCGTCTTACCGCGGCCACTGTGTTGCAATGCGGCCGCTTGCTGCTTGCTGGCTTGACTTCACTCCGGCGCCTGTCCTCCCCCTTCCACAGTGCACCCCTTGTGTTCTGCCGTCGGTCGGCGGACGAGTCTGCCCGAAGCCGGAAAGAGCAATTCTTCCGGTACGTTTACTGGTGAGCCCGCTTCTCTGTGGCCTTTTTCCTTCTCATGTCTGCAGATGCCGAAGCCGACACTTGACCGCTTAATTCGAGTTCCTGTCGACGAAGCCTGCTCTTCAAAGAGAACGGCACTTTCGGACGTCGAGGGTTGCCGTTCTGCTTTTTTCTACCCGTTCCGGCCGGATCAGTTTCGTTGGAAACCCTCTTTTCCCTTGCAACCGTCCCGTCTTCGTTTGTTGTAGGGACAACAAACCCCTTCGAATCCTTCTCGCGGACGTTTTACTGCTCCTCTTATAGTCTTTCATCCGCATGCTCCTCTTTCCCTCCCCTCCTCCACCCCCACCTTCTACCCCCGCGCCTTGTCCTCCTCCGCTCTTCACATTTTGCGTCCCTTTTGACCTCTTCCTCCCCTTGTCCCCTCACCCGTCCTGCCTTTTCCTCTCGGGTCAGTGACTTTCTCCCAGCACCTGGATTTTTACACTTCTCCTGGCCCGTAGTATCCCGGAACCCCCCCAAAGACTGGTTAAACATTAGAGCGTTAGTCCCCCGTGTTTCCACACAAATAAGGAGATTTGAAATTCTCTAGTAATCCCCCTGACTTCCCCCTTCGCCCCATGCCATGAGAGAAATGTGTGCGATACTTTTTGAGCTTTCCCCAGGTCCGTCCTGATAACACGTGATTACTCTCCGCTCCCTGCTCCCTGCGCTGTGGTACTCCCTTGATCTTAATTGAAAAAAAGGTCCTTCCACTTTACCTGAGGGTAGTCCTGACAGTTTCGTTTCCCCCCGTGGATACCTCTTGACAATGTTCCCTTTGCGGGAGGGCCCTCTTCCGCCTGATTTGCCGGGGACCTCTGTATCCCCCGGCTCTTCCCCTGACCCGACCTGAAGCGACCAGAATTTTTTCGAGGTCTTGTTTTCATTCTCGCCCACGTCACAGCGCTTTGGCTCCTCTGGCCTCAGACGTTCCCGATCCCCCGGCCCCATTACACGTCGTTCCGCGCCCGACAACTGGTTTTTCTTTCTGTTACTCCCTTCCCAGTATCCTCATGGCCCCTCGGCAGCGACACCTCTATGAAATGCCCAACTCCACCCCATTTTCGAACCCTGACCTTCACCCCACCTGTTCACTTTTCCCGAAACCTTCCCGCAGGCACCCCTCTCAACGAGCCCAGTTGAGAACCCGCTCAAGAAAGAAAGGAACCGCGCGCAATAATAAAAAAGCAATGCGAATCCCCCATTCGGAACAAGACGCTGACAGTCCCCGACACGGTAACTGTCCTGGGGCCGGGGAGATTCTTGCTCCTCGACGACCCACTTTCAAAGCGAGACATGGCTGGCTCCAGACGTTCTATCCCCAGACATTTTCTTTCCTGCTGCCGCAAGTGCTCTTTTAAGGACCGACTACCCCTCTTTGCCCAAACACCGGGGAAAGGAGATCCCTCTCAGAGGTGAAGAAGAGGGGTTTTTGACTCCCCATTTCTGCTTCGGCACCATGGTCATTTTTTTTTCTTTCTTCTTCCCACTACGATGTAAGAATCCCTACAGCAAACTCGTCCCCTTCCCCCCTTTTCGCATACCAGGACACCGGCAAAGCCACCGTCTATTTTTCGCTTACACCCCGCTCTTTCCCTCCCTTTTACCCCCGTTACTTCGAGTTCTGAACTCGTATCTCGTGTACTCATTTCCCCCAAAGCAGAGTGCCGCCCCCTACTTGTCTATTTTTCTTCTCTTTAATTACTATTCTTTCCCCCCCCCAACTGGAAACGAGACCATTCCTTACCAACGATGTTGGCCCCGAGAAGGCCACCCTTCGGTTTTTATTCCGTCGTTTGGGTTCTGGGGCTTCGCGGGAAAGAAGGGCTCCTCTTGGATTTGTTTTTTTTTTTTGTGGAATTTTGCTGTGTCATTTTTTTGCATGAGCGTACAGGGTTTTTCTTCCCCGTGATTTTGGAGTTTTTCACGCGTAATCGTTTGTGGCCTTCCTCAGGCAGATTGCCCTATCGTCAGTTCACACAGCCAAAATGGGGTAACTCTTCCCCTTTTTTCCGGGCGAGTCCCGGTGAGATATTCTGGAGCCTTTCGTCCTGCGTCGAGGTGCATCAAGTTTTTCGACAAAAGGACCTCGTTATCCTGGCCCTCGTTCGCTGTCCCTGTAACTAATCCTAAACTTTTTTCCCTCCGTCCGGTACCTTTAGAAGGCGTGACAGACCGGGCTGGCCCACTCAAGTTAGTTGGTCCCCAGGTTTTTCCTCCCAGAGTTCGAGAAAAGGTTTCTACCGGTTCAGTTCGTCCCGACATCCCCAGTTCCTTGGTCCCCATAAACTTTTATTTAATTTTTTCTCCCTTCGGACACTCACCTCTTCGCAAGGATTCTGGCGCCAGTTTCAAAAGTAGGTGTACTCGTTGGGCATCTTGCGTCTCACATGTCTCTCTTCTTTTTTTTCTGAGCAGCTTCACCCTGTTCTGCAGCACGCGTCATCGCGGTGGGATGTAAAAACTCCCTCCTTGTCGAACGCGGCTTCCCATTCTATGTTGAAGATTTTGTGTCTAGGGCAGACTGGGGCTAACGTAGCCCTACTCCTCCCTGTTTCTGCAGAAGTACGATCAACCCTCGCTAAGCGCTTCCCCTTCACCTTTTTTTCTGCCCCCTTCAGGAAAAAAACCCTACCGTGGCTTTTCCTGGACCTTTCTTGAGCTTTGTTTTTTATCCCGATTCTGGAGTCGGTGGCTTCCTTACACTCGCGCACGTCGATCCCCCTTCTCTGAGTAAAAGATTCCTTTGACTTTCCTAGCAGTAGTAGGTATAAAAGTTTCTCTTTTCGCTGGTAACCGATGTCGGTTTTCAGTCTGCTTCTACTATCTCCCAGAACCGCAGGGTCCGTTCACCAGCGACCCGTCCCCCCTCTCAGATTGACGAGTGCCCTTTCTGCCCGGACCTTCCTCCCCCGCGGCGATACAGAGAAAAAGTGGCACCTTTGTGAACTCTTCACTCCTCGCTCTCTTTTCCCTGGGATGAACGTGGCTTATCGCAGCCCCAGCACGGGTTTTTTTGCCTCTAGGCCCCACCTTGGGGGTTTTTTTTGGAAAAAAGGGATTACTATCCTTTTCTTTGCCGCGAGCCGCCCCCTATTTCTAACTTTACGTATTCCACCCCCCACCTCCTATTTTTGATTGCTCCTCCCGTCGCATTTAAGCAGATGTTGTTCTCCTGAGTATTGAACTATCCTTGGTCCCCTTTTTTAGCATCCTGTGTGTGTGCACCGGCGTGGTTTCGTCGTGGTGTGTTGTCGATCTCGCTCCAAGGTTTCGGGGCCTAGATGTTGAGGGACCTTTCAGTTTTCCTCTCTTGTTCTCAAAATCGTCGAAAGATACACTAGCCGCCCCTCCGCCTTAAAAAATACCTCCCCCGTCTTCTTTTTAAATGCTTTTTTGTAAGATCTTCTTCCTAGCCCCCGGTTGGCAACGTTCTTATCCCTTCTTAAGTTGGGGTGTCGCTGACACGCCTTCCTGTGTAAGGAAAAGACTTTTCTCCCCCTCCTAGTTGGAGAAGAGCGTTCTCCTATTCTCCATTCTACCTCCGTTTTCCGAAAGGTCGACCGTCTACTCTAGGATTCTTCTTCTCTTCTAGATGGCTGTCGTGGTCCTTCTCTTCCCTGTAATCAGAACCTCCGTCTGTGCTACCTTGGTCCTCGATCACCGGTTCCTGGTACGTCGCCGTTAGCCCCCTCAAATTTCGTCCCAACTCTGCGGGGTAGTTTTCCTTGGTTTCCCCCCCCGGTCCCGCGTGATGACAAGATGCCCGTAAGAAGCCCTACCCCTCCGAATAGCCTAAGCTTTCCCTTCTCCCTCGGTACAGCGCTTAAAAATATATCTTCTTTTCCCTCTCACCCTTTTTCTATGCGTGTTTTTGTATTTCTCCTCTCTTTTCAAACAAAGTGAAGCGGATGACGCCCGCGGATCTTGCGCTGCGGTCTTTTTCGTACGCCTGAGTAGGGCTTTGCCGGATGTGTTCCCTTCCCCTCCGGTTTAAGGTGAGTTGCTGTGGTGGTTTTAATTTCTGTCTAACTTTGACCCTTGTTCACCCCGTTTTTCCCTTTGATCCGAGACAAGTGCCGGACATCCCGAACTGATTTTTCTTTGACCACTAACGGATACGGGAGCGAGGCCGACAGCCTCTAGAATCAAACTTCTGCACCTTACGAGTCGGCTACGCCGTCTTTGCAGCCCTGTTTTTCCCTCTTTTTTTGTGCCATTCTCGGGGTAGCGACCGCCTCCGTCGTCACTTCTTTCCAGGGACCTGCTTGTCGTGATCCTTCGACAAAAACCAACTTTCCGGGGCGACTACGTTGACCCTCCCCTTTTGCCTCTGCCCCGTCCCCTATAGGCTTTCCCACATTTTCACTCCCTTCCTCTATATCTTGGTGATATGGGAGAGTTCCCTGGATCTTCTCGAGTCCCCCTGAGCCATAAACTTCCCCGTCTCATTCCTCTCCTCCACCAGACGTGAGCGTATACCCACACCCGACTTAGACAACCCCCCTGGCCGGTTTCCCCCCTCATATAGAACCTCGAGTTCACACTCTGCTTGTATTACTCCCTACCCCACAAGTTGCTGTCGGGACCTTTCTGGCCCTCACACCTCCTCGAGTTACCTACGTGTAATTTGATCTTCCCCCCCCCTTCCTTTCCCGGCTGATAGTCCCCGAAAGGTGGTAGAAACCTCGCACGCGTGCTGTGTTGTTTTTCCGAATCCTTTTTCCCCTTTCCCCTCTCCCCTCCGAGTTGATTCTCCCCACACCAGTTCACGTTTCCCTTTCGTTTCCTTGACGAGGCCGCAGAAGGTTTTCCTAACTTTCTTTCCTTTTTCGCTGGGCCTCTCCCGTTTTTGGTGGATTCAGCTGTAGATGCGCCTTCAATAGCGACAGACTCTTTCCTGGTAGAAGTCCGCCGTTTTCCCCCCCCCCTTCCCGACCCTTTCTTGAGCCCCCTCTCCGGAAACGTTTACGTCTCCTTAGGGCTGCGTTTCCGTCCGTCTTAATATTCCGCGTCTTTTTCCCAAGCTGACGGTGCCCGGCACAACGTTTTTCCGCCGGTACTTGTGTCCGCGTACCTGTGCAGTCTCTTTTTTGCGGCTTAGCGGTGTAATAGGACCTTTCCCCTTCTCCCCCCTTGCCCGTTCTTTTAGCTAATTGCCCCGGGCGGCTTCCGTCCCAAAATTTCCAACTTTCTGCGCCGATTTTTCGACCCCTTTATGTGGTAACCCTTCCCCACCCTCTCTTCCTCAATCCTTTTCTGTCCTTCGAAACTTGCGTGACACCCCCTTTGTCGTCTCCTTGACCTAGACCTTCCCCCCGCGGCGACGCCCCCGACCGCTCCCTTCCGAATCAGTTCTTTGTCCGCAAGTTTATCTTGACCACCCCCGGCTTCCTTTTTGCTTGTTCCCCGCCTTTCCGTTGTCGACCTCTCCTGGCGCTCCCACCTACTTCCTCTTGTGGAAGACGGTAGATCCCCACGCATGTCTTCTTTTACCCGACTTTAGGAAAAAGGTTTCTCTTTCTTCCTTCCCCCCCGCTAACTAACAGACTTTTCTACTAGTTCCTTCTTCCTTCTACTCTGTTCCCCCGAGCCTTCGACTGTACTTCTGGTCCGAACGACCTAAAGATAGCTGCCTTTCCCCCTTTCTTCCCGAAACCTTTTGGCTTTGTCCTCATCCTATTCTCAATCCCCTCTACTAGCTACTGTACTCGGGAGCCCCCCCAACTCCCGCGACAACCCCGTCATCCTCCCCTTTCTTTCACACGCAACCTTCCAGCAAGGCAACTCCACGATGAAGCCCTGTTTACTTCTCCTCGACGAACAGAACCACAAGTCCCTTTAATACGCAACCAGAGACTGAGTTGGACTTATTCCCCTGTCCTCCTGGGATAACCCCATTTCCCATCCCGTGGCTTTATCCTTCAGCTTTCCCGAGGTGCGTGGTCATTCTCGCGCCCCAACTTGTT
>Ga0179593_1352243_pt1 | contig 13445 bp, 16 predicted proteins | sample CZODoug2_1_08_16_FD_185931 | JGI IMG/M metagenome (GOLD analysis project Ga0179593, IMG submission 185931) | Vadose zone soil fungal communities from Angelo Coast Range Reserve, California, USA - CZODoug2_1_08_16fungal (PacBio error correction) | ecosystem: Environmental > Terrestrial > Soil >... | reverse complement strand
TTCTTGATCCCCTTTTCCGAATCGGCCGCCTCCAACCGAGACGGAGTTCGCCGGTCTTTCTCCCGCATCGCCTTGCCTTTTCGTATAATTTGATTCGTCTTGGATCCAGCGCTTCCTAACTTTGTAATCGGAATCTCCTCTGGCCTTCACCCTTTTTCTTTTTTCAAAGGAATTGACTGAAACCCTTTCTTTCCCCTCCTCCCCTACGGATTTCCCTACTAAAGTTTACGCAGTTGACTTCTCGATGAATGCCGATGCTCCGCTGACCCGTTTCTTTTTTCCTCTATTTTTTTTCGCCCAACCTTTCATGGTCGATGAGGGAGACCGTCAACATTCCCGCTCTGGATGTCTTTCCAGACTTCGTTTCGATTTTTATTTCTTCCACGTCCGGGAAACGTCTCTCTGTCTGGTTAAGCCTTCTGTAAATCCCAGAGTTCTTCTTAACCCCCTAGTAAACTATTCAGCTGGACACCTGTCCCCCATTCTTACCTTCTATTCATGTTTCCCTCCCCCTCTCGATTTCGGTTTCCATACCTCCCTTTCAACGAATCTTTTGCCTTGCGCGTATCATTATTGGATTAGGGAGGAGAAACTTTCTCCCCTCAAGAAAGTTTGTTCACGGCATTTTGCTTTCCCCTCCTCTGCTTTAGTCTTTTTTTGTCTCCTTCCCTCCACTTCTTTGTGTTGTTCAGATGGAGAAGAGCCTCCTCCTTTTGCTTTCTCGTCATATTATCTCCCTGCCCCGAACCGCAAACTTGGGGCCAATTAACTCGTCCAAGCTCTTTTTCGGATTTTTTTAAATTGCAACCCTCCTTTTTATCTTGTAACATTTTCGTAATTTCTCGGTCCCCTCTCATTCGCTCTTCTCCCTCGGAGATCAAGTATTGTGCGTCTCCTCTTTCCACCTTTTTAATCCCCAACTTTCTTCCGCTTTTGCTTTTGAACACTTCACTGCTCTGGTCCACGACGACCAACACCTGAGATCCTTAACGCTCTTCGTTCCTCTTTCATCCTTTATTTTGTTTTTGCTATAGATAAGCTCAGCTCCTAGCGAAAGCGTTTCCCTCCTCGGGATTCTCAATGTAGGCGTTCGTGTGTGCCTATATTCATTGACTAACTCTTCTTTTGGCCTCCCTTGATTGACTCACTCCCCTTTTTTCCCCCCCATCGTTAAACGTCCCCCCTCTCTCCCCCTGTTGACACTCGCAGGACGGGACCCTTTTTTCCCGACTTTAGGTGGCCTCTCTTTTAAGTTCTATTTGATCACGTGTGCAAGTTTTTGCCCAAGAGTTCTTTTCCTTATTCAGTAACCATTACCGACGAATCCATCTTCTTTGCACGCTTAGTTTCCAATTTCCCGGTTTTGCAGATGAAATCCTGAGGGAGGTTTTAGGGCGGGTTCACTGAACAAATCCATTTTCCCCCCCCCCAGAGTTTTTTTTTTTTTTTTTTTTTTTTGTTTTTATTGCTTGCGCCCCTCATTGGAATCAGACCCCCCTTCTCCCCTCCACCCCAAAGATGCCATACGAGCCCTGTGGCTGCGGTCTGGACCGGTCTTTTTTTCCTGTCTGAGTCGACTCTCGTTCTCTTTCATCCTCGCGTATGGGGGTCCTGGTCTCCCCTCTCTTCCCTCAGTATCTAGGTTCCGCGAGAGCCATGGTCCCAGCGCGTGGCATTGTCATGGGTCTTCGGCGCATCTCAGCGTGAGATTCTTTCCGTATTCGTCCCCCAGTGATACCGGACACCTTCTGCCTTGCATCGATGACCCCATTCACTGGCCGAGATTAAGGCGTCCTGAAATATGGAAAATTTTGTCTGGGCCTGCGCCACTACTTTATTGCCTCCCTTCATCTCGCTGTTTTGGATACTATTCCTCCCCCTTCTCCATGTTTCCCCTCCAATCTTCCCTTGAAACCCTTTGAGATCCACTTCTGTGAACTTTGCGGTTGCATTCCTTTTGACCCAGGTTTCCGGCCAGTTCGTTTTTCGTATCCGATTTCCACCCCAGTTTCCTTCCCTTCCTCCGTTCTCTGTCCAGCCAGAAGGTAAGTTTGCGCTGTCCCAATGGAAGGAGGCTTTGTAAACCCCGACCCCCTTCATTCGTTACTCGGGCATTTCCCTATGCTTTTCAATTGCGTCGTCACCTATCGTCAACGAGACGGAACTAATATTGAGTATGCGCTCCGAAAATGTCCTTTACCGCGTTGCCCTTGCTTCACATTTACCTTGACGAGGACGAATTTTTTCTCTTCGTGTACTTCGCCCATCCCCCTACTGGTTCAGTCTTTTGTGGTTCGAATTTGGCTCTTTCTTCTTACGGCCGCCCCCTTTTCGTTCCCTAACCTGCCCGACCCCTGTCCTGCCCGGACCAGTTTTTTTTTTCTTGTGTAGTGTCTTTCCCCTTTTTCTTTTGATAGCTCGGATTTTTTTCTTTGCTCGACCGTCCGCGCCGCCTGGATGTCCAAACGCCGACTTCGGGTGAGTTGCATTCTCACGGCCCATTTTCAGTTTTCCTCTCCTTCATCCTTTCCTTGGACTCCACATCCGCCGAGTTCCGTCACCGAACTTTGTAATAGTTGAAATGGATCTCTTCGTCTTGACAATTTATAATTACCCCTGCCCCCGTTTACAGAAAGCGGATTTCATTCCCATTGAAAGTTCTTACTTTTCTATTGCGTTATCCTGGATTCCCGACACAAAGAGATTCGTATGTGCCGTTTCCGCCTCCCATTTTTTTGGACCCGCGTACTTTCCTTCTTTGAGTCGGTTTCTCGGCCAGTTTCCTCTATTTTTGATACTCCTCTAATATGCCGTTTTCGTGATTCTTTCTTCCACTTCCGTTTTTTCCCCTCTCACTCTTCGAGTCTTCGTACGACTACCGTGACCTCCCCCCTCCGTTCCACCCTCGTGTCGCCAGAATATTTTAAGTTTTTACCCACTTCCCCTCCTTCTTTAGGACTTTCCCAGATTATCTGCGCTTCGTCTACGATACATGAGCCCTTTTTTCCTCGAATGCGCTGCGGATAATATCTGGATTTTGGTTTGCTTTGTTCCATTCCTCCCTCTTTTCAGGCTGTCCATTGCATTGCTCGAAGCTCTTCTTCTTGAGCTGCAGCAATGTAACAGCTGTCCGCCCCCGGTCTCTCTGCCTATTTCTGGATCTACTCCTCCCCCGAACCTTGCGCAAACTTTGTTTCCCTCGTTCCACTTCGTCCCCCCCCCCGATAAAGGGTCCGCCCCAATCATCTTGCCCACTGTCCGTGTTCATTGCGCGGTTCCTCGCTCCTAGGAGGGGTATTTTCCGTCTCGCTTTCGTTGCTCTTCCGCGTTCCCGTTTTTTAACAATATTATGCTTTTATTTGCCCCACCGCACCCTGATCTTTCCCCAAGCTTTCTCTCCCTTTTCAGCTCGTGTCCACCTCTTTCTGGGCCGAGTTATATTCTCTCTTCTCTCCTCATCAGTGTTGATCTTCCCTGGTCCGAAGAGGTTAGGACGCTCGTATTGATTCCCATGTCTTCTTGTTTGTTTCCCCCCGAGGCAGCTTTTTTTTAAATCAAGCGGTCAGATATGTTTTGGACCCCCTGTGACCAGTCCTTGGGGAAAAATCTTTTTCACACCCCCCCATTAGTACGTCAACGACAGTCCCTCCTCTCGGGACACTCTTTTTTTTTTCAAACCTTCTTTTCCCGGTTAAAGAATGTCGTTCTTGTGGATTGCTCCCCGTTCCCGAGTTCTTACCCTTTGTGCCACAGTTTGGCTCAAGACGTACCCTTTTTTCCTCACCCCTTTCACCCTATTCTCTTAAGTCTTTCGTAGGCCGTTCTCCATCTCCACTTTTTTTGTCCGAGCTTTAGACAGGTGGTCCTTTCCTAGGATTTGCCCCCTCCTTTTTTTGATTGAATGTTTGCGCAAGCCACTCGATCCTACCCCCAAAATGCGTTTTTCAGTCTGAGCAGGGCCCTTGTATTCCCTCCGCTTGATCGTGTGTGTCTCGCTTTCCCCTCTCTCTTTACGTTTTCCTAATGTCCGACCCCCTTTCCTTGGATCCTCGCAACTCTCTGTCGCGGATTCCTCGAGCGTTGTCCATCCGATTTGAGCCCCTTCCGGATTGCCTGCATTACCTCTACTAGCGTCTCCTGTGTACGGTTCCCCCTTCTCCCCTGGCCCGACAATCAACGATTTGGCATCGAGTTTTGAGCAGTCACCGTCCTTATCCCTCGCACCTCATGTCCCAGGCGCTTGGAGCCCCCCTTCTCGTTTAGTCCCCTTCTCCTTTGAATAGCTTGTTTTTTCCTTTATTTTTCTTTTTCGCGCTCGGAAGTCTCTTGGAGACTTTCTGACCCTGAGTTGGCCTCCGGTGCTTTTTCCTTTCCTTTATTCGGACCTTTTCTCTAGCCGATGCCCACATTCATTATCAGTTTTGAGTCTGTCTTTTGCGAGTCGACCTGGCAGTAGGTCTGGTTCAAATTCCCTGGCGCCTCCCCTATCTTTTCTGACTCCCCGGTGGATGGACTTCGTCTAAGCGTCCCTCTGGGCCCATAGATTTAAATACTCCGTATCCAAGACCCCCACCTTTCAGGATCCCATCATGTCCACTTCCCTCCTGACTTTAATTTGCCCTCGACGTAGATTCGTCCCCACTACTTGTCGTTTCTGGTTATCTCTCAGTCTACGGCCCCGCTCTTCCCCCCTTGCCTTTGCGTAATCCTTTAATAGCCCATGTGCAAACCAGGGCATTTTTGCACTTCTCTTATTCTGAACTTTATTTTAGGTTTCATCTCTTTATCATAAGATTATTTTTTTGACATCCCCTGACAAGTCACAGCTGGACTTGCCCAGATGACGTGTTTTTTTTCGGGATGGCCTCCCCTTCTTTTAGCTCTCTTTCCCTTCCTTCTTTGCCCAGTGAAGCCCTGTAATTCCCGCCATTTTATTGTGGTTAATATGCACTCTTGATTCCTTAACCCCCGGTTCTCCAAGGAATGTCACCCAACAAGTTTCCCCCCCTCCTTCTTTTTATTCTCAGTTCTATCTCGGACATCGCACTAGGATTTTAAACAACTCCTAGTTCAAGGAGCGCCGTTTTTCCTTCCCCTCTGGTTTTCGTTTTCCCTTTAATACCAGGCGCCAGGCCTGGTACTGATAGTGGGGAAGTGTCCCTTACGTTCGAATCTTCGCCCGTTCCCTATTACTCTTTCTCCTTCTCTGCAACCAGGACGTGCCCTGTCTCTCTTATTCTTTCTTCCTCCGCCTTGCCATACTCTTCTTGCCAGTTTCTGACTCCCTCTCCATAATTGAGTCCCCCCCTCCCCCCCCCCGTTTTAAAGTCGTGGAGGCTGTACCCCTATCTCTTCAATCCTTTCGTTTTTGGCCCGCCCCCCCATCGCCCTTCGCAGTTTGTCTTTTTTTCTCTGCCTTGTTCTTTGCAAAATTAATTCTGACCTCTTCCTTTTGTCTCGTTTCCAACAGAGGTGCCAGCAGCTATTAACTTCCTGAGTGGACTCTTTTTCTTTCCCCCTCTTTGAGCTGGCCTTCTCTCTTTTTTGATCCCCGCTCCGAAACGCTTCTTTCGCAATTTGCACCCAACGTTCCCCGAGCCCCTTAGGCTCCCATTGCGAATTCCCCCACTCCTTCTTCCGCCTTTCATTCTCTGTCCTTATCCTACAGAGGAGGAGTTTCTCCCTCAACTCATGGAGCCTTCAAGTTCAGTTTGATTCTCCCCAGCCTGAAGAAGGTTCCTTTCCCCCTTCTGCTTTCTCAACTTGCCCCTTCTTGCACGGCCACTGCTGACCATTGAGTTCACGAGCTCTAACTTTTTTCCCGTCTTGCCGAAGGTCCTTTCCCTTCTCTCTTTCCCAGTGTTTTTCTGATCTTGAGGAGTGCCCTTTTGCCAGGCCCCCTTGACAAGCGTTTCGCTCTTCTCTCAATTTTAGTTGGGTCCCCTCTTTCTTCATGTTTGCCAATTCACCTGCAGAACGTTCTGTTTTCAATTACTGTCATGAAGCGAGTTTTTGCCAATCTAGTCCAACCTCCATTCTCTCAATTTAGGACGTCAATACTCTTCTTTCCACTCGCTTAAAATGACCTTTTTCAAGTTAGGATTTTTTTGCGTCCCGGGATGCAGTCCTTTTTTTCTTTCTTGGATTATTTTCCCCCGTTGGCAACAGTTCTCACTCTTTTTTCGTCGTTTTCTCCACCTTCCTACCCTATTACCACGCCCCCTCCTCTTCTGCTTTCTCTTTCGCAAGCTTTCGTGTTCAGTTCTTGACCGCGGTTCCTTGCATTCCAGACCACTGCACTCCACTGTTCTTGCTGCGACGAGTCCTCCCCCTACGAGCCTGACATCCAAATGCCTTTTCTCTCCGAGTGCGTTTTTCTGGCGGACTTAGCGGTTCGTGGAAATTTCCTCGTTGAGCCCCGCGGTTTTCCCTGCTCCTTGACCCGAACTGGGAATGTCCTCCTTCTGACAAGGGTGTATTCAAGAGGCAGCTTTCTCTTCCTTGGAGAGGCCTCTGCCTCAGGTTTATACTTTGTGTCCTCTATAATGACGAATCAAGGCCCCCCCTCCTTCTCGAGCAGACGCTTAACTAGCGATTCTACCCTTCGTGTCCCTGCATCCATGGTACTTTTTCCGTCTTTCTGTCTATGCGTTACCCCCCCCAGCCACGCGCGCCCCACGTCTCTTTCCTCGCTTGGTTTTTGTTTTTTTGGGGGTTTTTCCGCTTGCGCGCTCCTCAGCCCCGGAACACTTTTTTTCTCCTTATCCCTCGCGTATGGAATTGCTGGGTTTCCATTCTTTGTCTCATGGGTTTCCGATTCCTTAGCATTAGTAGCCGATGGCCACGTTTTCCTTCTGTCCCCTTTCTGTTAGTCCCCAGGAAGGTGTTCCTTTTTTTTTCAAGACCATTTCTTTGAGGCGGATCAAGCCGGCTCCAACCCCCTACCTTCGCGTTTGTGGGTCTTCTGGCCTGCTTTTCCTGCTCGATCACCGACCCCTCCATACTTCCAATCTGACTCACTAATATTGTATCCTCCTCTAACCCGGTTGGGTATGGCATGGTCCCCCCTGCCGCTACACCTATGACGAGGACCTGTCATTTTCTCGATGACGCGCAGTTTTTCTCGCCAACCCCCTAATTGCTCCCGGTATGTTTAGGAGCGTCCACTTTTTTTTCGTCTACGTCAAGCCCTTGCGTCATTCACTTATCTGAAATGCGCCTTCCTTCTCACTTTTAGGTTGATTAGCTTTTGTTCCAGCCGTGAAGATGGGTTCTATCTTCTGAGCTTCCTGAAGAACGTTTTTCTTGTTTTTAGTCCTCCTTCTCTCAGGCCAACGGCCCCTGGAATTCGCGTTTCAGACTTTCGACCTTCCCCGACCCAGCGTCAGTTCCTGTCCTCCACCGATGGTTGAGAACTGTGCGGAAACTTCCCCGGCCTTGGTCCTCATTTCGTTCCATACTTAGTTTTTCGCCCCATTGTAGTCCTCTTGTGCTCACCCCCCCCATTTGTCCGTCTATGCTCTCTGTCCCCGTTTCCCCCCCCCTGGTCCGTTCCCCTCTTTTTCGTTGTTGGCGCGGATCCGCGTCCCTTTTTGTCCAGAATCTCTCTGACCGTACCCCATTCGTCTTCTCTTTCTCGGCACCCTTTTCTCTCCGTTCCTGAGGCCTGCGTCCTCCCCGGGCGAATCTACACCCCGGTGATATCCCGATTCAATCGAAATTAACCTTCGGCCCCCCCCTTCCTCGTAAGTAGTCGCTTTCTTGTTCAAAGATACGAGAGTCGTTTTTATCATCGTCCCCCCACGAGCTCTTGGCCCTCCTTCTTTTTTGCGTGGATTTCTAGGCTCGTTTTGCTTTCGGAACATTCACCAGACCTCCACGTTTCTTTGTGCTTTCCCTGCCAGAGGCGCGCTCGCTTTCCTTATTTGGTTGTCAGTTGGCGTGAATCTGTTTGTCGCTTTTTTAACTTCTAAGGTGTTGATTCGCACGAAGAAACCCCGTGATTCCCTGTTGGTCACCAGTTCCCCATCCCGTCCAGGCAAACTCCATTTTCTGACTCATCCACTACTTATCTAACCAATAGTCCTTTTCTTGGTCCTCGCCGATCGAGTTGCCGTTCCCGTCTCCCTGACTTGCTAATCACGGTCCTTTTGACCGAGTCTCCCCCCCTTCATGGTCAACCCCAAACCCGTTCTCTCTATGTGCCACCCCTGTATCTGTATCGGGCCCGCCCTTACACCCCTAGCCTTAGACTTATTCTTTCCCCCGAACCGTCTTTTTAGTTCCGCAGGGCCTATTCGCTTTCCCTCTCTCTCTCCTCCTTTTTTTCAGATGCCTTGCCAGTTGAGGATTTTCTGTTCTCCCAAGCCTGGCTTGTTCGCTATGACTTTCTTTTTGCCAACCCATCGGGCAGTGCAACGGCTGTTTTTCGCAGTTGGGTTTTTTTTCGACTTTTTTCACAACTGAACTTTTTGAGATGGACTCCTCCTTTCCCTCGAGGACCCCCCACTTGCCCCCCGTGTCAGTTCCTTCAAGAATCGTTCTTTTTGATAGGAGACGTCAGTTGGACGATTTTTTTTTTCCGTTACCCAGTTTTTCTCATATTGCGTTTCCCCCTTGTCTTCCTAAAAACCCTTCCTAATTTTCCCGAGCCAACCCCCAATCTGGATGGCGCTTCTCCTTTTCCACTTTGTCCTCAACGACGAAGAGCGGCCCGGGGGTTCTTGCCTGACCACTCCAGCTTGGCACTGACCCCGCCCCCCTGCTCCTTCCCCTTTCCCTATGACGCGCGCCTTTCTTTTCCTTCAATCAGTTGCTTTCTGTGGATTTCTCCTGGATCCGAACCGTCATCTCCCCTTTTCCGAACTGGGACTGGTATTTTCCCTGAGTATGTCGTTAGGTTCTAGCCAGAGCGCTTCTTCTCCGCTCGATCATCCCCCCTTTTTCGTTTTCGTTCCCCTCTTCCCATGAAGCGGACGTTTTCCGTCTTTTCAAGTTTCTTGACTACAAATTCCCGTAGCCGAAATCGAGCCCGCGATCGTTTCCCCCCTCCCGTTGGTAGTCCCCTCGAACTCATGGTTGTCCTCGGATGACTTGTCCCCTTCTTGTGTGAAAGTGCTCCGACTCGTTTTGTCACTGCTCTCATTCCTTGCCTCGGACCCTTTTCTATACGACCCTCCGATCTGAACCCGACCGGTTGGTTTCAAGTTTTGAGACTGAGCTTGAGTTTTCTCCACGTAGAAGATGTCCCACCACTGTCGTGTTTTAGGCCCCTCTGGTGGATTTCAACCGTTCTGGGTATTCGGACGCTTTCCCATGGCCCTGGTGTGGAGAAATCGCGCCTTTTCCTCTTTTCCGCCTGTTTAGCTGCGCTTGTCTGAATTCGTCGACAGCCCCGATAAATCTCTCCTCTGACGGAAAACTATGACGCTGCCTTCCTCCTAACACTTCCCTGCAGCTGGTTCTGTCTACATGTAAAGGAAGCCGCACATTCCCTATTCTTTTAGCTTCTCCCTGCCATTAACACCTTGTACTAATTTGTTTCTTTTTATGTCGTTCCTCGGTTCAAGTCTTTATCCGCGGCACTTTTCCCGTAGTTCCTGGCCTGATGAACTTCCCCCTCTTTGGTCGGTCGTTCCTTCCCTATTATTGCTAAGTTTCCTTCTCTTCACGGATCTGGCCTGCTCTTGGCGCCCTTCCCCTGCAAGGCTGCGATGTCCTTTGATCGGCCGGCTTTTCCCCCGCTCTCAGCCGGTGTATTTTTTTTCAGTGGCCTTGCCAGATCTTGCCCCAGCAGAGCCTGATTTCAATCCGTTTCTTTTTGTCCATCCTTCTACGAGAATGAAACTGTTTTTCCCCCCCTAGACTTGTCCCCCCCCACCAGTTTGGATTCTCCCTTTTTCCGCAAAGTGCCCTTACGCTCGGCACGCGGATCCCGAACCACGCTGAGGTCCTTTGCTGCCCTCGCGATGTTTTTCGAAGCTAAGCTTAACTTTCCTTTTTTCTTCTGTGAACGACCGTTTTGCTTCAGCTGTTCCGCTCCTCTGCGATTCGTCTTTTCCGCCCGAGTGAAGTTCCTCTCTTTTGTTTTGCCGAAATCCGGCGCCTCCAATTCGAGGTCTCCCGATTTTTCTATCTTTCCGATTCCCCCCCTGTTCGTCAAGTTAGAGGATCCTTTTCGATCTTATCGTTAGAATCCCTCTCCTTCCCGAGCCTGGCTCCTCCTTGCCCCCGGTTCATCCTTGGGCTGTAGCTACGTCGTTTTGTACCTCTTTTTTAGCTCCACTTTGCGCAAGGCTGTCGTCTTTCTTCCCCCCGTTTTTTCTATCCCGTCCCCAGGTGAAAGCTGGCTGAAGCCCTTTTTCCTCTTGCTGCTTTTTCTTTAACTTATTTTCGGACCTCCGCCCCCTCCCCCCGTCTTGCTTGCAAGGCACCCGTTTATCTAGAGAACCTCTTTTCATCCTTCTAATCCATACAACATGAACAAAAACTTTTTCGTCCTGGAGGGTACTGCCCCTCCTTCCTCTTCTTACTTTCTTAAACGACTTTATCCCTGTTAATTGTGAGGTCTCCTCCTCCCCAGTTTCAACCCACTCTTTCGCCCAACGTTTTGGCCCCCCCAGACAAAACCACTTCACCCGTAAGAGCGTCTCACGTCTTGATGGTTTTTTATATTTTTTCCTCTCCTCCCGTTGGGGTGTATAAGCCGAGAGCGGGTTTCAGCGACCTTTTTTGTTCCTGAGTTTGGAACTCGGCTGTAGTGCTGTTTCCTGAGGACTGCAGTTTGTCAAACTCCCCCAATGGCCCGAAGGTTTTCCCTTCTTCTGCGGGGCGGGTAAATGACGTCCCTCACCCTCTCGGGCTGCCGGAATCCTTTGTTCGTGAGACCCCAATTCTTTCCCCGAGTTCTTGCTTTTCGCATTGGACTCCCGAGCTTTTATGTTACATTAAACTTGACAGTCTTTCCTATTTCCTTTTCCGCGTCGCTACTAATAATATTTTTTCCCTGCGCAAGAAGAGGACTGATGCGCTTCGCCCAGTTTACCACCCTAATTCATTCTTCCTCTGCTGAGTAGGTTCTTCCCTCCCCTTTCCCTGTCCCCCCTCGTTGCTGCGAATCCTTGTTTTTTTCTTGCGTGCTCCTAACCACTTACTATATCCTTGCTTTTGGGCCTGCTCGGAATTCTCTGTTTTCGAACGTCTGTCTGTCCATCCGATTCCTCCCTGGAATTTTACTTGAGAAAGAGCTTCTGATTCAGCTCTTCCGGCCGCGGTTCAGCTAGAGTTTTTCCAGTCCCCTGATTTTCCGCCTGAGTGCGACTTTGTGCGTATTCATTCGATTTTCGTAGTGTGTTTTGTGTTGTGGGGGGTCTATCCGGTTTCGTTTTGACACATCTTTAAGCACTGACTTTTTTCTTTCGTCCCTCATCGCTTTCTCTCCAACCACTGAAGTATCCCTTTCCCTTTTGGCGTTTCCTTATCATAGGCATGCGCGTGCTCATTTTCCTCCTTGTACTTGATATTCCTCCCTTTTTTGTCCACCCGTACGGTCTTGTTCCCTCCTTTGACACCTTGAGTGCGTCTCCTCATTCTAGCGCCGCTGTAAACCAGTATGCCCCTTTTCTCCTGGCGATGGAGTACAGACTGTTGCTGGAAGCATGATTCCCCCTCTCTTTCCCGTGAAGGGTTTCGCCTGGCGAATTTCAAACCCGATTTTCGGTCTCATAGGAATGCCTTGCAATTTTTTTTGAAGCCCTCCAGTTCGGTATCCTTTCCTTCCATATAATGACGATGCAGACCATTTGAATTGGGTTCAAATTCTTCGCATGGCTACATTTTAAAGGGCTGCTGGTGAAATTTGTCGTTTCCGCGTTTGCAAAACATCCTTAACGTGTCTTTTATTGCATCATCCTACGCCCCTTCGTTCGCTCATCCTTTACATGTTCCCCGGCCCAGCTTCTCCTCTGTTAGTTATTGGCCTCGTATCTATTTTTCCAGTAATCTGTTATTTCCGGCATGCGCTGGCTTACGCATTCCAGCAGCGTGCATGCCGTCCCATGTCCCCTCGACGTTTGAGTTCTTCGTTCTCTTCCAAGGTCCCCCTTATTGATTCAGACCTCCTGCCTCCCCTCTTGTTGACTCAAGAAAGCCCCCCCTTTTCCGTCGTCCCTTTCTGGTGTCTCTGGTACTATAAGCGAAACTGCATTTTCCCCCACATCGGTTTTCAAGGGAATTGACCCCCTTTGTCTTCCAGCCCTGGCCTTCGTTTCCACCCTTTGTTTCTTCTTTTGCATGAAGCTACCCCCCAACCTCTATGTCCCCGGTCGCGCTTCTTTTTTTAGCTCCCTCATTGTCTCCCCATTATCTACGCCGTTTTCGTGCGTTGCCAGGATCCTATTTGTTGACATTTCGTAGCTCTTTTCCCCTATACTGAAAGTGGAAGTCTTTCTGAGTCCTTCCCGAATACGTTCTTGACTCCCCTTTTATTGCTCCGAAGGCGCTCGCCATTTCCTCGCTCCCTTCAGCTGCGTGGTACCGCTTTCGTAATATCGCCTCTACTTCTTTCTTTTCTCCAAATCCACTGATCCCTTTTTCAATTCTCCTTCCGGCGCGCTGTATGTCAGGCGCGTTGTCTTGAATCATCACCCATTTGCGCCTGCTGTCGGGCAGTTCCTCCCAGTGCCCTTGTCTTCCCGGCCAGTTTCCAAAGTCCTCTTGGCGTAGCGCCCCCGTTCCCGTCTTTCTAGCCTTGATCGACTCGACACCACATTAACGTCTGTCGCAAACTGGGCCCCGCAGTCAAGAGAAATTCGAGATTGCGACGCACCCTCTTTTGAATGTCACGTTTCCCGGTTTTTTCCTAGCCGCATCGTTTCTGTTCCTTCCTCCCTCGGAGATTTCCCCTCCCTTTTTCAGGTTTCCCGGGCTTACACCCCCCAGGTTTTTGTATTTCCACCATAATCACCCCGTCCCTCTGGTTTTCACGCCCCCCTTCACAACATTCGATACCCGTACGGCGTCCGACACTTTCGTTGGAACGTGGTCCTTTCTTATCTATCTTCTCTCCTCCTTTTTGTTGTTGATATCTCGATGCCGCTGTCCCCGCGAGCGAGTGTGTCTCCTGTTTGATCCCTTCCTTTCTTGCTGGGGCCTGAGAGTTTACGCTCACTCTTCCAGAAACCGGATCATCCCTGCGGCAGCGATTTGTGAGACTCGTCACCACTGTCAACATTGATCATTTCGGGCGGCGAGAGACCCTTCCCCCCTCGCTGGGAGGTCATTCGTTGACAACTGGGACAGTTGTTCAGTGTCAGTGATTTGCGGCTTTGCCCTTTCTCTTTTTTGATTAAGTTCTTCTTGCCAACGTGACCATTTTTGGACGTAACTTTTCGGTTTAGGAGTCGCCACTCATCCCCCCTTTTTTCATCATCGATTTTCGATTAGAA
>Ga0179593_1712527_pt1 | contig 13446 bp, 21 predicted proteins | sample CZODoug2_1_08_16_FD_185931 | JGI IMG/M metagenome (GOLD analysis project Ga0179593, IMG submission 185931) | Vadose zone soil fungal communities from Angelo Coast Range Reserve, California, USA - CZODoug2_1_08_16fungal (PacBio error correction) | ecosystem: Environmental > Terrestrial > Soil >... | reverse complement strand
ACCTACCTGTGGGTTTGTTTTTGGACTATCGTTCAATCCTTTCTTCCCGTGGAAGAGATAGGGCCTTCTCCCTCTGAATCCCCCCTTGGCTAACCGGCCTTCCCCCTTCCCCTTTTTCGTTCCCGTTGAGTCTTCTCTTTGCTGCCCGCAATATGCTTTTTTTCGTGTTTGTATGAGAAGAGCTGAATCTCCTTCCCCCCTCCTCTTTTTCCCCCGTGATGAGTGAGGCCCCCCCTTCTGAGGAGTCTTTTTGTGGACTGCTTTTTACCGATTCAGCATCGACAAGGCATTTTTTTTCCACCCCCCCGAGATTGCATTCCTCCTTCTTTTTTCTGTGGGAGAAGCTCGTTTTATGAAATGGTTTGTCCGTGCTGAAGCTTCCCTCCGGCCCACATCACCTTTTTTACCCACCCTTCTTGCCTTCAAAAGATTGATCGCTGGCCGTTTTTAGAGACCAGACTCCCTTTTCACCGCCCCTCCTTCGATCAGAAAGGCTCCTTCTGGCTCATCGCAACTGTCTCCTCTCCCTCCCTTCCAGCACGCCGCCTCGGCTATCTGCAGTGCGATGGATTGTTTCACCCCGGTGTGTTTCCCCCCCCCATGATTCCAGCTCCCTTCCTTTTTGTCTATCCACTTTTTCTGGAATGATCACCGACGTATTTTTTTCTCGTCTTAACCCCCGTGCTTTCCCCCGGTCCGAAACTCTCTTTCTGCAAAGATTTTTCAGTATCAGTTCCTCTTCCAGGGCCCCCCCTGACGTAAACAATTCAACCCTCCTTTTTTTCCCATTACTCGTTTCTGGGCACGGCAAACTGTTTCCCCCCTCACACCCCTGGAGGAGACTATTTTTTCACTCCTAAGCCTCCATTCTTTTCCCCCTTTCTAAAGGCTCATTCCTGCCTTCTTTTCCAAATCAGATCCCCTTTTATGAATTGGAGTCTGCATCCTTCTTGGGCTCCCTCCTTTAGGGTTATGCAATGGAAGTCCCACGAAAATAGTTTTATTTTTCTCGCCCAGGCACGTTTTCGCGCTTACCCGGCCAACTTTTTTTTCGCCCCTGTGCATTTAATGGACCCAGATATCCTTTCTTGCCGTTAGACTCTCCACTTCCCTCTTCTTTCCTCACGTCTCTTTTTTCCCCCCAATTGCCTTCCCAAGTCTTTTAGTAACAACCCATTCCGAAAAAGCAGGTCCTCCCCCCTTCTTTCACTTTGGAAGAGTAGGAGTCCCTCCCTTCCTCTTGGGCGACGGTATTTTCCCGCAGCGAAGCCCCCTCATCCTGGGTCTTTTGAGAAGAAACTAATGATTCTTTTTTTTTGCCTTCTCGATCTTCGATGAGATCGTTTTCTATTCTTTTTTCTGTCCATCGATGGTACGTATTTTCCCAATAATTTTGCCCGAAGATATCGGGTAAGGTTTTTTCTCCCCTTTTGTTGACCTTTCCTATCCTTTTTCCGGCCAGTATACCCGCATTCTTGGTTTTTCCCCCTTTTTCTGATCAATGACCCTTTTTTGTTCCTCTCTACCAGTAGGAAAAACTATTCCCTCTATATAGAAGATTAGTTTCCCCCTCTGATCCCCCCCCAATTTTGACCGCTTCTTCAAGAAAATTCATGAGCTAAGAGAAACCTTTCTTTGCGCACCGTAGATTATTATATTTTTCCGGTCACCATATTTCCTTCCCCGACGGTATAAAATTGGGACTGCTCCCGCAAGCTCTTTCCCCCGGCCCGAAACCATTCGCACGACAAACCACCATCCATCAATCTATGCCTCTGCCGCGGGGTTTTCTCCTCCTCCGACAAAACGCCCCTTTTCCCAGTTTTCGATGTCCCATTTCCACAGAAAAAAATAAAATGACGTGTATCCCTCTCACTGTCCCCCCTAAGAACTATAGGGTTCCATTACCTATATTAAAACTGAGTTTTCTCGCGTAGGATGGTCTCCTTTTTTGACCAATAGAGCACTTTCTTAGAGAGCTTGTCCTTTTTTCCTTTTTCAGTTGCTACACAGACCAGTCCCCCCCCCCTCCATTTCCCCTGGAACGGCGCCCCTTCCCAATTTGCGAGCCGTACTTTCCCCTGCGGAGAAATAGCATGCATCTCTTTTATCCCCGCTACGAATATGAATGGTCAAGCTGCTCAAGGATGGACGTGGTTATGTTTTTTCCCCCTTTCAAAGAAGACAATGGGAGTGCTTTTTCACTCCCCATTCCCGTAAAGAGAACCAACTTTTTTTTCTTTTCAAGAGGTTCCCCTTTCCTTCAAGTGACAACGTGACCTTTTTTCCTTTCCCCCCCCAGTGTAAAAGCGTTTTCGCGGCTTTTTAAAAATTTGACTATTTTGCCTTCGACATTTCTCAGTCACCTTTCTTGCCCCAAGACACGTCATTGTCTCCCCCTCTTTCCCAAGATTTTATTTTTTTTTCCCTTTGTTCCACGGCCAACCCACTAGTCACCGGGTAATGCGTGAGTTCTAAATCCATTGCACTCTTTATCTTTTCCTCAATAATAGTTGTTAGTTGATTGCTCCCTCTTTCAAATTCCTTCTTAGAGGCCAAGCGAATTACCCTCTCCCAAATTTGCCTGAAAAAAAGTTAAAAGACATAACCCACCGGGGGGGATTCTGTTTGTTTTTTTTTCTTTCTGTTTTTGTTGTTTCCTCTTTTTGGTTGTTTTTTTTCAGTGTGATACCCGCCTTTCTTTTCCCTGATGGTGCTTTACTCGCACCTGTACCCCCCCTCTCCCCCCCCCCCCTCAAATTTACACCTAAAAGTGCAGACAACGTGATTCCGCTCCCTCCCTGCAATTTCCGATCCGTGCCCCTTCACCTTTCCGTTCTTTTCCCCAACTTAAAAGAAAGTCCCATTTTTTTTTTTCTTGGAACTCATACAATCGATAGACAATCCCACTTTTCTTCATCGTTTCTCTCAACCAAGACAGAGCGGGCCCCTTTTCTCCTCTTTTCCAGTAATTCTTCCCTTTTTATACCTTTCATGATATTTCCCCCCCTGATAGCCTCATTACCTTCTCCTTCTTGACATGTTTCTTGTAGACTTTCTTGAGCACCCTTGCCAAATTGTCCAGTCACTGTCCCCGCGTCCCACTGGCCTATATTCACTCCCCTTCCCCCGACCCGCCACCCCACTCCGTTGGTTTCCTTTGTTTTTTCGTCACAGAGATGCGGAGCGGTGCGCCAAGAGTGGTACGGTTTTTCTCGGCTAACTATTTATTTTAAAAAGATTGTTCCCCCCTACGACAGGCGGATTCCCCTCCCTTCAGATGACAGCTTAAACCCGCCCCTTTCCCCCCGTCCCACAGATTCTTTTTTCCTCCGGTTATTTATTGCCGGCGTGTATTTCCCCATGCTGTCGATTGACTACGGTTTTTCCCCTGCAGAGCTTCTTTTTCTGTAAAATGGGAGATTTTTCAATCCCCTCTTAACGCGGAATGGAATGATACTTCGGTACCTTAAGTTTTATAATGACTATCTTTTTTCCTACCGATTTTTCCCTCCCTAAGAAGGGTCACAAAGATTTACAAGAACAGAAGAGAGAATGATTTGAATCAGCAAGTCATTGGATCTTAACCCAAGAGAGCGATATTTTTTTTTTTTTTTTTTTTTTTTTTTTGGGGGTTGTTTTGTGTGCTTATATGGTTGGTTGTTGGAAGGGCGGGGAGACTGTGTTGTGATGTTTGGAGGGGGGGGTTTTTGGTTGTGGGGGGGGGAGGTATGGTTTTGTAAGTGGAGGCTTTTGGTCGTTCGGGAGTTTTGTGTTTTTGGGGGGGGGTGTGTTTGGGGTGTTGGTGGGGCGGGGGTGTTGTTTCTGGGTTTGGGGGGGGCGGTTTTGTTTTATTTTTCTTTGTTTATGGGGTTTTCTGCGCGGTTGACGTGTTTGGGTTTTGTATTTGACTCTCCTTGGGTGTTCTGTTCTTGGTGGAGTGGTTTTTGGGAGGGGGGTGTTTTTTTTGGGTTGGGGGGGGGGGTTTGGTGTAGCGGAGGGGGGTTGGGTGGTTTTTTTGGGGGGTGGTGTTGGGGTTTTTGGGGTGTACTCTTTTTCAGTTTTTTTTGGTTGTTTTTGGGGGGGGCGGGGGGTGTTTTCTTTTTTTTGTGAGGGTTTGTTTTTTTTTTGGGGGGGGGGGGTGAGTCCTTTTTTGTGGTTTTTTCTGGTGGGGGGGGGGTTTTTGCTTTGGTGTTTTGAGTGGTATTTTTTTTTTTTTTTTCTTTTTTTTTTTTTTTTTTTTTAATTTTTTTTTTTTTTTTTTTTTTTTTTTTTTTTTTTTTTCATTTTTTTTTTTTTTTTTTTTTTTTTTTTTTTTTTTTTTTTTTTTTTTTTTTTTTTTTTTTTTTTTTTGGTCGACCTTTCTTTTTTGGGGAAATTCGGGCCTTCTCCTTTCCCTTTCTCCGTCCTACTTTTTTTTTTCCCCCAGAGACAGAAAACGATCTCCCTTTTTCCGAGTCCTCCCCGAAGACGACCCACCACCAAGTTCCACTCAGCTTCTTCTTCAACCTTCTTTTTGTGCTCCTCGCGAAAGACTGTTTCTTTCCTCGCACCAGCTTCCCTTACCGAGCTCCAAAGACCAACTGCTCCTTCTTCCTTGCGCTGGTGTCCCTAATGAAGTTGTCTAATCCAATTTCCCTTTTTTCTTGTCTCACCTGAAGAGAACCCCCTCTCTCTCCCTGAAATTCCGCGACGCTCCTTTCTTCCTCTTCCCGAGACCCCTTTTTCTAAGGCGATATCTGGGTCCTTCCCTTTAACGCTTCAACAGAGCTTTCCCGGGTCATCTTTCTTTCCTCCCGCCGACGCCTGGAGCTTTCCCTTTCCAGCGACCCATACTCCCTCCGAACACATAAATAGTCCTCCCCATTTTACCCCGCCCTCAAGACGAAACATCTTTTCCCCAAGATGTTCCTACTTTTTTCTCGAAGAAGGATGAGATTGACTCTTTTTTTCCATGTCTTTTTTGATGCCCCCAAAACCTTCCCTTTTTTTGCCCATTGTTTGAAGTGACCCGCCTTTTTTCTTCCCGATGTACTGCTGCGGTGGCCCCCCCCAGATTGAAGGCCTAGATTTTGGTTTCCACGCCGGCCTTTTTCGGACTGTCCCTTTTTTTTTCATTTACTGTTCCCCTTTTGGCGTAAGCGTAAAGTCCCTCAGAGTTTCATGATTCGGAGAGTGATAATTCACGATATCCAGGTTAAGTGGTGTATATCGAATTTCTTTTTATAACCGTTTTGCACCTTTTTTTAAAAGAATACTCTGTTTCCCAGGAGGAGTCATGGCACTTTCATTATAGGAGCCAACATCTTTTTTAAAAGCACCCCCCCCCCCCCCCCAGGTTCCCTACTTTATGACTGCCCCTTACCCCCTCGATGAGGTATCCCGCTCCTGTTCTCGAAAAGCGCCTTCCGCGATTAATCATTGGACTCTGCGTCTTTTTTTGTTCGCCACCATGATTTTTCCTGCCGGCCGGTTTTCCCCCTCAATCCCTTTCCCCGCCAAACATTGACCCCCACACCCCTTCAATGACTCCGTTTTCTTGGTATGAGAATACCCCTTCTCAGGATTGAGTTTCACCCACACAACTGAGTGAGGTTGACCCACGCCCCATGTGAGCCTCACTAATGAGAGTCCCAAGATTACATAGGCTACCAAGGTTCCCGAGCATCTCCCTAACAAAACAATACGATTTTTTTTCCCACCCTTTAAATCCCTCCTCCCTTCCCGGAGACACTTTTTTTTAAGCTTTTTTGATCACGCACCCTGGCCCCGAGAAGAATATGACCGTCCCCTAATTAAAGTGTTTTTTTTTCCAGTACGGCTCGTCGTAGTCCCCCACCCCTTCGCTGGTTACCCTAAGCAACAATCCCCCCTTGACCGTTCCCAGATGCTTTCGGCCACACTACCGTTGAAACACTCCTTTTCCCTCCCTTTGCCCCCCGCTAAACGGCATCCCCAGACACTGCCCTCTTCAATTCACACCCTTTTGTCAGAAAGAGAGCTTTACCATTACCTCCAGCTGAAGAGTTTTTTTTTATGTCCCAAAGCAGAGACTTCAAACTCCTTCCTCCCATAATGAGTACGTCCCCAAGGACGACGCCAATCCCCCACGACACAAGATGTAAAACTCCCTTCCCGACTGTTACATCCCCCCCTTTTGATCTACCCCTCTTGATAGAGAGTAATGCCTACGTGAAATGAGATAACTCATCCATTGGCCACTGCGTACTTCCCTCTTGTACCCCCCCCTCCTTCCACCCCAGAACGCAGTCCTAACGATTTCAAGTCGCTTTTAGCCGCCCCCCCCCCTTGTCCCTAGAATCCTCCAGCGTCACTTTACCGGGCTTCGCCTTTTCTGTGAGCAATGCAGAGTCCACTGTCCGTCCCCCTGAGTAATTTCCCTCCTGCCTTCCCACAGACTTATTGCTTTTATTGTTGATGAACACCCGTCCCTTGTGAAGAGTTTTATTGGATTTCTTTTTGTTATAAAAAGGATCTTTTTCTCTTACAACCCCAAAGAATATTTGCTCCTTTCTTCCCTTTTCCCGAGGGCCTCTTCCTCTTTCAGAGAAACTTCCCTTTTTGCTAAGATATCTCCCCCTATATATTTTTTCTTTTGCGACGGAATCTCGCTAAGAACTCATACTAATTTGTCCACTTGAGAACCCGGTCTCAGGTGATTTGATCCTCACCCTCCCCCTCCCCCCTCAAAGACCCACCCCCATATATATATATTTTAATAATCCTAAGTTCTTCTTCCATTGTTGGAATCCCTTTTCTTTTCAAGTTTCGATTTTAGGTCTCCCCGAAAAACTTTTAAGGCTGTGGCCTTACTCCAAGAACTTAACCCCCACTTTCGGCGAGGTTCCAGATTTCCAGAGCATCTTTTTTCAGACGAATCGCTGTCCTTCAGCCTCAACTGACAAAGTTGCCTCCCTACCGGAACAACAATTCCCTCGTGAATCGATGAGTGCCCCCCTGCCCTTTTTTTTTTAGCCACCGCCCTTCCTTTTTTTGCGACAAGCATTATTCATTACCTCAACCCCGCGTAATCGCTTTCCCCCCCCTCACTCTTGAACTCGTTTGAGTCGAACTTTCCTATATTCCACCCCCCTCCGAAAGTTTTCCCCCCCCCCTTTTGTTGCTACGGTGGTTGTTTCCTTGGCCCTTTTCCCTCTTTTCGAAGTCCCGCCCAGCCTTGCTTTTCTTTCCACTCGTTGCTTTTTGTGTTTGCCCTCGCTTTTTTTTTCTATTGTTGATGAAACAGTGAATTTTTCTCCCCCGAATTTTCTTCAATTTCTTTAAGGGTAGACAGCCTCCTCTTCCAAGTCTACTAGCTCCCAATGGACAAACTTGAGTGGAAGGTCCCATGAGTAACATCCTGCCCCCCCCCTTCCCCTGTATCGCAAAACTAGTCCTCCCCTTTTTCTCACCAGCCGAAACCTTCCACGACTTGTTCTCGGCAGACCCCGACCTCCTCGAGTTTCTTTTGGATTGAGTTAGAGTCCCATGGGCAGAACTTCCCCTTCCTGGACGCCGGGAATGAGGTACTTATCTAGCCGTTAGACACCCCCCGATGGTCCCCCCCCTCCAAAGCGGCCCCCCAAGTGCCTTCTCGATTATTACTGGCATCCCTCCCCCCACAATCAGGTGTTCCCTTCAAAATATTTTCTTGCCGTCTCGTACGCGGCAGGTAGATATGGGGCTTTTCCCCCCAAGGAAATGCTGCGGACCCTTCCCCTAGTACCCCTTTTTCCCTATTAAAATGGAATTCCTTTTTTTTGAAGCTTCGATTAGTTCACTTTTAATTTGGACAACGGGTAGGCCCCCCGTCATTTCCCCCTTACTTTGATTGCATTGCTCGGATCTGAATGTGAAGAAAACTTCTGTTCCTTTGCGTGAGCCCCCTGGACCTGAGAAGAACCTCCCCGTGTGACAATCTCGTCCTTTCCCCAGGCAGTAATATACAATCTTGCATCGTATTTAGGGACCTTACTCCAGGAGGATCTTGGTGGGCAGGGCCCAAGATCTTTTCTGGAGGGGATGGTACCCTTATGTAAAGACCCCCCGATGTCCGGATACATGGTTTTCCCAATGTTTTTTTGAAACTGGCCTTCTTAATGTCCCCACCATCCTCCACACCACCTTCATTTGGTCTGTGTCAAAATGATTCCTTTCCCCCGTCTCGTCGAGGGGAGACCCATGCTGAAGCCGAAGGATAACTCTCTGGTCCCTATCCCCGAAAGGAGAAGACCTTTTGTATTCTTTTCCCTGTAGTAAGAGAATTTCATCCCTCCGCGTGGTAAAACACTTTCTCCCTTTGATATGGGTCTTTCCCGGTTGTGGGGTTCCCCCATATCCAATGATTCCTTGGAAGTTTTTATACCCTATGGGGAGGTCAGAATGAGAAACCTTCTTTATTTAACTCTTCTCCTATTTAAATGAGACGCCCCCCCTCTTTTTGAACTTCGTTTGAAGTACCTCACAGAAGGAGGGCTTTCCCAATATGTATCCACCTTAAACCCCCCACAGCATCGTAATGCCTTCCTTTGGTTCCCCGGCCAAAATGGTCATCCCGTCCTTTTTGGCATTTTCCCTCCATCCCGGAAAACCCTTTTCAAGCTCTTGCTTCTGATTGCCCCACCTCATTTTCATCGTTGCAGCTATCCTTTTTTCTGAGCGACCTTTTGGTTTTTGCCCCCAAAGCCTTCTTTCGTTTAAACATGCCCTCCTGTAATTGAACCCCCCTCCCCCCGGACCTTTCGCCTCTTTTTTTAGAAAGGAACTTCCTACGTAAGGGATTCCTCTTCTGAAAAAGTATCTCCTTGAGTAAGTTATGGAGACCCTTTTTTCCCACTCTTCTGTCGAGTACTCCAAAGTATCGGGTCTTTTTTTTTTCGTTGCAAAATTCATGTTTTCCCCCATATTCTACGGTAAAAGGACACCTTCGCCCCCCCCTTTTTTGCTTTGGACTGCTTCCCCTTCTCACATATGAGACGCTGGTTCTCCAAGGAGGTAAACTTTTTCTCGGCAGGAGCACCCCCCCTCGGAGGTGCCTTATTTTTTTTTCTGAAGTGCCCTTGGTGGTCTCCCCCTCCTTTTCTTCGGTTCCCTTTTTCTGTCCAGGGTATCCTCCCCCCCATTAGTACTGGAGATACTCGTTGTAAGGCTCTTTTTTTCAGAATTTTACTTTTCCCGCTTAGCGGTCCTCTCCCCCCTCTCTGGATTTGTGTTTTTTAGATCAAATGACCCTTCCTACAGTACCATCCTTCATGATCTCGTAGTTTTTCCTGGCCCCCCCCCCGTCAAATGAATGACCTTCTTCCCGTCAAGGAATGAGATCTTCTTCCATTTTAGTCGTCCCTTTTCATGCTATTTCCCTTTTCTTTTTTCGTTACACCTGTTGGACACAGAAGTGAAACGCATTCCTTCAACAACCTGGGTGGCAGGCGATTCCCGACCTAAGCCCCACCCCCCCCCCCCAGACCATTTAATCTGTGGCCCTTTTGGGATCTTCCTTCCGAAAAAACGTAGGTTGATTTTCTGAATGAACATATGTGAATTTCAAGTTTTCCTTACAGGACCATCCTTCTCAAATCCTTCTTTTGGTGTCGACCCTCATATCTTCACACGGCGTGGGGGCGTGTTTTCGTCTTTTGAGTGAAAACCCCTTTTCTGCTTTTTTTTTTCTTGTGACAAAGAAAGCGACCCCCTTTCTTTTCCCTGGCGCCCTTTTCCTTTTACAATGCGAAGCCGCACTCCTTGGTCATGGTTTTTTCCCCCTTTTAGGACACGCGGTCGTTAGTCCCTCCTCCTGCTGAATGGTGCAACCCCCTCTTTAAAAAGATATTTCCCTCACTTTCGGCTTTCTTGCTTCCGGCCTCATCTGCCCCTTTTAGTGTTCGATCGTTTTGCATGACCTTCCATCCCATGTCCCTCATTTTTCTTTGAATTGGCAGCTTCTCCCCCTTGTAAGCAAATGTACGTGCATCCTCTCACTCCCCCCTAGTGTCACTATTACCGTTGGAGTTTTTTCCCTTCGAATATTTTGATCGAAAGGTCCCCCCCTTAAGTACCTTATCCCCTCCGATCCAGTCACGTTTCAACCACTCTTCGTATAGGGATGGCTTTCCTTTTTTTTTTAACGGCACCCCGTTAGATAGATTTTTCCCCCTTTGGCACGTAATGCGTGCCGGGTTCCTTCCTTCTCTATATCTTCCTTTTGTTGAGAGAGTCCTTTCCCCCCCCCTTTGGTTCTACTTTCCCCTCCCCTTCCACCGGGTACTCATCTACGATCCTGGCCGGGACTAACTTTCCCAGCCCATCCCCTCTCGTGTGAATCCTCCCCCTTTTTTTTGATATGATGGAGAACCTTCCTTCCCCCCTCGCCCCTTTTTTTTTTTCAAAGAGTCAAAAGTTGGTGTGTCCCCCCCCCTTGGCCTCAAAGGATCCCGTCCCCCCTGCCGTTATTCTCTAAGTGCACTGTTTTTCGTTGCTCGTGACCTTTTTCTTCAAAGACGTCAATTGCGGTTTTCCCTCGGACTTAATGCGCAACCATCGATTTTTTTCCCTTTCGCTTTTATCTTTCCCCTTCATAACCCCGACAGCCTTTCTTCACCTCATAATTAGATTGTATAATTTTTTTCTCCCTTTCCAGATATTCATGCACTTCTTTCTTCCCCACTAACCGTTGGCTTTCCCTGGTTTTTTACTGGTCTGTGCGCACTCCCCCCCATTTTTTAGCAACCGCCTTTGCCTACCTCACCCCTTTTTCCCCAACCCCACGCCTGGGGGCCCCTTTTCCCTTTTTTTTGCCCCACGAGAGGCGGATTTTCTAAGAGTTTTTTCTTGCTATTTATCTCCTCATTTCCCACAAGATTGGTCCCCCCCCTAACCCTGCGATCATGTTTCTTTCATCCCCCCCCGTTCCCCCAGTCTCACTCCTCTGCAGTGTGCCCATCCACTTCGGTGGAGGTGATTCTTTTTCCTTTCTTTTTCTTAGGATTTCCAGGCCACCTTTTTTTGTGACTTCTCGCGTGCCTCCGTTCCCTGGAGTTTCTTTCACGAAACCCTTTTCCCCTATTCTTCCGCTCATTTCTCAGGAGACAAATCTCCTCCCGTTCTTTGCCGATATACATGCCTTTCTGTTGGCACCCTTTTTTCAATTGGAGCCCTGGGTTTCCCCTTCTTCCGAGAAATAAGAGTAGCCCCCCTCCACTTTTTGTAGGTTTTTCGCCGTAATTGATCTACCTACCCCCCTTCCCCCAGATTCGTGTCCTGAGGGCGAGAAAAACCAGCCCCTTCTAATTCCCCACCCTTTTTTTTTATTGAGGGCCCCCTACAATGGACAGAAAAACCTTTTCCCCCCCCATTCTATCGCGTTAACCACACAAGTTTCTAGCTTTTCGTTCTTCACCTCAGCCCCCCCCTTTTTTTTGCTCTTTTGTACGCTGGTTTTTTACTCTCCTTTGACCAGCGCTTGGTTGTATATCCTTTTCCCAAAGCCAACTTTGCTAGAAGGTGTTCTTTTTCGGGTCGAATATTTTTTTATACTCAAATCCCCCCTGAATTTTGTCACCGGAGCACAATTCTCACAGGTGACATCTCTTGCATTTCTGATATACGAGATTTTTTTCATAGTCAGGGACTCCTTTTACCCAAAATTAAACGTGCACGTCCCTTACTATTTCCGGATATAAAATCGTCCTTATCAGATCCCCTTTTGGCGATAGTGATTTCCTTCCCCCAGAACCCCCTTACAATGTTTTTTCCAAAAAATTCTTCGCCCCTTTAATACAGGTGTAGATGCACCTTTTTCTCGATTTTTCTCACCTTGAAGGATTCTTCCCGATCACCAGTTTTTCTTAAGGGAGGGTGAAATTCACACCCATAGTTGCCTATCGTGCCCTCCCCCGGCCCGTAATTGATTGCCCTTTCACGCCTTTTTTTTTCATGGCCGCCGGCTTTCTGTTGCTATTCCAAACCCTCATCGAAGGCGCGCATTCCTCTCCCCCTTCTTTAGGTGCCCCTGCATCTTTATCATCCGGCTCCAGATTGAGAGTCCTTTATTCTTTACCTGGTTTTCCTTTTCTTTTTGGTTATACAAACAACGTTTTTCCACAGATCCCCCCCACTCTTAGGTGGTTACCCCACGTTTCTTCAATTCGCTTGCCCTTTTCCAAGGCAAGGTTTCCTCCCCTTCCTTTACGATCCCCTCCTTACACTTAATGCGGTTATAAGGGGCGGCCTTCTCCCCCTCACTTTTCTGGGCTATCACCAAGGGAAATGAGTTTTTTTTTTTTTCCAACCCTTATTTTAAGCGATTTCTGACTCAGCAATGAAAATAAGACACCTTAAATTCCCCCTCTCATGAAACTCGGTGTTTTCCTTCCCTTCCCCCACTTTCTCTTCGCTGAAACAACGCCACCCCGTCTTTCCCCGAATAACTTGCGGGGACCTTCCCTCAGGTAACCGTAGTATGGTCGAAAACGGCTTGCTTTTTCCCCCAGCCACCTTTGCACAGGCAGATTAATACACCTTTTTTTTTTTTTCCCATTTATCAAGGTAAGCCTTTTTTCTCCCCACGTGGAACATACTTAGATATTCCCTCTCGCACGGCTACTCTTCCAGGTGAGAGGCTTTTTTCCGACGTCTTCTTCCCCCTTTTGAACCAAAGGCTCCCTTCCCTAACTTGCTTCTTTTTTTCCCTACAGAGTTTGCCCCCCCTTTTTTCCCCCTGCGGATGCCCCCCACCGTACTCACTTTCCCCCTTGGAATCAACCTCCTTTCGAACGAGAGCGTTCTACTTCCTATTGTTGACAGTTTTTATGCCCCGTATCAGGACCCCCCCTCCAACCGACTTGCCAGTCCCTCTCGTCGAAGTTCCCCCCCCCCAAATTACAGTTTTTCTTTTTCTTTATTTTCCCATAAAAGATGTTTTCCCTCCTAGCCGTTGACCATTTTTTGCTGTTTCACCGACCTTTCCCCTCCTTCCGTGCCTTTTTCCTCTTTTTTCCCTCCTCCCCTCCCCCCGAAATAGAGGAAATTCTTCCTTTTTAACCCCGTTTTGGCGAGAGACCGGCAATCATCCCCCCCAAATACTCCCCCCAGGATGGCGGGCTCGCTTGATTTTGGTAACAGAGAACACCCTCCTTTCTTAGTGGAAAGATCGTCCTTCCTACTCCCCGGCTTCGGACCATCTTTTCTTGCGGATTAGCGCGCCTCCTTTTATGGTTCCTTTTCATAGATTGTTATCACCCCTTTTACTTTTCGTGGCATTCCAGCCCCTCTTTGCGCAACCCCCTTCTGATTTTTTGTCAAAGGAAAATTTCTTTTCCTCTTTTGAATCTATCTCACTCTGAGAAGGGACCCCCCTTTCGTGTCCCGGATAATTGACATCCCCCCTTGAAACTGTTCTGCGATAACAATTTCCCCCCCCGTCCCCAA
>Ga0179593_1680770_pt1 | contig 13446 bp, 16 predicted proteins | sample CZODoug2_1_08_16_FD_185931 | JGI IMG/M metagenome (GOLD analysis project Ga0179593, IMG submission 185931) | Vadose zone soil fungal communities from Angelo Coast Range Reserve, California, USA - CZODoug2_1_08_16fungal (PacBio error correction) | ecosystem: Environmental > Terrestrial > Soil >... | reverse complement strand
AATTCCTCCCTCCTACGCCCGATAGGCACGTTTCTGATAGTCGGTTAGGATGCTCCCCTCCTCAAGAGAAGCTGACAGCTGCAAGCTCTCCTTAAAGCGTTATTTCCCTCACTCGCGCAACTTTTTCTTCAGCAGTCTCATCGGGGAGATACTGTGCTGCATGGAGGTGCATTCGTGATAGAGAGACAGAAGGTTGAGGTCTCTTTGATGGAGCCAGACCCTCCCCCTCTTTTATTTCTCCGCCGGTTCTCTTCCTTTCTCTAGATAAAGGGTTTCCCCCGAAAAAATATGGCTCAGTTGGCCCTGACACCGCCCCCCCGCGCCGACTCCTAATCCCCGCTCCCAGCATGGGAGAGCCACTTTCTCTATGAAGGGAGAACTCTACGGCCAGTTTCCCCCCTAGGCCTTAACCGGATAGGAATTTTTTTCCCTTCCCCAGAAGCTAGTAAGGGAAGATCTTTCCCGAGAACCTCTCCCCCAGTGAGAGAATGCCAGACCACCCCCACCCTAACTCGAGAAAAGGCCTCAGAGTCTCCAAGTCAATTTGAAGATAGATTCCCTAAAGGGAATGGGAAAGACCCCACGACGCACCGTTGAGAAGATTCCCTCCTTCTGCCCGGAAGAGAGCATCTTGATAATTGGTGCTCCCCCCCTCTTGCAGCTACCATGCCCTTTGTCTGATGGGAGAAAACTCTCCGTAACACCTTTCTCCCATGCCTAAGGTAACAACTTTTTTCCCCATCGTAAAATCGGAACTTTCTTCCGCAAAAAGTTAACTCCCTCGGGCTTCTCCTCCCCCATCTCAGAAAAGAGGGTTCTGTCTGAGCAGAAGGAACGCGCCCCAGTCCCTTGCTGATCCCCTCTGACCCCCCCCCTAGCCCGAAGACATAAAAGTCTCTCCTCATTTGAAAAGCCCCCCCCTCTTATCGGCCGGCAGATGCAGTTGCTACCAGGGCGCCGGATTCGCATTCGCGGCTCCTCGAGAAGCAAGTCGAGCCTCAATTTCCACCGCTCCCTTCCCCCCCAGATCCTTTTTTGTACTTTTCGCGACTAGGTCTTTCTCGACATAAACCTTTGGCACTCAATCGCCTCTCCTTGAAGCACCCTCGACGTTTCTTTCAGACCTCTCCCGGCGTGAAGAAGACGTTTTTTAGTAGAAGGAAGAAATGTAGAAAGAGCCTACAGCAGACCCACGTCTCTTTACAGGATTAGCACTCCTTCCACTTCGGAAGTGAGTTCCCTTTGATGGTAGGAGAGATTCTGCGTAGAGGGTGTGGTTTCCCTTGCTTCCAAAGCAGACCCTCCTCCTCCCTCCCCCTTTCCGGATCAAGAAGTCTTTATGCGATGAGGGTGAGCAACCTTCCTAGAAAAAACGCCAGGCTCCTCTCGAAGCCTACTTTCCCTTTCCGATGCGTTCGAGAGATTGACGAGCTTTTCCTTCTCTTCAATCTCCACTCCTTTGAATAGATACAGTAGTCTCCCAGGTGAGCAACGCAAGGCGCCTGCCCCCTCAAATAGGAGCAGAAATGAACCCCCTTTTCTTATCTTCCCGGCTTAAGCTTCCGGATCTCCTTCCCTTTTCTTCGGGTGCCGAAATGCTTATTTCAGTCATATAAAAAAAAGGGAACTCTTTCTAGAAAAGATCTTCCTACATCAAGATTCATTCCTATATCTACGGACGCTTTCGCTGCGCCAGTGTATTTTTTTTTCTCTGAACAATGATTGACCTCTTCCTTCCCTAAATGAAAGTCGAGACGCGCTTCCCACTTAGGCTTCTTTCTTTGGCGGCTTTTTCAAAGTCGATCATGCCGTCGCGAAACTCCCGATTTGTGATAGGCAGGATGTCCTTCCAAGTCGCGGAGGAAGACTTTTTCTCTCTTCGGGGTGTTCTAGTTGGATAGCCTGAAAATTTGAGGATCCCCCCCCCCCCAATCTGACCCCCTTCTCCCCGGACAGAGATCCTTTTTTGCTAAGTTGGAGTGCGGGAGTAATAAGCTCCCTCCTAATGGAGGAGACTTTTTTTCCCAATGTTAGTGGGCTTCCTCCCCTTCATGTCTTCTTGGGACGAGAAATATCCCCAAGTAACAAAACAGTTTCCCCTCCCGGATAGGAAATGCAAGTAAAGAACCGTAAAATAAGTAATCTCCTAAGGCTTGGTTTCAGAATTTTTCCCTCTCCCCAGAGTTCTAGTAAATTAAGAACGACTCCATCCCTCCTGATGGTCAATCGATTCTCTATGAAGAGATAATTGTCCTCGAAAACGACTCCCTCCCGATGTAGTCGCTCTTTTTTCCCCTCTTTTCTTCTCTCTTTTTCATACTTTCTGACAGATTAGATATGGCATTTTTTTTACTAAATATTCTTTCTTTTCCATTTTTTATATCGTTTAACCCCCCCCCTTAGGGGGAAGCAACTCCGTCCTCCTTTATGGAGAAGAATGTATTCCCCTCCTTCTGTTCACAACCCCCCCTGGACGTCGGTTTCTGGGAAGGACAGATACCAAAGGCTACTTCCCCTTTCAGGCACGGTTGGCTTTCTTCTGTTCGTAAAAAGAGTTACCCATGGAAAGTACCCTCCCAACCTTCTCGACCCCCCCACGGAAATCCCCCCATTCCATTAGAATCCTTCCTCTCTTCTGAGTATGAAAGAAAATCGTTTCTTGCCGTTTCGCCGCCCCTTCCCCCGTCTTCATCGATTCGGAAGTTCGGGCGTCCCCCGCCAAGACAAGGTTTCTATTCGGAGATCCTAACGGCACACCCAGAACCCTCCTCAAAAAAAGTGAGACTCAGAAGTTGTTCTCTGAAGAAAAAGCTCTTGTCAAATCGTGTTCTTTCCCTCCTAGGCAGCTTCTGAATGTTGGTTTAAAAAAAAGCTTCTCCAGAACAAATCAGAAGTTTCTTCGAGGCCTCCCTTTCCGAAGAGCTTAGGAGCAGGGCGAGAACCCCTTTCCGCAGTGTCTCCTTTTCCCCCGCGATTGATTTCCCTGCGTAGGCGTGTAGATTTTTTTTAGAGCTGATCTTGCGGTCTGACCCCTATACCGAGTTTTCCTCCCTCCGCTACTAACCGCGCTTCGTTTCTTTCTTCTCCCCTCCCGATCGGCCCACGTTTCATGACCAGAGAAGAAGGGCCCTCAAAACGAAGAATGATAATCTTCCCTTGATTTTCCCTATTCTCTCTCCCCTTTTTCCCCCTTTTTCCGTACGGAGACATCCTGGTGGATGGCGCATTTAGGGGATTTCTCACCCTCTTCATTCTTCCCCTCGTTTCAGCCCTCTTCTCTTCCCTGCGCTTCAGCGGCTGACATCCCTTCCCGAAAGCATCGTCGGAAGTCCTCGGAGTTAGCCCTGGTCGCTTTTTGCTATGAGGGACCTTCCCCTCATCATCGAGATGGTGCCTTTCCGCGTCGAATGTCCCGGACGGCAGAGTTCGTTTCTCTCCTCCGACCCATCGCCGTCCCCCACCAAACCGCTCCTCGTGTTACAGAAGAATTGATTCTTAAGATCACTGTCTCCGCAGTTGTACCGCGACGTGATTTTCTTCTCCGTTGATTTTTTTCCGGGCGACCGCCCCTTCTTGAGTCGCTAAGGCCTTCCCAGGTGAAATACTGTTCGTGCGGCATTACGAGGCTCGGATTCCCCTTTCCTCGGCGTTCTTGCAAATCGGTTCAAATGCAGATTCTTTTTCTCTATCTCTCCCCGTTCGCGGTCAAGAGATTACGGAATAGGGAAATGGATTCTCCCTCTTTGAGACGAGCCTGTATCGCGAAGGACTCCTCCTCCTCCGAGTCCCCGGTTCCTCTGCGGGACTGCAGTATGCCGTTTCCTTCCCTATTTAATCTTGTGCAAGATCCTCGAAGGAGCTGGTTAGAGTCCGACCTTCCACTTTCCTTTTTTGCGACGGCCCCCCCTTTTATCCCACCTCTGTGGCTGAGGCTTTCTTTTTCCCGCGCGGGGGATCCGAGTTCAGAGGTGGACTCTTTTTTCTCAGAAAGTTGGGTTAAAGCTGTCCCTGCAAGGTTACGAGCGTTTGCTCCATAGAAAAAGACGTGCCTTTTTTCTTCAAAGAGCTGGCGCCCCCCCAGAGAATGCATCCCCCCCCCTCCGCTCGGATTGCCGGTTGCGCTGTCCTTCTTTGGCTGGCCAAATTCTATGAAGGAAGAAGAGATCTTCCAAGTGACCACATTCTTTTTTTCATCGGGACTCTTTCCACCTTTTCGGTATTTTGGGCGGTCTTTGGTCGCGGTCGAAATATTACGGCGGCCTGACTACTATTTTCCCGATCAGTATTCCGGCAAAGGTCTAGTGGCTTCCCCCCGGATACGGGGTAACTCTTTTTATACAGCGACTGAACCCCTCTCTTTCACGGCAGCAGCCTTCCCCTGATTCAAAAATGAGTCCCCAGAACTTTTCATCCGGAAGGGTAACAGCGGCAGCTTCTTTCTTGATCCATGATTCTTCTCCCTCCTCGTGCGGCGGTAGCCCCCCTCTCCTTTTCCTGATCAAAGAGGAGTGTGGACCCGCAGCAGCAAAATGATGACAGTCCATCCGTGATTCTTCTGGCTTCTCTTTCTTTCCGGACATAATTCTATTCTTGCCTTTTTGCCTCGTCAGATTGAGCGAGTTCCGTGCCCCCGTCAAGAGAATCACCACGAAGGCCTTCGGATAACGCCACTCCTTCTTGAGTCGATCAAGATTTATTTTTCCCTCTTCTTTTCTTCCTCCTAAGTTTCGAGATCATTCCGACAACGATAGAAGTCTTGACTTCCTCGCCTTGGGCTGCTGATCGTCCCCCCTTTTTCTTGAGGCCCAAAACCTTCTTCCCCTCGGCTCTGACGCTCCCCCCCCTTTTTCTTTTTCTTTCTTTTCCTGGCAAATCAGCTCCTCTATGCGGCTATCGGGAGCTCACTTTCTGCAGGCGGCTGCCTTTCCTTCAAATTTTATTTCTCTCTCAGCTCGGTGCGAAGCTCCCTTTCTTTCTCTTCCCAAGACCGGGATCGCAGCACTTTTTTCTCCGTGGACATGAAAAGGGCGGAGTCTTCTCAGTCTGGAATAGCCCTCCTGCTTTTTCCGTACTCATTCCTTTTTCTGCCCCCTGGCCGTAGCCCCCCCCTTCTTCGTAGTAGTCATAAAGGGGAAGGGCCCCTGCATAGACGTTCTTCCATACACTCCGTATAGGAAGCCCCCCTTTCTCCTCCCCGCGACACGAGGCTTTCCCTTCGCCCGACGAACCCCCAAGCGAGAACCTTTCTGCAGTCCTTAATTTCCCTCTCATATAAGTAACTTTTCTCCTTTCCCTTCCGTTCTTTCCTTCCGAAGCCACGTCAAAGTGGCGACTGTTTTCCCCCGGAAGAGAGCTATATTTATGACTGCTCTTCTTTTTGACTAAATCTTTCCAAGGCAAAGGCTTGTAGCCCCACATTGAGGGTAAAGATTTACCCCACCGCCCTCCCCAACACTGGTCACTTCCCTCTTGAATTACCGAACGTTCCTTAAGATGAGAATGGTGAGTTCCCTACAAAGAGGGGTTGGCTCTGTTAATGCACACCTCTTTGCGGAAAAACTGAGATTATCGACTTTTTTCCCTTTAGATTTCTCCTTCCCGAACAACCAGTTGCCGATGATAAGCCGCCCTCCCTGCTCCTTCAGTAATACGACGCCTTCTCCTTATGCAAAGAGTTTTTGGCTTAGAATGCAGCTTAAAGCGCGCTTTCCGCGAGGACCAAATCCCTTCCTTTTCCAGTTCCGCATTGAAAGGAGACCTTCCCCCGGAAGTTGTATTAGATCCTCCCAATAGACTAAGTCCTCCGGCTCTGTTCTCACCCAGCTTCCCTCGTGAGAAGAACTTCATACTTGGAGTAGCCTTTTTTCAGAAAGAGAGCACAACCCTCTGCATAAGTTCCTTACCCGGCTTCCTTCCTTCTGTCGGGCCAGTGCCTAATCGGATGGTAGGCGCCCCGGTGCAGGTAGAGGGGTGTTTTCCAGATTGCCCAAGGCCACTTGGCAATTCTTCTTTTTCGACATCTTCTGAATTCAATATAGATGATGGTGACCATAAGAGACCCCCTCCCGGGAATCATTCTCTACTCTGACTTCAAGACGATTCTTCTATTGCCCGAGGGCCCCTGAAGACCGTTGACGATCCTTCCGGAAATAAGGAATCGTTGAGCCCGCCCTCCCCCGCCCACCCTCGTCCCCCAGCCTTTCTCCTTCTCAAATACGTTTCCTCAACAATTGTGCGGAGGTCCCTTAAGGGTATCATTTCGTACGTGAGCTCTCCCCTCCTTTTCCGCCCTGTCTCTTTTCCCTCTCTTGATGAATTTCCCCCACGAACGAAGAGCGGGTCTTTCTTATGCGATTAAGACGCGCGTCTCGCGGGGCCGGCTAGCAACTCGTATTTGCGCCCTACTCCTTTTTCATTCGTGATCTTGCACTGATGAAAGTTCTCTCTGCGCCGCGCGCGCAAATCCGTAGGTGTTACACGTAGAGGAGTGCCTGCCCTTCCTCGAAAACTCTAGCCAGAATGCTCGGTGATATTCCTTCTTTCCCTCTACAACGTCGCCTTTTTTTTTTTTTCCTTCGAAAACAAACGTTTTTCTTTAGCGAGCAGAATCGAACACTTCTTAGGTCCACCCCAACTTCGCCCTCCCCTACGACAGCTCCCTCCTCGTGACGTCCGGCGACGGAATCCTTTTCCGCGAACAGGTGCGACGTTCCTTCTCTGGCGGTCCTTTTTGATGAACCCTTCGTTTTTTTCCTCCGTGATTTCTAACAGAGGAAAATATACCACAACTCCCTTTTCCCTCCTTAAGTGACCTTATCGACTGTGGATCTTCCCTTACATCCGAATCTAGGGGTAGCGGTACCCCCTCTCCCCTTTCCGTCCGCGAAACCCCTTCGTAATAAGCACTTCCTCTATTGGGATTAATATGACCCTTCTCCTTGGATGCCCTCCCCCTCGCCGACCTTCCCTCAACAGCAATTCTATCTCTCTTTCCTCATCCCCTTTCCAGAGATTAGATCTGGAGGTTGTTTAGATAGCCCCTCCCCCCTTTAGGCCATGATATCGTACATGAGAATTAAAGAAGATGATTCTTGCGCCTGACAGATTTACCCCATCTATGTTAATATACCCCTCTAGGAGGACTGCCCTCATGTGATCTAGGATGGCGAGGGAAAGGGCTCCTGTTCCGGAACTAGATAAGGCCGTTAAGGGGACCTTTCCGTGTTTCGTATCGTGGTATCAAGTTTCTTTTTCAGAGGATTTAGACGGAAAGTAAGAACCCCTCTTCTCCTAACCCACCCCCACGACATTTTCCCCCCCCCCTCCATTAGGAGCTTCAAATGTGTCTCCAGATGAGGGAGCCTTTTCCGCCAAAAGGTTTCGGAGGCACGGGAGTTTAGGGAGAAGTTTTTTCACAGCCTACTTTTCATTTTCTTCTTTCCTCCAACCCGAAGCTATAAAATTTCCTCAGAAGAGACCTTTGTTCGTCCCCCCTGTAGACCTCACTATCCCCAGATACTGTCTTCTTCGAATGGAATCCCCCACCACCCCAATCTCCTTGGCCAACACGACTTCCCCCCCAGAACCCCTCTTCCCGGCGCAGTAAGGAATTTTCTGAGAAAAGTTACCTGACCCGATCACCTAAAGATCGGCCTTCTTTTTCCTCCTCGCGTAGAGACCGGTCTTCTCCTGATCGATAAAGGATAGTTCTGCGCCAGATAAGAACAGTCTCTTCTTTCCGTCCGGTGGTCTCCTCATCACGAGAGGAATGTTTTCCTTTTGCAAAGAAGTGAGATCTCCCTGAATGATAGTAATCAGGCCTCTTACTCTACTGATTACCCCCGTCACACATGTTTTCCTTCGTTTTGTCTGGAAGACTTATGAAGGGAGGGTTCTTAATGGATGGCCGCTTCTCCTAAGGTAGCCCAACCTTTTCTGCGCTTCCAGAGTTTCTTCCTTCCCTTTACCTTTTTTTTTCTCGTAGGAAGTCGAGTTAGTAGATTCCTAGGCCCCCGTTTTGGAGAGTCTTTTCTTGTGCAGAAAATAATATTTTTTTTGAGTAGATTAAGGAATGTTTTCATTTTCTCATGCAGAGTTCACCCCCCCCCCCCTCTACGAACACGTGTCCTCCTCCTTTTCCTATGAGGAGTAAGACCCTTTCCTTTGCGAGCCTCCTTGGAAGATTGATGAGTGATGTGAGGTAGGTAGTCCCTTTGGAGTAAGTCAGTCCCCCTTCTTCCCCTGTCAGCAGCTCACCTTTCCCTTCTCCCCATTTGTTTCCCCAACCCCGGACGAAGTGTTCTTTTTCCCCTCGGACCCCCCCCCGGCAACTTTATTTACGAATCCCTTTTCTTTTTTTCCGTATACACTGATATGGGAAGGATAGGGCTGTGATGTGATAGACTGCTTCTGCAGAGAGGTTGTTTTTTTCTTCTCCCTTCCCTCCTGCGAAACGAGGTTGCGATATTTTTCCTCGCCCCTTTCCCTTAGCCACCCGCACACCCTCCCCCCCCCCCCCCATGCCCCACCCCCCCCCCACCCCTTGCCCCCCCCCCCCCCCCCACTATTCCACTCTTTAGAAGACTTCTGGATCTGAATATGGGCCCACCACACCCCCCCCCCCCCCTTCTTCCGCCCCCGCCCCCCCTCCCCACTCCTGCGGTACTCCCCCCCTTCTGTGAGATAAGCCACTGCCCCCCCCCGGTCGGGTGATTCTTCTTTCTTCTCTTTCTGGTCCTTGCCCCGGTGCCGAGAAAAAGAGGGCGGATATAGGGCCTAACCCCCCCCCTTTCTGATAAGACCTGGCCAAGGACGTTGATTTCTTCGCGTTTTTGATTTTTTCCTTTAGTCCTTGATTGTCGGCCGATGGAGGAAGCGCTAAGAGGGCTGCGTCTCTCCGATCATCTCTCCTCGAGGAACTCCCCTCTCTTGAGCAAGAGGACCCTTTTTAGGATTTTGAAAGCACAAGATAACTTATCCCCCCTACGAGGTTGGGTTGGGAATTCCCCGTCCGCCTTCTTTTCTCCTGCCAAGTTATTTTTCTTTCCCAAGAGTGCCGATTTTTGAAAGATGTTGCATAGACCTCCCCCCCGCTTTTAAGTCCCCCCTTTCGTTCGAAGGAATTCTTTGTCTCAATCGGACATTTCTCTGAAACGCGATGGATCACCCAATGACTGGTGACAAATAGGACTTCTCCTTCCCTGCCACGGTTGCCAGATGGAGATCCGGTGACGAATGGTTCTGGCAAATCCCCGCCCCTCTGGTTTTCCGCAAGGACCCCTTTCAAAGTGGACACGGATAGCGGAAGAGTTCATCTGGACAGGTCAGCCCTGCCTACTGTCTATTAGCTTCTTTCCCCCTGGCCGGCGCGATCTCGCGAAACCTATGACGGCCCTGACGACTACTTATTTCTGCGGTATCTCGGCATCTTCACTATGCCCCTTCCTTCCTTTCTCTGTGTGGAGAAAGGCCCTTCCGGCTAAAGGGTATTCCAAAAAATGAAGGGCTACGTTCCGCCGACGCCCCTTCTCTTCCAACTGAGCCCCTTGGTTTTCTTTCAACCGCCCTTATGTACCTCTCCTGTAGGGTAAAAGAGGCCCTAATGATGATATGAGAAATCATTTGCTTATCCCCCCCCTCTCTTTTGCGAGACTAATCCTTTTTTTATTCAAAGGGTCTTTTTTAAGAACATGATGAAGAAAGTTCTCTCTGAGGATGTCGCGGTTGACTCTTCCCCGGCTCCCCCCTACTATCTTCAGCATCTCTCTTTTTTTGTCATCGGAAGAAGTCTTCCTCTTTTGATGGAGAAATCCAGAAAAGAAGAGAAGAATTTGCCCAAGGCGATTAAGATTCCTTTTTTCCCTTCTCAGTACGTAGATTTTTTTCCTCTTCTAACTCCTCCTACGGTTTGTTGTTTCTCTCTTTCTCGAAGTCTTGATCGAAGAGATAGGACTCTTTTTCGTAGGTGAGGGATGAGCATCAACGAAAGTCAGCTCAGACCCCCCCCCTTTTCCCAGCTGTTTTTTTTTTTCAAAGCGCGCTGCTGAATCTTCTCTCGCAACGAGAAAGCCCCTTCGGGATATAGAGGAGCTTAACACTACTATCCATTTGTGCATGGGGTGCATTTCTCTCCCCCCTTTTCCCTCAGCTCTTTGCGACGCCCCGTGATGGCGCCTTATCTTTGATCGCAGAGGTGAACCCTTTTTTTTTCCACAGAAAAGGGAGGTCTATCGACCCGCAAACTGGCTCCCTTGGTACTCGACCTTTTTTTTCGGTAGCCCCTAATTGGCTCTCTTCTCCCCGTAGCCGAAGTAGTCTTCACATAGACCGGCGGGCTGTCTTTTACCACTGCGACACCCCCCCCCAGCCCCCCTCCACCCACTTCTCGAACACCTCCCTTTCCGAAGAATAGGTAGCCCCCGCGACTACCTGAAAGTTTCCCCCGCCCTCCCCACCGACCAAGCTAGAAAAGGCCCTTTTCGAATTCAGTCACTTGAAGATAGATGTCCTTTCATGGGAAAGAAAGAAGCCCGTCACCGTGGTTCGTCTCCTTTTTCCCCTTAAGTCTCTCCTTCCTTTATCCTTGTCATTGGGTGATCTTTTTTCTCCCCCCTTCTTTCACGGCTTGTAGATGGAGATTTTCAACAATCGAGGGTGAAGTAGAATAAGGCCTAGGTCAATTTTTTTTCTCCTTTTCAAACATAGTCACCTTCTTCCCCCTCCGGACCCACGCGAGAGGACGATGAGCCTAAGACAAACAGAGGGGTGGTCTCTCAGAGCCCGGCCTCTCCAAGAATTTCCCCCTACCCCCTTCCCCCAACGCCCCCTTTTTCGGCCGAAAGAAATTTTCAGATGTGAAGCGCAGCTCCTTCTGAAACGGCAGATCTCTCCTCCCGAACATTGTAGTGAAGCCCTGAGCGGGATTAGGCCTCCCCAGAGAGACGAGCACCCCCCCCCCCTTTCTGGCAAATCACATTGCCCTCCCCAGATCGCCCTGCGACTCGCGGACTCTTCCCCTTTCAGTTTCTTCGAAATAACAGTTGCCGCCGACTGGTCCCCCAATAGCCTCTTCATGAGAAAGTTTAGACAAACACGTTAAAACTTCTTTCTCCCGGCCGGAGGCGAGAAGCCTCCGCATTTTTTCCCCACGGTTCGAACTCTCATCGATACACTTCCCGCTGCTTCCATTTTCTTGTCCGCCAGTCTTCTCTCGTAGGTCATATCGTTTTTCTTCTGAAAAAGGGCCTTTTTTTTTTTTCTTTCTTTGTGTTTTCCTCTGTTCCCATGGCATGTTAATGGTAACTTTTTCGAAGCGTATGTCGAGCTGAACCTCTCAGTATTTCTTGTTTGCCACCCTTCTATGATCCTCCGACCCCTAGTGAGAAAGCCCCTCCTTCTAGAAGTAACGCTAAGTAGAGAGATTAGATTGTTCCTCCGCCGATTGGCCATCGCTTCTTGTGCCCGTGTATCGATCTCCTTCACGCTGAATAATTATGCAAGCAAGGGCATGATGCACTTAGCCTCCCCTTCCCTTTCTTGACATCGTTCGACATAACAATGTGTGGACCCTTCTCCTCTTAGGTAAGGAATGATCCCCCTTGGGTGGAGAGAAAGTCTTTGCAGCAATGCTCCCCTGTACTCCATGAAGAGTCTTTCATGCAAGTCTTATAACCTTCAATAATTTTTCGTATAGGTCTAAAAATATTATAGATAGCCCGACTTTGTCCCCCTCTCCGCGTCTCGCCCCATTTCTACCCCCAGAAGGAGAGACTTTCTTTATCGAGGCAATGCTTGCCTTTCCTCATCAATGTATTTTCCTTCCCGTTTCTCTTCCAAGTAGAGGGCTTAGCCTCTTTTCCCCCTGTGTTAAAGGAGAGGCAGTGCACGACCCCCAGCCCCCTCGAAACTCTATCATTCTTAGAGGCAGGATTTCAACCTCCTCTCCCGCGGCGGAAGAAATTGGTTTCCCTTCTTTGTTTTAGTTGGAGGAATAGAAACCCCTATAAAATTGCGGCTTCTTCCCCCTTTGCAACAAAGTGCAAGCACCCCGTCCCTCCCCCCCGCCGAAGCCTCATCTTCTCCCTTATGGAGGCTCGGCCATCCAGCAAGAGTGGTAATCATTCCATGTTTTTTCTTCCTTCTCCTTAGACTGGTTGAAATGTAGTGGGTTTCACGCTCCCTTCTTGACTGGTCATTGCTCCTCTTCTCGAAGCTCTCTCTACACTCCCCACCGAAATGAAGTACCCCTTCTCTGATCGGGCCGTAAAGAAATTGCCCCGCCCATCCGATTCAGATTGTTACTCCCCTGAACATGCTGCTTACACTTTTTCCTCCGAAATTCCATTTTTCTTGCTTTCCTATACGAGATAATTCCTTTTTTAGAAGAGTTCGGTAGAGCTAAAAAGCCCCGATCGAGGACCTTCGTACACCACCTCCCGCTCTGATAGAAGATTCGACTGTGGTTTATCTTTAAACTCTGCTGATTTATTCCCCCAATTGCTTTATAGGTATAGGCCTTTTTTTCCCAGAAGATGATGGCGGTTGAGGGAGGTCCCTCATGATTATTAAATCCTCCCCCCTTTCTTTTTTTACTTCTGATGGGCTTTTCCAAGGGAGGTCCGGCAATAACGTCCTGTATAAGGGACTATTCCTCTCTGTTGGCACTTCGTCTTTAGAAGTTGAGAATCCCCCCCCATGACAGTCAGCAAGCTTACAGACCCACCAGACCCCCCGTCGCAGCATTCGCGTATTTCCCTTTTTCCTCTGACCTCCTCCTTTCCTGTCGCCGAAATCGGAAGAGAGGTTACGCTCGTAGGAGTTCTTGCTCTTTTGCCAAGACTCTCCCCTTTCGGCAGAGTTTCCCAAACACCCAGAAGCTCAAAACTTTAGACCCTTTCCTCCTCCAGATAAGTTTTTCGAGTTAAATACGGGTCCTCTTCACCCTTCCGATGAGTTTTAGAGAAGTTTGCACGAATAGACCGTGGCCCACCCCCCTGCACCTCGCTTTTCCCCCCGAACTTCTCTGCTGCTAATTAATTCTTTTCCGAGAACGGGAATAAGTGACACCGCTTTCCTTAGAGGCCTGCGTCTTCCCTTTTCACGTTTCTCTCCCCTTCGCGCTTTCTGATAGATCTTTTTCCGCTAAGACTAGATTCGTTCTGTCCACCTTTTCTCCCTTTACGGCATCCGCTCTATTTCCTGAACCTCTCATCTTTCTTCAAAGAGTGGCGAGACCAACAAGACTGCATCTTCCCCGCTGACTGCTATGCTCTTCCCCCCCCCTTTCTTTTTGCGGGCCTCTTTTTCTCCTCCTTTTTCTTGGCGCAGGAGAAGTTTTTTTTCTTCCTGCTTTTCGCGTTACGGTCCGAAGGCGATCTCTCCTCTCATGCGGTCTCCCTCTGTCATCGCCCTCCTCTTTCTTTTTTTTCTTTCCTGAGGCGTTTCTTT
>Ga0179593_1580234_pt1 | contig 13446 bp, 22 predicted proteins | sample CZODoug2_1_08_16_FD_185931 | JGI IMG/M metagenome (GOLD analysis project Ga0179593, IMG submission 185931) | Vadose zone soil fungal communities from Angelo Coast Range Reserve, California, USA - CZODoug2_1_08_16fungal (PacBio error correction) | ecosystem: Environmental > Terrestrial > Soil >... | reverse complement strand
CTCCTCTTTACCCCCTTCCTTCCGCGGGAAGGTTTTTTTTCTCAAACGCCAGGTGCACCCCCCCTCTCCTTTCCGCAAACCCAGTCCCCCCGTTCACTAGATCACCTCTTTTTTGAGTTGACAAGTAAACCCTCCCCCTTTTTTTGTACAGTCGAAAGACTTTTCCTTTTTTTACCAACCCCACCCCCCCCCGGTCCTTTTTTTTTCTTGTCAGGAGGCCAGAAGGTTGGGTGGGCCCTTTCTCCCCCAATCCTTCTTTTGGGAAGGTGTAGCTATAGGAGGTCTTTTTTTTCCTAGCTAATTAAGGCCGTCCCCCCCCCTCCCTCTTTTTTTTTTATCGTTTAACATTACTCCTTCCTCTGAGCTTCCTCTTTTCCTACTCTCAAGAGTGTTCCTCCGTTTTATTTCCCGAGGTAACATTCTTGGACGACAGAGCCCTGTCTTTTTCCTAATTGGGTTTCCCCCCTTTTCCCTTTACTGGGAATTCGCTTTCCCTTTTTTCTTTTTTTTTCTCCCCTCTTCCAAGACTTGTAAGCCCTCTCCCCCCTCCCCTCCTCGGTCAAAGCTTCTGTGGTCCTCCCTTTTCCGAGATCGGGTCAAAAACACCTTTCTCTCCCTTTTTTTCCTTCTTTCGTGAATTGTTCCTCCCCCCCCTCTTGCTTTTTTCCCCCCCCCCTTCATGTAAAAAGGGCAACGTGTGTTCTTCCTCCCCCCTTCTTTACCCGCACCTGTCCTTTTTCTCCCCTACGAGGATGTTCTAAACCCTTCTTTTTTTCTCCACTTGAATCGTCTTTCTTTTCCTTCTTTTGCGTCAGGCGGCTCTCCCACTGCGACGATTACCGCACGGAATTTACGTTTGCCTCCCCCTCTCCCAGGGGCGAGGAATTTCTCTTCACAATCTGATTGTGACGTTGCGTCCAATCACGGCCCCCCTTTCCCTGCCCTGCGAAGAGGTGGCCCCCCCAATTTTTTTTTAACCTTATGAAGGAAGTTCCCTTTCCCCCCCCCCCACCTGTTTTTGTCCCCAAATTCTCCTTTTCTCTTGCGAGGCAACGCCGCCCCTCTTTTACTGGGCTGCAGGAGCCCTCCTTTTTTTGATGAACTTTCTCCCCCCTCCCCCCTTTTTCCCCCCCTTAATCCCCATCGTCGTTGGTCTCCCCCCCTACCAAGATTCACCCCTTTACCGGCTCTGGCTTTCTGCCCCCTCGTAAGTGCAAAATAAACTTTTCCCCTCCCTTTCTCCCCCCCCCTTTTTTTTCCCATTCCTCTTTTTCCCCTTTTCTGTCCCGCAGGTGAATCCCCTAACCACCCTTAGGATGACCCATGGGGACGTTTTCCCCCCCCCTTCCCCCCCCCCCCGAAGCGAACGACCCCCTTCCCCCCCCTCCCCCCTTCCTTTTTTTAACCCTGGCGGCTTTTTGCCCTGTCCCCTTCTGTTGTCAAAATTCTTCCTCAATAATCGGACAAAGGGAGATCCCCCCCCATTTTTCAATGTTAAATTCCTCTCCCAATTTTTTCTCAAAGATAGAGGATGTCCAAGTAGAGATTTCTTTTTTCCCCAAGTTTGTCCCCTGTTAACCCCCCACGAGAGTCCCTTTGCATGTGCGACAGAGTAACCAAAAGGGTTTTTCTTCTGTTGGACGTCTTCCCGCTCCAGGCAGGTTGTTTTTTCCCAAGGCGGAAAAGGAGACACTTTTCTCCCCCCCCGCGAATTTTCTTCCTCCTTCGGGGTTCTTGAGGGCATTTTCACAAACACCGGTCAGTACAGGCGCGGCTTTCTTTCAATGGATCACGGAATTCGGATTTTTCCCCCCTTTCTTTTGCCCCGCACTCGCCTTTTTTTCCCCCCTTTTTCCCTCCAGTTTCACGGCAACCCTTCTTTTTTCCTCCCCCAGCTTTTGATGCCCAAACTCCTAAAGTACGTTTCGATATTATCGTCTCCTCTTTTTCTCATGTTTCGCTTGACAAAGCTTCTCCTTTTTTTTTCTCCCCGTTTTGCCCATGAGGGGCCATTTCTTCCCCGATTGCTAGCCCCCTTTCCGCTTTAATTAAGCCGACATATGCCCCCCCCCCTCTCCCCTCCCCAATTGCAGGTCTATTACTATCCCTTTCTCTTTTTGTTTTTGTTTTTCTCTCTTTTTTTCCTTTTCGAATAGACTGCCCCTTTTGCATATATTGTCGTTCTTAATTTCACGAAGCAGAATCCAACTCGGGCAAGAAAACCACTTCTTTTTTTCCAGTAATACTTTCAGTTGCCCCCTCCTTCTTTTCCGGATTCTACCTTTCGAACCCCATTTTTTCTACCTCCTCTCGATCCTCGTCCCCTCCCATTTTCTTGGGGTCAAACTTTCTGCTGGGACCCTTTTTTCCCTCCTTTTCTCTTGAAGTTTTTTAGATCAATGTTTTTCTTCTTTGCTGGAGCTTCTTCCCCTTTTGTTGCTCTTTCTCCCTTCCCAATACGATGAACCCCCTTCCCCCCCCTTTTTTCTGCGGAAAGAGTTTGCCTTTTTTAACTGCCGTGTTGTTCTTTCTTTCCACCAAACCCGGCGGAGATGTTCCCCCCCCTCCCACTCGGGCGGACCTTGCTTTCTCTTGATGGTAATTTTTCCTCTTCAAAAAGCGCCCTGCTTTTATGATAAGTCCCCTTTCTCCCCCCTGTCGCCCGTCCCCTTTCTCACGGTTTCTAGTTGCTGCGGTCTCTTTTTTTCCCTCCCAAACGTCTTCGAACCCCTCCCTTCCCTTAGGCATCCCTTTGCTTGCTATTACCTCTTTTTCCCCGAGATTGAACATTTTCCCCCTTTCTCCTTTCTGTATTTTGAAATCCTTCCTCCCTTCCCTGGTAAACAGACGTGTCTTTGCCAAAAAGAAGCGGTCCCCCCCACGATAAAGTCCCCTTCACCTTTGCAGGCGCTTTTCGGTGGGGTCCCTTCTTCTGGGAGGTGTAATATTTTCCCTGGTCATCACCTTAATTTGGGGTTTTCCCTTTTTTCCTGAGGTAATAAGTTAGGGTCCTTTTAAATTCCCTCTAGACTGTTCTGCAGCTCCCGCTTTTATGTGATTCTGGTCCTCCGCCAGAGAGGTTTTTTTCTTCCTTCGTTTTATTGGTGGGCTTTTTTTTTCCTAGGCCCACCCACAAGGATCCCCCTTGTCTCCGGGGACTTTTTTCCCTTAGGGGAGGGAGGCTCCCTCTGAAATTTGGGCTCTCTGGCAGAAGCTTCGCTCCCCCCCTTTGATCGGTTTTTTTCCTGATGAGGGAAACCGTTCCCCTTTTTAGATCAACACAATTGTCACCTGTTTTCTTGATGTTTGGGGGGGCTTCACCTCTTTCTTAGTTGTTAGATGGCCGCAACGTCGATCTTTTTCGGTGTGGCTGCCACAAATGAAAGCCTCCCCCTTTTTTTGATGGAGGCCCTCTGTTCTCAGTCAAAGGGTCTGCTTTCCCGCCAAACGGGTATAGGCTCCCTTTTTATTAAGCAAACATTTCGTTTTCCCTTTCAATCAGTCTTTTTTCCCCCCGATAAGGTCCCCTCCTCTTCGCAAGAGTTTCCCTTCCCCCCCTTTTCCTTTTGTAACATCACGGGCGTCCCTTTTTTTTTTTTTCCCCTTTAACTGAGGGGGAGGCCCCATGGGCAGCCTGGGGATCTTCCCCCCCTATCTTTTTCTTCCCCCAAAGGTCCGCAATGAATAGTCGTGTTTCCCTCCTCTCCTCCGAGGACTCCTTAAACAGGTCTATTTCCTTCAAGCGGGGACCGAGGAGGTTTTTTTTCTTTTTTCCCCCTTTCCCCAAGTACTTTTTCTTCTCCGGAGGAGGAGCTCCCCCTTGAACGCGAAAGCAGAATTTCCCCCTTTTCCCCCATGATTCAATGGTCCAATTCTTCCCTCCCCCCCCCCGCACGCCCCTCTTTCTTTCCCGTTTGGTAAGGTCTCCTTTTCCCTACCATCTTTTGGGGCGTTCCTGCGCTGTTATCGGTCTGAAATCTCTTTACCGCGCCCCCCCTTCTTGATTGGGCTACGTGGTGACCCCTTCCTTGAAAGCCTTCCTCCCCCGTCCCTTTTCACGCCGTCAAAGGCTCCAGAGGGGTTCTTCCCCTTCCAAAACCAACCCTGCAGGTTCCCCTCTTCCGCCCCCAATGCTCCCTTTTCCCTCTCGTGTACTGCGAAGGTTTTTTCTCCCTTTAGAAGTGCCCCTCTTTTTTCTTTTCCCCTGGTTCTCTCCTTTTTCCGGTGATTGGTTTGATGAGTCCTTCTTTTTTTTTCTTTTGTGGGGCACCCTCTTCGCAACTTAAAACCCCTTCCCCCCCGGAAGTATTGCTAAATTTGTTTCTAAATGGAGGGAATCTTCCTCTTTCCCTTTTTTTTTTGTTTAGAGATTTCCCCTTCCCCTTTTACCAAAATTTTTCTCTCCACTTCTTTTCTCTTTTTGGCGGAACGCCTTCCCCCCCCCCTTGCTTCATGAAGCGACAAGGCCCCCCCTTCCCTTCACTAGATTTCCCCCTCTTCCCGGAGAGGTTTTTTCCCCCCCCCCCCGTAGTCGAAGTCGAACGCTCTCCCCATTAAAGAGATTCTCACCCCTTTTTTTAATTTTTTTCTCGGCCCTCGCCATTGACAGGGTGGGTGGTTCCTTCTTTTCATCCGTTGCGTCTCTTCCCTTCGGTTGGCGATTTTTCTTGCGTTCCTTTTTGGCCGGGTTTACGCTTCTATCCCTTGTCAGCATCAGGGTCTTTTTTCCTATTTCGAGTCCCGGCGGCGTTTACTCCTTCCACACTTCTCTTTTTCGACGGAGGTTTGTCTTCACACCGTTTCCCTCCCTTTGGCGTTCCAAGGCGACCCCGTCCCTGAAAGGCGGCATTTTCCTCTTTTCCCCCTTTTGCGGCTCTCGCGTATCAGGTGCTCCGATGAACACACGTCCAGACTCCCCCCCTTTTCCCCTCCCCCCTTTCGATATTTTTTCGGGTCCACCACCTTTCTCTCATTGGGGGGAGACTTTTGTCCCTTTTCCCTCGCACCCCTCTTCCTTTCCTTCCCTCGTAAACGGAAACTCCCTCTGCTGGCCGGTTTAGGGGACTGGCGGGCCTCTGCCCTTTTTTCTTCTTCACGTAAATCTCTTCCACTTTCATCGTCGCTGTTGCTTTTCCCCTTTTTTCTGCCTGCGGCACGATAACTTTTCCTTTCCCCCTCGATTCGGCGAACCAGATCGGCCCCCCCTTCCCGGTCAGTCGGGAATTGTTCCTTCCCCACCGATATTAACTCTTTCCTCCCTGACTTTGCCCCTCGACGGGGATAAGTTCCCCTCTTTTTCCTTCCCTTCATTGGTGACAGGTTTTCCCTTTCCTTCTTGCAGGCCATTTCTCCTTCTAGTGGAAAAACCTCTCACTTTTCTCCTTATTCTGCGAGAAAGCCCTCTCATTTTCTTCGCGAAGTTCTTCGGCAAACTGAGCCCCCCTTCCGCGCCGATTTCATGTCTCCCCTGCAAGGGCCCCTCAGCAGGCCTCCAACCCATCCTCTCAACAGAGCCCCCCCCTTTTTTCTGTCAATTAAACTGTGTCGCAAAATCCACTGTCCCCTTATCAGTGTGAATCCTGTCGCTTTCAACTCCTCCCCTCCCCCACTTCCACCCAACTTTTCTTTTCCCCCCTTTGACGATGACCACCTCTCTCCCCCCCCCCCCCCGAAGCGAACGCCCTTTCACCCCCTTCTCCTGGTTGTCGAAAAACCCCCCCCTTTTTTTTCCAGTTAGCGAAGCTTAACTTTCTCTGTGCCCCCGATAGTTTGGGCACTTTTCCCCCGCCACTTATAGAAATCTTTCTCATTTTCCTTCCCCCTTCGCGATGAGGGTAGAGACTTTAACCCCGACTTTCTGCCGTGCGTACACTGTTCTTCTTCCGAAATTCACCCGGGAGTCCAGAATGTTTCCTTTGACGGAACGTCCAGGAAGAGAAATGGCGTTGGACGTCCAGGGGCGAACGGGCCTTTTCCTCTTTAGTCACAGCCGCCGGCGGTTTTTTTGTCGTCCCCTGAAAACCCCTCTTCCTGCGGGATCGTCTCCTATTTCTTCCACGGCATAGGATTTTTCCCCTCTCCTTTCACTCATCCGCCGCACCCCGAATCGACCTTGATGATAACGTCTCACCCCGTCCCCCTTCGTTGCGGTCAAGACTTTTTCTCTTTTCCACCTTTGAAAAAGACGGTAAGATCTCTTCTTCCTTTTCTATGGTGTTGCGCTGACAGCTTTTTTCCTGAATTCTGAAGTAGAGGGGAAAGTCGTCTCTTGCTCTGACTCTTGCTCTCTCCCCTTTCTTTGCCATTAAGCAGACATCTTTTTCGGGTGATCGATGAAAATCTTTTTTTTTCCTTCCTTGTTGGGGTTTTCCTTCCCACACAAAAACCCCCACAAACAAACCCCCCCCCCAACCCAAAAAAAACCCCCCCCCCCCCCCCCCCCCCCAAAAAACACTCTCCCTCCCTTTTTCGCTGCGCTTTGCCCTCTTTTTAAATGTCCCGCTCTATAGAAAATAGGGGCAGATCCCCTTTCTCCTTCTCAAAGAATAACTTCACTCCCAAATTGATCATGCTCTTTTCCAATTGCCGCACCACTTTTCCCTTTTTTTCCTTCCGATCTTTTCTCCCCCTTACTTTCCATTTTTCTTTGTGGCCCAATGCCCCTTTTCCTTTTTACCGAACGGTTCCCCCCCCCTGAGAGGTAGATCCCCCCTTTTTCTTCGGAAGCTACTTTTCGTTGCCAAAGAGCTCTGGTGGTTCCCCTCCTTATTCCCTTGAAAATTACTGTCCTTCCCTGGCCTTGTAATGGCTACCCCCGTTCTTTTGTGTGTTGAAAAGGAACTTCCGCCCCTTCCCTTTTTTCCCCAACAAAGCGTCGTCCCCCCCCTCTTTATTTTTGACCTGGCGCTGTCTTTCCAGTAAAAACCTCTTTTTTTCTTTTTGACGGGAACAAGGGGAGTCTTCCTCTGCGTCCCCACCTTTAAGGGCCCCCGTTGGCGTGGTGCGTATTCCGTCGTCTCCCCACGTCTTAGACCCCTCCCCCCTCAATTCATGACTGCCTCGGCAGGCTTTCTCCCCCCTTCGTAGAGTGTTTTTACATTTCCCCCCTTCGCGTTTGACTCGAATTTCGGGGATTTGCCCCTTTCTACTTTCCTCCAAAAATCCAGGTTTCCCCCCCCCAGAAAATTTCTTTCCCTTTCCTTTTTTCCCCCCCCCCTTGTTACATTTCTGTTCCTCTTTGGTGGTTTTTTTGTAGATCGAGTTCCTTTCCCCTTTTTAATAACTTCCTTTTTGGTCCTTTTAACTCTGGTCATTACAGTCGGTCACCTTTCGCATTGTCCCCTCCCCCTTTTCTTTTCCCCCAATCCGATCTTTCGTGAGTGTGCTATCCCCGTTCTGCCTTACCGTCCAGAGTCGTTTTGTCCTTGTGATCGTTTTTCTTTGGTAGTTCGCTTGGCCTGATTCTTTTTCGACAGGAAGAGGCTCTCGTTTTTCATCAAAGTTGAATCTGCGGCGCTTCAGCGATGGGCGCTTCTTTTTGCTCGACAGAAGAAGGCTTGCGTGCATTGATAGGGTTCTCAGGCGGCCCGGCAGCTTTTCTTCTTCTTTTCTCGTTTTCCACGATGTTCTTTCTTTTCTTTTTTTCTGTAGAGGGCCGTCACTTCGCGATTTACTATCGGTTTTTTTTTTGTGCGGGGACGATCACCCTTCACCCCCCCGGCGGCTGGTCCCTCCCTTTTTTTCGGCCGTCTTTCACTTTTTGGCTTTTTCCCTGGTTGTACTTTTTTGTATCTTCCTTCCCCGGACCAACAGCGCTTCCCCCTGTTAATCGTCTTTTTCCCCTTTCCCCCCGCGGACAGGTTCGGAAAACTTTTCCATTCTAAACCGTCACAAGGACTTCTCCTTGATTTGCGTACTGATTTGGCTCCCCCTCCTTTTGGGATTGCTTTTTCACTCTTCATTTTCCCGCCCTTAGATAGGTATTGTTGTTGTGCCCCGTCCTGCAGCTTCCCCTCTTACCAGAGGGACCCCCGAGGAGGCGGGGATCCTCTGACTACCACAAGGAATGCTTCCTTCTTATGAAGAACAAGTCGTAACCACTCGAATTTCAATTTGGCCGCCCTCCTTTTCGATGTCACATTCTTCCGTCAGACTGTCTGGTTCTCCCCCCCAGGTTGTTTCTTCCTCACCATAGTCGACCAAACCAACAACTAGTTGATCTTTGTCTTTTCCCGCTTGGGCCTTTTTTTTTTTCCCTTTATGGTGACGCTTCCCCCCGAGGCGGAGGGAGCGCGGCCTTCCCTTAGATAAGGACCCAAGGGCCCTTTCTTTACGACTCTATTCCCCCCTCCGGCCCCTTTTTTCCCCTTAATTTCTCTTTTTTCGAAGAACCAACCAACCTTTTTTTGTGGCAGATGCCGTACCCCTACCCCAACTTTTAAATGCTTCTTGTACCCTTTTCTTCATTCGTGAGGACCTTGCCCTGGGGATAGGTACTTTCCTTCTGACTTGGATCTCTCCTTTTTCTTTTTGTGCTTGAGCTTTGCTTCTTTTTTCTTGGACTCCTAGAGATTTACACCTTCTGAGTTATGGTCCCTTGGGTAAACCTTTCCTCCCTGTCTTCCTTTACTTTTTTTCTCTTCCCCTCCCCTTTCTCCGATATTTACGATTACCCCTTCCTTTTTACTCCTGCGTTTCTTTAGTAGAACGCCATGTTCCCCCCCCGGTTTTGACTCCATTGCTCTCCCCCCCAACTACTAGATCCCCTTCTTTCCTTGACGGTGTCTCCTTTAAACATATTTATGGCCGTTTCTACATTCGGAACTTGCCCTCGATGCTGACAAGTGTAGTTTCTTCGGCGCAAGCTCACCCGGAAGGTTGGTGTTTTCCTTTTCCATCTGAGACTCAGTCCTGGCGGGTAGATGGACGGCCCTTGGAGAGAATATGGGCTTTTCCTTTTCTTTTTCTTTTGTCAGTAGCTCCTCCAAATAGGTGTTTTCAATTTTCGTCAACATATTTTTTTTTTCCAGGTCGCTTTTTCCCCCTTTTTTTTCCCTTTCTTGCAGCGCAAAAACTTTCCCTCCTTTTTGAGGAAGAGCGGTTTCTGTGAAGAAAACCCCCCCCCCCCCCCCCCCCTTTTTTTTTCCCTCATCCTTGTGAACCATTTTTCTCCCCCCGTCTGGGGAATTGACTTTTTCCTTCACTTTTGCGGGGCTCCCCCCTCCGGGAAATGTAGCCGATGACAAGTTCCCCTTTTTTTTCAGATTAGTAGTGGACCTCCTTTTTTTTCCTTCTTAGGTTCCCCCTTTACACGATCCTGTCTTTTTCTCGTTAAAGAAAGCCACAAGGCTTTCTCCTCCAAAATAAGTAACGGGCCCTTCCTCCCTTTGATGTTTGACCAGTGTCCCTTTTTAGTCCTCTTTGTGCGAAGGAGTGGGGTTCACAAGGTCTACTCATGAAGTTCACTCTCTTGACAGGGAAACTCCTTTCTTCCTTTTTCGGCAATGCGCCCTCACCACCGGTTGGAGGACCTGATTCTGGTTAAGGAGAACAAGATCCCCTTCCTCTCCGGAGTCGGGCATTTGTTTTTTTCTTTCGTTTCCGCCAAACGCTCCCCCGTCGCGACACGTTGTTTCCCAGTAGCAGCTCTTCCCATTCGCGGACCCTTGGTGGTGACAACTTTTTTCCCTTCAACCGGCTTTGGCCCTTCTTTTTTCTTCCCCAACCTCTTCAACTGGGCCCTTTTTTGCTGATGCCGCTTTTCTTCTAGAGGAAAGAATTTGCCCCTTCCCTCTCAGTCTTTTATTACTTTTTTTTGTTGAGCACAAGCGCCTAACTCTCCCAGACCCGGCCAAGCCGTTTAAATAAGTAGAAAATGCATCTTTTTTTCAGTCATACAAAAAATTAAGCTTCCCCCGATTGGCGAACAAAGCCTACGCTAGGGACCCTTTGGATGCCCCCCCCCCCCCGACATTCACTTCCGATTAGTGTCCTGGGAGGCTGCCCTTTTTAGACTTGCTGCCAACCCATGGGGTCGGATCCCCCCCAACCCCTCCCCTTTTATGGACCACCTCGGACCCCCTTCCCCCAAAACACCTATTCCTTTTTCCCTGTTTTTTACCTTAAAACTCGAACTCCTTCCCCCCCCCCCCCGAAAATCCTCCCCCGTTCCTGGAACACCTTTTCAGGGATTTTTTTTTTTTGAAAACAGCGTTTCTTCTGTGCAACGTTTTTTTTCCTTTTTTCTGACGTTACTCTTCAAATAGACCCCTTTTCGAAAGCGAGGTGGGCCCCCCCCTTTACAATCTTCTCCCGATGAGAGGGGCTCGATGTTTTTCTCGTTTCTGGTCACGACCCTTTGGGCCTTAACGGACCCCCCCTTTTTTCGACTGTCTCTGGTGCCCAAGGAAACTCCTTTGCGGCTCCTTTCACCCCCCCTCTTTTTTAGACCCCCCCCGGGTAGGCCAGCCTTTAACTGCGGGCAGTTTGTCCCTAAAAAATTGACTTCTCTCTCAATTGCTTCCTTTAACCCAAAAAGGAGGCTTATGAGGGCACCCCCCCCCTGAAGTCCTCGCGGCTCCTTTTCAGGATTGGATACACGGGAATAGGTGTGACTTTTTCCTCAATCTCCTTTCCACAGGCCTCACTCTGCTTCAGGTGTCTCCAACCCCCTCCCAGAGAAGGTCGCCCCCTTTCCCCCCCCCTGCGTGCCGGTACAGATTTTTCTCCCCCACAAGGTGTTGTGCACCCCTTGATAAGTACCCTATGAGAGGACCGGACCCCTCGCGGTCCATGGGCTTTTTTCCCCCCATTTTTTTCCCAATTAGAAGTCATGAATTTCCTTCTGGGGGGGGGGGGTTTTCCCTTTTTCCCCTTTCTTCTGAAGATTTCTTATCTGTCCTTTTTTTTTCCCCCCTTTCGGGGCAGTACCCCTCTTTTTTCGTCCCAAAATTTGCAGTTTTTCCCTCTTTCTCTTTTACTACTTTTTTTTTGTTGTTGTTGTCTCTCTTTACTATAGAACTTCCCTTCGGTTTCTGCATATGTCTGGCCTCCGCCTAGTCTCCGACTAGCACACCTGAGCAATCGTCCGCTCTGTTCCAAATATTTTTTTGTCTTCAGTTTCTCCCCCTGAATTGACACAGCGCCGCTGCGAAAGCGGCCCTAGATTTTCTTTGATAGGAAAGTACTTTTTTTTCCAAGAAACCAGTTGGGCCCACAAGGAACGTTTTTTGACGGGTTGCGTCCCGGTTTTTTTATTTTCCCCCGGTTCTTTTAGTTTGGGAAGACGATCCCAGGTCGCGTTTCCCTTTTTTTCCGAGGACGAAGGGTCCCGCACTTTCTCCCTCCATATCGCTCTTCCTCGTAAACCTTGTCCATCCACCAGCCTCTTTTTGAACAGGAACACCCCCCCCCCAAGCTTCGCCCCTGGCGACCTTGCCCGCTTGATGTCTCTTCAAACGGCCTGGCTTTGCGTCAACTCGAAGTCTGCCGGTCTTTCTCTGGCGCTCGCATTTTGGCTTTTATGGTAATACGTCTTGTATTCGACCTCCTAAAAGTCTCCTCCTTCTCAGTTCTCCCCCTGGCTGCATGGGAATTGACCTCGGGGGATCTTTTCTTCTTCGTCAGAACTTTTTCTCCTTTTCCAAAAGCGCCTCCCGCAGCTCACCTTGTTCCAGGGCTTTTTGTAGGATCGGACCCCCCCCATGGTAATAATCCCTTTTTCTAATCCTTTACGTGGGAGGTTCCCAGTTAGGGTCCCTCCTCGAATTGCTCCTGAAGATGGCCAATACTTTTTGTGCGTCCTCTTTGATATAGTTAATTTGTTTCCCCCAGCCCCAGAGACGAACGTTGATCGTTTATTGGTTTGCATTCCCCCACCATTTTGGAAGCGGGAGCTTTTCCATCACGTTTTTTTTGGTTGAAGCAGAGTATGCTTTGTCACGATTAGTGGTTTTTTGGGCTGAGGACGCACTCCCTTCCCCGATGCCTGATCGGTTTGGGAGCACTTCGGTTATCTTGTCACCCGCGTCCGAGCTTTTCCCCCTTTTGACCCCTGGAGGGAAGTTTGAGTAAGTAGAGTCCTCCCCTTCGTTCTGCCCGCGGTGACACCCCAATGACCGACTTGTCCCCCCTTTTTTCCAGATCTGTTTCGTCCGTCAAGTCTTTTTAATCGTCGACAACGTTAGCCCTGCAGACAGGACGCAACATTTTTCCTTTCAACAGCACGATGTCCCTGTGAAAAGCAAGTTTTTTATTTTTTTTTTTTTGAACATCTTCGTTGCAGTACTCCCCCCTTTATGTGCGGGTAAACATTCGGGACGTGATCTTTTTTTTGTTACTGATTTTTGCTTCCCTCTTTGATGTGATCTTGTGCTTTCGTTAAAAAGTACGTCCTGTGCTTGTTGGACCCTTCTTATGAAGGGAACACTCTTTCAGACCTTCCTTGGAGCGTTTTCCCGGATTCTTTTTTCACGTGTAATAGGCAATACACCCCGAATAGGACCTTTTTTTCAGAAAACACCCCCCACGCGACCCCCGACTTTGCTTTTTTTTATGGTCAAGGGAGGGGCGTCCCTTTGTCGCTGGTCGTGGTCGCTATTCCTTGGGAAAAATCTTGATTTTTGTTTTGCGGTCCTCGGCTGGCCCGGGGGCCCCTGCGAAAAGACACCGCTCATGATGATTCCTTTCCGGACCCAGCAGACGGACGCTCCCCTTCTACGCCGGCACCTTTCCCGCTTTTTGCCACCAAACCCCTGTCAGGTGTTCACGCTGGCAGACCCGTTATCAATCTCGGTCTTGTTAGACTTTCCTCTCCCTAGGTTACTTGCCATCTCTCTGCGGTTGCTCCTCTCGAGTGACGTTTTTTGCTGTTTTCTCGAGAGGGAATTTTTTTTCCGGTTGTTTGGAGTAGAATCACCTCCCTGGCAGTCTGATAAATCGGTTTTTTTTTGTTTTTTTTTTTTAGGGTTTTTCCCGGCAGGCTTTCCCCTCTCCTAAAGTTGTTGTTGTTCCCCCCCCCCCAATAGAAGAATACGGTGCTGTTCCCCTTTTTGACCGTGACCTCCATGTTGCCACCCCCCCCCCCCCCTTGCAGCGCAGCAAAACAGCCTCACTAGTCGGCGAGGGCAAGTTTTCCCCCCCTTCGAAGTAGAACGCCTTCTTGTTTTGTTCTTCCCCCCTTCTAACCATTTTAGCTTTGGTAGGGTCTTTTGGCTTCTCACCTATGAGATTCTTAGATGAAGGAGGTTGGCTATTTTTCCTTTTTTTCTGGCTGGTCTAGCTCATCCGGGGACGACAGTTTTTGTCGTCACATTCGATTCAGGCCTTAACCGAGCCGCCAGCGCAACTTTTTGAGGAAGAGACGGGTACCCTTTTACATAACCCCTCTTTCCCTCTCTTTGCGCCTCCTTGGCCCCTTTCTCTCCTTGCATTTTGAATTTCTCTCGC
>Ga0179593_1567695_pt1 | contig 13446 bp, 13 predicted proteins | sample CZODoug2_1_08_16_FD_185931 | JGI IMG/M metagenome (GOLD analysis project Ga0179593, IMG submission 185931) | Vadose zone soil fungal communities from Angelo Coast Range Reserve, California, USA - CZODoug2_1_08_16fungal (PacBio error correction) | ecosystem: Environmental > Terrestrial > Soil >... | reverse complement strand
TTCCAACAACTCAGTATCTCACATTCTCGGCACCGTGTCGCATTGGGAAAAGTCGTCCGCTCCGAGTTATTTAATGGTCAAGACACACCTGGAACAAGTCTATACAGTTCTTCATCAAACTCCGGATTTCTTTTCCGTCCCCTTGGCCAATCCTCTAATAACCCTTTACGCTCGACCCTTCAATAGGAGAGTTGTCTTGAAGGAAACGCCAGACATTTTTTTGTGAACGGTCAGCCCTTGCTTTACGATCCCCCGCCCAATCCCGCCCATACCCCTTATCCCCGGTCCAAGTTCGGTACAACTCCCATTTACCAACGGCCGGGATGCAGGGCCGCTTTCCCCCTTCTTCACACTTCGCTATGCGCAGAGACTCCTCGATGTTCCCAATTGTTTATTCCCCCCGGAATCACCTTTTTTCCTCTCAACAAATTTTTCTGGCATCCGTTTCTCCTGCTTTGGGCATCGGGCGAAATATCCCCGTTGTCCCAACCTTCACAGTCTATGCTTTGGCCGGCAGCAATCCCGGATGACCTTCCCCAGTGCCCCCAGCCCCCCTCGAGTTGATCGGGAAGACCCATAAAGCTCTTTTCTTTACCCGACCCACCCCCTCTAACAGCCATCTTCCCCCCCAATTTCCTTCCGGCCATTTTTCGCAGAAGATCGTTTCACCCCCCCTTCAACCCAAGATTTGTTCCTCTCAATTTAATTTCACCGTCCCCTACTTCGAACCAATATCCCGCTTCTTCGTAGGGAGAAAATTCTCTAAATTTGGACTGCAATCGACTAGATTAGAGCTTCAATATTCCGCTACCTGGTCCCTCCTCTCATTGTCTTTGACCGGAGTCACGGCAGACCAGATCATATATTCTGCTTCTAGACTTTTGCGCCATCCCTTATGACCTGTCTATCTTTATGATGGTTTTTTTCAGCTCCACAGTGGATTCTGAAGCACTGTCAAATTGTGGCCTACTGTTTACGCAGCCTCCGACTACCACTCAAGGGGTAGCGTCATCGTTCCAATTGCGGGCGTGTTCGAAATAAATGTCTTGAATCCATCAGCTTTCCACCCTGGTTGCGATGTCTGAGGTCCAGTTGGCGCTAGCGCGCATTCTCGGCTCTCCTACGGGTCAACTCAGCTTTTCGAATTCGCGATGTCCCTTTGTTTTTTTTCCCTCGCTCCTGGACCGATCCCAACCGCCAAGCCTTCGTAATCCATGTCATCCTTAAATTACACCCGTGAACGTCTTTAGACTTGCGATGAAATGGCAATACGTATCGTGTCCTTGTCCGTACTCAGTCAATTTCCTTTCTGGTCCCCAATTTTGAGCCGTGTGGTTCCCCGCCCACTTTGGAGGCAGCACAGCGAAGGGCGGTCACCTGTCCTCCCTGGATTTTTCGTTTCCTTTAAGCCTGGGAAAGTGACCGTCAACCACAGGTTGCCTCGCCTCCAACTTCGTTAGCCTCGGTAGGATTCACGAAGCCCCCAAGCTCAGTCTGCAGATAAGCGTGGTACCGTCTCCATACATACTTAGGAACTCGGAGTAACCCCCGGTTCGAGTTCATGTGCAGGGTTCCGCACTCGACTGCCCGACAGTTCCCATTCTCCTGTCTTCTTTACAGCTTTTCGGCAGACAATTCCCGGTCCAGTCGCGTATCCCGACCTTGTTTAAAGCAATGACTTCCGGAATCGACCGTTTCTTCGTGTTCAACCACCTTTCCTTTCCCTAATGTGCTCTGTTCCCCCTCTTAGAGGCCCCCGGATTAATAATTGTTGAGTTCCCTATTGCCATATACGGATTTTCCAAACCCCTTAGACCGAAGGCTTACCGCCCCATTGGTGCCCCCTCGCTGATCCGCTCTGCGGACTTAGGTATCCATCCCCCCCCCCCCGCCGATTGGTGGGATCTCCCCTCTCTGCCGCGCAAACTCATTGGCCCTGAAGCGTGGGATGACCGCCTTTCCTCAGGTGGGCAGCTTCATTTTCCTCCTGGAAGAATGGAACTTTTTTGCCTCCGGCTTCCTGGCTTTCGTCGGAAGATTGCATCGAATTATGGTTTCCCCCAGATTGTGTCATTTCAACCCTACTTATGCGTTCTTGAGCATCAACTTCGTCAGCTTCCTTTTTCACGCTAAACTCTTTTCCCCCCATTCCCCCTCTATTGTGGTTGTTCTTAACAGCTTTTAGCGTGAAAAAAGTCTTGGCCGCTTGGCCGAAGTTTCTTCTTTTTATGCAAGGCTGCATCCTGCCCGTACACATATGTTTCCCAGCAGTCTATCTCAATCTTCTCGTATGAGTTCTCTGAACTTCGAACCAGTTTAGCGGACCCCCCCGGCCGTTCATCCATGTTAGATTCAACCTTTGACCCCCCCTAGGGCCCCACACCTCGGCAATGAGGTTTCCAGAGTCCCGTTTGTATCCATCTTTCGATATCCCACCCCTGGTTTCGTTCAGGGATATCCGTTTCAATTCCGCGACTGACCCTTCAGGAGATTCCCCTGTCGTCTATGTGCATTTCCCCTCTTAATAGATCCGCCTTTGAAAACAGGATGATTCTTCAAACGTACTTACACGGCGGGATATGATTCCTCTAGGGTCCTCAAGCAATCTGCCCTGTCCTCGACCTCCTTTGGGAAAACATTGACCATTCTTCCGTGGTTGTTAGGTACAGAATCACTTCGAGGCCTGGTCCTCGTGCATTTCTTTTCACAATGCGGCGCCTTTTCGTTCGGCCCGCAGAGAGGTACTATCTGCGGCCAGCGAAGACCTCTTCCGGTGTCCCCAAGCCAGTCCCTTTCGTTTTACTGGAAAACACCGGCATGAGCTCGAACCCGTGACTCCCCTGATTCTGAATTCTTCGTATTTATGACGCACTTCTACGTCTTCTTTCCTTTCTTTGGATCCGTGCATCCCTCCAACATCCTAGTCACCGATTGTTATTGAGGAAAACCTGTGGATTTACGGTCGCTTCTTAACCTTGGTTTCTTTCTTCCTCCGCTTGGCGACATGTCGCCTTATAGTGTCTGCCAGGTTGTAATCTGGTGGGACACTCGTCATCTTGGGTTACAGAAGGAAATTGTTTTCCGTCGAAACGGTCCTCCCTTCAATCCCCCCCACCCGATAGCCCTCAAGCTCAAGAGCCCCGTGCGTTCCCATATTAGTACGTTACGGTTGGAAGCTATGAAATGGTTTGTTTTTTTTTGTATTTAGACCTTCCTGATTTCCTTTTTTCTGCGCGTTAACACACTCTGAAGTTGACTCCTCGGCGGTAGTGAGTCGAGAGGCGCGCTAGCGTCGTGCCCCTTCAGACCTCACCTGGTAATTTTATTTCGGATGTCCCCCGGGCCCGAACTTTTACTCTGCTGACCCTTCTGCGTCCAACAGTAGCCACAAGTTTGACTAGACATTCAGCTCCCCCCGCTTTCCCTTTTTTCCGTTCCTGGCTCCCGGTCTCCCCTTGTCTTTTTTTTTTTTGCGGGCGAACGTGGGAATTATGGTCTCTTTCTTGGTGAAACTCAGTTCAACGACAACTTTGCAGCTTTTGATTTGTACCTCCCCTCCCGCATTTTCTGACAAAACCCCCATTCGTGCCGAGCTTGTTCTTCGCTTTCCCCCGAGAAGGGCGTTCTGTCAAAGGTATTATAGACGGCTTGAAATAACCCTTGAGTCTTAACCACATGGACCCCCCTTTTCCCGACCCCCGTTTTTTTTCCCCTCGACGGCCCAGTTTAACCCGCCTAGGCGCGGGAAGGTCCGAGGCCCCACCCCCTTTCCCCCCCCCGTCGAGGGACGGGAGAACGGTTGCCCGGGATTGATGAGTTTCCCATAAAAAAATCCCCCCATTCCATGGGCGTCCTCGTTTGCAAGCCGAGGATGAGTATTTTAACTCAGTGTACGGACCCTCCCTAACCGACCGTGTGGCGGTGTTACCCTTTTTCGCCCTGCAAACGAGTCTCCCTGCAATCGTTTTACTTCCTTTTTTACAGGATTGGTTAAAAATTTTTCATTAGTACACCGTCTGCGCAGATCTCCTTTTCTTTGCCTCCGATGGACGCTTCGAGTTGTCACTGTGCGGACCGCTCCGTAGGTTGACTCCCGTCTTTTATTGGGCGTTCTGATTGCCTTTTAACCTTAAAGGCCCTATTTCAAAGTGCCCCTAAATTTTTTTCTTGGTTCCTTAACTTAAACGTCCCCTCGGACGTAACCGTATCTCGGGGCCTCCAGGAAATTCTCATCTTGAATATTTCCTCTCCGCCGCTTCTTGATTCCCACTGTATACCTGTTCCCCTTTGGGTCTTGCCCAATAAACGTTTCGTGCTTTTTCCGATCGACTCCACAACGACTGCCGGTGCCTTGAATGTAAGAATCCCCATTTTCTTTCTCCTTGTTGCGAAGATGGGCTCAGCTTATACTTACTGTTCATCTAACTCGGTAAACTTCCCCGTAGAGTGCTTTCCACCAATTTCCTATCTCTTCAAGCCCCCCCCTGGACCAGTCCTGGTAGCTCTCAACTACTTCACACGCTCAATCCCTATGCAGATTGACTGGAGGCCCCCTCTACTACGGTTACGCCTACCCCCTCAAATTCCTTCAAACCCATTTCTCAGCGGTTCCCGGTAAGTTGGCACGGGCTTTACGTATCCAAAGGCCACTTCATCCCCACCCCCAATACAATCTCCTTCTGACGGCACCTATCCTCTTCTCCGCTGGTCCGAACTTTTCAACTTAATCTACTTCCCACCCCGCCTGGGAGAGCCCCCTTCGACGAAAACTGAATCCGCTCTGAGCAGCGCTCCACGATTGGGAAAAATTGTCCCACAGGAATCCGTCAATTCTTACACCCCAAGATTCGCGTGGCCCTGTGCGAACAAGAAAAACACGGGCGGCCCCCCCTGTTTATGGTTTTTTTTTTTTTTCCCTGGACAGCCTATTACTTTTCTGAGCCCCTCCCGTTCCTTCATCGGAAGCGCAGAGCTCTTCAAGTAGACCACGCTTTAACGCCAGCTCAACTGCACCGTAGCAATTTCATACACTTGAATCTTCTCCCAACCTAATATTTTCACTCTTTGGTTTTCCCCCCTCATATAATCTTCACCCCCTCCAGGGGCTTAGTCGGGAACTACTGACCCAGCTCGTGCCTCCTTTTGGGCAATCTCTAGTCTTTCCGACTTTTCCCCGTATCCCCTAAACACGTCTTTCTTCTTGTTGTTCACCTTCAGAAATTCATAATTCCCAGACTTTTTCCAACCCACCATCGAGCGTCCTACTTTTTCTTGCCCTCTTCTTGATGTTTCAGCGAAAACCCTGACCTGGTTTCGAATCTTCCCTCTCCCACTTTTTTTTTTGACGACGGCTTTTTTGAAACCCGAAGGGTGAGTTCCTCCTTTCGACGGAATTTCCGGGCCGAGTGAGGACCATTTTCCTGTCATAAGCCCTCAACCCTTGAAAAGATCTTTTTCTTTACAGTTAGCGTCGACGCGCGTCAGTCACCGTGCCCCGGTCACTCAGCGGTTCTCCCTCTCGCTGAATGGCCCCCTTTATGCTCTGTTAGAGTCCGAGACCTTCCCCCCTCTCCTTCGTCCCTCCTACGCCCCCCCCCCCCCCACCCCCCCCCCCCCCCCACCACCCCCCCCCCCACCCCCCCCCCCCACACTCCTGCCGTCTTTTTACTTTTATTTGATTGAAAGCTCTCGGTTTACGGTCTTTTTCCCCCCCAAAGGGCTTCCCTTCGACCAAGGTACTTTCCCTGATGGAGCGGGTACCACAAGATACAAAAGGGCCCGGGCACACGTAGACATTTGAACCTGCAGTTTTTCCCCTCGTTCTCACCCCTGAATGGGCCAGCGACAGCACGGCTGTCCTCGCAGCCCAATGTGTACGTATGCATGGGTCGTTAGCCTTCTCCTGTCTCCACTGCGTGGCGCGTGGCACCACTTTTCCCTTCCCTACCCAAAGATACCAACCTTCGGAAATCGTCCCCTTCCATTTCCCTCGTCTCATGTTCAGTTACGACGCCTCGATGCCCGACAGGGCACTTCAACGTTTTCCCCCGCACACGAGTATCTTTCGCGCCGTCCCCCCCCGGCGTAGATAGACCTTTTTTTTCTGGTTGAGTTCCGTCCTGCTTGAAACTGCACCGGGCCGGCCCCCTTTACTTGCCTGCGTGTCAACCCACTGGGTAAGGTCCCTCCCCCTTGGTCCCTTTCCGTTGCGGAAAAGGGCACTCCCTTTTTTGGCAGGGACAGCAATCGGTACGCAAAATTATTTTCCAAGAGTTCCCCCGCGGAATCATCCTGTGTCTCGGCTGATCGAGGACCTGGATTTTTTCCGTTTCAAATTCTAGAACTCGCACTAAGTCATGTGCGCGACTTGATTGGATCCCCTGAACCCCCCACCATCGATTTGTTAGACTTAATATGATACAGTGCTCGATGCCCACCCCCCCCCCCCTCCAAGCTCATGAATACTGTGGGATTGCCGCCGGCTTCAGTTTAGATTCAGGGCCTTTTCTTCTTAATGCCTCTTACCCCTACTGTAAGGCGTTCGACTGGTCCGTGTCGTGGGAATCTGATAGCCTCGATGGTCATCGCGAACAATGAGGCGCGGCGAGGGAGAGCCACTTAGTCAGCTGCCCCCGGGTTACCCCACCCCTTCCTCCAGCTTTTTTTTCCCCTTTCCTATTTGGTTGAGTTTGGTACCCGATAGTTCTTGTGGAAAACGTCGTTGCGTTGCCTTCGCCTCGGCCTCCGCGCTGCTGTTTTCGACACCTACTTCTTCCCCCCAGTATATAAGATCCAAGTCCCTCCCCTGCCCACTTCGAATGCGCGTCAGGAAGCGCCGCCACCATCTTCCCTACGATAAGCTGCCACTGATAGAGGCCCTTCATCCAAGCCTCTCCTTCCAATTTTTTTTTTCTTCATCCAAACAAAACGGAGGGTGTTTGGGATATCCGTTCAATTTTTCTCCGGTACCACCAGTTCACTGGTCTGCGAGGTACTCTTGATCAATGTGAATATGTACAGTCCATGCATGGCTGTTCCCCGATTCAAGCCGGAAAATATCATTAGCTATCTTGCCAAGACGTTATTGAGTAACGATGCTGTGTTTCCCCCCTTCAGAGAAGACCGTCGAAGCCGCGGACCCAAAGCGTAGTCCTTTTTTTCATCATTTTTTTTCCCCTTCAAGACCTTTCCTTGCCGGGCCGGTGCCATTCTTGCACCCTCCATCGTCCTATGCAGAGCGGGTACTGCTTTCTGGACGCCCTGGTTGCCCTGCAGAAGAGATCACAACACCATAATTTCTTTCCCATGTCGGGCAGTCGAGTGGTCGCTTAACCCCCCGTCATGAGTCTCGACCAGTGCACTCCGATTTCCCCTTCTCTTTCTCAGTTATGGCCACGCGCTCGACAGTCTTTCAGACATGAGATTGGATCTTCCCCCTAAGCCTGATCTCGTAAAAGAGTGTACTCGTACAACCTGTGTGTTTCTTAACGTGTCTCTTTCACCCCCTCCTCAAGTCTCGGTCCTCCGTCTTTTGTGAATTTTCCCCTTTTTTTTTTCTAGGGTTTCTCCCTTTTCTCTGGTTAACCACGAGGAGCGTCCACTTGGTCCAGAGGACTGGTCGCGTCTCCCCGTCAACTTCCCCCCTTTTTCCTTCCCCCCCTTAGATATTCTCTCCTCCTTTCATCTCGAGCCCCACGGCCAGTAGTGGTTCTCTCGCCCGCTTAAATTGATTAAGATTGCTTTCTTATCGCGACATGTTCCCCCAAGGAGAATCCCCGATTCCCTTCTCTCCCAGTTTCTTATGAAGCGCTTTATTCTCTCTATCGCCGACCAGACCAGAATCCGTCAACTATCGGGGATGGTCCGGCTGGAGATTCCTTTCGCGAATCCTCGGTTCTTGACGATCTTCGTTTTCACATGTGCTGTTTCACTGTCCTCTTCCCACCCCGTCCACAAGTGACTCGAGCAGTTCATCCACACTGTCATTTTTGCTGCACCCACTCTCTTTCCTTTCCCTATAGTCTCCTCGCTCCTTTGTTGCTTTTCCCTTTCCGTCTTTTACCATTTGTCTTGTCTGCCTGGGTTCAACCTCAGTTCCCCTTTTTCTTTCAGATTGCTGGTTGGGAGAATACTTTTTCTCCAGTGCCCTTAATAGTCCTCTCGGTCGCTCCCGACGCCCCCTCGCGGTCGGATATGTCCCAACACTAGTAGAGACGGTGAACATTTTCGAGCTTCCCCCGAGCTTGACTATTTATTGGTGTAGAGTACCAGTTCGCCCGTTCTTTTTCCCCCCTTTCGTCCCTTCTCCCCGCTGGCTTCCTTTTTCCATATTCTGACCTTTCCTATCTGGATGTTTTCCGCATACAACCTACGTGACTTTCTGGGTGTATTTTTTGCGAGGATCGCATCTTATCGATTTATGAAACGGCCCGCCATTTCCTTTTGTTTTTCCCGCGTGCCCCCTCCCCTCCTCGCTCTGCTCGGATTCCCTGGGACTCCCCTGTAAGCGTTTCTCCCCTGTGAATTCCAAATTTTTCCAGTCGTAGGCGTCCTTGCCGAGCGTAATGGTTATTGACGTCCTTGCGTCTTTTTTGCACTACCTCTTTTCCCCCCCCTCCATGTTTTTCTTCAGTCCTTTAGATTGTTTTTTTTCAGCCTGAATATTTTCCAGCCCGTTGCGACCGTTCACACGCCGGAAAGACATGCTGCGGTTTCTTCACTTCAATCTTTATTTCCCCGTATTCTCGTTCCTTCAATCTTCGGGCGTTCGCCGACTGTTGATTTTTTTGAGCTACCACTTATAGACGTTCCTCTTGTTTTTCCTGTCATTCTGCGTGCTTCATGCGTTCCCCTTGGACAAAAATCGACGTTTCTGTCGCCCCCCCTTCTTTCGCCCATCTCTCCCTCTCGCTTTTTTTTCTCAGAAGGGCTCAGTTCCCCCTCTGTCAGTCCTTCCCTTCCCCGTCACCGTCTCCTTCTTGGTCCAATTTGATAGCATTGACAGACCCTCCTGTCAAGACCCACTCTTACCCCCCCTCCGGAGGCCCCCTTTTTACCTATGCATTTCCTTTGGCGGCCCCGTTTCTCCTCCGCGAAAGTAAATGATCCTTGAAGTGCTTTTTCCCCGCCAGCAATTTCTGTGCCGTGTGAACCGGTTTTCACCGGGCCTTCTTCTCTTTATCCCTCCCAATCTAAATTCTCCTCCCCTTTGATTTCTCCCTCTTTTTCGCCCACAGGAGGTACCCCTTTTTCTAATTAACCTTCTTCCAACTCCCCCTGGGCGGCTGCGCAAAATGAAATCAGGCTCTCCCTGCCCTCCCCCCGCCCTGGCCACCTAATACCCCCCCCCGAATTCCCCCTTACAAAGCTCCCTTCAAGGGAAATCCTTTAGAGCCCCTTCGTGTCTTCCTTTTTAAATAACCAGCCAAAAGGTAGCCAACACCTTCAGTCTATGGCGGTTTTGGCCTGTTTTCAAATAGATTATAAGGATGTCCCCACCCCTCCCTCCGCACCTGCCCTCCCCCTCCTCTCCCAGCCGTTCCTTTCCTGCTCTTCTTCCTTTTTTCTAAACAAGTTTTCCCCCCCCTTTCCTTCCGGCTTTCGAGGGGAGAAAAACTGGTCCTCTCCCGGTCAACCCCTGGTAAGTCCCCCCTTTTCCACCGAACCCCCCGACCTTTTTTCCCTTATTCGTCTGGGGAGTCTCCTTCCGGTTAAAAGCTCGGGCCTTTTGAGCTTTGGCAATCGCTAGATCTCTCTGAAAAGGATTCGCCCCCCCCCTCCCCCTTTCGAGAATTTTCAGTTCACCCCTCCCCGAGACCCCCCCTGACTTTCGCCTTTGCCCCCATCTCCTGTCGAGTCTATTAGCCTTTCCTATCGGTCTGAGTTTCAGCTCCAACCCTCCTGTGATCCCCTTGTGTTCCTAAGCCCTTCTTCCCAGCCTTTGGTTTGTCATCTGAATCTGGCCGATGGGAAATAGATGCCTCCTCATCCCTCTTTCTCCACTCCAATAACCGATTTCGTGGTGCGTCGGTCCTTTTCTTTTCCCCTTTTTTTTCAGTCCCCTCCCTCTTTTTCCAACTTTTCCGCGTGTTTTTTTTTACTGGGATCCGACTTATATTTCTCTCCCTGTCGACGAAGATACCAGCCCCGCGTTAATCAGTTCATCTTACCCCGTAGCAATCCTTTTTTGAGCTCCCTTTCTACCCTCTTTCCCCCCCGTCAGTTTACCAGTAAAGGGCTTCCCGTTTTTTTCAAGGCCTACTGCCTCTCGTTCCCTGCGCCCCTCGGGTTCCCACCAGATACATGAGCGCCACAGACCTTCTCCTTGCTTTTTTGGAGCGTTCTTCTACTCTGTACGTGTAATCGACCGTCACTCTGTAGTCACCCCGTTTACGACGACTGAATGTGTCCTTGTACGAGGATCCAAGCTAGGTCTGCCATCGCCTGACGCGTGTCCCTACTCTTCTTTTCCATTCATCGTCCCCCCTTCGGTATCTCTTTTCCATGCCGGCTTCTTCGTCGAATTTGACCCCCCTCCCGGGAGTAATTACTGGGTTTACGCACTTAGAGGTATTAGCTTTCCCCCACCTTCCTTCCTTCTTGAACGAGTTCCGCTCCCCTTTCGAACTCTTCAGGCATACCTTTTTTTTATATGAGTCCCGTGTTCCACCACAAGGTCCTCGGCGATGACCCATGGCCCGACGTCTTTTCGGTCTACTTTTTCTTCCTCCTCCCTTCTCGTACCCCCCCGGCGGTGTCCTACGTTGAACGCTTTTTACAATCCTCCTGTTTCTTTCTGCGCTTACCCTTTCATGTGCATTCAGATGCAAATCGCGTTAGAGTAGACACTCATCTCGCTTCTTCATTCCTGACCCCCCCCTCCGATTTTTTTATATCGAATTTTCAGTGCTCCTTTTGAAACCAAATTCCGAAAGCGTGTTGAATTCTATACCCCTCCGGGCAGTTCCTCGCATGGTCCTTGACCTGTAACGGACTTCTTACTTAGGTTCCCTTTCGCTTTTTCTATAAGGGTCTGTGGTCAGATGCTGATATTTGTCTCCAGTTCTTACCCCTCCCCCAGAACCTCTTCCCTAGGAGAGGCCCCACTTCGTCAGCTGACATCTTTTTGATAACCCCCTTTTGGCACCACTCCTACTCCCCTTTTTTTTGAGCTCTCTGGTAACAAGCAGCGGGACCACTGCGTTTTTTTCCCCCCGTGCCCCAGAGATTTGCTTGCCCACCCCTATGGGATTTCCCCTCAGGTGTCTAATACGCCTTCACCAAGGCCCAGTTTTTCTACCTATAAGGAATCGAACTCTCGTCGCGGGAGGACTTTACCCCATGTGCTGCTGTGCCTTCTTCCCTTTTTTTCCCCATGAGCTTTCAGCGAGCACTTGATAGATTTCGACCCCCCTATCCACCCTCCTTCGGGTGGACCCCCGAAGTGTACCCCCCCCGTACTTCGCTGTCTCCTCGCTTTGAATCTCCACCCGTAATGAAGGCTTTCCTCTTTTTGCCCACCGTTGAAGAGTTAACTTCCTTTTTCCCCAGCCGGCGTGTGGTCGTACGACCACCCCCCCCAGCCCAAGCGCCCCTCTAAGCCGCGGACCCTCCACGTCCCATGGTATCGCTGGCCGTGTGGTTTGACCCCCCAAGTAAGCCCCCTAACTTCGATTTTTCCCCTGTTTCCTTTCCCCCCCTTTTTTCACTCTGTCGACTGGACCTTCTTTTTCCTCGCCGCGAGCGTAAGTCATGGTGCTCTAGCACGAGACCGGCTGTACACTAAGGAAGTGCCCTGGTCCCTGTTTTCCTCCAACTCCCGCCCGTGGACCCCCCCCTCCCCCCCCCCCCCCGGCTTTTTATCTTCTCCTATGACCTCCAGAGTAGTTTTACTGCTTTAGCACTCTTTCCCTCAATGTCTGGTCATCCTTCGTGAATCAAGAAACCTTTCCACCCCCCACCTGTCTGCCACTCTCGTAGCCTGCTTCCTTTTTCCAGTAGTCAATGTCTCGGCGTCGACAGACGTTTTTTCTTGGAAAGTGTGAGGCATTGCCCCTTACTGTGTGCTGACGCGTTGTATCTGGTCCCCCTGACTTGGCCTTCCCTGGTCCCTACCCTGGATTTCCGTCTCTTCTTCATTTCTTCGCGTGTCCTTCTCCCTGCGTTCCCCCCTTCAGTACCAAAACGGATTCCGTTAGATCTTGTTCTCTTTCAGAGCAGGAGCAAAGCTTGAAAGTAGTTGTACCGGACCCCACCCCACCCACCTTTTTCTTTCAATGTCCAGCCGGTGGCTTATTGTCTTCTCCATTTCTCCAGGAGCAGATCACCCCCCAGGAGCGAGCTTCGAACCCGCTGGTGATTTGACTGATTCGAGCTTTCTTTCTCCTCTCCCTGGACCTCCTTCCTTGTTCCCACCCCCGATCGTTGGTAGAAGGTTTTGCTTCGTGATGGAATTCTATTATACTCGGAACCGTACGAATGTCTTACTTTACTCCAAGTTCCCCCCCTTTGCCTAGAGCAGTCCCTCAGATCACACTTTCCTTTGCCTAATACCCTCCCTTCTAGTCCAGGTTGCACCGCTCGACGTCGATTTGGGGGCGTTTTAATCTTTCTTGTCTGCTTTTACATAATTCCCTCCCCCTTGGCGCGCCTTTCTTTTTTTTGATGTTGGCCCTTGAGCGCCTAGAGATTGAAAAATTCCCCTCTCAGCTTTTTCTCCCCCTCGCTGTATTACGATTTTCCCCCCCCCTTGCAGCTTCCCCAGAGCTTGACCTAGTAGGGTGTTTCTCCCCTCTAACTATCTGGTGCGAAAGGTCTGCAAGTTAAATTTGGCTGGCTTTTCGCGTGGTCCTGTCGCACTTTAGAGCTTTAGGCCTTCGGAATCTTTATTGTCCTGTTTTTTTCGCTTTTACGCGATTTCTCCTTCTAATCGCTCTTTTCAACCCGCCTAGACTTGAATTTGGCGACCGGTTCTCATTTTCGCAAGCCATTTCGTTCCCCGCCTTCTTTTTTCTTTTAAGACTCGGTTTTTTGGGGTTTTTGTCTTCCTGCTTCAACATTTTTCCCCCCCTTCGGATTGAAAGAGAGGATGAAGAATTTTTTCCCCCCCCGTTCAGTACTCCCCTGCGGACCTGTCCCCTCTTCCCCATCTGTCATCCTTGAGATTGTCCTTTTTTCGTTGATTCCTTTGAATACGTAGCCCCACCGTCCGCCCTCCCCCCCCCGTTCAACCCAGACCTTTTCTTCACTTTCCTTTCCCTATCGAGCGTCCCTTCTTTTCGGGGGCCTCCAGGATTTCTAGCTTTTGGATTCCTCTCTCTTGCATATTTTCCTGTTCCATCTTGGGGGGGGGTGGGTGTTTTTTGGGGTTTTCTGAATCCCGATCATCCCCCTTCCCTTAAGGTCTTTCCCTAGAATGTAATCTCCTCTAGTATTTGCGACGACAAT